>WNFV01011255.1_pt1 | contig 22744 bp, 19 predicted proteins | sample 5400101 | NCBI WGS metagenome assembly WNFV01 (sample SAMN13153361, study PRJNA577476) | soil metagenome | isolation source: 115 cm soil or saprolite under grassland replicate 1 | place: USA:California | collected 2016-06-15 | reverse complement strand
AGCTTCGCCTTCGGCGAGTCGCAGCGGTTCGCCGACCTGCTCGCCCAGCAGCAGACGGCCCTCGACCAGTTCCAGGCGGACGCGAACGAGCGGCAGCGGACCTTGTTCGCCAACTTCGTCAGGGGACAGGCGGTCCTGATCGCGTTCCGCACCCAGCAGGCCGCCCAGGACCGGGCGTCGAGCCCCACCCTCGGCATCGACCCGCAGCAGTGGTTCGCGGCCACCACCACGCAGGTGGAGCTGATGCGCGCGGTCGAGTCGCAGCTCCTCGAGGACGTCATCACCCAGAGCCAGGACCTCAGCACCGCGGCCAAGCGCCGCTCCACCACCAACGTGCTGGTGATCGCGGTGATCCTCGGCGTCGCGCTGCTCGCCCTGCTGGTGGTCGCGCGCTCGATGGCGAGGCCGCTGCAGCGCCTGCGCTCGCGCGCGCTCGAGATCGCCGAGCAGCGCCTGCCCCAGGCGGTGGAGCGGTTGAGCACCTCGGAACGCGGCGACCTGGACGTCCGGGTGGAGCCGATCGGCATCCAGTCGCGCGACGAGATCGGCCAGGTCGCCCAGGCCGTCGACGCCATCCAGCAGGTCGCCGTGCGGCTCGCCACCGAGCAGGCGGCGCTGCGCCAGTCGATCGGCGACATGTTCACCAACCTGGCGCTCCGCTCCCAGACCCTGATCGACCGCCAGCTCGAGCTGATCGAGGACCTGGAGCGCAACGAGGAGTCACCGGAGCTGCTCGACCAGCTCTTCCGCCTGGACCACCTGGCCACCCGCATGCGGCGCAACGCGGAGGACCTGATCGTGCTCTCCGGCGCCGAGACGGGCCGCCACTGGTCCCAGCCGATGACCCTGGTCGACGTGGTGCGGGCGGCGGTCGCCGAGGTCGAGGAGTACCAGCGCGTCGAGCTGTTGCCGCTGGCCGAGGTCGAGATCGCCGGGAGCGCCTCGATCGACGTCATCCACCTGCTGGCCGAGCTGGTGGAGAACGCCACCGTGTTCTCGCCGCCGACCACCAAGGTCCAGATCGCCGGCCAGCCGGTGCCCCACGGCTACGTCATCGAGATCGAGGATCGCGGCCTCGGCATGAGCGAGGAGGAGCTGCTGGTCGCCAACGAGCGGCTGGCCAACCCGCCGGAGATCGACTTCGCCCTCTCGCGCGTGCTCGGGCTCTACGTGGTCGGGCGGCTCGCCCAGCGGCACGGCATCAGGGTGCAGCTGCGCCACTCCTGGTACGGCGGGATCACCGCGCTCACCCTGCTGCCGCACTCGGTGATCGCCTGGACCGACGACCTGCAGGCGATGCCCGAGCCGGTGGCCGTCGCCCAGGGCGAGCTGCCACCGCCGCCGCCCGAGCGCCCTGCCGTCCGGCGGCGGCCCGTGCAGCCGGCCGTCGAGGCGGGTGACCGCCTGCCGATCTTCGAGGCCGCCCGGTCCGAGTGGTTCGTCGAGGACCCCCCCAACGGGCGGCCCGAGCAGCACGGCCCGCCCGAGCGGCAGGAGCCCGAGCCGGTCGAGCCGCCTGGTTCGTTCCAGCCGTTCCAGCCGTACGAGCCCCGTGAGCGGCAGGAGCCGCCCGCTCCGCCGCCGCCCCCTCCGCCGCTGCCGGTGCGCTCCAAGGCCCAGCCGCGCCCGCCGGCCCACGCCGTCCCCGAGCAGGGGCAGCCGCCCGCCTCCGAACCGCCCTTGATCCCGGAGGTCGACCGCCCCGCGCTGCCCTTCCGGCTGCCCGGCTACCAGCGCTCGAGGCCGGCGGCGGATGACGTCGGCGCCCCGCCGCCTCCTGGCACGGAGCCTCCTGGCACGGAGGCGGCGCCGCCTCGCGACGTTCCCGACCCCCAGTCGGTGCGCGTCACCGGCGCCGGGCTGCCACGGCGCGTGCCACGGGCCAACCTCGCCCCCGGGATCACCGCCGACCCGCCGACGGACCTGCCCGACAGGGGCGGCCGTTCCCCGGACGAGGTCCGCAGCATCCTGTCCGACTACCGCAGCGGGCTCGAGCGGGGTCGCCTGGCCGCCGGCGACATCGAGGCAAGCGACCTTCCTGACGAGGTGCCCTGACCCTGCAGGGCCGTGGCCGCATCGGGAGGAAGCGACCATGTCACAGCTCAGCGCCGAAGCTCGCAACCTGAACTGGTTCGTGAGCAACTTCGCGAAGAGCACGCCGGGTGTTGCCCACGCGGCGGTGGTCACGTCCGACGGCCTGCTGATCGCCGCGTCCGAGCGCCTCGACCGGGAGCGCGCCGACCAGCTCGCGGTGATCACCTCCGGTCTGGCCAGCCTCGCCGCCGGCGCCGCCACCCACCTAGGAGGCGGCACCGTCAAGGAGACGGTGGTCGACATGGACGAGGGCTTCCTGTTCGTCATGACGATCAGCGACGGCTCCTGCCTGTCGGTGATCGCCACCAAGTCGTGCGAGATCAGCGTGGTCGCCTATGGCATGGCCGTCCTGGTCGCCCGCGCCAGCCACCTGCTGACCCCTACCCTCCGAGCCGAACTGCAGGCCGCCCTCCAGGCATGAGCCCCATGAGCCCGTCGCGCCTTGGTTGCTGACATGGTCACCCAGGACGAGCAGCCCGTACCCGGCCGCCGCAGGGTCAGGCCGTACACGATGACGGGCGGCCGCACCCAGCCCTCCCACACCAACCTCGAGATCGAGGCGCTGGTCTCCACCACCTCGCTCGGGGAGCGGGCGCCCAACCTCAGCGTCGAGCAGCGCGCCATCGTCAGCCTGTGCCGCGACGTCCTCTCGGTCGCCGAGATCTCCGCCCGCCTCGACCTCCCCCTCGGCGTCACCCGGATCCTGGTCGGCGACATGGCCGACGGCGGCTTCATCGCGGTGTACCGGCCGACCCGGTCCGGCGAGCGGCCCGACCTCGCCCTGCTCGAACGGGTCCTCTACGGCCTGCGCACCATCTGACGGGACGGCCTGCGCCACGGAGCGCTCAGCCAGGGGCGGCGGGGATGCCGGCGACGGAGGCCGCCGCCCTGACGCCGGCGCGGATGGCGCGGGCAAGGGCCTCCTCGGCGAGGAAGGCGACCATGTCGGGGAGGGCCTCGACGCGCGGGACGGCCAGCGCGAAGACGGTGTCGCCGTCGAAGCTGGTGTGCGCCGGGCGGATGGCGCGGGCCATGCCGTCGTGGGCCTGCACCGCGACGCGGTGCACCTGCCCCTTGTCGAGCACGGCGTTGGTGGCGACCACGGCGAGGGTGGTGCTGCCGCCCGGGGGCGGCGGCCCGTCGGGCGGCGACGGCAAGCTGCCCTGGACCCCGGCAGCCTCGCGCTCCGCCCAGGCGCGCAGGGCGGCGTCGACCCCGCCGGGCAGGCGCACGCCGGCGATCACGCCGCCGTCGGCGTCGACCACGTCGCCGCCGGCGTTGGCCACGGCGATCGCGCCGACGGTGAGCTCGCCCATGGTGACGACGGCATGGCCGAGGCCGCCCTTCATCATGTGCTCCGGGCCGGCCGTCTTGCCCACGGTGGCGCCCATGCCCGCGCCGACGTTGCCCATGCGCGCCTCCGCCGGCGAGGCGGCCTCGCAGGCGGCCTCGCCCTCGGCCGGCCCCGGGCGGGCGTCCCAGCTCCCCACCGGGAGGTCGAACAGCACCGCGGCCGGCACGATCGGGATCGGCGGGCCGAAGCGGTCGTAGCCGATGCCGTTGGCCTCGCACCAGGCGACCACCCCCTGCGCCGCCGCCAGCCCGAAGGCGCTGCCGCCGGTGAGCAGCACGGCCGAGACGCCCTGAAGGTGCGACTGGGGCTGGAGGATGTCGGTCTCCCTGGTGCCTGGGCCGCCGCCGCGGACGCTGACCGAGGCCACGTTGCCCGCCGGTGGGATGACCACGGTGCAGCCGGTCAGCCCGACCGGGTCGGTCCAGTGACCGACGGCCAGGTCGTCGAGGCCGAGGCTCACGGCGCGGTCACCGCCACGCCCCGTGTCATGCGCCGGGCGCGCCGCGGACGGCGCCACGGCCGCGCAGGCGGCGGACGGCGCGGCGGCGCCGCCGCGCCGGGGCGAGCGCCTCGCGGGCCAGCACGGTGAGCTCCGCGTCGAGCACCTCGTGCTCCTCGAGGAAGGCGAGGTGGCCGGCGTCCTCGAGGACCAGCAGGCGGGCGCCGGGGATCCGCTCGGCCATGTGGCGCGCGCTGGCCGGCGGGGTGAGGCGGTCGGCGTCGCCGACCGCGACCAGCGTCGGCAGGTCGAGCGTCTCCAGCACGTGGGAGAGGTCGAAGTCGATCAGGCTGGGGAAGACCTTGGCCCAGACCTCGATGTCGGTGCCCGCGAGCATGCGGTCGACGAAGGCGACCTGGCCGGGCGAGGGGTTGGAGCCGAAGCCGAACAGGCGCGTGCCGAGGTAGCCGAGGTCGCTGCCGCGGCGCCGCAGCTGCGCGGCCCGCACCGGGTCCTGCCCGAAGAACTTGAAGGCCAGCTTGATGGCGGAGCGCTGCACGGTGAGGGCGCCGCGCGCGGTGACCGCCGCGCTCATCCCCTTGAGGGCGTCGGCGTAGGTGGAATCGACCAGCGCCAGCCCGGCCACCTGGCCGCCCATGCGCTCGGGCTCGAGCTCGGCGAGCTTGAGGGCGGCCATGCCGCCCATCGAGTGCGCGACCAGCAGCACCCGCTCCTCGCCGGTCCAGTCGAGCACCGCGGCGAGGTCGCCGGCCAGGGCGTCGAGCGAGTAGTCGTGGTCGGCGGGCCGGCCCGAGCGGCCGTGGCCGCGCTGGTCGAAGAAGACGCAGCGGAACTCTGCGGGCAGGTCGCGGCGCTGGTAGTGCCAGACGTCCTGGGTGAGCGAGAAGCCGTGGGCGAACACCAGGCAGGGCCCGCTGCCGAGCTCCTCGAGGTGCAGCCGCACGCCGTCGTGGCTGGTGACCGTCGCCGGCCTGCCGCGCAGGGCGCCGAAGCGCTCGCCGGCCTCGGAGTCGGGCCGGCGCCGGTCGCGCCTGACCAGCGCCCGCTCCGCCGCGATGCCGGCGCCGACGCCCACCACCAGGCCGAGACCGCCGAGGACCATCCCGATGCCCTTGGCGGTGAGCGGCGGCCCCGCCCCCGGCGCGTCGGGCGCCGCGGGAGCGCCCGCCCGCTCGGCGGCCGCGGCCGGCCGTGCCGAGCGGCTCTTCCTAGTCGCCATCCTCCGGAACCCCTCTCCCCGTCGTCGGCCCGGCGCCGCCGGGCTCAGGCCGGCCTCTCGGCGCCGACCGTGGTAGCGGCGTGGTCCGGGTGCAGGTGGACCCGGGGCAGCCGGGTGGACAGCCCGCAGGTCACCTCGTAGTCGATCGTACCCAGGGTGGCGGTCCACTCGCCCACGCCTGGCTCCCCGCGGGCGGGGTCGCCGAGCAGGGTGGCCACCTCGCCGACGCGCACCTCCGCCTCGCCGACGTCGACCATCACCTGGTCCATCGTGACCGTGCCGACCTGCGGGACCGACCGGCCGGCGAGGAGCACCCGGATGCGGCCGGAGAGGGCGCGGCGCACCCCGTCGGCGTACCCGACCGGCAGGGTGGCGACGCGCGTGCGGGCCGGCGCGGCCCAGCGGTGGCCGTAGGAGACGCGCTCACCGGCCTCGACGGTGCGCAGCGCCGAGACGGCGGCGCGCAGGGCGAGCGCCGGCCGCAGGCGGCCGGCGACCTCGGCCGCCAGCTCAGGGCTCGGCGCCAGCCCGTACAGCTCGATGCCGGCACGGACGAGGTCGAAGCGGGCGTCGTCGCGCAGGGTCGCGCCGGCGCTGTTGGCCAGGTGGCGCCAGCGCGGCACCAGGCCGGCGGCGGCGGCCGTCGCCAGCGCCGCCCGGTAGCGCGCCACCTGGGCGTCGGTGGTGGCCTTCTTGGCCGGCTCGTCGGCCACGGCGAGGTGGCTCCACAGCCCGTCCAGCTCCAGCCCCGGCTCCGCCAGCGCGGCCTGCACCAGCCCTGGCAGCTCGGCCGGGGCGCAGCCCTGGCGGTGCATGCCGGTGTCGACCTTGAGGTGCGCGGCCACCTTGGCGCCGGCGCGCCTGCCGGCGGCGCCGAACGCCTGCACCCCGATCGGGGTGCAGACGGTCACGGCGATGGCGTGCTCGGCGCAGGCGTCGGCGGCGGCGGGGTGCGGCTCCGACAGCACCAGCACGGGCGCGGAGATGCCGGCGGCGCGCAGCTCGAGGGCCTCCTCGACCAGGGCGACGCCGAGCCAGGAGGCGCCGGCGCGCAGCACGGTGCGGGCCACTGGCACGGCCCCGTGCCCGTAGGCGTCGGCCTTGACGACGGCCAGCAGCCGCGCGGGGGCGACCTCGGCGATCAGGGTGCGGACGTTGTGGGCGACGGCGCCGTGGTCGACCTCGACCCAGGCGGGCCGCAGGCCCGGCCAGGCGGTGGGGCTCATGGGGGGTCCGTCAACAGGGTCTCCCCCGCACGGGAGAGCAGCTCCACGAAGGCGGCGGGCAGGTGTGCGGCCACGTCGCCGGCGGCCACCGAGACCGGGCCGAGGGCGGCGGCCGCCAGGGCGCCGGCCCGCCCGTGGACCCAGGCGCCGAGGCGGGCCGCGTCGAAGCTGGACAGCCCCTGGGCGAGCAGCGCCCCGGTGAGGCCGGTGAGCACGTCGCCGGTGCCTCCCGAGGCGAGCACCGGCACGCCGGTGGGGTTGACCGCCAGCCGGCCGTCCGGCTCGGCGACCACGGTGTGGTTGCCCTTGAGCAGCACGGTCGCGCCCCAGGCGCGGGCGCGGTCGGCCGCCCGGTGCAGGCGGGTGCCCTCGGCGGTGGGCGACAGACGGGCGAACTCGGCCTCGTGCGGGGTCAGCAGGGTGGCGCCCTCCCTGCCGGCGACGGGCTCGCCGGTGCCGAGGGCGAAGAGGCCGTCCGCGTCGACCACCAGCGCTCCCCGGTAGCGGTCGAGCAGCGCGCGCACCGCCTCGCCGGTGGCCGCCGAGCGGCCAAGGCCCGGCCCGAGCGCCACGGCGGCGGCCTCGTCCAGCCAGCGTGCGCAGGCGTCGACCGCGTCCGGGGTGATGCCACCGTCCGCCTCGGGCAGGGCGACGGTGAGGGCCTCTGGCACCGCCGCCCCCACCCGCGCGGCCACCGAGGCCGGCACGGCCAGGACCAGCAGCCCGGCGCCGGCACGGCGGGCGGCGAGGCCCATCAGGGTGGGCGCGCCGGCCATGCCGCTCGAGCCGCCGATCGCGAGCAGCACGCCACGGGAGCGCTTGTGCAGCTCGCCGCGGGGCACGGGCACCAGCCCGACAAGGTCGGCGGCCTCGCTCACCCCCCAGCGGCAGGCCTCGAGCGGCAGGCCGATGTCGGCCACCAGCAGGCGGCCGACCAGCTCGCTGCCTGGCGGCTGCAGGTGACCCGGCTTGGCGGCCTGGAAGGTCACGGTGACGTCGGCGTCGACCGCCGCGGCGGCCACCGGGGGCTGAACCGCCGCACCCTGCCGCCGGCCGCTTCGACCAGGGCGACGCAGCGCCGCTCCTCCTCCCCCAGCTCCTCGGGGGCGTGGGTGGTCAGCGCCTCGGCACCGGCACCGCGGCGGGCGAGGCGGGCGAGGGCCTCGAGGGCGTCGCCGCCGTTGTGCCCCTTGCCGGCGAGCGCGACCACCCGGCGCCCGGCCGCCCCGCCGGCCAGCTCGCGCCCGGCGGCGGCCACCGCCGCCCCGGCCCGGCCCATCAGCACGGCCACCGGGATACCGGCCCGCGCAGCCGCCTGGTCGGCGGCCTGGACCGCCGCCACCTCCGCGATTGGCTTCACGGCCGGGGACCCTTCCCCCGGGGGGCTACCGCTCCGCTACTCGAGCCCCCCGGACCCCCCAACTGCTCCCGACCCCGGGGGGCTACCGCTCCGCTACTCGAGCCCCCCGGAGGCCCGTCCGTGGCACGCTGGCGCTCGCGGCGGCGGCGCACCCACGGGGGCGGGCCGTCGGGGCGGCGCGGCTCGCCCTCGGCCACCACCGCCGCGACGGCCGTGTCCCTGGTGTCCGAGAGCGACAGGTGCCACTGCCTCACCCCAAGCGAGCTGGCCCACTCGGCCAGCTCGCCGGCGAGCGCGATCGACGGTGCGCCCGAGGGGTGGTTGACCACCTCCAGGTCCGTGTAGCGGAAGCCGGAGAAGCCCACCCCGAGCGCCTTCGAGACCGCCTCCTTGGCCGCCCAGCGCTTGGCCAGGTAGGCGGCGGCGCCGACGCCGCGGCGGGCCGAGGCGGCCCGCTCGGCCGGGGTGAAGACCCGTTCCGCGAAGCGGGGATGCCGCTCCAGGGCACGGGCGATGCGGGCGACCTCGACGGCGTCGACGCCGATGCCGACGATCATCGAACGCCGAACCGACCCCTGACCTCGGGCCGGGTGAGCAGGAAGAGGATCAGCGCGTCGAACAGCAGCGCCAGCAGGCTGAGCTGCGACAGGTGGATCAGGGTCAGCAGCCCGGTCCCGACGACCCCCAGGTACCAGCCCCAGCGCTCACCTTTGAGCAGGCCGATGCCGCCGGCGACCAGCGCGGCGACCAGCGCGAACCAGAACAGCAGCAGGCCCGGGGCGTTGCCGGAGGAGAGCACGAGGCTCTGCAGCAGCGGGAAGCCGACGAAGGCGGCGTCGATGAACAGCAGGATCGCGACGATGCTGACCGACTGTTCCGGATCGATCTCGAAGGAAGCCATGGCGTCGCAATCCTAGAGCACCGGCTGGCAACCTTCAGCCCCGCGCACTTCAGTGCCACGCCAATTCAGGTTTGCTCGGTACCAGGGCTACTGCCGCAGGAAGGTGGCCTTGTAGGTCGCCGGGCTGGCGGGGGCGACGATGTTGTGCGTCTGGGCGCCACCGTCCGACCAGGACGCGAAGACCCAGTTCTTGCCCCTGACCCGCTGCGGCGACGACGCGCTGATGGAGTTGCTCGACCCGACGATCACGGTCCTGGTGAAGGTGGTCGTCCCGCTGGTGCCGTTGACCACCAGCTGCGCCTTGCTCGGGTCGGAGGTGAAGGTCAGGACCACCGTCCTGGGGTCGAGGCGGACGCTGGTGGAAGCGGACAGACCGCCCGAGTCGGTCGCGGTCAGGTGCAGCAGCAGGTACGACGGGTACTGGTGGTCCGGCGCGACGAACGAGCCGCTGGCCACACCGTCCCAGCCCTGGATCACGTGGGTGTGGCAGTTGGACGGGCAGTGCTCGATCGTCAGGGACCAGGAGAGGGCGGAGTCCGGCAGGGTGCCGTCCTGGGCGTCCCCCGCCGCGCCGGCGAAGCTGATCGTGTCGCCGACCTGCCAGGTCGTGCCTGCCGCCGGGGTGGCGATCACCGGGACGGGCGGGGTGTTGTTGGCGGTGATGGTCACCGTGGCGGGCGCGCTGCTGGCCCCGTGGCGGTCGGTCACCACCAGCCTGGCGGTGTAGCTGCCCGGCTCGCTGTAGGTGTGGCTGGCGGTGGAGCCGGTGGCGTCGCCGTAGACGCCGTCGCCGTCGAGGTCCCACGACCAGGCGGCGATGCCGTCGCCGGGGTCCGGGTCGCTGGAGGAGCGGCCGTCGAAGTTGACGGTGAGCGGGGCCGCGCCGCTGGTCGGGCTTGCCTGGATGACCGCGGTCGGCGGGGTGTTGGCGCCCTGGTAGCTGATGCGCCTGATGGTGCCGCCGGTGAGGTCGACGTAGAAGAGGTCGCCGCCCGGCCCGGTCTTGAGGTCGACCGGGTTGGCCGCGGCGGCCGCGAAGGTCTCCCGCAGCGACGGGTCGGGCAGGCCGTTGGCACCCTTGCGCATCGCCCAGATGCAGTCGCGGGAGTAGTCGGCGAAGAACAGCGCGCCGTCGTAGGCGGCCGGGTAGCTGCTGCCCGTAGCGGCGAAGGCCATGCCCGAGATGGAGGAGCTGCCGGTCGGGCAGGACTCGCCGGAGACCACCTTGGCGCTGTGGTCGTAGGTGTAGTACGGGGCGGTGACGGCGCCCGTCTGGGCGTACAGGTTCTCGCACAGGTTGAGGTTGGCGCCGTCGTAGCCGCTCTGGCGCCCGTTGCCCTCGTAGCAGGGCCAGCCGAAGTTGACCGCCCCTGCGGTGGGGCTGGCGACGCGGTCGATCTCCTCCCAGGTGTTCCAGCCGACGTCGCCGACCCAGGCCTCGCTGGTGCCGGGCCTGACGGTGAAGCGGAACGGGTTGCGCAGCCCGGAGGCGACGATCCGGCGGGCGTTGGTGTCCGGACCGGTCAGGGGGTTGTCAGGCAGCGGCGCGCCGGTGTCGGGGTCGATCCGCAGGACCGTGCCCGACAGGCCGGTCGGGTCGCCGCCGCTGCGCAGGTCCTGGCTGCGCAGGGCGCCGCCCTCCGCGGTCGGCGGGGTGAGGGTGGCGCCGACGCCGCCCGGCGGGTCGCCGCACGGGTTCAGCGGGCTGCCGTCCTGGCCGTAGTCGGTGAAGTTGAAGCTGGCGCCGTCGCCGCCGCTGACGTACAGGGCACCGTCGGCGCCGAAGGCCAGCGAGCCGATCGAGTGGCTCGGGTACTGCTGGCACCAGTCCTCGACCAGCACCTGCTCCGACCCGGTCATGACGTTGCCGCTGGCGGTCAGGCGCGAGACCCGGCCGCTGATGACGCAGCCGTCGTCGGTCGCGCCCGGCGGCGTCGGGCAGCCGTCGGAGGTGGCGCCGGCCGTGCCCCACCTCGGCGCGGTGCCGCCGATGGCCGCGTCGTGGGCGTACAGGACGTACACGTACGGCCTGCTGGGGAAGGCCGGGTCGAGGGCCAGTCCGAGCAGCCCGCGGTCCCAGAAGTTGTGCACCTTGGTGCGCAGGTCGGCGAAGACGGTCGGGGTGGTGTCGCTGAGGTTGTCGAACACCTTGACCAGGCCGCTCTTCTCGCCGACGAAGACGCGGCCGTCGCCGGCGAACTGGACCACCGTCGGCTCGGTCAGCCCGCTGAACGCGATCGTCTCCTGGAAGCCGGTCGGCAGCGTCGAGGCACGCGCCGGCCTTGCCGGCGCCAGCGGGGTCGCCCCCAGGAGCACCGCGCAGGCAGCGATGAAGGTGAGCCCAACCAGCCAGCGTCCGCGATGCACCTTTGCCCCCCCGGGCGACGCTCGGGCCGGCTCGTCCGCGCGTCGCCCGAAGACCGCTCGGACCCGCGCCAGTGCCAGCACGCGCAACCTGATGAAATCAGCCTTCAGGATGCGGAGCGCATGCATCGGCGGACAATCGAGCATTCTACCGAGCAGACGCGGTTAGGCGGGGCGGTGAGGGCGGGCTACTCGACGGTGACGCTCTTGGCCAGGTTCCTCGGCTTGTCGATCGGGCAGCCGCGGATCTCGGCCACGTGGTAGCTGAGCAACTGCAGCGGCACCAGGGTGACCAGCGGCGAGAGCAGGCTGGCGGTGGCCGGCACGCGCAGCACGTCGAGGGCGTGCACGGCGGCGTCGGCGTCGCCGTCGTCGGCGATGCCGATCACGGCGGCGCCGCGGGAGGCGACCTCCTGCATGTTGGTCACCGTCTTGGCGTGGACGTGGCTGGACGGGTGCACCACCACCACCGGGGTGCCCTCCTCGATCAGCGCGATCGGGCCGTGCTTGAGCTCACCGGCCGGGTAGCCCTCGGCGTGGACGTAGCTGATCTCCTTGAGCTTGAGCGCGCCCTCGAGGGCCATCGGGTAGCCGACGTGGCGGCCGATGAACAGGAAGATGTCGGCCTTGGCGTACTTCTCGGCCACCGCCCTGACCGCGTCGGCGCGCTGCAGGCAGGTCTCGATCTTCGCGGGGACCTGTTCCAGCTCTCCCACCACCGCGGCGATCTCGTCGGGGAACATGGTGCCGCGGACCTGGGCCAGGTAGAGGGCGACCAGGTACATGGCCAGCACCTGCGCGGCGAACGTCTTGGTCGCCGCGACGCACACCTCCGGGCCGGCACGGGTGTAGAGCACCGCGTCGGACTCGCGCGGGATCGAGGCGCCGACGGTGTTGCAGACGGTCAGCACCCGCGCCCGCTGGCGCCGCGCGTAGCGGGCGGCGGCGAGGGTGTCGGCCGTCTCCCCGGACTGGGAGATCGCGATCACCAGGGTGTTGCGGTCGAGCACCGGGTCGCGGTAGCGGAACTCGCTGGCCATCTCGATCTCGACGGGCAGCCGCGTCCAGTGCTCGATGGCGTACTTGGCCACCAGGCCGGCGTGGTAGGCGCTGCCGCAGGCGACCACGAACACCTTGTCGACCTCGCGCAGCTCGTCCTCGCTCATGCGCAGCTCGTCGAGGACCAGGCGGCCGTCCAGGTCGGTGCGGCCCTCGAGGGTCTGCTTGATGACCAGCGGCTGCTCGTAGATCTCCTTGAGCATGAAGTGCGCGAAGCCGCCCTTCTCGGCCGCGCCCAGGTCCCAGTCGACCCGGTGCTCGTAGGGCGTCACCGCGTTGCCGTCCAGGTCGGTGACCTCGAAGCGGTCGGGGGTGAGCACCGCCACCTGGTCGTCCTCCAGGATGACGCCGTCCCTGGTGCGGTCGAGGAAGGCGGCGAAGTCGCTGGCCACGAAGTTCTCGCCCTGCCCGCGCCCGGCGACCAGCGGCAGGTCGCGCTTGCCGGCGACCACCATCTCCGGGTCGCCGGCGTGCACCGCCGCGATCGCGAAGGAGCCCTCCAGCTCCCGCAGCGCGCTGCGCACCGCGTCGGGGAACGCCTGGCCGGCGGCCAGGGCGGCCTCGACCAGGTGGGCGACGACCTCGGTGTCGGTCTGGGAGGTGAGCACGTGGCCCTCGGCCTCGAGCCGCAGGCGCAGGGCGAGGAAGTTCTCGATGATGCCGTTGTGGATCACCGCCACCTCGCCACCACAGTCGACGTGCGGGTGGGCGTTGACGTCGACCGGCGCGCCGTGGGTGGCCCAGCGCGTGTGGCCGATGCCGGTGACCCCCGGCAGGGCCTGCTCGCTGCCGAGCTCCTTCTCGAGCACCTCGAGCCTGCCCGCCTTGCGCACCACGCTGACGCGGCCGTCGGCGACGACCGCGGTCCCGGCCGAGTCGTAGCCGCGGTACTCGAGCCGGCGCAGCCCGGCGAGGAGGATGGGCAGGGCCTGCTGCGGCCCCACGTAGCCGACGATCCCACACATGCGAAGGCGCTCCTACCGCTCGGCTTCCAAGCCCTCGGCCCCCCCAGGGCGCTGTGACCGGCCAATGCTACCAGCGATGCTCGGGGGCTATCGCTCCGCTGCTCGAGCCCCCGACCCGTTACGCGCCGACCAGGGACGCGGCGGCGCGGAGGTGGGCGGCGGCGCCGACCTCGCGCCAGAAGGCGAGGGCGGCGTCGAGCTGGGCCTCGGCCTCCGCGGGACGGCCGCTCTCGAGCAGCCGGCGGGCGGCGCGCTGGCGGGCGACGGCCTCGTCCGGGCGCGAACCGATGGCCGCGTAGATCTCGGCCGCGCGCAGCGGCTCGTCGGCGAGCATCGCCTGGGCCGCCGCCAGCCAGGGCGAGGGGACCACCCCGTCGAGCACCTCCAGCTCGTAGCCGAGCTCGCGCATGACCACGCCGAAGTCCGCCCCGAGGGCCGGCTCCAGCAGCCCGCCGAGGCTGCCGAGCAGCTCGTCGGCCACCGCCCGGGCCTCGGCGGCGCGGCCGTCGGCGAGCAGGGCGGCGGCCTGGAAGGCCTGGGCCGGGCGGACGTTCTGCGCGTCGGTGGTCTCCCGCGCGAGCCGTAGCGCGGCGGACGCGTCGGCCAGGGCGACCGCGACCCGGCCGCGGGCGAGGCTGATGCGGCCGCGCCACAGCCGGCACCAGCTCTGCAGGTAGTGGCCCTCGCCGCCCTCGGCCTCCGCGATGAACTCGTCGGCGACGCCGGCCGCCTCGTCCCAGCTCCCCGTCCAGTACGCCTCGGCCACCCGCTCGGCCTCGAGCCAGCGGAACTCGTGCAGCGCGCCGAAGCGCTCAGCCACCCGCCAGGCGGCCGCCTGGGCGTGGAAGCAGCGCGCCAGGTCGCCGTGGGCGGCGAAGGCGTACGCCAGGTTGACCCGCCAGCGGATGGCGTAGGGCGAGCCGTGCACGTCGCAGAGGGCGACCGCCCGTTCCAGGTCGGCGGCGCCGTTCGGGTCGCCGCCCTCGATCCGGGCAAGGCCGATGATGCCGAGCGCACCGGCCTCCAGGTCGCGCTGGCCGAGCTCCTCGGCCATGGCCAGCGCCTCCCTGCCCGCCGCCAGCGCCTCGGCCTGCCTGGTCGCGCTGACCAGCAGCATGCCGGCGGCCTCGCTGAGCACCTTCAGCTTGGAGCGCGACGGCGGCGCGTCGGCGACCAGGTCGAGGGCACGCTCGACGTGGGCGAGGCGCTCCTCGCCGCGCCCGCGCAGCCAGACGAAGCGGCCGAGGAACATCTCGGCCTCCGCCGCCCGGCCCCGCTCGCCCGCCGCCAGCAGCGCGTCCCGCGCCTCGGTGAGCAGCTCCTCTCCCCCGCCCTCGCTGAGGTAGGCGGCACGGCCGGCGCGCAGCAACAACTCCGCACGCTGTGAGTCCTCCGGCGGCCACAGCCCGATCGCCTGGGTGTACCAGCGGGCGGCGGTGCCGTAGACGCCAAGCGCCGCGGCGCGGTCGCCGGCGTCGCGCAGGGCCAGGCGTGCCGCCTCGGGCAGGGCGGCGTCGTCGCGCCCGCTGGCCTGGTCGAAGGCGAGCGCCCGCTGGTAGTGGTGGGCGAGCAGCTCGGCGCGGTTCTCGGCGCGGTCGCGGCGGTGAGCGGCGGCGAGCGACTCGATCCAGCTCGCCGCCCTGCGGTGCCGCTCGGCCCGCCGCACGCGCGGGATCTGCTCGTAGGCGACGTCGCGCACCAGCACGTGGCGGAAGCCGTACTGACGCTCGCGGGCGACGGACGAGCGCTTGATCTGGTGCACGAACTCCTTGCGCTCCAGGCGCTCGAGACAGTCCTCCAGCCAGGCCTCGTCGTGGCCGCCGATGGCGGCGAGGGCGCCCACCCAGCCGACCCGGCCGAGCACGGCCGCGTCCTGCAGCACCGCCTTCTCGTCGGCGGGCAGCGCGTCGAGCCGCGCCGCGATGATCGCGTGCACGCTCTCGGGCATGGCGCCGAGGGCGTCGTGGCGGCCATGGCCGGAGCCGTGGTCGCGGAGCATGTGCACGTACTCCTCGGCGAACAGCGGGTTGCCGCCGACCAGGCTGAGCAGCTCCGGCCCGACGGTGGCGGGCAGCCCGTAGCGCAGCAGCAGCCGCTGCAGCAGCTGGCTGGTGTCGGTGTCGGACAGCGGGCCGAGCGGGATGGTGGTGGCCGGCGGCCGCAGCGGCCAGCGCTCCTCCAGCTCCGGCCTGGCCGTGGCGAGCACCAGCAGCGGCACCGGGCCGGGCTGGGCAGCCGCATCCTGGCCGGTCAGCTTGTCCAGGAAGTCGAGCAGGGCGTAGTCGGCCCAGTGCAGGTCCTCGACCACCAGGACCAGCGCGCGGCGCCGGGCCGCGAGCCCGTAGAGGAAGCGCCGCCAGGCGGCGAGGGCCTCCTCGCGGCCGCCTGGCATCAGCGCCGCCTTGCCGGCGCCGACCAGCCGGCGCAGGTGCTCGGTGACCCAGGCGGCCCCTGCCGGGTCGCCAGCCATGGCGAAGCGGGCCGCCGCCGCCAGCTTGCGCTCCGCGCGCTCGGCGGTGTCGGTCTCGAGGATGCCGGCCTCGGCCTTGACGACCTCGGAGAGCGCCCAGAAGGTGACGCCGTCGCCGAAGGGCAGCGAGCGGCCGTGGCGCCAGGCGACCGGCCCGAGGTCGCCGGCGACCGCCTGGCGCAGCTCGGCGACCAGCCGGCTCTTGCCCAGCCCCGCCTCGCCGAGCAGGGTCACCAGCTGCGGGCGGCCGCTGGTGCGGACCCGGATGAAGCGCTCGAGCAGCGCCGCCAGCTCGTGTTCGCGGCCGACCAGCGGCAGCTCGGCGGCCTGGCCGAGCTCGGTGGGCGCGGCGTTCAGCGGCGCGATCGCCGGCCAGACCGCCACCGGCTCGTCGCGGCTCTCGAGCGCGAGCAGGCTGGCGCCGCCGTAGGCGATGGTGCGGCGGGTGACCCGCTCGGTGGCGTCGGAGACCAGGATCGCGCCGGGCGGGGCCGCCTGCTGGATGCGGGCGCACATGCTGACCAGGTCGCCGGTGACCCGGCCGGGGTCGGCGGGCTCGGCGCCGCCGCGCCTCGAGGCCGTCCCCGGTCGGACCCGACCGGCGCGGACCAGCGCCTTGCCGGTGGTGATGGCGATGCGCAGCCGCACCTCGGGCACGCCCCAGCCGGGCCGGCGCGCGCCCGGGCCGGCGCGCGCCCGCTCCGACAGCAGCGCGTCGCGGATGGCCAGGGCGGCACGCACCGCCCGCTCGGGGTCGTCCTCGCGGGTCCGCGGCACGCCGAACACGGCGATGGTGGTGCCGCCGACCACCTGCTCGACCGAACCGCCGTAGCTCTCGATCTCGGCGCGTGCCCGCTCGAGATGGCCGGCGAGCATGCGGCCGACGTCCTCGGGGTCGCGCTCGCCGAACTGGGGGACGGTCTCGTCGACGTCCGCGAACAGCACGGTGACGACCTTGCGTTCGGCGCCGTCCGGCGGTTGCCTGATTCCCTTCGTCATCGCACCTGCCGAGAGGGATCGCCGCGGGATGACGCGCCGGGAGGCCGTGGCGGCGACCGAACCGCCTGCAACCAGGCGCCGTACCGATTGAGTGTACGAGCTGGCCGGCAGCGGGCAAGGCGCGGCGAGCCGCTTGCCGCCGCATGGACCCTTGCGGGCACGGCCGGAGACCCTGACTGATCCGGGGGGGGAGCCCGAGGACAGCTCCCCCCCGGAGGCCCCCCCATCGGGTACTGCCACGGGATCCTTGTTTGGGCCCCGGGGTCGGTTCGGCGGGATCCTGTTGGGGTCTGGTTCTGCGGCGGGATCCAGTTGGGCTTGGCGGTGGCGGCGGGATCCTGTTTAGCCGTCGGAGCGGTCGGGGTGGCCGTCGCCCTCGTCTGGGTCGGACGGGAAGAGGTCGCCGAGCTTGCGCGAGGCGCGGCGCTGCATCACCACGATCAGCGCGGCGCCGCCGACCGCTACGAGCAGGAACGGCAGGTTGATGCGGCGGGCGCCCGCCCCTGGCCGTGGCAGCGTGGTGGAGGTGGTGCTCGCCTGCGCCAGCGCCGCGCTCGCGGCCAGCAGCAGCAGCGCCTTGGCGGCGGCGACCACGGTGGCCAGCCTGGCAAGCCAGGGGCGGAGGTGACGTCGCCAGGTCGGCATCGGCTGCTTCCTCCCTCCTAGAGGCGGCCTAGCTCGTCGCCGACGACAGCGGCGAGGCGCTCGGCGACCTCGCCGGCGCCGGATTCGGTCGGCGCCTCGACCATGACGCGGACCAGCGGCTCGGTGCCCGACGCGCGCACCAGCACCCGGCCGCGGTCGCCGAGGGCGGCCTCCTCGGCCGCGACGGCGGCGCCGATCGCCGCCGAGGCCGCCAGGGCGTCGCGGTCGGCAACGCGCACGTTGACCAGCACTTGTGGCAGGCGGCGCATGACCGTGGCCAGCTCGGAGAGCGGCCGGCCGCTGCGGGCCATGATCGCCAGCAGCCGCAGCGCGGTGAGCACGCCGTCCCCGGTGGTGGCGCGGTCGAGGAAGATGATGTGGCCGGACTGCTCGCCGCCGAGGGCGTGGCCGCCCGCCCGCATGGCCTCCAGCACGTAGCGGTCGCCGACGGCGGTCTGCACCACCGCGACGTCGTGCGCGGCCATGGCCTGCCTGAAGCCGAGGTTGGTCATCACGGTGGTGACCACCGTGCCGGTCGGCAGGGCGCCGCGCTCGCGCTCGTCGAGCGCGGCCACCGCCAGGATCACGTCGCCGTCGACCAGCTCGCCGTGCTCGTCGACGGCGATCAGGCGGTCGGCGTCGCCGTCGTGGGCCAGGCCCACGGCCGCGCCGAGGCGGCGCACCGCCGCCTGCACGTGCTCCGGGTGGGTGGAGCCGACCCCGGCGTTGATGTTCTCCCCGTCCGGCTCTGCCGCCAGCGCGGTGACGTGCGCGCCGGCGCGCCGGTACGCCTCCGGCGCGACCGCGGCGGCCGCGCCGTTGGCGCAGTCAACCACCAGCGGCAGGCCGCCGAGGTCCGGTATGCCGTCGAGCAGGTGGGCGAGGTACGCCTCGACCGCGTCGCCGGCCTCCCGCACCCGCCCGACCGCGCCGGCCAGCGGCCGCGGCGCCTCCTGGTCGGCCGAGCCGAGGGCAGCCTCGATGCGCTCTTCGAGCGCGTCGGGCAGCTTGAAGCCCTCCGGGCCGAAGAACTTGATGCCGTTGTCCGGCATGGGGTTGTGCGAGGCGGAGATGACCGCGCCGGCCGCCGCCCGGTAGTGGCGCGTGAGGAAGGCGACCGCGGGGGTCGGCACCACCCCGACCAGCAGGGCGTCCCCGCCCGCGCTGCAGATCCCGGCGACCAGGGCGCTCTCCAGCAGGTGCCCGGAGGCGCGCGGGTCGCGCCCGACCACCACCACCGGCCGGCCGGCGTGCGCCGGGCTGATTGGCTGAAGCGCGTCAGCCCCGGCCGCCCACAGCGCCCCGACGGCGGCACGCCCGAGGGCGAGCGCCAACTCCGGGGTGAGGTCGCCGTTGGCCCTTCCGCGCACGCCGTCGGTCCCGAAGAGCTTCCCCAAGAGCCTGCTCCCGTCGTCGATGGCGGTCAGCGTGGTGAGAAGGCATTGTGCCACGGCCTCGCTGACCGCTTCGCGTACTTCGCCCGAGGTGCGGGTCACGGCCGAACCTGATATCGATCGCATGACCGTTCATCACGCCCGTCCCGGTCGGGCCAGCGCGAAACGGAAGCACCCATGGGACAACGTACCTGTCCGACCTGCGGCACCACCAACGCCCAGAACGCGAGTACCTGCTCCTGGTGCGGCCGTTCGCTCGACGACGACGCGACCCAGCCGATCGGCGGCCCTGTCCCGCCCCCTGGCGGCGAGCAGCGCCCCGCCGCGGGCTGGCACCGCGGCGACGCCGCGCCGGAGCAACCTGCGGGCGGCTCCTGGGACGCGGCACCGACCCAGCAGCAGCCGCAGGGCGGCGCCTGGGAGCCCGAAGGGCCAGCGCATCCCCGGGAGGCGACTGGCAGCCGGGAGGCGGGTCGTGGGGGTACGGCCAGGACGCCCAGGCCTCCGGCCAGCAGGCCGGCTGGGGCGCCCAGGGCGGCGCCGGGCAGGCGCAGTGGGGCACACCCGGGCCGCCGGCCCAGGGGCGGCGCAGGCCGCTTCTCTGGGTCGTGCTCGGGGTGGTGGCGCTGGTGGTGCTCGTCGGGGTAGCGATCGCTGCGACGCACATCGGCGGCACGGTGGCCCGCTCCAACCAGCCGCTGCAGGCGCCGGCGAACATCGGCGGGCTCGCCCGCATCGACACCGGCACGATTCGCTCCACGCTCGACCAGCAGTCGAGCCAGCTGCGCCAGAAGGGCGCCAAGAACTTCGTGGTGGCCGCCTACGGCACCGAGACCCAGCCCCAGTTCGTACTGGTCGCCGTGCGCGACGCCAACGACAAGACACGGCAGGACATCACCAACGGCTTCGACCAGGCGCTGACACAGCAGCCCGGCGGCGGGACCAGCCAGGCCCAGACCTACAAGCAGGGCGACGTCGAGTACCGCTGCACCTCGTCACAGCTCGGCGCGACCGTGGCGATCTGCCGCTTCAACGACGGCGACGTGGTCGGCTTCGGCTTCAGCGGCACCCAGACGCCACAGCGGGTGAGCCAGCTCACCGCCGAAGCGCGCGACAAGATGAAGTGATGAAGTTAGCGAGGTGGGCCGCCGCCGCGCGCCGGCTGGACCGAGGAGCGACGAAGGAGCGACGAGGGAAGCCGGCGCACAAAGCGGCGGCGGCCCACCGAGCGTTTCTATAGATCCCGCTCAGCGCTTGGAGTACTGGGGCGCCTTGCGGGCCTTCTTGAGGCCGTACTTCTTGCGTTCGACCTCGCGCGCGTCGCGGGTCAGGAAGCCGCGCTTCTTCAGCTCGCCGCGCAACTCCTCGTCGAGGTCGATGAGGGAGCGGGCGATGCCGTGGCGCAGCGCCCCCGCCTGGCCGGAGATGCCGCCGCCGGTCAGGCTGGCGATCACGTCGTAGCGCTCGAGGGTGTTGGTGACCCGCAGCGGCTCGGTTATCAGCCGGCGGTGGGTCGGGTTGGGGAAGTAGTCGTCGAGCGGACGGCCGTTGAGCTTGAACGTGCCGGTCCCCTCGACCAGGCGCACCCGGACGATGGCCTCCTTGCGGCGGCCGGTGCCACGGGCGAGCTGAGTGGGAGCAGCCAACTGAGCAGTCCTCCTGTCACGCCTGCTTGGCGCCTGATTCCGGGCCGAGCTCCAGCGGCACCGGCTGCTGGGCGGAGTGCGGGTGGGTGGGGCCGTCGTAGACCTTCAGCTTGGAGGCCATCTGCCGGCCGATACGGTTGTGCGGCAGCATCCCCTTGACCGCCTTCTCGACGGCGCGCGACGGGCGCTGGGCGAGCAGCACGCTGTAGGGCGTGGCCTTGAGGCCACCGGGGTAGCCGGAGTGCCTGTAGGCCATCTTCTGCTCCCGCTTCTTCCCGGTGAGCTGGACCTTGGCCGCGTTCACCACGATCACGTGATCGCCAGTGTCGACGTGGGGGGCGAAGATCGGCTTGTGCTTGCCGCGCAGGATGCGTGCGACCTGGGCGGCGAGGCGCCCGAGGATGAGGCCGTCGGCGTCGACGACGTACCAGGTGCGCTTGATGTCCTGCGGGCGCGGCGAGAACGTTCGCTGGCTGGCGACGGGCATGCGAGCAAACTCCATGACGGGCGAGGGCGTTGGGCGGGCACGTGCACGCGCGTACGGCACGGCCTGCCCGTGCAGACGGTCAAGGCTAGCGGTCTTCGCCGCTGACGGCAACCGGGCAGAGGTCACGGCTTGGCCGGCAGGGCCAGCGCGGGTGGGTAGGTGACCGTCTCGAGGACCAGGCCGTGGGGCGGGGCGACCGAGCCGGCGGCGGCCCGGTCGCGGCCGGCGAGCACGGCGGCGGTGCCGGCGGGGTCGCGGCGGCCGTCGCCGACGGCGAGCAGGTAGCCGACGATGCTGCGCACCATCTGCCAGCAGAAGGCATCGGCCACCACGCGCACCTCGACCAGGCCGCGGACACGGCGCACACGTAGCGAGCGCAGGCGGCGGGTGGTGCTGGCGCCGGCGCGGGCGCGGCAGAAGGCGGCGAAGTCGTGCTCGCCCACCAGGCACGCGGCCGCCTGGCGCATCGGCACCAGGTCGAGCGGGCGCCGCCAAGCGAGCACGAAGCTCCTGGTCAGCGGGTCAGGGTCGCCGGAGTCGTCGATCCGGTAGCGGTAGTGGCGGCGTACGGCCGAGAAGCGGGCGTCGAAGCCGTCAGGCGCCCAGTCGGCGACCCGCACCACCACCGCGGGGCCGAGGGCGGCGTTGAGGGCGCGACGCACCCGCGCCGGGTCGAGCCGAGCGGGCACGTCGGCGTGGACGACCTGGCCGTGGGCGTGGACCCCGGCATCGGTGCGGCCCGCCCCGACGGTCTCGACCGGCGCGCGAGCCAGCCGCGCCAGGACCGCTTCCAGCTCGCCCTGGACGGTGCGCCGGTCGGGCTGGCGCGCGAAGCCGGTGAAGGCGCCGCCGTCGTAGGCGACCAGCAGCCGCAGCCGCCGCCCGCCGTCTGCCTCAGCCCTTCCCGCCGTCGTCCTTGCCGTCCTCGTCCTGCGCCTCGCCCGCCTCGGCCTGGTCGGCCTCGGCGCTGGCCTCTGGCGTGGCGGCCTCATCCTCGGCGGCCTCGGCCCGCGCCTCGCCCTCGGCCTCGTCCACCTCGGCGTCCTCGTCGAGCGCCTCAGCGTCCTCGTCGGCCTCGTCCACCCCTGCGGCGGGGACGCCCGCCTCGATCTCGGCGTCGGTGGGCACGTCGGGACGCTCCTCGTCCTCGGCGCTCTCGCCGGCGAGGGCGGCGTCGACGTCCTCGGCCTCCTCGACGTGGCGGCGGCGGGCGGCGGCGCGGCGCTGGGCGCGGTTGGCGCCCTCGGGCGCGGCCTCGCCAGGGCGCGCCCGGCGGCGGCCGAAGCGCCGGCGGCGGCCGGCCTCGCCGCCGCCTGCCTCCTTGATCTCGCCGGCGTCCAGGTCGACCAGCTCGATCAGGGCCATGGGCGCGGAGTCACCCGGCCGCGGGCCGAGCTTGAGGATGCGCGTGTAGCCGCCGTGACGGTCGGCGTACCTCGGCGCGATCTCCGCGAACAGCTTGTGGACGACCTGCTTGTCCCGCACCACGGTGAGGACCTGGCGGCGCGAGGCGATGTCGCCGCGCTTGGCGAAGGTGATCAGCCGCTCGGCCTGGGGCCGCAGGCGCTTGGCCTTGGCCTGGGTGGTGCGGATGCGCCCCTCCACGAACAGCGACCGGGCCAGGTTGGCGATCAGCATGCGCTCGTGGCTCGGTCCCCCGCCCAGGCGAGGCCCCTTGGTCGGGGTCGGCATTTCTAGCTCCTTTATTGAAACGTCGGTGGCCCGCCGCCGCCCTGTGCGCCGGCTTCCCTCGTCGCTCCTCAGTCGCTGGCGCTCCTTCGTCGCTCCTCAGTCCAGCCGGCGCGGCGGCGGCGGGCCACCTCCTCCTACCTCTTGTCGCTCCTCTTGTCGCTCCTCAGCCCAGCCGGCGCGGCGGCGGCGCGGCGCCTCGCTGGGCCTATTCCTCGCGCAGCGACAGGCCCAGCTCGTGCAGCTTCTCGCGGACCTCGTCGATCGACTTGGCGCCGAAGTTGCGGATGTCGAGCAGGTCGGCCTCGGACTTGGTGACCAGCTCGCCGACGGTGGTGATGCCCTCGCGCTTGAGGCAGTTGTAGGAGCGCACCGAGAGGTCCAGCTCCTCGATCGGGGTGTCGAGGTTGGC
>WNFV01003124.1_pt1 | contig 22754 bp, 21 predicted proteins | sample 5400101 | NCBI WGS metagenome assembly WNFV01 (sample SAMN13153361, study PRJNA577476) | soil metagenome | isolation source: 115 cm soil or saprolite under grassland replicate 1 | place: USA:California | collected 2016-06-15 | reverse complement strand
CATTCGAGAACACTGCCAAATCTGGTAACCCACTTGGGCAACCGCAACGCAAACGCGACGCATGGATCCAGAACGCGGGTGTGCCAATTCCGATCATCAAGGATTTGGGTCGCCCTGTGGATGTCCTCTGGTATGTTGGCTCTTATCCTTCCTATCATCCACGCGGCATTGACGCGGCGTCCGCGGCCGCGCGCATCTTCACCGCGCTGGAAATTGATTTTGCTATTCTCGGCAAGGAAGAAAAAGACGACGCTGACTCGCAACGTTTGGCCGGTGAGAAGGGTCTTTTCGAGATGATGACCGAGTACAACATTGAGACCTTCAATAAATACGAGTGGAAGGAATTGGTGGTCACGGGTCCGCATGAATTGAACGCTTTCAAGAACGTCTATCCCAAATACGGCTTCGAGCGCCCTGTGCTTCACTACACTACTTTCCTTGCGCGTTATCTTGATCAGCTCAAGCCATTGCTCAAACACGAAGTCAATGTAAAAGTCACATATCACGATCCTTGTTATCTCGGACGCCACAACGGCGAATACGAAGCCCCACGCAAATTGCTGGAAGCCATTCCTGGTGTTGAACTCGTTGAGATGGCTCGCAACCGCGAAAATGGATATTGTTGTGGTGGTGGTGGAGGGGGCATGTGGATGGACTCATTTACTCAGAAACACACCAAAATGCGCCTCTCTGAAAAACGTGCCATGGAAGCCGCCTCTACCGGCGCGAATGTGCTGGCTGTTGCCTGCCCATTTGAAGTCTCGCGCTTCGAGGACGCGGTCAAGTCCACGGGCAATGAGCATGTGACGGTGAGGGACATTCTAGAGTTGCTGGATAGATCCATGCGTGGCGAGCAGTAACCAGCAGTCAGCAACTTGAAAACAGGAGAGCTTTTTATGAACATTGTCGTGGCTATCAAACATATCCCCAGCATTGCGGATGATCTTCCGGTCAAAGGCAACAACGTGGACTTTGACTCAGTGGATTTCGTTCTCAACGAATTCGACGAGCAGTCAATCGAGCAGGCGGTGCTGGTGAAGGAAGCCGTCGGTGGGACGGTGATCGTTGTCGGGGTGGATTTAATTGGAGAGCTGGATAAAGTGCTTCATCTCGCGTTGGCAAAAGGTGCGGATAAGGCAGTCAAGATCATGGCTGATGAACCAGGCGCGGACTCACATATGCAGGCCAAATGGCTGGCGGAAGCAATTAGAGGCATGTCTGCCGATATTATCTTTGCCGGGGTTCAGGCTTCCAACGACCTCGACGGTCAGATCGGACCGATGATCGCCGCATATCTTGATATACCTTACATCGGCGGAGTCAGCTCTGTGGAAGTAGCAGGTGAATCGTGGATTTATTGAAGAGCAAAGGACTCGCGTAACGCGAAATGATTGACGGACCACACGCTATAACAGGAGATAAATATGTCGAATGATGTTTTTGTGATCACTGATCACCTGGATGGCAAATTTTCCGATATTTCATTTGAAATGGTCGGAAAAGCCAAAGAGTTGGCATCAAGTTTTGGTGGGCAGGCAGTTGCGGTCGTAGTGGGAGCCGGGGCTGATGCCAATGTTTTCGCGTCTGATGTAACGCTCCAAATTCATGATCCGAATCTCGCACAGTTCAATCCTGAGGCATATGGCAAAGTGATCGAAGCATTGGTGAAAGAGAAATCGCCGCGTGTAGTTATGTTCGGCTGGACCGCCACCGGCATGGACTTGGCTGCATGGTTGTCAGCACGGCTTGGCAAACCCTGTGTCGCATATGGCAGAGACCTGTGTATTGAGAACAACGCGCTTGTAGTCACTAGTCAGGTCTATGGTGGAAAGATGATTGCAGATGTCACGCCTGAAGGTGACATGGCAATTGTCGCTTGTCTTGCTGGCTCATTCCCTGTAGAGGCGGGGCAAGGTTCTACTATTGCGACAACAATAGCATCACCTGTTTCACTGGGTGGATTAAAAACAAGATTTGTCGAAGTCATCAAACCTGCAGGCGGCGATGTCGATATTACAGCGCAGGCAAAACTAGTCTCGATTGGACGCGGTATTGGCAGCAAAGATAATGTGGAACTCGCTGAAGAATTGGCACAAAAACTTGGTGCAACGGTGTCTTCGTCGCGTCCTGTCGTAGATGCGGGCTGGTTGCCGCGCACGCGTCAGGTTGGTAAGTCAGGTTTGAAGGTTAAACCGAAGTTGTATCTCATGCTCGGCATCTCCGGTGCACCTGAACACCTGGAAGGCATGAAATCTGCAGAGTTGATCATTGCGATCAATACCGATAAGAAGGCGCCGATTTTCAATGTGGCGCACTACGGTGCGACGGCTGATTTGTTTGAGGTCGCAGAGGCGATGTTAGAGTTGTTGTAAATGCTTAACAACACAAAGGGTCACAAATGAAAACCTTTGTGTCCCTTCGTGACACTTCGTGGTTGATTCTTTTCGGGAGGGCGCGTTGCTCACAACGATTGAAAAAATCATCTTCATCCTGTTGGCGTTGACTTCGGCGGGGTTCACGCTTCATGGAATAAAAACCATTGTTGACTCGGTTCGCAACGGACGCTCTGCGCCTGAGTTGAAAAATATTCCTGCGAGTCTGGTCAAAGCGGGGATCACAGTTCTATTCCAACAAACGATCTTCAAAGCGCGCAAGGTCTTGAGCGCGATTCATCTAGGGTTGTTCTTCGGACTCATCACGTATGCCTTCGTGAATCTTGTCGATGTGCTTGAAGGACTCCTTCCTGGGTTTGAATTGACTTACGGCGGCAAACATCTCGCCTTCTCGTTTTTGCCCGCAGGTGTCATCAACGCCTTCAATCTCATTGCCGATGTCATGAGTGGTTTTTTGCTTTTGAGCATTACCGTTTTCCTTGTACGTCGTTTCATAGCCAAAGATAAACGGCTTGAATATCGCGACAACGTTCTGTTGAATCAAAAAGTAAAAGATGGCGGGCAGAAAAAAGATTCGCTCATAGTGGGCATCTTCGTCATCATGCATGTCAGCGCGCGTTTGTTGGGTCAGGCATTTCGTCTTGCTGATGGCGCCGACCCGTTCATGCCGATTGCGAGTTTGCTCAACAGCCTCTTTGGCGCATCGCAAGTGGGCGTCCATGTTGCCTGGTGGGCAAGCATTGGTTGGGTGATGTTCATCATTCCATACATCACGCGCAGCAAGCATACGCACTTCACGATCGGTCCCGTTAATCTCGGTCTTGCCAAACAAAATCCTCGCGGGCAGCTTGACCCTGCGATTCCTTTGAAGGTCATTAATAGTAAAGTATATGAACCGGGCGCAAAACATTTGTATGATCTAGCATGGACTCGCATTCTGGACGCGTATGCCTGCGTGCAATGCAATCGTTGTCAGGATGTCTGTCCTGCAAATTTCCAAGGACGTCCGCTCTCACCTTCGGCATTAGAGGTGAACAAGCGTTACCTCCTCAAGGAAGCGACCTTCGATTCTCATCCTGACCGCCTCCTGCTTCCCCTTACAGAGATCGTCATCTCGCCTGAGGCAGTTTGGTCTTGCACAACCTGTCACGCATGTGTCAGTGTGTGTCCTGTTGGCAATGAGCCGATGGCGGATATTGTAGATATTCGTCGTCGCTTGATCCTGGATGGCGCAGAGTTGGATGGTGGTGTCCAGAGTGCATTGCAATCCCTTGCGACCAACGGTAACTGGATGAGCAAAGGTAAACGTCTGCGAGGACGTTGGGCGAAGGAAATGGAATTTCCGATCAAGAATGCTACGGAAGAACCTGTGGAGAACCTCTGGTTTGTGGGTGACACGGCTTCCTTTGATGAGCGCGTGGTACCTAACACAAAAATGGTCGCGCGAATTTTTCAATGTGCGGGGCTTGATTTTGGAATCCTGTACCAAAATGAATCCAATGCTGGTAATGATGTACGCCGGGTCGGCGAGGAAGGTCTCTTCGAGCAGTTGGTTGAACAAAACCTGCAGGCCTTTGGCAAGGCACAATTCAAGCAACTCGTTACTACTGATCCACACTCATTCAACACGTTGAAGAACGAATACCCACAATTTGGCGGAAAGTTTGACGTCAAGCATTACACGGTTGTCCTCCTGAAGTTGATTGAAGAGGGCAAGTTGACGATCAAGAAACAATTGTCCCATTACAAAGTGACATTCCATGATCCATGCTACCTTGGTCGCTACAATGGCGGCTTTACTGCGCCGCGCAGATTGTTGGAGTTGGTCGGGGCGGAATTCAATGAGATGCCTCGTAACTGCGAAAACTCATTCTGCTGTGGTGCGGGTGGCGGACAGATTTGGATGGGTAAGGTCGCACCTGGAGAACGCCCCGCAGAGAATCGAATTAGGGAAGCGTTGACTACCTTCGAGAAAAATCCAAGCGACAAGAAACAATTGTTCATTGTTACCTGTCCGAAGGACATGATCATGTACTCGGATGCGGTTAAAACAACGGGCAACGAAGGCAAGATCGAAGTCCGTGACTTGATCCAGTTGGTGGCGGAAGCCGTGGGGGTGGAAATGCCTCTTGAAGCCGAAGTTGTTGTTAGCGTGGCATGAAGCCATGTTCAAGTGTCCATATTGCGAGTTTAGCGGTAAACGTTCGGAAGTCCATCATCATCTTGCCGAGAGTCACGGTGATACCTTGGGCAAGCGTATCGATGAGTTTACCGGCCACACTTTTTTTGTGGTGACTTGTCCCGTGTGTGGCGATAGTTATGAGCAGGTCACAAAGAAGGCGCTCCGTGACCCAGGCTTTGTGCAAGAATATGAATTTGAAATTCGGCTGGTCGTTTTTGATCTGCTTCTATATCACCTTCAAGGTGAACATGGTCTCGGTACGGCGGGATAGCACCGCCTACTCGACCTAAACAACTAGGAGAATAACATGGCAACAGTTCGTGGATGCAATATTCCTGAAGACCGCTACTACTGGGTGGAAAAACACGTCTGGGCACGGCTTGAAGCAAACGATATGGTGACAATTGGAATCACAGACGTGGCGCAGAATATGGCGAAAGGGATTGTCAACGCAACGCCGAAAGATGCTGGGCGCACAGTGCAAAAAGGCAAAAGCGCAGGGACGCTCGAAAGTGGAAAGTGGGTGGGACCTGTCACGTCGCCTGTGACGGGTGAAATTGCTGAAGTGAACGAGATGATGAAAGGCAAGCCGTCTTTGATCAACAGCGACCCATATGGCGAGGGCTGGTTCGTGCGGATCAAACCAACCGATTGGGCCGGCGAAAGCATAGCGCTGCTGACGGGCGATGCAGCAGTCGCCGCCTATCAGAAATTTATGGAAGAGCAGAATATTTCATTTGAATAATTAGAGATGACAGTGACCTAATCTACCAATGATCTACTACGCGTGTGATATCCCTGAAGATTTGTATTACGACATCGAGCGGGATGTGTGGATTCGCTTCGAAAACGATATCGCAGTATTAGGCATGACTGATGTTGCACAAACTCGCTGTGGAAAATTTGCGGCGGTTAGTTTCCGAGGTGTTGGAAAGAAAGTTGTGCAAGGCAAGACCTTGGCAACAATTGAAAGCGCCAAGTGGGTCGGTCCCTTCCCCGCTCCATTTTCGTGTGAGATCGTGGAAACAAATGAGAATGGTTTTGCGAACGATATTTTGCTCGCAAATAAGGAGCCTTATACCACTGGATGGCTCGTGAAAGTACGACCGACAGATTTGGAAAATGAACGTGGTCATCTACTGACAGGTGAAGCAGCGGCCGAAAGGTATAAGGAAAGAATTAACGAATTGAAGATCAACTGTTTGAGGTGTGTTGATTAATTCCATCTCAAGTCGAATGAACTGATAGCAAAGAGGTAATTCATGTCCAATCAAACGAATTCGTACGAAATTCCCGCAGACCGCGCGTACGATCGAGAACATCACATGTGGGCACAATTCGACTCGGCAAGCGGAGATGTTTTTATAGGAATTGATGCGCTCGGGCTCACGGCACTTGGCGATTTGGCTTATGTCAAATTGAAAGATGTGGGCAAATCAGTGAGGCGTGGTGAGTCACTGGGAACGCTTGAGGCTGCGAAAATGACCGGTGACTTGATCGCTCCAGTCACTGGCGTGATTGTCGCGCGGAATAACACAGTGGTGAGCAATCCAGGTCTAGTGAATCAATCGCCTTATGCGGATGGTTGGATGGTAGTCATCAAGCCCAGTGATTGGGATAATGAATCTGCGCAGTTGGTTGCAGGTGATGCTTTGCCCGCGTGGGTAGATTCTGAAATTAAGCGCTATCGCAGTCAAGGATGGATTGATTAATGTATTGGCGTCTCATCACGGACGATTGTGTTTCAGCCTCCTTCGGCCTTGCGGCAGATGAAGCACTCGCAAAACGGGTTGGATTAACTTTATCGCAACCCACTCTACGCCTGTACACCTATCAATCATACTGCGCGCTAGTCGGTCGTTTTCAAAATGTGGAAAACGAAATCCGCGTTGGGTATTGCCAGGAGAATGGCATTACGATCAATCGTCGTCCGACAGGTGGCGGTGCGATCATCATGGGTGTGGATCAACTCGGCGTTACGTTGACCATTCCTGCGCGCAATGAAGATTCGTACAGTCACGCACGCGAACTGATGAGCACATTCTCCGAAGGTCTTGTGTGTGGTCTCAATCAATTAGGCGTGCAGGCGAGTTTCCGACGGAAGAACGACATCGAAGTGAAGGGCAAAAAACTGGTTGGCCTCGGAATTTATTGCGCGCCGTCTGGTGGTCTGCTCTTCCATGCCAGCCTGCTCGTTGACCTGGATATCGCGCTGATGTTAAGGGTTCTCAATACGCCTTTTGAAAAATTATCGGATAAGGAAATAGCAACTATCGCTGAAAGAATTACGACTGTCCACCGCGAGACGAATAGCCAGATTGACCTTGACGATGTGCGCACGGAAATCGCCCGCGGCTTCGTTTCTTCGTTGAACGTTGCACTGGTGCGCGGTCAATTTACATCAGACGAACTCGCAGCTATTTCCGTTTTAGAAAAAGACAAATACCTGCGGGACGATTGGGTCTATCAGAAGTCCGCGGTTGCGGATACGTTTGGATCAAGCAAGATAAAGACGCCGTCGGGATTACTCGATGTACGGGTAACCATGGCAGGTCCCACGATCAAAGCTGCTTTCATCGGCGGAGACTTCTTCGCTGCCGAAAATGCTGTTGCCGATTTGGAGGCAGCCTTGAGATGGCATACAAACCAACCCGATAAGATTGCGGACACGATTAAACAAATTTTTCAAAATAGAAGCAGTGAGTTTAATGGGATCCAGCCAGAGCTCCTGGTTGAAGCGGTGCAGAAGGCAGTGTCGCGCGCTCACATAGCGGAGAGTCAAATGCGCACAGACCCATATGGCTGTTACGTTAATCCCGGAGATCAGTATGTCTGACCTGCTCAAGCTCGCTGAATCCTTCCACGTGGTCACGTCCGAGTGTCTCGCGATCCGACGGCAACACTTTACAGATGAGATTACTTTTCATGCACCCGGTTTACGCAGTTATAAAACCGATGAATACGCAGGACAGAATGCGACTGAATTTGTTTCGATAAGCGTAACAGGAACAGCTTGCGCGTTGAGCTGCGAACATTGCAAGACAAATGTTTTGCACGGCATGACTGACTTGCGCCGATTTGATGGTTCATTATTTGATTTGTGCTCTTCGTTAGCAGAGCGCGGTGCGCGCGGGGTGTTGATCTCTGGCGGGAGTGACAAGCAGGGACGTGTGCCCTTGCTTCCTCACATCCCTGATTTGATCCGTGTTTGCAAAGAGTTGGGATTGGCAATCCGAGTTCATCCAGGCTTGCCCGACGAAGAGACCTGTGCCGCGTTGGGCGAAGTTGGCATTGACGGCGCGATGGTGGATATCATCGGTCATCGCGATACGATTCGTGATGTTTATCATCTCGACGCTGATCCTGAAGATTATGAAAACGCGCTGGCATGGTTGGAGCAATATAAGGTCCCAACGGTGCCACATATTATCCTGGGATTGCACTTTGGAAAGATGCTCGGCGAAGAACGTGCGTTGGAAATGATCGTACGTCATCCGCCGAAGGTGATGGTAATGGTTGTGCTGATGCCGTTGACTGGCACGCCAATGTTCGGACTGACGCCTCCATCATTGGAGGAGATTGGCTCGTTCTTTAAGAAGGCACGCAAATCGCTTCCATCTACTCCTGTCATGTTGGGCTGTGCGCGCCCGATGGGAGATTTGAAGGTTCAAATAGATCGTCTCGCGGTGAACGCTGGTTTGAACGGCATTGCCTATCCTGGGAATGGAATCGTTGAGTACGCGCGGCAAGCTGGCTTGCATCCGCGATTTATCAATGCTTGTTGTGGTATGACATGGTGAATTATTTGAACACGAAGGACACAACACTTGCACCGCGCGCAAGTGCAGGTGAGGTCACGAAGGTTTTATGGGTGGCTCAACTTGATGACTTCTTCTCGACCATCTTTCGTGAACATCTTAAACAGAGAATCACAATCATTACCCAACCCACCTTTGTGTTTGATCCTTTTCAGGAGTGCTCATGGCAAAAGTGACCGTTCCGTCTGACTTGCAAGCCGACCAGTACCAGATCAGCCCAGACTACGTCCGCATTAGCATGGCTGCAGCTATTGAGTTGGGACTGAAGCCTGGGCGCATTCATCGCTGTAATTGTAACTGTATCAACCTCCTGCAAAATTATCCTGAGGGATGTTATGCCAATTGCACTTATTGCGGACTCGCCCGCGAGCGACCTGGCACGCCTGAAGACAATACTTTTATCCGTGTAGCGTGGCCTCTGTATCCTACAGACCTCGTTGCAGAAAGAATTGCCGAGCGCGAAGCCAATGGCGGCGTGGGACGGGTTTGTATTTCTCAAGTTCAAGATCACCGAGCCTATGATGACCTGATCAACATGATCCAGCGCCTGAAACGACCTGCGCCGCAGGTGCCGATGTCGGCCTTAGTCAGCGCGACCACTTTAAATGAAGAACGGCTGCATGAGATCCGTGAGAATAGTGTAGATATCATTGGCGTTGGATTGGACGCAGTAACCGAAGAACTATTCGAATCCACACGTGGCAAAGGGACGAAAGGTCCGCACAATTGGGACTATCACTGGCGCATCATCCATGCCGCCCGACAAATATATGGACCAATGAAAGTCAACTGTCACATCATTGTTGGCTTGGGTGAAACGGATCGCGAACTCGTGGATATGTTTTTTCAATTGAAAGAAGAACAGATTGCAGGCTATTTATTCTCTTTCAATCCCGAACCTGGAACGGTTATGCAGAATGTCTCACGCGCACCGATTCACCGCTTGCGGCGCATCCAGTTGGTGAAGCATCTTATTGAAAATCAGGGACTACCTCGCGACGCGCTGTTCTATGATGTTGACGGGTGTATTTCCCGCATCCATGCACCTGAAATGATGGTTGAAATAGCGGTCAACACCGGCTTGCCTTTCATGACCAACGGCTGCCCCGACCGCGCGGGCGAAGTGGCATGTAACCGACCGTATGGCTCCTATCGACCTAGCGAGGAGCATCGCGATTATCCGTTCCAGCCAAATGCCAATGACCTGATCATCATCCGCCAGCAACTGCGGTTGGAGGATGTTTGGGCAAATCTAAGCCCGGCAAGTTTGGAGTCCAACGTCTCCTGACGTTGGAAATTTTGGAACTAATACAGCGAAGTCAGGAGAATTCGACTCCGTGAAGACTATGAATCCTATCCGTCTCCTCAATCTTGGATTGATCCCGCCCTGGCAAACGCAAGCGGTCTATCACTTGTTGGCTGAACGCATGACCGCCAACGAGTCGGATACCATCATCATCTGTCGTCCGAGCGCGCCGTACCTTTGCCTTGGCTATCATCAAGTCTTCGAGAGCATCTTCGACCCAGACGAATGTGAGCGACGCAGTTTGCCCGTTTTTCGTCGACGACTTGGAGGTGGCGCAACGTACCTCGATGAGAATCAATTGTTCTATCAGTGCATCTTTCATCACACCCGCGTGCCTGTCATGCTGGCAGATATTTACGCTCTCGCCCTCGCTGCGCCGGTGAATACTTTAAAGCAGCTGGGTCTCAACGCCGAACTGTGTGAAACAAACGAAATCGAAGTAGGTGGCAAACGGATCGCAGGAACCGGTGGAGGGCGAATTGACGAGGCCTGCGTTGTCGTTGGCAATCTTCTTTTCGATTTTGACTTCGAAGCGATGACCAACGTTTGGCGGACTCCCTCGCCTGCATTTCGACAACTCGCGCAGACAGCTCTTCGCCAGCAGATTACTACACTGAAAGAACGAACGCCTCAGATATCATCCCCGCAGTGGGCCAAGCCTGAACTTGTCACCAATTTATTGATTGACTCCTTCGCTGCAGCATTTGCGCGTCCTCTCCAACCCGATATGCTGACCAATGAGGAAATGACCGCTGCGCAAAACATGGCGGAAAAATTGACATCAACTGAATTTCTCTCTCTGCATAAAAAGGAAGCCAGCGAACCAATGCGCTCGTTAAAAATCTCAGCCCGTGCTTTTATCCATGCAGGTGAGACTCGCATAGACGGTTACAACGTGCGCGGTAGTTTCTGGGTAAGTCAGGATGTCATTCAAACTGCAAAGCTTGAATCTGAACCTATGTATGAATGGCAACTTGTTGAAGAAAAGTTGAAAGGCGTTCCCTACAAAACGTGGCAGGAGCAACTGAATGTTCACTAAAGATTTTTTGAGGGGAAAAGTGGCACTCGTCACAGGCGCATCGCGCGGGATTGGGCGCGGCATCGCTCTCTCGTTGGCTGAAGCGGGCGCAGACGTGATCGTGCATTATGTGCGAAAGACAAGTATGGCGCAGGGTGCCGTGACTGAAATTCAAACTCTGGGACGGCGGGCAATCGCCGTCAAAGCCAATTTTGCCGAGAAAGAAAAAATAGACGCGATGATTGATCACATCGAAGATGTTTTCGGTGGCTGTGACATCTTTGTCGCCAACGCCGCGACGGGAGGGTTTCGTCCAATACTTGAAACGAGCGACAAGCACTGGGATTGGACAATAGATGTAAACGCGCGTTCCATTTTGCATTGTGTGCAACGCCTCGCGCCATATATGCAACGTCAGGGTTGGGGACGTATCATAACAGTAACTAGCCTTGGCAGTGTGCGAGTCGTTCCCAATTACAGCGCGGTGGGCCTATCCAAGTCTATTGTCGAGTCACTTACCAGGTATCTTGCGGTGGAACTCGCACCGAAGGGAATCATTGTGAATGCGATCTCACCTGGTCTTGTCGATACAGACGCTTTATCGAACATTCATGTTGATCTTCCATCCACGCTTGACTATGTGCGGCAGCGCAATCCGACTCGTCGTCTTGTCACGCCGCAAGATGTCGGGAGGGTGGCAACGTTTCTTTGCACTGACGCGGCTGAGATGATTGTCGGCCAGACTCTTTATGTGGATGGCGGCTTTAGTCTGCTGACCGATTATTTTCCTGAACCTGAGAGTTCATTACAAATCGGAGAAATCATGACATGAAAAACTACGGTTTCCTGATTGACCAGAGCAAATGTATCGGATGTCACGCGTGCAGTACTGCCTGCAAGTCCGAGAACCAAGTGCCGCTTGGTGTGTACCGCACCTGGGTCAAATACACCGAGACAGGCACATACCCTGATGTGCGCAGACGTTTTCAGGTGACGCGTTGTAATCATTGCGCCAACCCGCCGTGTGTTCGTATTTGTCCCGTCAGCGCGATGTATCAACGTGAGGATGGTATTGTTGAGTTCGATCCGTCCATTTGCATCGGATGTAAATCCTGCATGCAAGCCTGTCCCTATGACTCGATCTATCTCGACCCTGAAACCAACACTGCCGCGAAATGTCATTTCTGCGCGCATCGTTTGGATGTAGGACTTGAACCTGCCTGCGTCGTAGTTTGTCCTGAACACGCTATCTTGGCTGGAGACTTGAACGACCCAGCTTCAGAAATTAACCATGTGCTTGCGTCTGCTCAAGCGACCGTTCGCAAGCCCGAGCAGGGGACCGGTCCCAAACTCTTTTACATCAACGGTAATGACTGGTCACTTCATCCCACGGCTTCACCTGTAAATGACTCTTACATGTGGGCAGATAAGATCACAGAGCAAAATACGAATCTGTATGAACCTCAATCATTCCAATTGCCTGTGATTCAATCATCTCAGAGGAATGGAGATGCTTCAGCACAGAAGATGAAGAAATCCAAATCAGGGACACCGATCCGTACCCCACGAGAACAGGGGCGTCCGCTCAACGGGCCCGTCCAAATTGGTGGACGCGTTGCCGAGCACATGGTACAGACTGCTTATAACGCTCAACATAAAATCCAATGGCATTGGGAATTGCCGTCCTATCTCGTCACCAAAAATATCGCGGGCGGGCTTTTTATGCTCCTGAGCCTCGGCGCGGGACTGGGTGCATTTACCTTCGATTCGCTCACCTTCCTCACCGCGGGCCTTACGTCCATGATATTTCTGCTTCTCACTGTCACCCTGCTTATCAAGGATTTGTCACAGCCAAAACGCTTCTTAAATGTGTTATTGCGTCCGCAATGGAAATCATGGCTGGCGCGCGGCGCGTACATCATGGTTGCGTTTACAGCTGTTGCAGGATTATGGTGGGCACTTGAAGGCACGGCGTATTTGAACTGGCTCTCTGCGGATTTGGTTGCAGGCATCCGTCCTTTCGCGGCGTGGATTACTTTCCCTCTTGCGCTGGGCGTAGTCATTTACTCTGCATTTCTACTCGGTCAAGCTGAGGGACGCGATATGTGGCAGAGCCCCCTGCTTCCCTTTGAATTACTTGCACAATCCATTGTGGTATCGAGTGGCGTCTTTCTTGCATTGAGGCTGTTCTTCTCACTTCCGGCCAGTTTGTCAGGGTTTTTGTCAGTAGTCTTCCGCGTTAGCCTTGCGATAAATTTGCTCCTGATGCTAGCGAACAAGTTTGCCATGCCGTTTGCATCTGAGACCGCCCTGCTCGCCTCGCGTGACATTACTCATGGTCACTATCGGAATTACTTCTGGTGGGGGGGTATTGCATTAGGCCATGTAATTCCATTTGCGATGTTTTTCATTTCTCCGCTCACCGTTCCCTTTGCGGCTCTTGCTGCAATGGTTGGATTGTTCTTCTACGAATATGCCTTCGTGATGGCTCCGCAGAGGATACCGAATTCGTAAAAACATTCATCCTGAGCGAAGCCAATTACTAATTACCAATTACGAATCGAGCACTCATGACAAAACCGTCCGTTCCAAAAACCTCCGCAGGTACTGCTGTCCCTCAATTTTCTGCATCTGATCGCAAACCTGTCAAACTGACTGAAGTTGTCCATCCCGATGGACGCATCAGCCAATATCCGCCTCCTGAAGTGTGGGATGACTGGGTCGAATGGGATGGGAAAGCCTGGCCGCAACGCGTCGCGCGGCGATATACACTTGTGCCAACCGTCTGCTTCAACTGTGAGTCTGCCTGTGGTTTGCTCGCTTACGTGGATAAAGACACCTTTGAGATTCGCAAATTTGAAGGCAACCCTGTCCACCCGGGGAGTCGTGGAAGAAACTGCGCCAAAGGTCCCGCGACTCATAATCAAGTCTATGATCCTGAGCGGATTTTGTATCCTTTGAAGCGAGTTGGTAAACGCGGTGAGGGGAAATGGGAACGCATTTCATGGGAACAGGCACTCAATGAGATCTCTGAAAAAATGCGTGCGAGCCGCGCCCGCCGCCGTGACGGAATCGTTTATCACGTCGGTAGACCTGGCGAGGATGGATATACCAATCGTGTTATCCAGGCCTGGGGTGTGGACGGTCACAACAGTCATACTAACATTTGCTCAAGTAGTTCACGTGCAGGTTATAACTTCTGGACAGGACAAGATCGGCCCAGCCCTGATTATGCCAATGCGCGAACTATCTTGTTGATCTCAAGTCATCTCGAAACGGGACATTACTTCAACCCCCACGCGCAACGGATCATCGAAGCGAAAACGAACGGCGCAAAGCTGATTGTCTTCGACCCGCGTCTCAGCAATACTGCTAGCATGAGCGATGCTTGGTTGCCGACGTGGCCCGGCAGTGAGAACACAATCCTTTTAGCGATTGCCAACTACCTCATCCAGAATAACCGCTACGACCAAGACTTCGTTCGCAAATGGGTGAACTGGCAAGAGTTCCTTCAGTACGTTCAATCATCAACCTCGAGTGAATGGGACTCTATTCGCCCACTAATCTCTACGCAAAGCGCCCAATCTCCATTTACCTTTGAAACCTTCGATACCATCCTCAAAACTCTTTACGCTGAATACACCTTCGAACGCGCCGCGCGAGAATCAGATGTTCCGATAGAACGAATCGAACAGGCCGCGAAATACGTTGCCGATTGTGATAGCAGACTCGCCACTCACGTTTGGCGTAGCGCAAGTGTGGGCAACCTCGGCGGATGGCAAGTCTCCCGCTGTCTCTTCTTCCTCAATGTCCTCACGGGGAGCATTGGCAATTACGGGGGCACATCCATGATCAACTGGAATAAATTTGTGCCAAAGCCGTTCAAGAATCCACCGCCCATCAATGCCTGGAATGAATTGCACTACCCAAACGAATGGCCGCTTTCGCACTACGAGATGTCTTTCCTCCTCCCACATATGCTCGAAGAGGGTCGCGGCAACCTCGACGTTTACTTCACGCGTGTCTACAATCCGATGTGGGTCAACCCTGATGGCTTCATGTGGCTGAAGGCTTTGCAGGATGAATCAAAAATCAAATGTTATGTGGCCCTGACGCCAACATGGAATGAAACGGCCTGGTTCGCGGATTATGTCTTGCCGATGGGGCATGGTCCTGAACGTCATGACTTGATGAGTCAGGAAACACACTCGGGGCAATGGATTGCCTTCCGCCAACCTGTCCGCCGCGTGGCGCTGGAACGTGCAGGTACAAAGGTTGATTTCACATATCAAGCCAACCCTGGTGAGGTCTGGGAAGAGAACGAATTTTGGATTCAACTCTCCGCCCACTTTGATCCTGACGGCTCGCTCGGCATTCGACAATATTTTGAAAGTCCCTATCGCCCAGGCGAAATAATTACCGTGGATGAATACTATCAATGGATTTTTGAGAACTCCGTCCCAGGGCTTCCCGAGGCCGCTGCCAACGAGGGATGCACTCCGCTTGCATACATGCGGAAATATGGCGTGTTTGAAGTCAAGAAGGAAAACTACGTTCCCTTTGAGAAACCTCCTCAGGCTGGAGCTGAGACTGGATTCATCTTCGATGACCATGATCGTGTCCTCGATGCCTCGGGTGGTGTCATTGGCCTGATGGTGGATGGTCAGCCCAAGGTTGGGTTTGACACACCAAGTCGTAAATTGGAGTTTTTCAGTCCCACCTTGTCAACATGGGGGTGGGATGAGAAGCAGTACGTCATCCCGTGGTCGGTGAAGAGTCATGTGCATCCCGATAACATCGACCGCGAAAAAGGCGAGATGATTTTGCTGCCTAATTTTAGATTGCCAACATTGATCCACACTCGCAGTGCGAATGCAAAATGGCTATATGAGATCAGTCACAAGAATCCGATTTGGATGAACCCTGACGACGCGAGACGAATCGGCGTAGATACTGGCGACCTCGCGCGCGTCGATACCGAGATTGGCTATTTCGTGGACAGCGTGTGGGTTACTGAAGGCATCAAGCCCGGCGTGATTGCGATTAGCCACCACCTGGGACGTTGGCGCTTGCAGGAAGATTCGGGCGTGAATAAAGGCGCATCAAATTTGGTCACGCTCACTAACGACGGCAAAGGCGGATTCCTTATGCGTGTGGTTCACGGCGCGCAATCTTATGAATCCAGTGACCCTGATACAAGCCGCATCTGGTGGAGTGAAGTGGGCGTTTCGCAAAACCTCGCACATGGTGTGCATCCTGATCCTGTGAGTGGTGTTCACTGTTGGTTGCAGAAAGCGAAGAGTGTTCGCAGGGCAAATGAAAACGAAAAAGCGGGCGATCTTTTCGTGGATACAAATTGCTCCATGGAAATCTATCGCGAATGGCTTGCCCTTGCGCGTCCCGCAGACGAAGTCAGCCCGGATGGCATGCGGCGACCCTATTGGCTCGCGCGCCCGCTTAAGCCGACGAAGGAAGCGTATAAATTACCCAAGTGATTTCCCGGGGAGGGAAAATGGCTGAAATTTTTACATCACCGCCAAAGCTGGATGACAGCAAAACGGGGGACCCTGAAGAGCCGGTCTGGACATATCGCGGTTATCGTTTGAAGACCAGCGAGTTCGTCACTGCCATGGTGCATCTTTTTCGCGCCGAAATCCAACGCGCAAATGTCTGGCGTCAACGATTGGATACAACAACGAACTGGGCAGTCGTCTCCACAGGCGCGACGCTGTCGATTGCCTTTAGCCAGCCCAATATTCATCATGCGATCATCATCTTAAATACATTATTGGTAATATGGTTTCTTTTTATCGAAACGAGGCGTTATCGATACTATGAACTGTGGAGTTATCGCGTCCGGCTGATGGAAACAGATTTCTTTGCTGCTATGCTTGTTCCACCATTCCATCCTTCGCCGGAATGGGCAGAGAGCCTTGCTGAAAATTTGCTTTCGCCCAGCTTCCCGATTTCGATCTGGGAAGCATTTGGTCGACGTTTGCGCCGCAATTATTTTTGGATCTTCCTCATTTTGTATGCTTCATGGGCGGCGAAGATCTGGCTGTTCCCACAGCCAGCGACCACCCTGAGTGAATTCATTCAACGCAGTGCAGTTGGCCCTATCTCTGGCGAAATCATGATCGTGCTTGGTTTTGGGTTGTATGCTTCTCTGTTGATTGTGGCGCTTGCGACGATCAGCATGACGCGTGCTTCGGGTGAAGTCTTGCCTCGCTTCGGGGAAGAAACTATCGCTTCCATGTTCTCGACCAATGGCAAACCAAAGGGCACACGCCCATTTTTTGCGCTGCATCGTCGCAGGCGACAGCTCGTGGCACTGATCATTACGGGGCAAGCAGATGCCGTATCCAAGCGTATTATGACGGATCTTGGACGCGGCGTAACAGCTTTATCTGGCAAGGGCATGTACACAGGCCAGGATCGTTCTGTCTTGATTTGTGCATTAACAGTAACAGAAGTTCACAATCTGAAACATGCAGTAGTGAAAGAAGACCCCACTGCCTTTGTCGTGGTTTCCGCCGCACAGGAAATTTTGGGTCGTGGCTTCAATCCTCTAGCAGAGGCATAAATGCAATCACTTCAACTGATCCTTCATGAAAGCGCAAAGCGCCATAAACATTTGTGTCCACGACAGGTATTAGGCGCGCGTATGTCATTGCTAGCAGAGGAAATATTGGGATTGGACCTGCCCCAGATTGATAAAAGATTGCTTGTCATTGCTGAAACGGACGGCTGCACAGTAGACGGTATCATCGCCGCGACTGGTTGTCATGTAGGAGGTCGCACACTTCGCATCCTGGACTTTGGGAAGGTCGCCGCTACCTTTATTGACACCCATACCGAGGCAGCGATCCGGATTGTGCCGAAACGTAGAGCCCGGTCGCTTGCTTTGGACTATGCTCCAAAGGCGCGAAACGCTTGGAACGCGATGTTATTAGGTTACCAAACTATGCCCGCAACAGTGTTATTTGCTATTCAGGATGTGCAACTGGACCGGCCATTGGCACAGATCCTCAGCAAGCCAGGTAAGCGGGCGACATGCGAAGTTTGCGGAGAAGAGATTATCAACGGACGTGAAGTATCGTATGATGATGCAATTCTTTGCCGTGCTTGCGCAGGGGAAAGTTATTATCGGTGTTTAGAGCCATTTGAAAAGCCGCAAGATAAAATTACGCTCATACGTTAAGCCAGCGTAGTGATTGACTCTGAACAAATCTCAGAAAAATAAGCCAAGTTTCTTGGTTTGTTTGGTTTCTTTGCAATCCGAATGATCTTTACCGAATCTTTACATTCGCTTTATACCCACTTCAAATTACAAATTTATACTGGTGTCATAAAACAACACACAGACGTGTGCATCACAAACAACAGGAGATTATCCATGAACAAAACTTTAAGTACGATCGTGATCGTTATCGCAGTTCTTGCACTGGCAGGTGGTGTCTTTTTCGCTGGAAGTATGTATGCCCGCGCAAACGTCTATGGCCCATCCATGATGTTTGGCAATGGCTGGAACAATAACAGTACGTCTCGTCCTGGTGGAATGATGAACCGTGGTGGCTTTGGCATGATGTACAACAATGACTGGAATAACGGAGCCAATTCCAATGCCACACCTCTGACAGTTGATCAGACCAAGGCTGCAGCTGAGAAATACATTCAGTCGCTTAACAAGCCAGGGTTGGAGACAAGTGAAGTCATGATCTTCGACAACAATGCCTATGTCACGGTCAAGGAAACTGGGACTGGTTTGGGCGCATTCGAGCTACTTGTTGATCCCACCTCGCAGGTCGCCTACCCCGAATACGGTCCCAACATGATGTGGAACCTCAAGTACGGCGGTCTGAATCACGCTGGCATGATGGGTGGACAAGGTATGATGGGTGGCAATGGCATGATGAGTGGTGGAAATTATCAAATTGCTCCGTCCACGACTATCTCGACTGATATGACTGTTACTTCTGAGCAAGCCGTGCAATATGCACAGCAATATCTCGATGCCAATTACGCTGGCGCAACCGCCGCGACTGACCCCATGCAATTCTATGGATACTACACCCTGGATTTCGAGAAGGATGGCAAGATCGTGGGCATGTTGAGTGTGAACGGCTATAGCGGACAAATCTTCCTGCACACCTGGCACGGAACTTTCATCGAGGAATCCAAGTAATTTACAGCCCCTCATCTAGCAGACGCGCCGATAACAAGCAATATGGCGCGTTTTGTTACTTGCAAGTACAGTTACAATAAAGCCGACAATTCAACCCGATTTACCCACCGAGAATTTCTTATGACGAAAATCCTTGTAGTAGACGATGAACCTTCTATCGTGAATCTAGTCACAGCTTACCTCAAACCCGAGGGCTACGAAATCTCCACAGCCGCGGATGGACCATCAGGACTCAAGTCCGCCCGTGCCTTCAAGCCCGATCTTATCATCCTTGATCTTATGCTCCCTGGCATGGATGGGATCGAGTTGCTTTCTCGTTTGCGCCGCGAATCTGAAGTCTATGTCATCATGCTCACCGCTCGCACGGAAGAAACAGACAAGATAGTCGGGCTGTCCGTCGGCGCGGATGATTACGTAACGAAACCCTTTAGCCCGCGTGAATTAACGGCGCGCGTCAAAGCTGCCTTGAGACGTATCCAAACGGGAGCAGGTTCGAGGTCCGAAACGAGCGTGTACTCCTTTCGTCACCTGCGCATGGATGTCGGTGCGCGCACCGTCAGTGTGGATGATAACCTGATTGAGCTAACTGCGATCGAATTTGATCTGCTGAAGGCATTGGTTGAAAATCGCGGGAGCGTTTTATCGCGTGAGCAATTGCTCGAAAAAGTGTGGGGTGGCGAATATTTTGGTGAGATGCGCGTTGTGGATGTTCATCTCGGACATGTTCGTCAGAAACTCGGGAATGATGAATTGATTGTCACGGTCCGCGGCGTTGGCTATAGATTCGAAGATGAACCGTTGTAAGTGAGGAATTATGACCGATTACTTCCGCCATCATTTAGGTGCAAAGCTTCTGCTGTCGTATCTTATTATTATCGTTGTCGGAGTAGTGGTGTTGATCCTTGCCAGTCAGTTTATTCTACCTACGACGTTTAACCGTCATATGTCTGGTATGGGAATGATGGGTGGAATGATGGGTAATCAAGGGGTGGAAAACTCCAATAATATGTCAGAAGTTTTCACTGATTTTCGCGCTAGCTTCAACGAGGCATTGATGTATGCTACATTGGCAGCAGCGATTGTAGCAGTCGCTCTCAGTCTATATTTGACGCGCAGTGTGATTGCGCCAGTGCATGCCATGTCTGTTGCGACACAACGAATTGCTGATGGGCATTATGATGAGCGAGTGCAGGTTCGGGGCGAAGATGAACTGGCACAACTCGCCATGCGTTTCAATCAGATGGCTGAAAAATTGAATCAGGTAGAAGCCATGCGACGGCGTTTGATTGGCGACGTCAGCCATGAATTGCGCACGCCACTGACGGCAATCAAAGGTTCAATGGAAGGTTTGATGGATGGAATTCTGCTGCCTACCAAGGAGACCTATCAAGAGATTCATTCAGAAGCAAATCGACTGAATCGCCTTGTGGATGACTTGCAGGAACTGAGCCGTGTTGAGGCCCGTGCCTATGAATTAGATATTCATCCGTTGGACGTTTCTTCGCTCGTGCAAACTGTGACGAAGCGACTCACCGCTCAAGCAGAATCAAAACGGATCTCTCTGGATCTTGAGCTGGCTTCTGATCTTCCGCGAATTCTTGCCGACGAGGACCGCGCCGTGCAAGTGCTGACTAATCTTGTGGGTAACGCACTCCAATATACGCCTGAAAATGGCAAGGTCACTATTGCTGCGAAACAAATAAATAATGAAGTGCAGATCTCTGTTCGGGATACAGGTCTTGGCATTCCGCCTGAACATCTACCACAAATCTTCGACCGTTTCTATCGCGTTGATAAATCACGCTCGCGTCGTGCAGGTGGCGGTAGTGGGATCGGTCTGACGATTGCCCGCGCCCTTGTCGAAGCCCACGGCGGACAGATCTGGGCAGAATCCGCGGGTGAGGGGCGAGGAAGCACGTTCACATTCACACTGCCAACTGCTAAATAAAAAACAGTGGCGCGGTTCGGCACCACGCCACTGTTTTGAGTAGTTTCGTTGTTATGGTCCCCAATCCGACAGAACATGTACCAAATAGTCTGAGCTCTTGGGATCATTTGTCTTGAGGTGGATCGCAAAATCATGCTTTCCATCCATACCTTCATGCATCATAAAGTTTGGAGTTTGAAGATAAGTACTTTCACCGGGTTTGAGGGCCATTTTGCCAATAGTTAGTTGCGGAGGGCAGCACCCTTCTAACACTTCAATATAAGGTTGCTCCTTAAAGCGAAGCGTACCATCCCCTGTATTTGTGACTTTGATGTTGAGGGATCTATACTCACCCAATTTGATATAGCCCAAGTCTATGTTTGGCTCTTCGACTGCAATGCTGGGAGTTCCGCCGCTGTCCGTACTACCCCCCTTGGCAAACACAAATATCCCGGCAATGAGTAGTACACCTCCCAATGCCACAAGCATCCAGGGAAAACTTTTCTGCTGTCGCTTCTTTTTCGTTTTCTTGCTCATTGAACCTCGCTTTCACAATTCCCATTCCGTAGAATTTTCTTAATGACATTGCCGATAATAATCTAGTGGTTCAAAAAACCTTAGCGCAGAATGGCGTGGAAATGAGCGGGCAAAATGGCTCATGATAAATGTAAGTGATGAATTTTCTAGGGCGTAATTATCACCGAAGTCCCATAACCGGGAGAATAAACACGATCCTGTTCATGCAACGGACGCACCCAGCGAAATAGCCATTTTGCCTCTTCGATTCGCATATTGACACATCCTCGGCTCATTGGTGTGCCGAAGTTATCATGCCAGTATGTTCCATGGAAAGCATAACCTGCCCCGTGGAAAAAACATGTCCAGGGAACACCGGGCAATTCATAATCTTCGGGGCTGGCAAAAAGGTTTCCATTGCCCATATGCTTGGATGGGTATTTTGACAGAATATGAAACTCTCCGGTGGGAGTTTGAGTTGAGAGAGCTTTGGGATCTTTTTGAACTGTAGCGATGCCCGATGAAATGGTTGCCTGGAGCGCAACCTGCTCATTTTCGTAAGCCGTTAAGACCTGCTTGCTTAGATTAACTTCAATGCGTTTTTGTTCAAGGGGCACCTCGGGGGTAATCGGTGCCCACTCTTCAAATGGAATGGGCCGCAGGTGAAGTGCTGAAACGTGATATGGATAACCTACCAGTTCATCGAAGATGCGATACCAGGCATTACCATCCGGACCTTCATCGATTGCATCGATCCAATGTACGGAGCCATAATAAAGTCGCAGGTTTGGTTGCCAGCCATAGGTCTTTGTGTAGCGCATGGCCTGTGTATATGGCACAGTCAATTCCGCCACTTGACGAGTTCCCTCGGAAATACCTGTCAGGGGTTCATTGAAAAGAACTTTGACCTTTTGCAACCGACCGCGATGCATATACCCGCCCCAGGTACGATACCAAATAGGATTGTAAGCCGGGGTTCCGGAGTCCACCTCTTTATAAATATTCACCAATTCATCTCTGAACCACTGTCCAACAATAGCACTTTGGTTATTAGGTGCGCGATACACACTAACAGACTTGGTTGCCACACGCACCTGAAGTGAATCATCAAACGTTCCAAAACCCGGCATATACGGAGTGGCGCCCAGTCCTGCAATCGCTGAGGTGCTTAGTTTGAGAAAATCGCGACGAGAGAGTCGAGGCATTGGTCAATTCAACATATTACGGAAGATATTCCAATGGATTAAAAAAAGAGCCGCCATAAAGGATACGGAAGTCCAGATGCTCACCACTGGAATTTCCCGTGCTGCCTGATTCAGCAATCTGCTGCCCCTGATAAACGGTTTGACCTACACTTACCAGAAGAGTCATTATGAGCTTAGTATGTTCGATAGCCATTCCCATGATCG
>WNFV01004541.1_pt1 | contig 22760 bp, 23 predicted proteins | sample 5400101 | NCBI WGS metagenome assembly WNFV01 (sample SAMN13153361, study PRJNA577476) | soil metagenome | isolation source: 115 cm soil or saprolite under grassland replicate 1 | place: USA:California | collected 2016-06-15 | reverse complement strand
CGTAGATGTCGATGATGTGGCCGCCGCACAGCGTGAAGATCGTGTCCACCCCTTCGCTTTTCAGTGCCTTCGCCACCAGGTGCCCGCCCGAGACAACGTTCGCCTCGCGCGTCTTCTGCTTCAGCGTGTCCTCGGCGGTCGTCGTGGGCGTTGCCACCGGGCGGGTTGCAGTCAGTACAGACATTGGTTGTTCACTCCGTAGAAATACTTGTTGCGATCACGAGCGGGAATTTGCGCCGTGCCCGGATCCCGACGGAACGGAATCCGGGGCTCGGCATCCGTCAGTCCGCGGACCCGACGGCGAGGTTGGCGGGCAGTTCGCTGCGTGCGCGCTCGATCTGGCTGCGGCGAAGCGGCTTCAGCACGAACCAGGCAAGCAGCGCCGCGGCGGCGTTCATGACGCTTGCCACGATGAACACCGCATGCCAGTTGCCGGTCATCGCGGTCAGCACGCTCGACAGCGGAACGAGCAGCGACGCCGTTCCCTTGGCGGTGTACAGCAGGCCGGCGTTGGCCGCCGCGTACTTCGAGCCGAACGTATCGGCGCAGGTCGACGGGAACAGGCTGTAGATCTCGCCCCATGCGAAGAACACGAGACCGGTCAGAATCACGAACAGCACCGGGTCATGGCCGAACTTGTACAGCGCGAGGATGCCGAGCGACTCGAGCGCAAACGCGATGAACATCGTGTTCTCGCGGCCGATGTTGTCCGACACCCAGCCGAAGAACGGCCGCGTGAGCCCGTTCAGCACGCGATCGATCGCGAGCGCGAACGTGAGCGCCGGCAGCGTAAGCCCGATGAGGCTCACCGGCACGTCCATGATCTTGAAGTCCTTCGCGATCGGCGCGAGCTGCGCGGTGGCCATCAGGCCGCCGGCGGCAACGAGCACGAACATCAGGTACATGACCCAGAACACCGGCTTGCGCAGGATCTCCATCGGACGGTATTCGCGACGCGTCTGCTGGACGTGCGATGACGGCTTCGCGGCCTTCTGCTTGAGCGTCGAGCTGACGACATGCCGTGGATCGGTCAAGCCGAGCGCGATCAGGAGGACGATCAGGCCCTGGCCGATGCCGAAGTACAGGAACGCCGATTCGTAGCCGCTCGTCTTGATCATCGCGGTGATCGGCAGGATCGTCAGCGCCGAACCCGCGCCGAAGCCTGCCGCGGTCAGACCGGCGGCGAGACCGCGGCGATCGGCGAACCACTTGAGCGCGTTGCCGACGCAGGTGCCGTACACAGCGCCGGCGCCGATGCCGCTGATCGCGGCCGCGACATAGAGCATCGGGAGCGTGTTCGCGAACGAATTCAATACCCAGCCGATGCCGCACATCAGGCCGCCGACGAGCACGACCGGGCGCGGACCGAAGCGGTCGACGAGATAGCCTTCGATCGGCACCAGCCACGTCTCGGTGAGGACGAAGATCGTGAATGCCACCTGGATCGCGGCCTTGGTCCAGCCGTACTTGTCGGCGATCGGATTCACGAACAGCGTCCAGCCGTATTGCAGATTCGCGATCATCGCCATGCAGACGATGCCCATGAACAGCTGCATCCAGCGGTAAGACGCCGGGCGCGTCGTGATCTTGTTCAACGTGCCGGCGTGGGCTTCAATAGACATCGACTCCTCCAGGAGAGTGCAGGTAGCCTTCCGCGGTGCCTGCGGGTTCGGGATTACGGATTGCACTTCGGGTTGCCGCGAACGGCCGTCGTTGCAACGGCCTTTTTACCGTCCGGTTTTATGTGGGATGCGGCGCGTGGTTCGGATATTAGGCGCCCGCGTCCATCGGCAAAAGTTGAAGTTTTTTATCTATGGCATAAACTAATGCTTATGGATCTTTCGGTCACGACCGGCGAATGAGAAACGCAACGTTGCGCCAGCTCAAGGTGTTCGAGGCGGTGGCGCGCCACCTGAGCTTCACGCGTGCGGCTGAGGAGCTGCATCTGACGCAGCCCGCCGTTTCCACACAGGTGAAGGAGCTCGAATCGCACGCGGGGCTGCCGCTGTTCGAACAGCTCGGACGCAAAACGTATCTCACGCAGGCGGGCGTCGAGATGCTCCGCCACAGCCGCGCGATCATCGAGCAATTCCGCGAAGTCGACGAGGCGATGCAGCAGTTGAAGGGCATCGCCGGCGGCAAGCTCAACGTGGCCGTCATCAGTGCCGGAGATTATTTCTTCCCGACGCTGCTCGCGGAGTTCGCTCGGCGACACCCGGGCGTCATTCTGAACCTTACCGTGCACAATCGCGCCGAACTGCTGCATCAGCTGGCCGACAATCTCACCGACCTTGCGATCATGGTGCGGCCGCCGGACGACATGGACACGGTGAACGAGCCCTTCTCGCCGCATCCTTACGTGATCGTCGCGGCGCCCACCCATCCGCTTGCGCACAAGCGGCGAATCCCGATGGACGTGATCGTGCGCGAGCCGTTCATCGTCCGCGAGCGCGGATCGGACACCCGCGCGTCGATGGCCGACGGATTCGGCGCATGGCTCGCTGAAATCAACGTCGCGATGGAGTTGAAGAGCACGGAGACGATCAAGCAAGCGGTCATCGCCGGCATGGGGATCAGCTTCCTGTCGGCGCACACGGTCACGCTCGAGCGACAGGTCGGCAGCCTCGTCGTGCTCGACGTGCAGGGTTTTCCCGTGATGCTCAACTGGTACGTCGTCCATCGGCGCAACAAGCGGCTGCCACCGGTCGCTTCGGCATTCAAGAATTTCCTTATGAACGAAGGCGCCTCGCTGATCGAGTCGATCACGCATTTCAGCACCCATCCCGGAACGCGATCGAGTGGCGCGCATCGCGCCACCGCTGCTCGCGGCCGCGAGCGCACGAAAGCATCGCGGCGCTGAGCACCGCAACGGGGCGACCGTGAGCAGCGCAATCGATTCCGTCGAGTCTGTGTTCGGGCCGTGGAATCCGGGCATCCGCTCGCCGTTGCCGCGCGAGCTTCGCCCGCTCGCGACGGTCTTCCATCCCGACAACGTCTTTACCGGGTTGCGCTATGCCGAGGAGCTGCGCGACCTCACCGGTCTGCCCTTGACCGAGATCGTCGCCTTTCGTCCCGAACGCCTCGTGCTGCACGAGCTGCTCGTGCGCATTACCGCGGACCTTTCGGTTCCCGACGGCCCGCGGATCGAGGATCTCGGCATCAATTTCCGCGAGATGACGCGCGTGATCCTTCACCGCTACATCGAGCCGCGCATGGCATCGATCGTCGCGACTTACGATGCGTTGCGAACGGACATCGCGGCGCGCGTCGCGGCCGAAATCGAACCGCTGTTCACGCCGTCGGCCGCGCCGCCACCGAAGCGGGCGGAGACCGGGCTACGCGCGCTGTTTGTGCGGCAGCGCGAAGCGCCCGCCGCCTCCGACGTCGACGTCGATCGCGGCCTGCGGCTGATCGACGCATGGCAGCGCGCTGCCGGCACGGCGGACGACACCGTGCAGCGCGCGACGCATCTCGCGCTCGCGAAGGTCGTCTCGGCGTTGTACGCGCGCCACGGGCAGCTCTGGGGCAACCGGGACATCGTTGCGTCGCTCGCGACCAACGTCGCCTGCGACCACGCCGTAGGCGAGGCGATCGGACGGCTGATCGACCCGCTGATCGCCACCGCGGCGCACGAGCAAGGCTACCGGTTGCTGCCGGGTCAGCAGCATCCCGTGGTCATGAACACGAAGGGCCCGTCGGCCTCGGGCAAGAGCACGATCCGGCCGCTGCAGCGAACCCTCGCCGGCTACATCGGCGTCGCGTGGAGCGAGTTTGCGCTGATCAGCCCCGACATCTGGCGCAAGCAGCTGATCGATTACGGCTCGCTCGGCCCGCATTACAAATACGCCGGCGCGTTCGCAGGCGACGAGCTCGCGATCATCGACCGCAAGCTCGATCAATACATGGCGCGCAAGGGCGAGCGCGGCATCGTGCCGCACCTGTTGATCGACCGCTTTCGCTTCGACGGCTTCGCGCCCGACTCCGACGAGGCGGGCAGCAATCTTCTCACGCGCTTCGGCCACGTCGTCTACCTGTTCTTCCTGATCACGCCGCCCGAATCGATCGTCGAGCGCGCATGGAAGCGCGGACTCGAGGTCGGACGCTACAAGGCGGTCGACGACCTGCTCGCGCACGCCGTCGAAGCGTACTCGGGCATGCCGCAGCTCTTCTTCACCTGGATCCGGCGCGCCGACAAGCGCGTGCACTTCGAGTTTCTCGACAACAGCGTGGCATTCGGCGAGCGCCCGCGCACGGTCGCTTTCGGCTGGAACGACACGCTCAACGTGTTCGACGTCAGATGCATGCTCGACATCGACCGTTATCGCCGTGTCAACATCGATGCGACATCGCCGCAGGGGCTGTACCACGATCCGTCGCAGCTCGCGCCCGAGCACAACAGCGCGTTCTTGCGCCAGTGCGTCGAGCGGTTCGCCGAGGTCAATTTCGCCGATGCGTCGACCGGGCGCATCTATCTGCGGCTTGCGGGCGGCGTTGCGGTGTGGGCCGATGCGCAGGCGCTGCGCGAAGCGGCCGCCGATCCACAGACGCAGGGGGGACTCGCCGCAGTCGCGCCGGCTCTGTTCGACCGTCCGCCGCCTGCGCCCGAGCGGCCGACGTTCGTCGTCGGCGCCGAAAAGATCCACACGGTCGGAACCTGGGGACGGTCTGCGTGAGCCAAACGCACGCCGTATCGGAAACGCCGATGCCGCGCATCCAAACATTCGATTTGCCGTTTCCCTGATCGACCTCAAAGATGCTCATGCGGCCAAGCGGGATCATGAGCCTGACGCCGCAACGAAAAAGGAGCATCCCGATGAGCACTCGATTCCCTTCCAGCGCACCGTGGTCGATTCCGTTGTATCCGGATGAGCCGGCGACGCGAATGACGCCCGCGGCCGCTGCGCGCGAACAGCCGTCTGCATTCCTCTGCTGGCTGGACAACTATTTCCGCGCCACGCCCGACGAGCGGATGGAGGACGAGTACATCGCGTACTGGAACTAGCCGCCGCGTCGTCCCCGCGAAGGTCGCGCGGACCGGTCCGCGCCCCAGCGCCTTGCGGCGCCCACGCAATTACGCCGCTGGATTCCCGCCCCCCGCCTAGAACACGCGGGGGCAGGCTTCGCGGGAACGACAACTGCACGTGTAAGACCTGTCTTACGTCATAACGCGAACGCGCCTGTCGTCCGGAAGGTGCGTCCTCTCGCGGGCGAACCGCCCGCATTCTGGGCACACTAACCGACGAGGGCCCTCCCCCGTCCGGCCGCAGGTGCGATTCTCGTCGCGGCTGCCAGAGCGAATCGACGCGGGGGGCGTCGTTCGCCATGACTCGCCGGACATTTGCCATCACCATCGCCGTCGTTGCTGTCGTTCTCGCCGGCGGGCTCTGGGTGCTCGCGAGCGACACGGCACTCCAATGGGCGGTGCGCGAGATGCAGACGCGCTCGTCCGGCAGGCTCGCGCTCGAGCATGTCAGCGGATCGCTGCTGTCGCGCCTGCACGCTGATCGTGTCGCGTGGCAGGGTGAAACCAATGCGACGCTCGCCGAGGACATGCACGTTTCGTGGTCGCCGCTGTGGCTCCTCGCGGGTGTCGCAGCGTTCGACAACGTCAACGTGCGCACGCTGACGGTCACCAGCACCGCGCCGAGCCACAGCCCGGCGAGATTGCCCGAAGACCTGAAGCTGCCGTTGCGCGTGCGCTTCGCCGACGCCGGCGTGGACACGCTCACTCTCGTCAATCCCGCCGGCGATGAACGCACGTTCCGCGGTGTTGCCATGACGTTCGCTGCCGGACCCGACAGGTGGTCGGCGAAGCTCGCCGGAATGCAGACAACGTGGGGCACCGTGCGCGCGAGCGCCGATCTCGCGACCGCGTCGCCGTTTGCGCTTAAAGCGGCTGCGACGCTCGAACCCGAAGGCCGCGCGACCGATGTTCCGCCGATGACGATGAAGGCCGATGTGTCGGGCAACCTGTCGGCGTTCGATCTCCAGATCGCGGCGAAGGCTCAAACGTCGGCAGCCGACGCGACGCTCCGCATCGAGCCGTTCGCGTCGCAACCGGTGAGCGCGATCGACGCGGCGCTTCACGCATTCGATGTGCGCCACCTGTTGCCCAACGCGCCGCAGGCGATCCTCGACGGCACGCTGAAGGCGACGAAGGATCGCGACGGGATGCTGCGCGGCCCGCTCGAGATCACGAATCGCGCGGCCGGCACGATCGACACGCATCGCGTTCCGCTCGCGAAGCTCTCGTCCGAGCTCGTCGCCGCACCCGAGCGCTGGTGGCTCGAAGGACTCGTGGCCGATCTCGGCGCGGGCGGCAAAGTCACCGGCACGGGCTGGGTCAGCGCGGATGAAACGGGATTCGTGCTCGTCACGGACGGCGTCGACCTGCACGGCATTCATCCGCAGCTTCGCACGACGCATCTCGCCGGCAACGTGTACACGAGCGGCCCGTTCGACCGTCAGCAGATGCGCGTCGCGCTTGCGGATCGGCAAGTCGCATTCGCCGGCGACGCCGTATTCGAGCCGAATCAGCTCACGGTGCGCCGCGCGAGCGCGCGCGCCGGCGGCGGCCGCTTCGAGGCGAGCGGGATGCTCGCGCTCGACCCGCAGCGCGCGTTCACGCTGAAGACGTCATTCGCCGGGCTCGATCCATCGCAGTTCGGCCGCTACGACAAAGCGAGCCTCAGCGGTCATCTCGCGGCAAGCGGCGAGCTCGCGCCGGTGCTGCACGTGCGAGCCGACGGCATGCTCGCACCGAGCACGCTGTACGGGCTGCCCGCATCGGCGGAGGTCCGCTGGGCGTCGAAGGGTGTCGACGATCCCACGATCGGATTGAATCTCAAAGCGAAGCTAGGCCAGACGCACGTCACCGCGCGCGGCAGCATCAGAGATCCCGCGCGATTGCAGGCGGTCGATCTCGCAATCGACCTTGGCGGCAACGACCTGCAGGACCTCTACACGATCACGCACCTGCCATTCCCGTCGACGCCGGCGTACCGGATCAACGGCAGGCTCGCGTTCAAGGACAAGGTGTGGTCGCTGCGCGGGTTCCGCGGCGAGGTCGGGCAGAGCGATCTGTCCGGCGACTTCATCGTCGACCAGACCGGCGATCGACCGTTGATGCGCGCCGAGCTGACGTCGCAGCGGCTCGACATGCGTGACCTCGGCGGCTTCATCGGCATCGATTACCACGCGCCCGATCCCGCACCGGACAAGCTATTGCCGCATCACCCGTACAAGCTCGGCAAGCTCAATGCGGCGAACGCCGACATCCGTTTCACCGGCCGCAGCTTCCGCAACGAGCGCCTTCCGCTGCATCGGATGACGGCTCGACTTCGACTCGACAACGGTCGCGTGCGGCTCGACCCGCTCAATTTCCGCGCCGCCGGCGGCGCCATCGACGCGCGCATCGCGATGGACGCGCGCCGCGCGCCGATTCGCACCGCCGCTGACATCCAGGTGCGCGGCCTGCAGCTCAACCAACTCGCGCCGGGCGTGAAGGCGGTGCTCGCGAGCGCCGGCACGATCGACGGCCGCACCGAGCTCGCGATGACCGGCAACTCGTTCGCCGAGATGCTGGGATCAGCCGACGGCAACCTCATGCTGGCGATGAACGGCGGCTCGATGAGCGACCTGGTGTTGCGGCTCGCCAACCTCGACGTCGCGCACGCGCTCGTCGTGCTCGCTCGCGGCGACCGCAACATCCCGCTTCGCTGTGTCGTCGCCGATTTCGCCGCGGAGAACGGCGTGCTGCGCCCGCGCACGCTCGTGCTCGACAGCGAGCACACGGTCGTCAGGGGCGAAGGCGCGGTGAACCTCGGAACCGAGGAGCTCGCGATCCGCCTCGTCGCCGAGCCGAAGGATGGCAGCGTATTCGCATTGCGCGGTCCGATCCGCGTGGACGGCACGCTCAAGCATCCGGCGCTGCATCCGGAGCTTGGCAACATGCTCGCACGCGGTGGCGCAGCCGTTGCGCTTGCGAGCGTGGCGACGCCGATTGCGGCGATCATCCCATTCCTGCAAATGGGCAAGCCGCAGAAGGTCGACTGCGAGCCGCTGATCCTCGACGCGAGCCGATTCATTCGCGCGGCGAACACGCCGGCAACCGACAAGGTCGCCGCGGCGCCTCAGGAAAAGTAGGGCCAAGCTCCGAGTATAGGGTCAGACTCGATACTTCATGCTGCGCTCATCCGAGTGCAACACGTTTCGTGAAGTATCGAGTCTGACCCTATACTCCTACATCGATCAGCGCGAGCCCGCTCGCAGCATCGAACCGGCGCGCGAGATAGCCCGGCGATTCCACCAGAATCACTTCGAGCGTCGGTCGAACGGTCGCCGCCAGCAAATGCCCGCCGTGTGCCGTGCCGTCGCGCTTTCCGACGACGACGTGTGCGTGCACCTGCGGCTCGCTGTCCTTGCGTGCGATATCGCCGATCAGCGACACGACCTCGACCTGATCGTCGATCGGAATCTGCAGATAGTCTTTCGTTTGCCAGTCGAAATAGCCGAGCGTCAGCCGCTCGAACGCGCCGATCGCGGTGAAGTGGCTCGCTGCCAACGCGTGCCCGCGCGCGAACTCGACCAGCTGCGGCAGCACGTCGTCGCCCGTCTGGAAGATCAGCGCGAATGTGCGTTCGGGCGCGTCGTTGATCACTTTGCTTCTCATTCGCAACCTCCTCGGATCGATTCACAGTGCTCGCCCCGCGTGCCGACGCGATATGGTCGTGGCCAGGTTAGAGCGACGAGGCGGACTCTGAAGTTCCAGCGACGGTCGGGAGCCGGTTTTTTATCGCTGTACCCCGATAGTTGACACGCCGGCGCGGCGACTCTTACCCTCGGACCCATGGCGCCCGAATGATGGCGCCCCTCGAGGAGGAGAAACCCGATGGACGGCAACGACAAGCGCAACGAGCGGTTGGTCGCGCTCTGCCTGCTCGGAGCCCTTCTCTTCAATTACCCGATGCTTGCGCTGTTCAATCGCGCAACGCTCGCCGCCGGCATCCCGCTCGTCTACGCATACATCTTCGCCGCGTGGGCGCTGCTGATCGCGCTGATCGCGCTCGTCGTACGGCGCGGCGGTTGAGGCGCGCGGTCGAGTCCGCACCATGCTGAACGGCTGGGTCGTCGTCGTCACGTCGTTCGCCTACCTCGGCCTGCTGTTCGCGATCGCGTATTACGCCGACCAGCGGGCCGACCGCGGCCGCTCGGTCATCGCGAGCCCCTACATCTACAGCCTGTCGCTCGCCGTTTACGCGACGGCGTGGACGTTCTACGGCAGCGTCGGCCGCGCGGCGAACGATGGCGTCGGATTCCTGCCCATCTACATCGGGCCGACGCTGATGATCGCGCTGTGGTGGGTCGTGATGCGCAAGATCATCCGGATCTCGAAAGCGAACCGCATCACGTCGCTCGCCGACTTCGTCGCGTCCCGTTACGGCAAGAGCGCGTTGCTCGGGGGGGTCGTCACCGTCATTGCGGTGATCGGCATCCTGCCCTACATCTCGCTGCAGTTGAAAGCGGTGTCGAACAGCTTCACGATCGTGCTGCAGTATCCGGCGATCGTCATGCCGGCCAAGCTCGGCGCTCTGCCGCTGCTGCAGGATACGGCGCTCTGGGTCGCATTGATCCTCGCGCTTTTCACGATTCTCTTCGGCACGCGCCACCTCGACGCCGCCGAGCACCACGAGGGGATGGTCGCGGCGATCGCGTTCGAGTCCTTGGTGAAGCTGCTCGCGTTCGTCGCCGTCGGGATATTCGTCACGTTCGGCCTCTACGACGGATTCGGCGACGTCTTCGCGCGCGCCGCTGCGGACGCCACGCTCGCGCCGATGCTCGCACCTTTCGACGGTGTCGCCGGCAGCTACGCGAGCTGGGCGTGGCTCACCGTGCTGTCGATGCTCGCGATCATGTTCCTGCCGCGTCAGTTCCAGGTGACGGTGATCGAGAACAAGGATGAGAAGCACCTCGACACGGCGATCTGGCTCTTCCCGCTGTACATGCTCGCGATCAACGTGTTCGTGCTGCCGATCGCGTTCGGCGGCCGGCTGCATTTCCCGGGAGGCGTCGTCGACGCAGACACCTTCGTGCTGACGCTGCCGATGGCCGAGCGCCGCGAGCTCCTCGCGCTGCTCGTCTACATCGGCGGCCTCTCCGCGGCGACCGGTATGGTGATCGTCGAGACGATCGCGCTCTCCACGATGGTGTGCAACGACCTCGTGATGCCGGTGCTGCTGCGGCTTCGCGGCCTGCGGCTCGCGGAGCGGCGCGACCTGACCGGCCTGTTGCTCGGCATACGGCGCGGCGCGATCGTGCTGATCGTCTTCCTCGGCTATCTGTACTTCCGGCTCGCCGGCGAGGCTTACGCGCTGGTGTCGATCGGTCTCATTTCGTTCGCGGCGGTCGCGCAGTTCGCACCGGTGGTGCTGGGAGGCATTTTCTGGAAGAGCGCGACGCGCCGCGGCGCACTGTCGGCGCTGATCGCCGGATTCGCCGTCTGGTTCTACACGCTGCTGCTGCCGGCATTCGCGCGCTCGGGCTGGCTTCCGATCGACCTGCTCGACCATGGACCGTTCGGGATCGACCTGCTGAACCCGCACGCGCTGTTCGGGCTCGGCGGTCTGGATCCGATCACGCACGCGATGCTCTGGAGCATGCTTGCGAACATCGGCGCGTACATCGCGGTGTCGCTCGTGGGCACGCAGTCGGCCGACGAGCACCGGCAAGCGAGCCTGTTCGTTGACGTGTTCCGCCGCGAAGCCGGCGGCGCGCGCTTCTGGCGCGGCACGGCGTCGGTGCCCGACCTGCACAATGTGCTCGCGCGCTTCATCGGCTCCGCGGCGGCCGACGAGACGTTTCGCGACTACGCGCGATCACGCGGCCGCCGATGGCCCGACGACACGATCGACGCCGACGCCGACTTCGTCCACTTCGTCGAAGTGCAGCTCGCAGGCGCCATCGGCGGTGCGTCGGCGCGCATCATGGTCGCGTCCGCAGTGAAGGAGCAGGCGCTCACCGTGAACGAGGTGCGCGAGATCCTCGACGAGGCGTCGCAGGTCGTCGAGTACAGCCACCGGCTCGAGCAGAAATCGCGCGAGCTCGAAGCGGCGACGACCGAGCTTCGCGCCGCGAACGAGCGGCTCAAAGAGCTCGACCGGATGAAGGACGACTTCATCTCCACGATCACGCACGAGCTGCGCACGCCGCTGACGTCGATCCGCGCATTCTCCGAGATCCTGCTCGACGACCCCGACATCGATCGCGCGAAACGGATGAAGTTCATCACGATCATCACGAAGGAGACCGAGCGCCTGAGCCGCCTGATCAATCAGGTGCTCGACCTCGCGAAGATCGAGTCGGGGCGCGCCGAGTGGCATATCGGTCGCGTCGACGTGAAGGAAGCGCTCGCCGACGCGCTCGCCGGCATGAGCCAGATCGCAAGAGAACGCGACGTCGTCGTCGACGTGCATTCGCCGGAGCGGCTTCCCGCCGTGAGTGCCGATCTCGATCGCCTCGTGCAGGTGCTGCTGAACCTGCTGTCGAATGCGGTCAAGTTCTGCGAGCCCGGCCGCGGCCGCATCGACGTGACGCTCTCCGAAGGTCCCGGGTCCGTGCGCGTCGACATTCGCGACAACGGCCCGGGCATCAGCGAAGAGAACCAGCGCGTGATCTTCGAAAAGTTCCGCCAGGCGGGCGACACGCTGACGGCGAAGCCGTCCGGAACGGGACTCGGCTTGCACATCAGCCGCCAGATCGTCGAGCATTTCGGCGGCCGGCTCTGGGTGGAAAGCCGGCGCGGCGAAGGCGCGTGCTTCTCGTTCACGCTTCCGGTCGATACGGCCGGCGCGCGAGCGCATGCGGCCTGACACGAACAAGCGGAGGAACGGATGGCCAAGCGCGTGCTGATCGCCGACGACGAGCCGAACATCGTCATCTCGCTCGAGTTCCTGATGGAACAGGCAGGCTACGAGATCAAGATCGCGACGAACGGACAGGAAGCGCTCGATCTCGCGCGCTCGTTCCATCCCGATCTCGTGCTTCTGGACGTCATGGTGCCGGTGAAAAGCGGCTACGAGGTATGCCAGCAGCTCAAGAGCGAGCCCGCCACACGCGACATCAAGGTGGTGATGGTGTCGGCGAAGGGCCGTGACGTCGAGGTGGCGAAAGCGCTCGAACTCGGCGCCGACGCGTATATCACCAAGCCGTTCTCGACGCGCGAGCTGGTCGCCAAGGTTCGCGAGATGCTCGGCCCGTGACCTGACCGTGCGCCCTATCCGGCTCGCGACGATCGTCGTTCCTGCGGCCGCGCTCGCGCTCGTCGCCGTCGGTGCGGCGATCCTGTGGGCCGACCTCGCGGACAACGAGCGCGCGGTGGTCGAACCGGTGATGACGGCGCCTCGCATCGGGCTGCTCGTCTTTTTCGCGCTCGTGCTCGCGGGCGTGATCGGCTACTTCACGCACCGCCTGCTCGCACCGCTCGTTCACGGCGCGCACCGTATCGCCGAAGCGGTGCGCTTGATCGCCCACGGCAATCCCGCGCACCGGGTTGTGGCGGTGCCGCCCGAGATGGCCGCGATCGCCGAAGCGGTCAACGATCTCGCCGGCATCCGCACCCAGCTTCAGAACGATGTCGACCGCGCGGTTGCCGACGCGAAGGCAGGCGTCGAGGCCGAGCGCACGCGGCTCGCGGCGCTGATTTCCGAGCTCGACCAGAGCGTGCTCGTCTGCAACCACGACGGCCGCGTGCTGCTGTACAACGCCGCCGCGCAGGCATTGCTCGGAGGCCGCGACGCGAGCAACGCGAGCGAGATGCTCGGTCTCGGCCGCTCGGTGTACGGCATCCTCGAGCGTCCCGTCGTGATGCATGCCGTCGAGGCGCTCGAGCGCCAGCTCGCGCGCGGCACGCGCGAGAGCACGCACTTCGTGACGGCGACCCGCGACGGCCGCCTGCTGCGTGTTCGCGCCGCGCCGGTCGCGGGCGCGGTGGCCGATTCGCCATCATCGACGGAGCTCACCGGCTACGTGCTGCTGCTCGCCGACGTCACCGAGGACGTCGACGCCGACGCGAAGCGCGTCGCGCTGTTCCAGGGCCTCATCGAGGCGACGCGCGCGGCGCTCGCGAATATCCGTGCCGCCATCGAGAATCTGATCGAGCATCCCGGTCTGGACGCCGCGCGCCGCGCGCGGTTCGCGGCGATCATCCGCGACGAGGCGGTGACGCTGTCCGAACGCGTTCACCGGATGAGCGCGGAAGCGACCGAACGGCTCGAGGCTCGCTGGCCGCTCGAGGAGATGCGTGGGGAAGACCTGCTGACGCTCGCGCGGAGCCGGATCGAGCGGCGCACCGCGCTCGTGACGAAGCTCGACGAGGTCGATGGCGAGCTGTGGCTGCGCGTGGACAGCTTTTCGCTCGCGCAGGGCCTTTGTTATGTCGCGCGCCGGCTCGACGAGGAATTCGGCGTGCGCGAGATCCGTTTCCGCTTGTCGGCGAGCGGCGGTCACGCGCAGCTCGACGCCGTGTGGCGCGGTCCGCCGCTCTCCTCGGAAACGGCGTTCGCATGGCAGAGCGAGCCGTTCACCGCGGCCGGCGAGGACAGCCCGCTCACGCTCGCGCAAGTGATCGAGCGCCACGGCGGCGAAGCGTGGTACCAGCGCGACGTGCCGAGCCAGACCGCGTACTTCCGCTTTCTGCTGCCGCTCGCCGGTGGCCGCGGCGCGCCACGTGCCGCAGCCGACAGCCGCCCGGAGTTCTACGACTTCGATCTGTTCCGTCGCTCGCCTGCCACTGATGCGCTCGATGCCCGCCCGCTCGCCGATCTCGCCTACACGGTGTTCGACACCGAGACGACCGGACTCAATCCGGCGCAAGGCGACGAAATCATCGCCATCGGCGCGGTGCGCATCGTCAACAGCCGGCTGCTCAAGGGCGAGACGTTCGCGAGTCTCGTCGATCCGCAGTGCAGCCTCTCCGAGGCGTCAATCGCCGTGCACGGCATCACGCGCGACGCGCTCGCGGGTCAGCCGACGATCGATGTCGTTCTACCCCGCTTTCGCCGCTTCGCGGAGGAAACGGTGATCGTCGGTCACAACGCCGCGTTCGATCTGCGTTTTCTGCAGCTCGCCGAGGCGCGTACCGGCGTGCGTTTCGACCAGCCGGTCCTCGACACGCTGCTGCTATCGGCGATCGTTCATCCGGCGCAGGACTCGCACAGCCTCGAAGAAATCGCGAGACGCCTCGGTGTGGATGTGATCGGGCGCCACACGGCGCTCGGCGATGCGCTCGTCACTGCCGATCTTTTCCTGAAACTCCTTCCGCTGCTCGCCGAGCGCGGCATCCGCACGCTGGGCGACGCGCGCGCCGCATCCGAGAAAACCTACTACGCCCGATTGCAGTATTGATGTCACGGTAACCCGCGCCTTGCGACAGTCCTACAGCATGTCAGGCAATCGGCCGGCATAGCGGCAGCGCGCGCGCGGGCAGGATATCAGGTCAGGCGGATTGCCTGAAAGGAGCATTGTCATGAGCACTACCAAACGCGTTGCGCTCGTTTCCGCGTTGGTCGCGACGTTCGGCATCCCGACGTTCGCGGCAGGCTACGGCACGATAACGGCGGGTCCGCCGCTCTCCGTAGCGCAGATGCAGTCACTGTCGTCCGAGGGGCCGACGTGGCACTCGGGTGACGGCAGTGTCTACGATTCATCAGGACAGCGCGTCATAGCCCGCGTGCCGCGTGCATCTGACGGGCTCATTCTTCCCGATGACGCGACGAACGAGTTGACGCCGGCCGAAGCGAGCCGGATCACCGGCCACGTCGACTCCGCTGCAGGACCGCCGCTGACCGGCTCGGAAGAACAGCCGGGGAACATGGGGCCGAACAGCTCGAAGGGTCAATGACGACGCCGTCAAGCACCGCTGCAAGCGAATGAGCGAAGCCGCGACCGACACCGAGGTCCTGGTTGTCGGTGCCGGTCCGACGGGTCTCGCTCTCGCTTTGTGGCTTGCGCGTCTGGGCGTTCGCGCGCGCGTGATCGACAAGACGGCGGAGGCCGGAACGACATCGCGCGCGCTCGCCGTTCACGCGCGCATTCTCGAGCACTACGAGCAGCTCGGCCTCGCCGATGCGATCGTCCGGCGCGGCCTCCCGATGGCTGCCGCCAATCTTTGGGTCGCAGGCGCGAAGAGCGGTCGAGCGCCGTTCGGCACGCGCGGTTGCGCGCGGCCGATGGACAGGAAAAAGCGTGCGACGCCGCATTCGCTGCCGGCTACGATAGCGCACATTCGAAAGTGCGGGAGCTTATCGGAGTCGAGTTCCCGGGAGGGACCTACGCGCAGCTCTTCTACGTCGCCGACGTCGAGGCAGGCGGTCCGGTGGTGGATCGCGAATTGCACATCGCGCTCGACACGGCTGATTTTCTCAGCGTTTTCCCGCTGAAGGCGGCCAACCGTGTGCGTCTGATCGGCACCGTGCGGCAGAGCGCCGCCGACGAGCACCGCGAGCTGCGATGGGATGACGTGAGTAAAGGAATTGTCGAGCGTATGCGAATCTCGGTGCGGCAGGTCAACTGGTTCTCGACCTACCACGTCCATCACCGCGTTGCGCGCCGCTTACGCGACGCACGCGCCTTCCTGCTGGGCGATGCCGCGCACATCCACAGCCCGTCGCGGCCAAGGAATGAACACCGGCATCGGCGATGCCACTAACCTTGCCTGGAAGTTGGCGGCCATATTGCGCGGTTGCGCCGATCCCAAGTTGCTCGACAGTTACGAGCTCGAGCGGACGGCGTTCGCATGCCGTCTGGTTGCGACGACCGACCGCGTGTTCACGTTCGTGACGCGCGACGGCCCGGTCGCGCGGTTCGTACGCTTGTCGATCGCGCCACGGATCATTCCCGCCGCGCTCAGGCTCGACTTGGTTCGGCGGTACATGTTCCGCACGATCTCGCAGACCGTCGTCAACTATCGCCATTGCGACTTCAATGCCGGCACCGCCGGCAGGCTCGAAGGCGGCGATCGGCTGCCATGGGTGAAGGTCGATGCCGCATCGGACATCCAAAGCGACAATTTCGTGCCGCTGCGTGCGCTCGACTGGCAGGTGCATTACCGTCATTCCGGCTGCGGAGATTCGCGGCGGAGCCGGCATCGGCGGTCAAGGTGAGCGCGGTGGTGGAGGCATCGGCATGCGAGCGCGTCCGGTCGGCGCCTACGTCATCAAAGATGGCAGCGTCGAGTGGAAGCCCGCATTCGATCTGAGCCGCGTCGTGTTTCGCGGACAGATCGTCGCGCTCGCGGTATTGCTCACGATCGGCTGGATGTGGAGCCGGCGGACGGTGTGACGCTCGCGCTTCGGCGCGCGAGCCGCATGACGGCGCGGCGCCGATGTAATCGTTGCATGCGGCGCGACCTTTCTTCCTCCGTTGCGCGGCCGGCCGCGCGCGATTCGTTTGCTGATCCGATGCGAGGAGGCGAGCCGTCGAGCCACAGTAAGGCACTTACGCCGAGGAGCACACATGAGGACGATTGATCTGACGGTTCCCGAGCTCGCCACGATCTTCGCCAAGCGCGCGCACGCGCCATGATCGGTCGGACGATGGAAGCCGCACCTGAAAACCGGCAGCGCTCCGACCATCCGATCCGCCTCGAGCCCTGCCGCAAGCGGGTGCGGGCGATTTTCAACGCCACGACGATCGCCGATACGCTTGACGCGATATTGCTGGTCGAGCATGGCCATGCACCCGTCTATTACCTGCCGCAGCAGGATATGCGGATGGACGCCGTGGAGCGAACGCGCCATCACACACATTGCCCGTTCAAGGGCGACGCATCGTATTGGACGCTTCGCGTCGGCAAGCGCGTCGTCGACAACGCGATCTGGAGCTACGAACAGCCGTTGCCGGCGATGTCGAGCTCGCGGATCGTCCGCGTCGAGTACGGCGGCGAGTGCATCGCGCAGACGCGCCGCGCACTGTTCGTGTTCGAAACCGACCTGCCGACGCGCTATTACGTGCCAGCGGCGGATGTGCGGCACGAATTTCTGGTGCGCTCGCAACACCATACAACGTGCCCGTACAAGGGGCACGCGTCGTATTGGACGTTGCGCGTCGGGGATCGAAGCGCCGAGAACGCCATCTGGAGCTATTTCGATCCGCTGCCGGAATGTCCGCGGATCAGGGACTATCTCTGCTTCTATCCGGAAAAGGTCGACCGGCTCGATGTCGGAGGCGAATCGGCGCCCGAATGACGCGTGCGGCCCCTCTGCGGTGTCGGACGCTTCCTACACGGATTCACGCCGGTGCCCGGCGCGCGCGCCGGGGCGCCTCGGCGATGATCAAGCATTGCAGATTGGCTCAAAGGAGGCATTGCATGAGCACCTACCGCAGACTCATTGCGCTTGTGGTCGTCGTGGCCGCCGGAGCGGCGCTGCCGGCATTCGCTGCCGACGACGCTACTCGGAATGCGTCAACCGGCGCTTCGTGGCGCCATCCTCCGCCGTTGGAAGAAGCTCAAATGCAGGCGCTATCAGCGCCAGGACCGACGTGGCATCCGGATCAGAACCGGATCGACGCGCTGGCCAACCCGACGCCTGCCAAGGCGGAGCGCAGCCCGCTCATCGGCCGCGCGGGCTCCGAAACAGCGGCAGCTGTGGGCTCGAATGAGCAGCCGTCCGGCAGCATGGCGCCGAGCGCCTCGACAACGTACTGAAATCCGTTTGCGCCGGCTCGACGTCGAGGCGACGCAAATCTGAATTGCTCGCGGCGCACACGAGGGTGGGCAGATCGCGCACGCTGTTCGCGTCGGTCAGCGTCCGCGCCGCGCTGCTCGCAGGCATTGCGGCAGGCGTGATCGCCACCGCCATTGAAATCGCGCTGTGGACGCTGCACGGCGATCCGCTGCCTGCCACGCTCTATCGCGACATGCGTCTTGCCGCTGCGATCGCGATGGGCTCCGCCGTGCTGCTGCCGCCTGCGACTTTCGACACGAGCGTCGCGCTGGTGGCCACACTCCTCCACTTCGCGCTCTCGATCCTGTACGCGCTCCTGCTCGCGCCGGTGATCGCAAATCTCGGGCGCATCGCGTCGATCGCGACCGGCGCGCTGTTCGGCGTTGCGCTCTATGTGGTCAACCTGTTCGGCTTCACCCTTATCTACCCTTGGTTCGCGGCGACGCGTGACGCGGTCACGCTCACGGCGCATGTGGCGTTCGGCGTCGCGGTGGCTGTCGTGTATCGGATGATGTCGCCGGCGGCGGCCCGGTGACCGCTGCCACCGTCGGGTCGGCGACGAACGAGGCGTTCATCGTGGTGCCGCCCGTCATTCGGAACGCGCGTCCTGGCTCGCGTTGGGTTGCTTGCGCTCGGAATGCCCCTTCGCGGCGACCGGCGCGAGATCGGCGACGTAAACCGTCTTGATGTTGACGAATTCCTTGATGCCGTAGGCCGACAGCTCGCGGCCGTATCCGCTCTCCTTCACGCCGCCAAAAGGCAACCGCGGATCGGATCGCACCGCATCGTTGACGAACACGCAGCCGCTGTCGATCAGCTCGGATGCGATGCGCTCGCCCCGATCGGTATCGCGCGTGATCACTGCCGCGCCGAGCCCGAACGGCGAATCATTCGCGATCGCGATCGCCTGTTCCTCGTTCGCCGCCGAGATGACCGCTGCAACGGGCCCGAACACCTCCTCATTGTATGCGGGCATGCCCTTGCGCACGTCGGTGAGCACCGTCGGCGGATAGTACGCGCCGCGGCCCTCGGGAATCCTGCCGCCGAGCAGGCACCGCGCGCCCATTGCGATGCTCGACTCCACTTGCCGGTGCAGCGCGTCGCGCAGATCGTGGCGCGCCTGCGGCCCGATCTCGGTGTCCTCGCGCAGCGGATCACCCATCTTCGCGGCGCGCATCCGCTCGACGAAACGAGCTTCGAATGCGGCACGGACGTTCTCGATCACGATGAAGCGCTTCGCCGCGATGCAGCTTTGTCCGGAGTTCACCAGCCGCCCCTTCGCGCAGACGGCGGCCGCAGCGTCGAGATCGGCGTCGTCGAGCACGATGTACGGATCGCTGCCGCCGAGCTCGAGCACCGTCTTCTTCAGTTGCTCGCCGGCCTTGCGTGCCACCGCGCGGCCCGCTTGTCCGCTGCCCGTCAGCGTCGCCGCCCGCACGAGCCGATGCTCGATCAGCGCCTCCACCTTTGCGCTTCCGATCATCAGCGTGCGGAAGACGTTTGCGGGAAACCCCGCACGACGGAACACGTCTTCGATCACCAGCGCGCAGCCGGGCACCTTCGACGCGTGCTTCAGCACCGCGGCGTTGCCCGCCATCAGTCCGGGCGCCGCGAAGCGGAACACCTGCCAGAACGGGAAGTTCCACGGCATCACCGCAAGCACGACCCCGATCGGGTTGAACGTGACGAAACTGTGTGCTGCATCGGTCGCGACGGGCTCGGGTGCGAGAAAGCGCGCGGCGTTGTCGGCATAGAAGTCGCAGGCGAGCGCGCATTTCTGCGCCTCGGCGATGCCGTCGCGCACCGGCTTGCCCATTTCACGGGCCATCAGACGCGCGAACTCGCTCGCCTCGGCACGCAGGATCTGCGCCGCCTTGCGCATCGGCTCAGCGCGCTGCGCGAACGATGCGCGCCGCCAGTCGAGCCACGCGTGATGCGTCGCCTCGACGATGCTGCCTGCCGTCGCGGCCGACATTTCATCGTAGGTTGCGATACGCTCGCCGGTGGCCGGGTTAATCGCCTCGATCGTCATGGCACACTCCTGAAATGAAAGCCGTCGCGTCGGCCGCTCGCCATCGATCGCCGCTCGTCACGATCGCGAAGCGGTTGCGCGACGAGGTTTCCGACTTGACCTTCGGCCCGCCGGTCCGCCACGTCTACAACCCGCTCGATTACGGATGGCGTGCGCACGCCGAGTATCTCGAGCGCTTCGCGACCGGCACGCGCGACGTGCTGATCGTCGGCATGAACCCGAGCTATTTCGGCATGGTGCAGACCGGCGTCCCGTTCGGCGATGTCGAAATCGTACGAGAATGGCTCGGCATCCGCACGCCGGTGCGACGGCCGCGCGACGAGCATCCGAAGCGCCCGATCGCGGGCGATGCGTGCCGGCGCCGCGACATGAGCGGCGTTCGATTGTGGGGATGGGCGCAACAGCACTTCGACACCGCCGAGCGTTTCTTCACGCGCTTCTTCGTGCACAATTACTGTCCGCTTTGCTTCCTCGAGCAGGGCGGCGCCAATCGCACGGTGGACAAGCTGCCCGCGCGCGAGCGCGAGCCGCTGTTCGTCGCGTGCGACCGCGCGTTGCGTGACAGCGCGGATGCGATGGGCGTTCGATATGCGATCGGCCTCGGTCAGTTCGCGGCGCGGCGGGTCGCCGACGTGCTCGACGACGCGATCCGTTGCGGCGGCGCCGCGCATCCGAGTCCGGCGAACGCGCGCGCCGGCAGCGGCTGGGCCGCCGAAATGGATCGCACGCTCGCCGCGCTCGGCGCGCCGGTGACGGCGAAGCGCTTGCGCAATCGTCGCTAAGTCGTTGTCGACTTGGTGCCGGCCTGCTTTGCCGCGTGATGCGCGACGGCGAAGGCGCGATGCTCGTCGCCGCCGTATTGCTCGTACGCGTTGTTGAACGCCTTAAGAAACGCTTCCTTCTGGTGCCGGTCGTACTGGTCGACCTGCGCCTGCGGCAAATCCGAAATGTCCTTGTACGGCATGGACGTCTCCTCGCGAAAGCCTTGTCACCCGTGCTGCTCGGTGCGCGCGGCGCTTTCCGGCGAACGCGACATGTCGCGCGAGTTGGCTCGACCATTGCTCGCGCGCGCTCGCGCCCCGGGCGCGGCCGGCGCCGCGGCAACGCGTGGCGCACGCGTCGATGCGGCCGCCTGATTGCGCGGCGCGGTCGCACTGGGCCGAGTCGCGCTGTTTTGCGCGTGCGCGCGATCTCGCCAGCGATCGCGATGCCGGTGGCGGTCACGATCCGAGTACCGCAAGTCGAAGCCGACGACCGGCGGGCCGACGTAATAGCCCGGTGCGTAGTAGGGGCCGTAGTAATACGGACCGTAATCGTAGCCGTAGTAGTACGGACGTTCATAGCCGTAGTCGTAGGTCGCGCATCCGGCCGCGACACCGGCAAAAGTCGCTGCTATCAGTAGGGACTTGATGACGCAATTCATTCGAGCCTCCATGGTCACACTACGGTGAGGCCGACGCGGCCGCGTGGAGGTTCCGCATCCGCACCGGATCGCGCGCAGTCGACAGCATTCCGATGGATACCGGCCGACATTTCTCGATGATCCGCGGCTTCCACGTCGCCGATTGGCTGACGCTCGCGAATGCGGTCTGCGGCGCCGGCGGGGTGCTCGCCTCGCTGGATTTCGTGCAGTCGCGCGACGTGTCGAGGCTCTTGGTCGCATGCGCACTCGTCGCGCTCGCGCTCGTGTTCGACGTGCTCGACGGCCGCGTCGCACGCTGGCGCAGGGAATCGTCGATGATGGGCCGCGAGCTCGATTCGCTCGCCGACGTGATTTCATTCGGCGTTGCGCCCGCGGCGATCGCATATGCAGCGGGAATGCAGGGCTTCTGGGACGCCATCATCCTCATGTACTTCGTCGCGTGCGGCGTGAGCCGGCTCGCGCGCTACAACGTCACCGCCGACGCGCTGTCGCAGGGCGGCAAGGTGCGCTACTTCGAAGGCACGCCGATTCCGACGTCCATCGTGCTCGTTGGGCTCGTCGCATGGGCTGCGTCCGTGGGCGCCATCGGTGAACGACTGTGGCTTGGCGCGGTCCATATCGGGCCGTGGCTTTTACATCCGCTATCGGTGCTGTATGCGCTATCGGGCTCGCTGATGATCAGTCGGACACTGCACATTCCCAAGCCGTGATCGAACGGGATCATGGCCTTTCGTGAAACCGGTTCCGGCCTGCTCGCGGAGGCGATCGAGCTGCTGCGCGAAGCCGACCGGATGCATCATCAGTTCTTCACGCTCGCGCTCGGGCATGCGGGGCCTTGCTGGGAGCCGCCGGTCGACATCGTCGAAAGCGAGCGCGCGATCATCATTCGCGTCGCGCTGCCCGGCGTCGTGCCCGACGCCGTAAACGTTACCACCGACGGAAAGAGCCTTCATGTCGTCGGCGTGCGTCCGCTCGACGCCGCGCCGGGCGAGAGCATTCGCCGGCTCGAGATTCCCTACGGCCGCTTCGAGCGGCGGATCGAACTGCCGGCTGGCCGCTACGAGATCGACGGGCGCGAGCTTGTCGACGGCTGCCTCGTGCTGCGGCTGCGCCGGCTCGCATGATCGCGCACGATCGATGATCGACGAACCGAATCGCAATGCGCCGATCGCCGCCGATGCGCCGCGCCCGCAGGCGTCGGATGGGCCGATGGCCGGCATGCCGGCCGACGCGATCATCGTGATTCCGACGCGCAACCTCGTGTTGTTTCCCGGATTGATCGCACCGCTGACGCTCGGGCGCGCTTCATCGATCGCCGGCGCGCAAGAAGGCGCGCGCACCGGGCGAAAGATCGGTGTGCTGCTGCAGCGCAATTCCGACGCCGAAGATCCAAAGCCGAGCGACCTTTACGCGGTCGGCACGGTCGCGACGATCCTGCGCTACCTGACGTTGCCGGATGGCACGCACAGCCTCGTCTGCCACGGTGACCAGCGGTTTCGCGTCGCCGGGTTCGTCGACGATGTTCCGTTCGCCGTCGCGCGCGTCGAGCTCCTCAGCGACCCGCAGGAGATGAGCAAGGAGATCG
>WNFV01002825.1_pt1 | contig 22779 bp, 20 predicted proteins | sample 5400101 | NCBI WGS metagenome assembly WNFV01 (sample SAMN13153361, study PRJNA577476) | soil metagenome | isolation source: 115 cm soil or saprolite under grassland replicate 1 | place: USA:California | collected 2016-06-15 | reverse complement strand
GGGCCGCCTGCGCGGCCGATCCGAACGGCGCATCGACTCCGGCACCCTCTCGCCCACCTCGGTTCACCATGAATTCAGCCGTCTCACCTGTGGAAACGTCGCCCTGGAATCCTACGGAGCGTGTCCGGGGCAGCCCTCGCGCGGAGCTGGTCTGCGCGGGGATCCGCCGATCACCACGGGCCGCGGCCACCGATCGTGACAACGCCTCATCGACCCCACGCGAACCACTCCGGAGAGTACTGGCAACTTGTCCACATTGGCATTAAGTTGCCGCCTATTTCGTGCTATTCTCGCCGCCAAGTTGGGGGGATCTCTGGGAATCAGAGGAGATGGCGATGCCAGCAATGGTCCAGCGCTGCGCCAGCGTCTTGCCGTCACTTTCTGTTGCGTTTTCCCGTGCCGGGGATCATTCGGGGCCAACCTGCGGTCGCCATGACCACATGCAAGGTGTTCGGAGTTTTCATGATCTGCGGGAGGAACGTCGTGTACTTCGCTATCCTCGGGAGCCTTGAGGCCGCCGCCTCAGGTGTCCCGATCCCGATTACCGCACCGAAACAACGGGCGGTGCTCGCCACACTCATCATCGACGCCAACAACGACGTGCCGGTCGACCGTCTGACCCAATACGTGTGGGACGACCGGCCTCCGGTGGCGGCACAGACGACGTTGCAGTCGTACATCTACCGGCTGCGCCAGTTGTTGCGCCCCATGCGTGACGTCGAGCTGCAAACCAGCTCGGCCAGCTACATGCTTCAGGTCGCTCCGGTGAAAACCGACGTCTGGTCTTTCAAGCATCACGTCGCGGAGGCCAGGGAAAAGGCATTCCACGGAGATCTGCAGGAATCGGTCCAGTGCCTGCGGAAGGGTCTTTCACTGTGGCGGGGCAACGCCCTCGCCGGCGTGCCGGGTGAGTTCATCCGGCGCGAGGCCGGGTTCCTCGAGGACGAGCGGATCGCGGCCTACGAGGACCTCTTCAGCGCCGAGATCGCGCTCGGCAACCACCGCAAGATCATCCCGGAGCTGCAGAAGGTCGTCTCGGCCTACCAGTTCCACGAGACCCTGCGGGCGCAGCTGATGCTCGCGCTCTACCGGTCCGGCCGGCAGGCCGAGGCGCTGCAGGCGTACGGACTGGTGCGGCGCAAGCTGCGCAACGATCTCGGCATCGAGCCGGGGCCGGAGCTGCAGGAGCTGCACAAGTCGATCCTCGAGCAGGTGCCGGCCCGGACCATCGTGCTGCAGTCGCTCGCCGGATAGCGGACCGCGGGTGGTGAGCCTCGGTGCTCACCACCCGCCGGCCGCTGGGATCGACGATCCACAGAGATCCGATCATCAGGATGGATCCCGTCAGCCGCCGACCCGGGACGGCGAGGGACCGCCGACCTCGGCCTGGCAGTCCTGCATCGCCTGGTTCGTCTTCGCCTCGTTCTGCCGCTGGCCGCGGATCCGGAGCGGCTGACCCGGCTGGGGGTCCTCCACGTCGACACCCTTGCCACGCAGGCACTCCACCAGCTTCGCCTGCCGGTCCAGGTCGTCTCCGGACTGCTGACCGTTGCCCTCCTGCTGCGGCGCCCACTCCTTGCACGCCTCTTGCGCCGCCTTGATCTTCGCCGTGTCGTCCGGGTTGCCCTGGATCTGGATCGGCTGCCCCGGCTGCGGGTCCGGCACCCTGCACCCCGTGCTCACGCATGCACTGCGCGAACTTCACCGCCTGGTCACCGGCCGTCGGCGAGCTCTCCGCGGTCGAAGGCTCCTTGTTGTCACCGCAACCGGCGGCCACCAGCACCAGCGCGAGCGCCGCCACCGCACGCCAGATCGTCGTGTTCCCCGAGAAGGTCTTCGTCATGCCACCCACGCTCCCAAGAAGCGTGTTGCACGGGCGTGAACGACCGCGTTAACGCCGCCGACACCGGCCCGGCTGCCACACTGTTCCGCATGCGGGTACTGGTGGCCGAGGACGAACGCGGGCTGGCTGATCTCGTGGCCGAGGGCCTGCGCAAGCACGCCATGGCGGTCGACGTCGTGTACGACGGGGCCGACGCCACGGAGAAGCTGGCCGTGAACGACTACGACGTGCTGGTGCTGGACCGCGACCTGCCCGAGGTGCACGGCGACGACATCTGCCGTGAGCTGGCGCAGTCCGGCGCGCGCACCCGGATCCTGATGCTCACGGCCGCGGCGGCAGTCTCCGACCGGGTCACCGGCCTCGGACTGGGCGCGGACGACTACCTGCCCAAGCCCTTCGACTACGCCGAGATGGTGGCCCGGGTGCAGGCACTCGGGCGGCGCAGCCAGAGCCCGACGCCGCCGATCCTCGAGCGGCACGGGATCGTGGTGGACACCCAGCGGGTGCAGGCGTTCCGCGACGGCCGGTTCCTGCGGCTCACGCTGAAGGAGTACGCCGTACTGGAGACGCTGATGAAGGCGGACGGCACGGTGGTGAGCGCGGAGACGCTGCTGGAGAGCGCCTGGGACGAGAACGCCGATCCGTTCAGCACCGTGGTCCGGGTGATCATCAGCCGGTTGCGGTCCAAGCTCGGGGATCCACCGTGCATCGAGACCGTCGCCGGCGCGGGCTACCGCCTGTGAGGCGCCGCACCGTGCGGGTGCGGCTCACAGCCCTGTACAGCTCGCTCTTCCTCGCCACCTCGACCGTCCTGCTCGTCGTCGTGAACCTGCTGCTCAAGAACATGCTCGAGCGCCGGCTGGTGACCTACAAGAACGAGACCCAGCTGCCGCCGAAACTCAGGTCGCCGAGCGGGACGCTGCCGAGCAGCCCGCCGACGCCGATCCCGATCGAGATCAGGCACCAGATCGACCAGGCCACGAACGGCCTGCGCGACGACGTGCTGCGGTTCCAGTGGGGCGTCACGGCCGCGCTGATCGTCGTACTGACGGTGATCTCGGTGGCGGCCGGGTGGTGGCTCGCGGGGCGGGTGCTGCGGCCGCTGCACCAGATCACCGCGACCGCGCGGCGGTTGTCGCTGTCGAACCTGCACGAGCGGATCGCGCTGGCCGGGCCGGACGACGAGCTGAAGGAGCTGGCCGACACCTTCGACGACATGCTGGCACGGCTGGAACGGTCGGCGGACAGCCAGCGGCAGTTCGTCGCCAACGCGTCGCACGAGCTGCGCACTCCCCTGGCGATCCAGCGGGCCGCGATCCAGATCGGCCTCGACGAACCCTCACCACAGCGGCTCGAGGAGGTCCGCGCCGAGCTGCTGGACGTCAACCGGCGCTCCGAACGGTTGATCGAGGGCCTGCTCACGCTCGCCAACGGCGACCGCGGCCTGGACTCCCGGGAGCCGGTCCGGCTCGACCAGGTGGCCAGGCGCGCGACCAGCGAGATCCCGGCCGACGGCGTCACCGTCACGGTCGACGCCAGGCCCACGACCGTCACGGGTGACCCGGTGCTGCTGCACCGGCTGGTCGCGAACCTGGTGCAGAACGCGGTCCGCTACAACCGGCCCGGCGGCACCGTCGGTGTGCACGTCTCGCCACCCGGCACACTGATCGTCACCAACACCGGGCCGGAGGTGCCGCAGGACCGGATCGGCGACCTGTTCGAGCCGTTCCGCCGACTGCACACCCGGACCCGCTCGGCGGACGGCACCGGGCTCGGGCTTTCCATCGTCGCGTCGATCGCGCGCGCCCACGACGCGCGGGTCGAGGCCAGGCCGAACCCCGGCGGCGGACTCGAGCTGACCGTCACGTTCCCGCCTGCGTCATAGCGGCACGTTGCCGTGCTTGCGCTGCGGCGGCGGCTTGCGTTTGGTCCGCAGCATCGCCAGCCCGCGCGCGACCGCGGACCGGGTCTGCACCGGGTCGATCACGTCGTCCACCAGCCCGCGCTCGGCCGCGTAGTGCGGGTGCATCAGCTGCCGGCTGTACTCCTCGGCCAGCTCGACCCGCAGCCGGTCCGGGTCGGCCGCGGCCGCCAGCTTCCGGCGGTGGATCACGTTCACCGCGCCGGTCGCGCCCATCACGGCGATCTCGTTCGTCGGCCAGGCCAGCGACAGGTCGGAGCCGATCGACCGCGAGTCCATCACGATGTACGCCCCGCCGTACGCCTTGCGCAGCACCACCGAGATCCGCGGCACCGTCGCCTCGCAGTACGCGTACAGCAGCTTCGCGCCGTGCCGGATCACGCCCGCGTGCTCCTGCTCCACACCCGGCAGGAAGCCCGGTACGTCGACCAGCGTCACCAGCGGGATCCCGAACGCGTCGCAGAACCGCACGAACCGCGCCGCCTTCTGCGCCGCCGCGGCGTCCAGCACCCCGGCCAGCACCATCGGCTGGTTCGCGACGATCCCGACCACCTCGCCGTCGATCTGGGCGAACGCGCAGATCACGTTCGCCGCCCAGCCCTGGTGCAGCTCGACGAAGTCCTCGTCGTCGACGACCTCCGCGATCACCTCGCGCATGTCGTACGGGCGGTTCGGCTCGACCGGCACGATCTCGGCCAGCCGCGGCCGCTCGTCGGTCGTGGCGCCAGTCGCGCCCGATGCAGGCGGCGGCTCCAGGTTGTTGCCCGGCAGCATCGACACCAGGTACCGCACCTCCTCCAGGCAGCTGAGCTCGTCGTCGTGCACGAACGTCGCCACCCCGGACCCGCTGCCGTGCACCTCCGCGCCACCGAGCGCGGCGTGCGTCACCCGGCGGCCGGTGACCGCCTCGACCACGTCCGGCCCGGTCAGGTACAGCTGCGCCGTGTCGCGCACCATGAAGGTGAAATCGGTCAGCGCCGGTGAATACGCCGCTCCGCCCGCGCACGGCCCGAGCACCACGCTGATCTGCGGCACCACGCCGGACGCCTGCACGTTGCGGTAGAAGATCCCGCCGTACCCGTTGAGGGACATGACGCCCTCCTGGATCCGGGCGCCGCCGCTGTCGTTGATGCAGATGATCGGCGCCCCGGTGGCGATCGCCAGGTCCATCACCTTGTGGATCTTCGCCGCGTGCGCCTCGCCGAGCGAGCCGCCGAAGATGGTGAAGTCCTGCGCGTACACGAACACCCGGCGACCGTGAATCTCGCCGGAGCCGGTGACCACCCCGTCAGTGTGCGGCCGGTCCGCCTCCGCGGTGAGCCGGCGGCGGTACATGTCGAGTTCCGTGAACGACCCCTCGTCGAGCAGCAGCTCCAGCCGCTCGCGAGCGGTGTGCTTGCCGAGCGCTCGCTGCCGGTCCGCGGCCTCCGCCTTGCCGGCGACGATCCGGCCGTGCAGCTCGCGCCGCTCCTCCCGCAGCGTGCGCATCGTCCGCGGCTGCGCGACCGGGGCCTGCTCCAGCCGCCGGTGGCCGTTCCCGGAAGCGCCGCCGTCGACCCGAGCGTCGTCCAGGCGCGCCGGCATGGACACGAACTCGAGCTCGGCGACCCCCGGCCCGGTCCGCCCCGCGACGGGCGCCGGCCCGCGGGTCACGCTCGCCCGGCCCCGTCGTGCGCGCTGCCGAGCGCCCCGTCGAGCGCGCTGCCGAGCCCGCTGCCGGGCCCGCTGTCGAGCCAGGTCCGCAGGCTCTTCGGGCGCAGGTCGGTCCAGGTCTCGTCCAGGTACCGGTCGCACTCGGCCTTGGAGGCGGTCACCCCCGTCTCCGTCCAGCCACCCGGCAGCCGCAGGTCTGCCGGCCAGATCGAGTACTGCTCCTCGGAGTTGACCAGGACCTTGAACCGCGCCTCGGGCGACTCGAAATCGAATGTCACGGTGCGCACGACGACCTCCTCGACTCGGACTCGATGAAGCGGGCGAGGCGGGCGATGCCCTCCACGATCTCCGCTGACGACAGGTAGCTGGTGGACAGCCGGATGGTGTTCCAGCCGCCACCGTGCGGGTAGAAGTACGACATCGGGGTCCAGATGACCGCGAATTCCTCGGCGGACCGCGTCAAGGCGGAATTGTCCGCGGTGAAAGGCACTCGCAAGGTCAGGAAGAATCCCCCGCTCGGCTCATTCCACCCCATTCCGAGTTCGGTACGGCGCTCGGCGGGGAAAGCGCGTTCCAGCTCGCGCAGCGTGGCCTGCATCGCCTGCCCGTAGTGCGCGGCAGTGCCGGCGTTCAGCTCCGAGATCATGCCGCCGGAGGCGAGCAGCGCGCCGGCGACGGCGGCCTGGCTCAGTGACGAGGTGTTGACCGTCACCATGCTCTTGATCTTCGCGAGCTCGTCCGCCAGCAGGGTCACCCGGCCATCGGCGTCCACGACGTCCTGGTCGGCGACCACGAATCCCACCCTGGCGCCGGGGAAGATCGTCTTCGAGTACGAGCCGAGCTGTACGACGACCCGCGAACGGTCCATCGACTTCAGCGTCGGCAGCGGTGTCCCCGGGCTCACCAGGCGGTACGGGCTGTCCTCGATGATCAGGATGCCGTGCCGGCCGGCCAGCTCGAGCAGCTCGATCCGGGTGTCGACCGGCATCGTCGTACCGGACGGGTTCGAGTGGTCCGGCACCACGTAGAGCGCGCGCGGGCGGCGGCCGCGGGCGCGCTCGGCGACGATCGCCGCCTCAACTTCCGCGCAGGAGACGCCGTTCTCCCGCTCGTCGACCGAGACCATCGGCACGTCCAGCAGCCGCGCGGCGCCGGTGATGCCGACGTAGCACGGGCTGGCGACCAGCAGCACGTCGTCCGGACCGGCGATCAGCGCGCGCAGCACCAGCAACATCGCCTCCTGGCTGCCGACGGTCACCACGACCGACTCGGCAGCGACGTCGATGTCCTCGTCGTCGCGCAGCGAGGCCGCGACCAGCTCGCGGATCTGCCCGGCGGTCGGGCCGTACTGGTACAGCAGGTCCCGGATCTGCCGCGGCGAGTTGCCCTCGTCCGCGAGGTACTCCAGGTACCGGCGGATGTGCTTGACCACCTGGTCGGGGTCGAACGAGCCGTCGTACGGCCGGCCGGGCGCGAACGAGATCGCGCCCGGGTAGCGCATGGTGACCTCGTTCAGGAAGTTCATCGTGTCGAGCACGGGGTCGGAGACGGATGAGTGCAGCTCGTCCTTCCGCAGACCTGTGCTCATACGCCAGCCACCCCTCGTCGAGATCGTGCGTGAATTCGCGATGAACGACATTCATCGCGCAATTCCCGGCTATTCCCCCAATTACTTCTTGCCGGATCAGGATCACATACCGGAACAGCGCCGACAAGGCGGCATGTTTTGCCGGTCAGCGCGACTCCATCGTCGTACCATGACGGCGTCATTACCTAGTCAGGGTTAAACGGCCCATCACAGATGAGGGTGTAGCGGTCGGCGCGTTCGACAGCGACACGGCAACCGGCATGATGCCGGCTGCGCAACGCGTCGCCGGCGTGCTAGGGTCCCAGCGATCGTGATCCATCGGCAGGAGGTGAGACCCATGAACGCAGCATCAGTGGGTGCTCCCCTGCAGTCCACGATCCCGCGACTGAGGTAGTCGCCAGGAGCGCCCGACGAGGCGTTTCCCGAAAGGCGACTCCCATGAACACAACACCTTCTTCACCTCTGCACGTCACCTCGATGACGGCCTCCGACCGGCCGGGGTCCGACCAGGATCAGCCGCAGGTCGACGCCACAAGGCGGGTGCGCGCCGCGGGTGAGAGAGCGTTGGTCCTCGGTGGTGGCGGATCGACAGGCAATGCGTGGTTGATCGGCGTCATCGCCGGCCTGTTCGATGCCGGGTTGGATGTGACGGAGGCTGATCTGATCATCGGGACGTCGGCCGGATCGACGGCCGCGGCCCAGATAACCAGCGCGAGCCCGACCCAACTGCTTGCCGACATCCTTGTCGCTGCGCCCCAGCAACGGACGGGTCCGGTCAGATCCGACGGTGGACGCGTTCCCATTGGGCCGGTAGCCGACCATATGCGGAGGACGAACGAGATCATCGCCGCCGCTGAGGATGCGGCCGATATGCGCCGTAGACTGGGTGCGGCGGCGCTCGAAATGGACGCGGCGTCGGACGGCTCCAGGCAAACGCAGTGGCGCGCTACCGTCGCCGCCCGCCTGCCCAGCCAACACTGGCCGCAACGAACGGTGCTCATCACGGCGGTCAATGCCCATACCGGTGAACCGGTCGCGTTCGACCGCCACAGCGGAGTCGACCTGGTGGACGCCGTCGCCGCCAGCACTGCCAATGGCTTTCCCTACGGTATCGGCGACAGCCGATACATCGACGGCGGCTACCGACGATCCAGCGAGAATGCCGATCTGGCAGCCGGATACGGGCGGGTGCTGGTGCTGTCACCACTTGGCGGCAGATCACGGGCGCCGCTGGAGTGGGGCATGCATCTTGCAGCGCAGGTCGACGAACTGCGCGCACGCGGCAGCAGAGTCGAAACGATCTTCCCGGACAGCAACTCCGAGCAGATGTTCGGCGCCAATGCGATGGATCTGTCGCTGCGTCCGCCCGCTGCTCGAGCTGGTTACGACCAATGCAGAGCCCTTGCCGAGCGGCTCACCGAATTCTGGCGCTGACGCGCCTCACGCTGATGGTCAAGCTGATCGACTCGGTCAGCCACGGCGTCCCGAAGGCGTTGAGCGAGGTCATCACCCTGGGCCGGACCTGGAAGAAGCGAGCCGACGACGTGCTGGCCTACTTCGACCGGCCCGGCACGTCCAACGGCCCACCGAGGCGATCAACGGCGGACTCGAACACCTGCGCGGCTCCGCGCTCGGGTTTCGCAACCTGACCAACTACATCGCCAGATCCCTGCTCGAGACCGGCGGCTTCAGGCCGCAAACTACACCCTCGATCGTGAAGAGCCGCTTAACCACGAGGCCCGGAATACCGGCGGGTATTCCGGGCCTCGCGCGCCACGCGGCCGCGTTGGGGCGGAGCGTCAGCCGGTGGCGAGCGCCTCGGTCGGGGCGAGTCGCGCCGCGCGCCGGGCCGGGTAGACCCCGGCGATGCCGCCGACCAGCACCGCCGCGATCACGCCGCCGGCCAGCGCCTCGGTCGGCAGCACCGGCGGCCAGCTGCGGTAGAAGGCGTAGGACAGTGTCACCGCGATCCCCAGCCCGACCCCGGTCACTCCGCCGAGCAGCGAGAGCATCACCGACTCGGTCAGGAACTGCAGCCGGATGTGGCCCCGGGTCGCGCCGAGCGCGCGCCGCAGGCCGATCTCCTGCCGCCGCTCAAGCACCGAGATCACCATGATGTTCGCGATGCCGACCCCGCCGACCAGCAGCGCCACCGCGCCCAGGCCGAGCAGCAGCGAGTTGAACGCCGACTCCGCCGCGAGCTGCGCGGTGAGCGCGTCCGACGGCCGGCTGACGTCGACCTGCTCAGGGTGCTCGGGGTTGGTGGTGGCCCCGATCACGGACCGGACGTCGTTCACCGACTCGTCGGTCGAGCGTTCGTACACCGACGTCGGGTAGCCGTCGAACCCGAGCTCGGTCTCCGCCGCCGGCCAGCCGATCAGCGCCGACCGGTCGATCTCCGGCACCAGCGTGAGCGTGTTCATGATCCCGATCACCGTGAACCAGCGCCCGCCGATGTACACGGGGCGGTCGGCCTGCGTGATCCCGAGCCGCTCCGCCGCGACCGAGCCCAGCACCACCACCGGGTAGCGCTGATTCGCCCTGTTCAGCCAGGTGCCGGACCTGATCGAGCCGCCGAGGTCGTCCAGCAGGTTGAGCTGGGCGGCCTGCACCGCGATGCCGCTGGTGCGGTTGACGTCGATCTTGTCGGTACGACGGACCGACGCGCCGGAGACGCGGCCGACCGCCGACACCGAGGTCACCCCGGGGATCCGGGCGATCATGCCCGGCGCCTCCATCGGCAGCTTGGCGTCGTCGCCGAACAGCGACTGCCCGGGTGTCACGGTGAGCAGGTTGGTGCCCAGCTTGCGGATGTCGGCCATCAGCCCCGCCCGGCTGGCGGAGCTGATCCCCAGCACCGCCACCATCGCGGCGATGCCGATGGCGATCCCGAGTGCCGACAGCGCCGCCCGGGTCGGTCGCCCGCGGAGCCCGACGAACCCCACGGCGCCGAGGTCCCCGGCATGCAGCCGGGTCCGCTCCGGAAGCGCGACGACGCTCATATCGCCACCGCCTCGGCTTCCGGGTCGAGCCGGGCGACGGCGCCGGAGTCGTGCCGGACCCGGCCGTCGAGGATGTCGATCCGCCGCGGCAGTGACTCGGCCAGCTCGGGGTTGTGGGTGATCACCACGATCGTCGTACCGGCCTGGTTGAGCTCGTGCAGCAGCCGCACCACGGCGTCGCCGGAGACCGAGTCGAGGTTTCCGGTCGGCTCGTCGGCGAGCAGCAGCGCGGGCCTACCGACGATCGCCCGGGCGACCGCGACCCGTTGCCGCTCACCGCCGGACAGCTCCGACGGACGGTGGCCGAGCCGGTGGCCCAGTCCGACCTGCTCCAGCGCGGCTTTGGCCAGCTTGCGGCGCTTGCCGCCCGCGATGCCGTGGTAGATCAGGCCGTTCGCCACGTTGTCGAGCGCCGACATGTGCGCGGTGAGGAAGAACTGCTGGAACACGAACCCGATCCAGCGAGCCCGGACCGCCGCCAGCCGCCGGTCGGCGAGCTTGGCGACGTCGTGGCCCTGGATCAGCACCCGCCCGGTGCTCGGCCGGTCCAGCGCCCCCATCAGGTGCAGCAGGGTGGACTTGCCGGACCCGGACGGACCGCAGATCGCGGCCAGCTCCCCCGGCCAGATCTCCAGCGACGCCGAACGCAGCGCCTTCACCCCGCCCGGGTAGGTCTTCGAGACGGCCTCGAGAGCCGCCACAGGTGTGGTCGTCACGCCTTCGGCACCTCGACTCTCATACCCGCGGCGAGGCCCTTGCCGGACACCTCGACCTGGCTGTCGGCGAACACCCCGAGCTTCACCGGGATGGTCCAGTGCCGGCCGCCGTCGACCGCGGCGACCGCGTAGCTCCCGTCCGCTTTCGCCAGCAGCGCGCTCACCGGGACGCTCAGCACGCCCTTGCGGGTGGCGCTGGTGAAGCCGACGGTCACCGGGGCGCCGTCGAGCTTGCCCGCCGTGCCCGGCTTGTCGAGCGTGACGTACACCGGCACGGTCGCGGTCTCGGTGCCCTGGCCGGTCTGGGCCTTGCCGCCGTCGCTGCCGCTGCCGGCGCTGGCCGTCGTACCGATCGAGGTCACCTTGCCGGTGGTAGTGACGCCACCGGGCAGCTTGACCCGCACCGAGTTGCCGACCTTGGCCAGCTCCTGCTGGCCGACCGGCATGTCGACGGTGACCTGGCGGACGCCGTCGTTCGCGGTCAGCAGCGCCCCACGCGGCGCGTCCCCGAGCGACGCCTTGACCGCGGAGACCCGGATCCCGCCCGGCTCCAGCACCACCGTGCCCGGGGTGAACACGCCGGACTCGGTGACGCCGAGGTCCTCCTGCCACTCCTCCACCGCGTCGGTCGTCGCGGTGGTGAACTCCTCGTCGACGGTGATGTCGTCGCCGTACCCGAGCGCCTTGAGGTTGCGCTCCAGGATCTCGACGTCCTTGCCGTCGTCGACGCCGTACTTGAGCGTGCGCCAGAACGGCGTGGAGCCGTAGAACAGCGGCACCGTGGTGCCGTTCAGCCCGTACACCGTGCCGCCGCGCGTGATCGAGTCGCCCTCGTCGGGCAGCCAGGTGATCACGCCGTTGCCGGCGCCGGAGACCGTGTAGCTGTTCTTGTAGCCGAGGGTGCCGTCGACGTCGGTCCGGCTGACCAGGTCAGCCTTCGTGACCTTGGCAGTCGCGACCGGGATCACCTCGGTGGCGACCGGTTCGGCGTTCCGGCGGAACAGCACCATCGAGCCGGCACCGGCCGCACCGCCGACCGCGAGCGCGCACAGCGAGCACACGACAACCTTCGCCGCGCCCATGCCGGTCACCCGCCCACTCGGGCCGGCGACGGGCCGCCGACCTCCGCCTGGCAGGCCTGCATGGCCTCGTTCGTCTTCGTCTCGTCACGGCGCTGGCCGCGGATCCGCAGCGGCTGGCCCGGCTGCGGGTCCTCAACGTCCACGCCCTTGCCGCGCAGGCACTCCACCAGCTTCGCCTGCCGGTCCAGGTCGTCACCGGACTGGGACCCGTTGCCCTCGCCCTGCGGCGCGTAGTCCTTGCAGGCCTCCTGCGCCGCCTTGATCTTCGACGTGTCGTCGGGGTTGCCCTGGATCTGGATCGGCTGCCCCGGCTGCGGGTCCGGCACCTGCACGCCGTGCTCACGCATGCACTGCGCGAACTTCACCGCCTGGTCACCGGCCGCCTGAGTGCTGTCGCCAGTCGCGTTGTCGTCACTGCCCTTGTCGCCGCATCCGGCCATCACCAGCACCAGCGCGAGAACCGCCGCGGCACGCCATGTCTTAGTCATGGCTGAAACGCTCGCAGCACGGGCGTTGCAGGGGCGTGAACGTCGTCGTTAACGCCGCTGACACCTCACGGGCGGTTCCGGATTCCCTGCGTGCGTTGCTTCCACTCGCGCTTGGCCTCGGCGCGCAGCCGGGCATCGGTACGACGTGCCATCCAGGCCGCCTCACGCTGCAACTTCCGCCAGGACTCGTACCGCCGCACCGGCAGGGTGCCGTCCTCGAGTGCCTGCCGGACCGCGCAGCCGGGTTCGGTGTCGTGCCGGCAGTCGTCGAACCGGCAGTGCTCGGCCAAGTCCTCGATGTCGGAGAACACCGCGGCCAGCCCGTCGCCGCTGTCCTGGATGCCGACACCCCGCAGCCCCGGGGTGTCGATCACGACGCCGCCGCCGGGGAGCGCGATCAGCTCCCGCCGGACCGACGTGTGCCGGCCCTTGCCGTCGTCGCGGATCGCCTTCACCGCGAGGACCTCCGCCCCGACGAGCGCGTTGATCAGCGACGACTTGCCCGCGCCGCTGACCCCGAGCAGCGCCATCGTCCTGTTCCCCGCGACCAGGTCCCGGACCTCGTCCAGGCCGCGCCCCGACACCACGCTGCACACCAGCACGTCGGCGCCCGGCGCGGCGGCGGCCACGTCGGCGGCGAGGTCGTCGGCGTCGTTCACCAGGTCGGCCTTGGTCAGGATGACGACCGGCCGGGCGCCGGAGTCCCAGGCCAGCGCCAGGAACCGCTCGATCCGGCCGAGGTTCGGTTCCGGGTGCAACCCGACGACGACCGCGACCACGTCCACGTTGGCCGCCAGCACCTGACCCGCGGAGGTGCCGCCCGCCTCCGCCCGGACGATCGCGGTACGACGTGGGGCGAGCGTCTCGACCGTCACCGGGCTGTCCGGCCAGCGCCTCAGCGCGACCCAGTCGCCGGTGCAGGGCGTGCTCTGCGGGTCCCGCGCGATCTCGGTGAGCAGCCGTCCCGACCAGGAGGCCCGCACGGGTCCGTCCTCCGTGAGGACGGTGCACATCCCCTTGTCGACCCGCGCCACCCGGCCGGGAAACAGCTCGTCCGCATCGGGATGCGCCGTTTCGGTGAGGCCAAGTGTGGTGGTGATGTCGGCGGTGAGGCCGAGGGAGTTCAGCGACGACGTCGGCATGCGACGAACCTTTCGACAGGCCGGCCGCGGCGACGTCAGCGCAACGACCGGTTGGAGTGGGAGACGGCGGTCATCGCGACCGCATGTCGGGTCATGGCACAGGTCTCCCTTCGGTGTCGGGCCCGCCGGTCCGGCGAGCGGGGTCGCATCTGCAGTGCGTTGTCAGGCTACGTTGCCGCTCTTGCGGCGCGCACGGGAATTTCGCTCGCGCGCCGGCTGCGGCCGCGCCGCGGCCTCCTGCGGCCGGTCGGGCTCGGCGTCTTGAGCGGGCCGCGCCTTCGTCGTACCGCCGGACTCGCCGTCCGCATCCGGCCGGGCCTTCGTCGTACGCGCGGGCTTGGTGGACCGGGCGGGCTGGGCCTTCGTCGTACGGGCGGGCTTGACGTCCAGGTCGGAGTGCGGCTCGGGCTTGACGATCTGCTTGCTCTCGGCAACGGGCGTCGCGGCACGGGCGGCCTCGGTGCTGCGGACGGTCGCGGTCTGGCGGCCCGGCTTGTTCGGCCACATGGTGTCGGTGACCGCGTTGAGGGCGGCGCCGATCAGCACCGCGATGGTGGTCAGGTAGAGCCAGAGCAGGACGGCGATCGGCGCGGCCAGCGGGCCGTAGATCGAGGTGCCGCCGACGGTGGTCTGCAGCGTCCAGCGCAGGATGAAGCTGCCCAGTATCCACACGGACAGGGCGAGCGCGGAGCCCGGCAGGTCGGAGACCCACGGGGTCCGGATCGGCACCGACAGGTGGTACAGCGTGTTCAGGAAGCCGACCGACAGCACGATCACGACCGGCCAGTAGAGCTCGTTCAGGAAGCCGACCCGCTCGGGCAGCAGGTCGTCGACCGCGTTCGGCCCGGCCAGCACCAGCGGCAGCACCACGACGCCGATCAGCAGCGCCACGCAGTACAGCGTGAACGACAGCGCGCGGGTCCTGACGATGCCGCGCTTGCCGCCCATCCCGTACATGATCGTGATGGTGTCGACGAACACGTTCAGCGCGCGGCTGCCCGACCAGAGCGCGATCAGGAAGCCGATCGACACCACCTCGAGCCGGCCGTTGCCGCTGAGCACGTCGTTCAGCGTCGGCACGATCACCTTGTTGACCGAGTCGTCGGTCAGCGCCCGGCCGGCCAGCTCGATGATCTGCTGCTTCATCTCGTCGATCGTCTCGACCTTGAACTGCCCGGCGAGGTAGCCGATGCTGCCGGCGAGCCCGAAGACCAGCGGCGGCAGGGACAGGATCGCGAAGAACGCCCCCTCGGCGGCGAGCCCGGTGACGCGGTACCGCAGGCAGACGCCCACCGTCCGGGTGAACAGCTGCCACGTCACCGCCGGGATGCGGCGGACACGCCGCAGCACCCGATGCGTCTCCGCACCGGAGGCAGACTCGTGAGTCGACATGCGTTTACGGTAGCGACATGTCCAGCCGGTTTGTGCCAGGCAGGGTCAGAAGCGGGCCCGAGCCGACCGGGCTGACCACTCCCGGAGGCCTTCGGAGGCGTCGTCGAGCGGGACGCGGCGGAACGGGATCGAGCGCTCGGCGTGCGGGATCTGCAGCTCGGACACGATGAAGGTGTCGTCGAAACCGATCTCGGCGGCGTCCGACCTGGTGCTGGCGAAGTACACCGCCCGGGGCCGGGCCCAGTAGATCGCGCCTAGGCACATCGGGCACGGCTCGCTGCTGGTGTAGACGTCGCAGTCCGGCAGCGCGGTGCTGCCGAGGCGCTCGCAGGCACGGCGGATCGCGACCATCCCGGCGTGCGCGGTCGGGTCGTTCGCGGCCATGACGCGGTTCCACCCCGCGGCGAAGACCCGGCCGCGCTTGACCACCACGGCACCGAACGGGCCGCCCTCGCCGATCCGCATCCCGTGCAGCCCGAGGGCCACCGCCTGACGCATGAACGCCGTCCGCATGGCCCTCCCCTCGAAATGGGTAGAACCTAATTCAATCCGCAACGTCACGGGCTGTCGAGCGCTCATGGACGGTTCGTAGTGTCGCTGCGGGCAGCGGGATCTCCACCCGCACCTCGAGGCCACCCGACGGCACCGCGGTGAGGGTCAGCCGTCCCAGGTGCGCGCGGGCCACGGCGTCCGCGATGGTGAGGCGCACGATCGGCTGACGGCCACCTCACCACGGTCGCGGGTGATGCCATAGGCTCGGCTGCGTCGCGACTGGCGCTGGAGGTTCGGCCTCCGAGGTGGAGCACCACCGGGGAGCGAAAACGCCGCGGACACCGTGCGCCTGGGTGCCCGCCCAAGCTGGCGGGCACAGCCCGACTGACAGGAGAGCGTGAGATGACCGAGACCTTCGACGCCGCGGCCGCGAGCACGGCGTACAACAGCGCGCTGCAGGTGATCGGCGCCGTCGAGCCGAACGTGGCCGGCGCGATCCGCCAGGAGCTGGCCGACCAGCGCGCGTCGCTGAAGCTGATCGCGAGCGAGAACTACGCCTCCCCCGCGGTACTGCTGACCATGGGCCAGTGGATGTCCGACAAGTACGCCGAGGGCACCGTCGGGCACCGCTTCTACGCCGGCTGCCAGAACATCGACACCGTCGAGCAGCTCGCCGCCGACCACGCTCGTGAGCTCTTCAGCGCGCCGCACGCCTACGTGCAGCCGCACTCCGGGATCGACGCCAACCTGGTCGCGTTCTGGGCGATCCTGGCCCAGCGGATCGAGTCGCCGGCGCTGGAGAAGGCCGGCGCGAAGCACGTCAACGACCTGTCCGAGGCCGACTGGGCCGACCTGCGCAAGGCGCTCGGCGACCAGCGGATGATCGGCATGTCGCTCGACGCCGGCGGCCACCTCACGCACGGATTCCGGCCGAACATCTCCGGCAAGATGTTCAACCAGACGTCGTACGGGACCGACCCGGAGACCGGACTGCTGGACTACGACGAGGTGGCCCGGCTGGCGCGCGAGTTCAAGCCGCTGATCCTGATGGCCGGGTACTCGGCGTACCCGCGCAAGGTGAACTTCGCCACGATGCGCGAGATCGCCGACTCCGTCGGCGCCACCCTGATGGTCGACATGGCGCACTTCGCCGGGCTGGTCGCGGGCAAGGTGTTCACCGGCGACTTCGACCCGGTGCCGCACACGCACGTCACGACCACCACCACGCACAAGTCCCTGCGCGGCCCGCGCGGCGGCGCCGTGCTGTGCCAGCCGGAGTACGCCGACGCGGTCGACCGCGGCTGCCCGATGGTGCTCGGCGGACCGCTCGGCCACGTGATGGCGGCCAAGGCGGTCGCGTTCGCGGAGGCGCGGCAGCCGGCCTTCCAGACCTACGCGCAGAACGTCGCCGACAACGCCGTCGCGCTCGCCGAGGGCCTGATGAAGCGCGGCGTCACGCTGGTCACCAACGGCACCGAGAACCACATCGTGCTGCTCGACGTCTCGTCGTACGGGATCACCGGCCGTCAGGCCGAGTCCGCCCTGCTCGACTCCGGCATCGTCACCAACCGCAACTCGGTCCCTCGCGACCCGAACGGCGCCTGGTACACCTCCGGCGTCCGGATCGGCACCCCCGCCCTCACCTCCCGCGGCTTCGGCGCCGACGACTTCGACCGCGTCGCCGAGCTGATCGTCGACGTGCTCTCCTCGACCACCCCGGCCACCACCAAGGAGGGCAAGCCGGGCAAGGCCAAGTACGTCCTGGCCGACGGCGTCGCCGACAAGACCAAGTCCGCCGCCGCCGAACTCCTCACCGCCAACCCCCTCTACCCCGGCCTCGACCTCGGCTGATCCCCCAGCCCGACGAGCCCGGTCCCAAGCACCATCGACCTACCTTGCCGGCACGCCGCGATGGCTCCCACTCGCCTTGCAGGCACGCCGCGATGGCTCCCACTTGCCTTGCCGGCACGCCGCAATAGCCCCACTTGCCTTGCAGGCACGCCGTACGACGGGCCGCCGTGCGGCGTGCCTCCAAGGTGAGTGCGCAACCTGGCGGCGAGCCGACAAGGTAACTGTGCAGCTGACCGGCGAGTCGGCAAGGTAAGTGCGACTCCCGCGGTACGACGAAAGCCGCGCCCGGCAACATCGACCTACCTTGCCGGCACGCCGCGATGGCTCCCACTTGCCTTGCAGGCACGCCGCGGTATCCCCGACTTACCTTGAAGGCACGCCGTACGACGGACCGCCGTACGGCGTGCCTGCAAGGTGAGTGCGGTTCAGGTGAGGCTGTAGAGGAGCCACTGCTGCGACGCCGCGGTCGTCGCGGTCTGCTGGGTGATGGGAGTGCCGTCGGCGATGGAGCCGTTCTGCAGGTCGACGGCCTTGCCGCTGTTGCGGTTCGTGACCTGGAACGCGCCGCCGGGCAACGGGGTGAGCCGCCACTGCTGGCCGGCGCCACCGTTGTCGGTCCACTGGACCAGCTCGGTGCCGTCTGCAGTGGACAGGCCCGGCACGTCGAGCACCTTGCCACTGTTGACGTTCGTCAGCTTGACGTAGCCGCCGGTCCCGTTCGCGACGCTCCACTGCTGGTTGGTGCCGCTGTTCGCGGGCCACTCGACGACCTTTCCGCCGTCGACCGTGGATGCGCCGCTCACGTCCATCACCTTGTCGCTGGTGCCGTTGGCGATCACGAAGCGGCCGCTGACCGGGACGAGCGCCCAGCGCTGGTTCGCCGCACCGGTGTCCGGCCACTGAACCACCCGGGCTCCGTCGGCCGTGGACGAGGACTCCACGTCGGCGAGCAGGCCGCTGCCCCGGCCGGTGATCGTGACGTACCCGTCCGAACCGGCGGCGACGCGCCACTGCTGGTTGGTGCCGCCGGTGTCGGTCCACTGATCGAGCTGCACACCGGCGGTGGTGGACGCGTTCGGGACCTCGAGCACCTTGCCGCTGCCGGCGTTGACGACCTTCAGGTAGCCACTGGCGTCACCGGTCAGCTGCCACTGTTGCGCGGCGCTGCCGGTGTCGGTGTTCTGAACGACCGCCGCGCCGTCGGCCGTCGAGCCGCCGGCGACGTCGAGGACCTTGCCGCTGTTGCGGTTGATGATCTTGTACGTCGTACCGGCGTACCGGTTGCTCAGGGCATCGATCCGGACGTTGTCGAACAGCGCGCCGTAATGGCCGCCCACGCCCAGGCCGGGCAGGCCGCTGGAGATCGTGGTGTCGTTGACACTGCCGAGGTCGGCGCCGTCGAGGCGGGCTGTGAGGGTGGACCCGTTCAGCGACAGCGCGAGGTTGTGCCACCGGTTCGTGCCCAGCGGTGTCGTGGTGCCGCTGGCGATCGTGGTGAACGACCAGCTGGTGTCGCTGCGCTGGATCGACCAGGCGCCGGTGTCGCTCACGCGCAGGTGGTAGGCGTTCAGGCCGTTGTTGTTACGGCCCTGCTGCCCGACGCGTCCGAGCAGCTCGACGTACCCCGCTTGCTCGAGCAGGGTGTCCGCGCTGATCGTGTAGTCTGCCCAGCCCAGGTCGCCCAGCTGTGCGTACGGCGCGAAGTACGGCTCGTCCGTCCACCGGACGGGAGTGCCGACCGCCGTCTGCCGCAGGCAGGTGCCGGCGCGTCCGCCGCCGCAGGCGGCCGTCTCGAAGGCGCCGTTCATGGCACTGACGTACCTCGCCTGCTCGCCGGCCGCGTACGAGTCGAAGTCGTCGGCGTACGGCAGGCCGAGGGACGCGCGCGCCGGGGCGGTCGCCGTGCCCTTTCCCTGCCCGGTGGTCGTGGTCAGGGTGTACACGTAGCCGGGCTTCAAGGTCACCGAGAACGACCCGCCGGACGGCGTCACGTCGGTCGTGTGGACGAAGTGGTCGGACGGGTTGGACGAGCGCAGGTTGGTGGCCCAGACGTGCACCGTGCCGGTGGACAGCCCGCCGGTGACGGTGAACGTCGCCGTCTGGTCCGCGGTGGCGTCCATCGTCTCGATGACGCTGCTGTAGTCGCCGCTGCCGGTCGACCTCAGGGTGACGTAGCTGCCACCCGTGCGGTTGGACCCGAGGAACCCGGAGGCCGAGTCGATGTAGCGCCAGCCGGGCTGGGTGAACTGGGTCGTGTGGGCGAGGACCCAAGCGGTCTTGCCGACGCTGTACGCCCCGGACCAGGGCTGGTTGGCCACCACCAGACCGTCGGAGGAGAAGAACAGGTTCTGGTACAGCGCCGCCATGACCGGCCAGTTGATGAACGAGGTCATCTTCCCGTCGATGTAGCCGCGGTTGACCGCACGCGCCGCGGCGGCCGCGCCGCTGTTGTAGTCCTGGGAGCCGTTCTCACTCGCCCACAGCGGCTTGTTCAGGCGCTGCGCCGTCCGCGAGCTCGGGCAGGAGGATCCGTCGGCCAGGTAGCCGCACGGATAGTGCACGCCGACCACGTCCACCGCGTTCTTGAACGTCGCATCGGTCGCCAGGTCGTTCGCGATCTCCCAGCCCCAGCTGTCCGCGCCGACGATCTTCGCGGCCAGCCCGTTGGCGACCAGCGCGCTCTTGAGCCGTGCATACCACGACTTGTCGTAGCCGCGCTCGTTCCAGCCACCGATGTAATCGATGGTCAGGTTGTGATCCGACTTGGCGTGCTGCAGCCACTTGACCAGATAGGTGATCATGTCGGCCGACCAGAAGTACGGCTTGCCGGGACTCGGGTTGTTCGGGTCGTTGACGCCGATCCAGCCCGGTGCGCCCCATGCCAGCGCCGCGAGCTTGATGTTCGGGTTGCGGGCCTTGGCCTGCTCCATCAGCCACCACTCGTACCCGCGCTGGTAGTTCTCGTCGGTCGCGGTGTGCATGTGACTGGGTTCCGCGCCGTCGGTGGAGTTGGTGTCGCCGCCGATCTCCACCTTCAGCATCTGCAGCGCCGCGCCGTACCCGGGCTTGAACAGGTAGTCCAGGATCTCGTTGCGCTGCTGTGCCGGGTAGTCCAGCAGCAGCCGCGAGTTGCCGCCACCGCCGCTGATCGCGCCGATACCGTCGAACGTCCGGCCGGGCTTGGTGCCGTCGACGGTGATCGTGACGGCCGCGTGCGCGGGGGCCGGCGCGCAGATCGCGAGTGACGCCACCGCGGCCGTCACGGTAGTCAGGGCCATCCAACGCCTGCGGAATGAGCGGCTGGGCTCCGCTCGTCGCACGCGACGCGTGCGACTGATCTGGGTGAACATCGAGTCTCCTCGTCCTCACTTTTTGCGCTCTAATGAACACGCTTGCACGAGAGTGAACAGAATCAGACACAAAAGGTCAAGAGTTCGAACACGGCACTGCCCGGTACGACGAAGCCCCGCCCGGCGCGATCCGGGCGGGACTCTTTGTCGCGGCGGCCTAGCAGCCGAGGGCGGGCTTCGTGTCCTCGGTGCTCATGGCCTTGGGGTTCGACGACTTGCCGATCACGAGCGTGCCGTTCACCACCGCGTCGGCGAACTCCCACACCACCTCCGGGTAGTCGCCCTGGGCGTCCATCTCGCGGAGGATCTTCCAGGACCTGGCCGAGCGCATGGCGTCAACGGCCTCCTGGACACCCGCGGCGTCACCGGACTTCTTGGCCTTCGCCCATTGGTCGACCCAGGCGCAGGTCACGGCACCGGTGACGCGGGCGCCGACGTGGTACCGCTCGGTGGTGGTGTCGGTGTTCAGCTTCCGGGCGTCGAAGCCCTTCGGGACCGGGATGTCGGTCAGCATCTCGGTGATCACAGCGGCCTTCTGCTCAGGCCGCACGACAGATTCCGGAAGGGCGTCCAACCAGGTGTTCACGTCGACCGGGTACAGCTTCGCGATCAGCCGGCGGTATTCGGTCTCGGAAAGGAAGGTGCCGCGGATCTCGAGGAAGTTCTGGCCCCTGGGCGGCAGGATCGTGGTGAAGTCCTCGGCGTTGTAGCTGAACATCGAACCGGTCTGGCCGAGCAGCATGATCGGTGTCGCGGTCATCTCGTGCGAGCGGTCGTCCAGGTACAGGCGGTACTGACCGGCGGGCCGCCAGTTCAGCTCGAGGTACCTGTGGCCGTTACTGATGCGCATCTCACCCTGCGCCGCGGTGAACTCGGCGACGTAACTGACGCTCCAGCCGGGTTCGTCCAGCAGCAACCGCGGATTCGCCTCGGCCACGGCGATCACGGAGGCGGCGTAGGCCGGGGCGGACGCGACCGGTCCGCCACCGCCGCCCGGCAGCACGACGCCGCCGACCGCCACGATGGCAGCCACCGCGGCAGCGGCGAGCAGCGCCGGCCGACGACGCCACCTGCGCGGCGGCCGCGGCGTTGTGTGCTCGAGCAGCCTGACTGAGGTTGTGGGTGTACTCACGATCTCCTCCAACAGCTCGGCGTCGGCGCCGGCGGCCGGAAGGTTCGCCACCGTCTCGTCGCCGTACGGGTTGGCCCGCGCGATCAGGCGGTCGAGCTCGTGGTCGGTCATTGCTCCTCCTCCTGAAGCGTGCGCGGGCGGACAACCGATACGTGTCCGGCGGTGCCGAAGGCGTCACCGAGTTCTCTGCGAAGCCGCGCCCGGGCCTTGTGCAGGCGTGCCCGGACGCGTGCGGCCGGAATGCCCAGGACGGTGGCCACCTCCTGGGGCGTGAGTCCCTCCCATGCGATCAGCTCGAGCAGCTCGCGGTCGCCGTCGGCCAGGCGTGCCAGTGCATCGCGGATCGTCGCGGTCGAGGCCACCGAGGCGGCCAGGTCGGGAGTGACGTCGACGAGCTGCCGGCGCAGCCGCTCCCCCAACCGCTCCCGCCGCAGGTCGCCGCGGCGCTGGTTGGCGAGCACGCGGCGCGCGACGCCGTACAGCCAGAGCCGCGCGGCACCGTCCTGCGGCACCTCGTCGAGCCGGCGCCAGGCCACCAGCATGGTCTCGGCGACGACGTCCGCCGCGTCCTCCGTGGAGCTGACCCGCCGCAAGGCGTAGCCCAGCAGATCGTGGAAGTGCGCGGCGAACAGTGCGCGGAACCGCTCCTCCGGACCAGCGGGCGGTCCGGTAGCGTCCACCCGCAACGGCGGTCTCGGAGCCACGGTCATACCTCCAGCATGTCCGGCATCGACCCGCGCGTTACCGGGCAGAACGTGGCCTGCGCCACAGCATCGGGCGACGAACCCACCCGAATCCATCGCATCATGAGACTGCGTATCACAATGCGAGACCGTCGTTTGATTCTTGACGGCTCAAGGCCGCACCCTTATCAACATGTTCGCTGTTCACACGACATATCTGGTGGGTCGACTCCATGTCGACCTCGGTCGTATGCGCAGCGCGATGTGTTGTCCTTCGGCGAGCTGACGCGCTACCCGCCACGGTCTGAACAGGCCCCGATCTCCCCGATCATCGCTGGGTACGGCGCGCGCCGACGGCCCGGGCCGATGACGTTCCGGATTTCTGCGCAGCCGTACCAGTCACACCAGACAAGGACAGTCCCGGATGACTGGCGTCGCCACTCC
>WNFV01002824.1_pt1 | contig 22779 bp, 29 predicted proteins | sample 5400101 | NCBI WGS metagenome assembly WNFV01 (sample SAMN13153361, study PRJNA577476) | soil metagenome | isolation source: 115 cm soil or saprolite under grassland replicate 1 | place: USA:California | collected 2016-06-15 | reverse complement strand
CAGATCCGTGGTTTCTCGGTCGAATGGAACCGGCGCGAGCACAACATGGCGGCCGACATGCTGGCGCGTGGCGAGCCGCGCCAGAAGGAGGGGACAGGGCCGGACGCTGGCGACCTTCTCGTGCATGATGAGCGGCAGGCCGAGCTTCCCGCTGAAGTTCGCGCCGCGATCGATCGGCTCAACCGGCATCCCGCGCCAGGCTTCAAAGATTTGTCGGGCCTTCGGAGTGGCGGGATCGACGCCTTCTCCAAGCTCGCGCTTGCCGCCTTGCAGGAGCGAGTTGGCGCTACGGCGGCCGATCTGGTTGCCCAGGCGCTTGATGATCCGAAAGCGCAGGCAGCAGCGTTGCGTTGGGTGCTCCGCGGCTTAGGCGTTCAACGGGCGATTCGCAAGGTGCAGGTCGATGCAGAGATCGCGGCGAGCGCCCAGCGCCCAGCGCATGCCAGGACGCCCCGCTTTCGACGCTCATGAGGGCCTGGTGTTAGGGTTGGTTCAACGAAACGCAGAGCAGACAACACGCCAGCATCACCCTGTCGCCACGGCGGAAGGTGAACCGTTTGCGCGTGAATCAATGAATCGCTTGATCGACCTAGCACGCGATGGCATCAGCGAGTTGATGAAGGTTCAAAACCAAGTTCTGAAATGATGGCAACACAATCTGAAATCTAAGCTCGCCGCTCTCATTTGAGAGCGGCGAGTCTGTGTTTGATGTATTGGAGCGTGATCGAAAGTGAACGCTTATTGGCAGGTATAGCGTTCGATCAAGACGCGCTCAACTCCCGCGGCATCATCAAAAGACCCAACGGCCCACAGACCGGTGGGAGTTCCGTTGACGCCGTACAGGCGATTGCCATACGCTTGATTCGCGGGTGGATTTGGATTCCCATTGGCGGCCTCAACTCTCATCCACTGCGAACCATTCCATCTCTCTGTAAGAACGAACTTGCCGGCAAAACCGACAGCCCAGACGTTTGATGGCGAGAGAACTTTGATCGAATGGAAGCCAGTATTGACGCCAGCATCCCGAACCGGAGATGTCGTCTGCCAGTCCGTACCATTAAAGAACTGTGCATTGGGCGAAGCAGGCACAAAATCGCCTTCGGATGGAGTGTAACCGGGATTGGTCCCCGCCGACCACAGTGCGGTGCCATTCGAAGACGTTCCGAGCAAGTTCTGGCCGCTAAATCCGCTGGGCACACTCCACGTGGAACCATTCCAGTGCCAGGCTGAGAATTGGCCAACGGCCCAAACATCATTCGAGGCGCGTGCCGCTACACCAAAGCGGGAAGTCGTGTACCAGTTGACCACTTCAGGGGGTTCGGGAAAAAGCTGCCATGCTGAACCGTCCCAATGCAATAGCAGTGCGCGACCGTCGACGCCCAAATCGGTCGGTGCGCCACCGACTGCCCAGACATCGTTACTTGAAATCGCGACGACGGCGTTCAAGGCGTTATAAGATCCCGGCCTGGTCAGATTTGGGCTTGGTACGACCTGCCAGGCACTACCGTTCCAATGCAGCGTAACCGTCTGGTACGGCGTCGAGAGACTGACGGCATAGCCGACCGCCCACACATCATTCGGAGCGATGGCAGCAACGCCATACAAACCATTAACGCTGTTGTCGCCAACATTCACAACATCAGGGACGGGTACTCTCTCCCAGGCGCTACCGTTCCAGTGCAGAGTCAAGTTGTGCCTGGAATTATTATCAAGGAACCAGCCAACCGCCCAAAGATCATTGTCGCTACCGCCCGCGATCGCGCGCAGACGAGCGCCGTACCCAGGCACGTCTGGCGCAGGGACCACGGACCAACATGTTGGGCCGGCGGGAGTTGGGGTGTTAGTTGGAGTCGGTACCCTGGTCGGCGTTGGCGTGCGTTTCTTAGGTCCCTGCAGTGGGGAATAGGCTTGCGCCGCTGGTGTGGTTTGCCCCGCCAGGACAACAAGCAGCGCGCCGCCGCACACTAGCAAGGCGAGCAGCATCAGTCTTTTTACAACCTTGCGATAAGCGCTCATGACTTTCGCTCCCTAAAAATGGCGAAAGGAGCAAGTGCACAAATTGCACAGCTCCTTCGCACTTGAATTGTAATTCGATTTCGATTTACTTATTGGATGAGGAAACCATGCATGACCGAAATTCTTACGAGTTATTCGATTTTGTCCTATTTATATGCTTCCTATATTTCCAATATCTCTCGAAATTCTTAACAGATTGTTAAATTTTGGGCAAGCAGCTTGCTGTTTCAGCGCGGTGAATAGTTTAGGGGATTCGGAGCGGTTTTAATGACCCAAGCGTTTCGTCATACCTAACTGTTACCGGTATCTTCTGAAGGATGGGTAATCAGGTACAGGTCGGCCATATCGGCTAAACGAGACCAACCGCGCTAGATGGTCGTGATACCAGTTTGAAGCATCGATTTGGATTTCTTTGGTTATGGTTGTCATTTTTAACCTCCTTCACTTTGCTCACAGTTTTAAGCGGTTACTTCTCGACGTAGCGTTCTAAAACCCTGCCCCCGAAACGGCGGACGAGGTTTTCACCAATGTCGGCGAGGGCCTGGTCGAATACGGCTTTACTCATATCGAGGTCTTGGGAATCGTAGTACTGGCTCCACGTCATGATTGTGCCTTCGTTCGAGGGCTCGACAGTCACCAGCGTGAGATCGTTCGTGAGTCCGAAGGCGTTGCCCTCCTCGGCACTTGAGGCGTAGCCGCGGTTTGGCTCGTACCAACGGATGATCTCGCGGTGCACCACACTCTCTCCGCCTTCCTCTTGTGGCTTAAAGTGGCACACGTACTCTGTGCACGCGCCGCTCGAGTCTTCTTTCGCCTCGACCTTCTCAAGCCCGAAGCTGTACTCAGGGTATCTGGCGAGGTTGCCGAGAAGAGCCCACACTTCGGAGAGGGGGGCCTTGAGCTCAACGCGAATTCGGTTGCGTAGCGGACTCGATGTGAGCGTGCTGACGACTGGTACATTTGTAGTGTCATTTGACTTTGATGTTGGCATAGTATCTCCTTTTGATACTGCACTGCACGCATTGGTCGGTGGCACCTACACACCAGTATACGCGGCAGAAACTGACAACCCTATGTCAGGATCTCTACCAGCCCGGCAGCTTCGTTGCGCAACGCCATACGAAGCTCTGGTGGCTCGAGCGCCTCGGCCGCGGCGCCCCAGCTCAGCAGCCAGGGCATCAGCTCCTGGAGTGAATCCACGCGGTAGATCATGATGGCACCGGAATCAGCCGGCGCGGTCTCCTCCTGTTGGAAGCTGTAGTGCTGACGCTCGCGCACCCAGCGAACCATGTGCGGCGCGAAGCGCACCCGCGCTACGATCGGCTCGGAGGGGGGCGCGGAGAAGGTGCGCGGCGCAAAGGTCTCATCGAGCAGCTGCCATGCATCAATGCGGTCGAGCCGAAAGTCGCGCTCGGCCTGACGCAGCAGGCAGTATCCTGAGAGATACCATGCCTCGCCGCTAAAGGTCAGCCGCAGCGGCTCGACCACGCGCTCAGTCGTCTCGTCGCGCGTGTAGCTGTGGTAGCGCAGAAACAACCGGCGCTGTTGGGTGATCGCCTGTTGGAACAGGATCAATCGCTTGTCGTCAAGGTTGAAGCGCGTCGGGGGCAGAACGAACTGGACCATCTTGACCAGCACATCGACCTGCTGGCGTGTCGCAGTGGGCAGCACGGCGGTGAGCTTGGCCAGCGCAAGGTGGGCGGCAGCGGCGACACGCCCGCTGGCCTGGCTGATGAACATCTGCGCTGCGAGCGAGAGCGCGCTGGCCTCGTCGGGGGTAAACACCAATGGGCGCAGATAGTAGCCTTCCATCAGCTCGTAGCCTTCGCCCGGAAGTGCGACGATCGGCACACCCACCTCGCTCAGGGCGGTCATATCGCGGTAGATCGTTCGCTCACTGACCTCGAAGATAGCGGCAAGGTCCTGCGCGCGGACACGGCGCCGATGCTGCAGTTGCAGTAAGATGCCAAACAGCCGGTCAATACGATTCATGATTTTCCTGGGTTTAGGTGAAGTCGGTCTGGACAAGATAGTAACGATCGGCTGTGCGGCCAGCTCAGCGAGCCTTGCCAACCGCAACCTGATCTGCACGCATAGTGCCATGGCCCGGCTTACAGTGCAACCACCAAATCTGAGAGCACTCACCAAAATGCCTGGAGAGCGCTGGGGCAATCAGGCAGTGTACCGCGCAGCGTTGGATTGAGCGATCGGTTCTGTAACGTGTATGAGATGGCCCCAGCCGTCATCAGACCGATGCTCGCTACCGGGAAGGATACCGCGTCAGCCTGGCGGGGTGGCCAGTGCTGCATTCGGTCGATGAACGAGCAGGATTGAGGGATTGAGAAGTCGGAGCCCTAACTGATAGTGAGGTGCGTCGCCGTTGTCGGCGGTTTTGTAGCTGCACCAGATCATACGCGCAACCGCGCGAAGCTACCGCGTCATCACAGCGAAGCAGATTGCCTCGTGAAACGTCGCAGTGTCGTTCTCGCGGCACTCTCTGGTCTGGATGTGGAGGTGGAGAACTAAATCTCGGCGTGGCATTTGTCCTGATGCTGCGAGTCTGGCCTGAGCTATCGCGGCGCCTGTGCACCAGCAACTTGTCGTGCAGACAGTTGAACCATGACCAACAGCAGAAACCATGCGCTATTTCGACGGCAACGACGACACGAACAGGATGCACTGCCGAATCCACCGCTCCAGCGCCTCGTCGGACGCCAATCCATCGTTGGCAACCATGACCATACCCCTCATTGGACGACCGGTGAAATCCATTTCGCGCGCGTGTGGTTGCGCCAATGCTGCCGTATACTGCTCAGGGCCGACACGCACCATCAGTTCCTCGCCGACGATCCCGCAGCACATATTGCCGCGCACCATGAACGCCAGACCGCCAAACATCTTACGCTCGCTCAGCTCCGTCTGATCTGCCAGGAGGGCGCGCACGCGCCCGGCAAGGCTTTCGTCATATGCCATAGGGTTGCTCTCCTGCTAACGCCGCCTGGATTGCGGGCGGGTGGCCGTAAACGTGGCCGATCAGCAACGTCTCGACCACGCTCTCGACGCTCGCCGGCTGGCCGCCGAACAGCGCCAGAGAGACCGCGCGCGCTAATTGCTCGTCGCTCAGCGAGCGAACGATGTTAGCTGCTGCGGCACCGCTCCGGCGCAACAGATCGATCGTCGCCGGCTTATCGCAGTCGGCGTGTTGCTGCGCGTGCTGCGCATTGTCCGTGTGAACCATCTCGATCGTCACCGACGGGGGGAGCTCACCAGCGGCGATCGCCGCGGCCCAGCCGGCAACCAGCGCAGCCCTGGCCGCGATGTGATGCACCACCACGCCCACAGCGCGTTCCTCGGTCGGGCAGATCACTCGCCACTGCGCCTCCGAACAAGGCTCGACAACCACGGCCAAACGCTCTGCGCGTCCTCGAGACGTGCCGCCATCTCCTTGGCGAGTGCGCCGCGCTTGCGTTGGTTATGCATGCCACTCTCTCCCCTTAGCCTTCAACTGGTGTGGCCTGGTCCTGCAGGACCTTGACCAGCCAGCGCTGGAGGGGAGCCATAGCCTGAAAGTGCGCGAAACACCGATCGACTACGCTCGCCGAGCACACCACATCCACTCCCAGGCGCGGCGGATGTATATACAGCGCATTATGGCGAAGTAGTGCCGCGCGGGGGTGGTTCGAATCATAGCCTGCGGGAACACGCCGGTAGTGCTCCCCACCGACCTGATACCCTGCCTGTGCCCCAAGCGAATCGAGTACCGCGACCAACTCACTTCCCAGCTGCTCATCGACGACAGCTGCCCGAAACAGCGACAATGCGTCTTTCGGAAACGCGAACATCCCCGCCATCAGGTCCATGCCGTCCGCTTGGAGCCGAAACCCAAACGCTGGGCACGCGGTTTTCTCGCCGTCACCTTCCCAGAACAGGCCGCTGAGCTCGGTTTTATAGGGAGTCTTGTCGTCACTGAAGCGGGTGTCACGGGAAAGGCGCATCAGCGTCCCGCGACCGTCTGTGCGGGGGTCAGCGCGAATGCCGGGTGCAAGCGCGCGCAGTCGTTCGCCCAGCACGCCCACGAACGCCTGTGCCGGTTCGAGCAGCGTTGCCTGATACTCCTGCTTGTGTGCCGCGAACCATGCCCGATCGTTATGGGCAGCGAGGTCGGCCAGGAACGCCAACCCGTCGCGGGGAAAGGCATTGAATTGCATCGGCATGACCTTTCCTCGGCAGCCGCAGCTGAATCACGGTCAACATGATCACGAATATCTGACAATCGCCACGCTACATGCCGAACGCCAGCATCAGCTCGCGGGGATCGTAGTAGAGCTTTTGCACGGCAATCCGCCCACCACGCAGCGTGATCCAGTCCACCATCGGAAGGGCGATCGTCTGACCAGATGGTGCCTTCAGCAGCAGGTCGTAGATCGAGCAGACCTGATCATCCTCCTCAAACTGTCTATAGATACGATACTCGACGTGGGCTGGCAGGAGTTGTTCGAGCACTGCGACATACGCCTCCGCGCCGGATGTACGATTGAGCGGTCCCTCAAGGATGATGTCATCAGTGATCAGCGCCCGCATCGCTGGCAAGCCCGCAGCTTGCTGATTGCTGAGCGCATAAAACTGATTGACCGTGTCACGTGCGCTGCCCATGCTGTTCCTCCGTTGCTGATCACGAATTGTTCTTTGACCTTCCGGCTCCTGGGTCACGTCCCACCTCGTCCGCCTGATGTCCCAGCAGCTCAAACCGGCTCGCTGCCATGACCGCGGCAGCATACTGTCCAGGGGTGACGCCGACCAGCCGCTTGAAGTGCTTGGTCAGATGGCTTTGATCGACGAACCCGCTCTCTGCCGCGACCTGGGCGACCCGCTGGCCTTCGGCAAGCCGGCGTTTGGCATGCGCGATACGCAGCTGGGTTAGATAGGCGTGGGGCGGCAGCCCTACCGCAGCACGAAACACCCGCAACAGGTGAAACGCGCTGAGGTCAGTCACCTGTGCCAGCTGGTCCAGCGTGACGTTCTCGGCCAGATGCGCGGCGAGATAGTCGCGGATCCAGCGCACGGCGTGATGCTCGCGCCCAAGCGGCGGCTGTATCGGGCGCTCGGCGGCGTGGCGCGTGAGCAGCTGAGCATACGTCCAGACCAGGCGCGACTGGCACTCCAGCGCTGCTTCGGGCTCAGCAAATGAACGATGCAGATCACGCAGCAGCCGGAACAACGCTGGGTCGTGAATAATAGGCTGGGAGAAGGCTGGAGCCGATTTTACCCGCCCGACGACCTCGCTGACGATCTGTTGCAGCAGCGCGACATCGGGATATGCGGTCTGATAGGTGCAGCCCTGATCGTCGGCCGCATGCCCGGCATGCACCTCACCCGGATTGGTCACAATGATACCACCAGCCGGAACGTAGCAGGTGGTTCCTGCGTAAGCGTACACCTTCGTGCCATGCACGTTCATGCCAATCGCGAAGGTATCGTGGGTATGGCGTGGAAAGGATTGGGTGACAAAGGTTGCATGCAGCACCTCGAGGTTCCCAAGCTCTCCAACCCGCCACAGCGCCGCATGCTCACGCCGCTTGGTTGTCGTCGTAGCTTGCACGCACATTTCTCCCTTGTTGGCGAAGGATTCAATCGGCTTCGACCCTCCGGGGCACAGGCTCTCTGCTCGATTTGTCAGGGCTGGGACTCAATCTTTCGGCGCAGGGACTCTACAGTCTGCTGGTAGTAGGTGTCCACCATGGTCACAACCGCTGTTTCCTGCGCGGGATCGAGGACCTCAAATGCGGCGTCCCAGCGCACGATCGCGCCGTCTCCGTTCGATATAACGCTGAACTGGCCATGCGAATCCCGCACGGGCAGCGGTACCTGGAGGTGTGCGTAGCGATACGAGCGGCCTGTCTCCGAGTAGTCGCTGATCTGCTCGTGGATCGCATTACCGGCAGCATCAGTGCAGAAACGCTCTGACCCTTCGACGGTGCTACTCACGATACCCGGTATCCAAGAGCTCACGCCGGCAAGGTCGCCGACGACTGCCCAAGCCCGCTCCGGCGAGACGTTTACATGGAGCGTATAGTGGAGCTGCGGCATACCGATCCTCTCCTTATCTGTCTAGGGTGCGATACGTGTTGACCGCAGCGCACCGAGCGCACCGATAGCGATTCGGCCCAGCCGGACGATGCAGCAGGGTGCAGATGCTACACCTATTCTAGCACCGATGTTCGACATGTCGCAGTATACATCTTCGGCAGCCATCTGTCTTGTATATTCTTGCGCTAAGCAGCTGGGTGCCCGCAGACCCGAGGAGCGTAGCCGCGCCAGATCGACTATACTTAGCGCGCATGCCAATGACCGAGCCGATCGGAGCCGTTGTGGATCAGGACGCGCCGACCGCCGAACCGAGCGATGAAACGCTGGCCGCCCGCGTCGCCCAGCGCGATGTGGCTGCCTTCAGCCTGCTCTTCGACCGCTATGCCCAGATCATCTACGTGTTCGCCGGCCATACCCTGGGCACGGCTGACGCGGAGGAGATCGTCCAAGAGGTCTTTCTGCGCTTGTGGAAGCACGCGGCGCAGTTTGATCCGGCACGCGGCGCGTTTCGGAGCTGGTTCATGGCGATCGCACGGCATCAGATCCTCGACGAACTGCGCAGACGCACGCAGGAGCAGCGCCTACAAGTGGCCAGCGAGATCGACCGTCTGCTAGCGGAGGCGACCGACCCGGCTGTGGATGTTGAGGAGGCCGCCTGGCTGCACGAGCGCCAGGATCTGCTGCTGCACGCGCTCGGCGACTTGCCCGCCGAGCAGCGCCGCGCGCTGGTCCTGGCCTACTTCGGCGGCCTCAGCCACGCCGTGATCGCGGCGCAGCTCGGCTGGCCGCTCGGAACAGTGAAAAAGCGTATCCAATTGGGACTGCACAAGTTGCGCGCGGCGCTGGCACCCCACCGCCCTGACGTTGTGGCAGAGGTGGGATCCACGCCGCCGCAGAGCGAGTATGAATAAGTAGGGTGAGCGACGATGCAGTGCGAGCAGATCAGAGATCTCTTAGAAGCCTACGCGCTCGGCGCGCTTGACGAGGATCAGCGCGCTGCGGTCGAGGCGCACCTGGCTGACTGTGTGGCGTGCCAGCGCACGGCGGATGAGCTTCTCGCGACCGCGAGCCAGCTGCCGCTGGCGCTGGCGGCCGTCTCACCCTTGCGGCTGCCGGCCAGCGCGAAGGACCGCCTGCTGCAGGCGTTGGGCGATGCATCGGTCGCAGCTACGCAGGATGCCGATGGCGAGCCGGTAGCGCCCGATGGCGCAGCTCCCCAGCCGCCCGTGCCAGTGCCGCCAGGACGCGGCGAACCCTCCCCTTCACTCCGAATCCCGCCGGGCCGGCGCTGGCCGGTCTGGCGGCGCCTGCGGATGGCCGGCGCGTTGGCAGCGGTGCTGGTTGTCGTGCTTTTGCTGGGCTGGAGCGTGCAGCTCAGCGCCGCGCTGGCGCGCGAGCGAGCGCTGCGGGCCGAGTATGCCCAGCTGGTCAGTGAGCAGCAGGAGCTGGTCATCGACATCCTCGACTCGCCCAAGACCACCAAGGCGGTGCTGCGCCCGACACAGCCCGGCTCGAAGGCCTATGGTAAACTTTTCACCCGCCCGGATCTGCCCCACGTCCTGGTCATGGCCGCGCGGCTGCCCGCACCTCCTGCCGGACAGACCTACTATGTGTGGCTCACCCAAGCTGGGCAGCCGCAGCTGGTTGGCGAGCTGGGACTGAACCAGGGCTTTGGCGCGCTGGTCTTCGACGCCGATCGCACCGGCCCGGTCTATGCGGCGGCGCAGGTCACGCTCCAGCCCAAAGGGAGCACCTCCCCTGGCGGCACGACCGTGCTGCAATGGCGGGCGTCGCCGTAGCAGACCGAGGCGGGAGAGCAGAGACCAGAGACAGGAGACTAGAGCGCAATCTCTAGTCTCCTGTCTCTGGTCTCCTGTCTGAGCTGTCGGACTAGCTCGTGACCTCGATCACGCCTTTCATCGCCGGGTGGATGGAGCAGAAGTAGGGGAACGTGCCGGGCGACACATAGGTCACGCTGAAGTGATCTCCGGGCTTGACCAGCCGCGTCTTGAGCGGATCGGATGCGAACGCTCCGTCTGTGACGACTGTGTGTTCGGCCTCGTCGTTGTTGACCCAGGTGATCGTTGTGCCGGCCTTGACTGTGCGCTTGGCCGGGAAGAATGTGTAGAGGAAGACGTTGACCTGGTTGTCGCCCAGCTCGCGCGGTACCAGCGCCTCCGGCCAGTTGAAGTAGGCGTCCATGCGGAAGACGAAGTCAGCTTCCGCGCCGGCCTGCCGCAGATGACAGCTGGCGCAGGCATTCGTGCGTGCTGGCGCCGTCATGGTGGTGCCATCGGGCCGGTAGGCGACGTACTCCCACTCGCCGCTGCGGTCGGGGCCATAGGCCGTACCGAAGCCTTTTTCCTTGCGCATCACGAAGACGCCGGTCAGCGTCTGGCGGATGTAGCGCCCGTTGGCGTCCACTATGGGCTGGCCGCTGGCATCCTGCCTGGCGCGCCAGGTCTCCATCACCAGTACGCTGCCGTAGGGGAAGTCCTTCCCCGGCGAGATGGCGGCGGCCACCTCGTTGGCGCAGATCGCACGCACCTGCTTGTTGTCGGGACGGTCGAGGACCACAAGCAGGCGGAAGGTCTCACCATAGCCGGCCGGGAAGCCGACCCGATCCTCTTGCGGCGCAGGGCGCGGCGTTGCAGTTGGCGCCGGATTGGCGGGCGTGGCCGTTGGTGGCGCCTGAGTCGCAGGCGCCGCGGTCTCGAGCAGGCGGTGCGCCGAGAGCTTGCTGCACGGCGCCAGCCACGGATACGGGTCGCCATCGGCTGCCAGGGGTGCCGCAGCGGCGGACGGCTGGATCGCGCGAGGGACGCCGACAATGGCAATGAGCAGGACGCCAAGAAGGACAACCAACCACTGGAAAGCCCGACGCCGGCTTGGACTGAAGGGCAGAGACATGCCGCACTCCTTTCGCTCAGTGCGCTAGCCGTGAGACAGCCGTGCCGCCTCTACTCTGCTATACTCACTGGTGGGGAGATTGGATCCCTGCCGCGCGAACTGTTTCTGCTCCGAGTCCTGGAGAGCAGAACGCTGCTTCCCGGGATCTGTTCCCTCGTGGGTGCGATTGCGAGTGCGGGCGACGTGCTCGTTATGGCGCCGTATCTGGTGATCGCGCCGCGTTGTGGTCCAATACAGGCTCTACCACCGCCCCGGACCACGAATCATTCAGGATAATTCTTGGTGTGGGTGTCCTCATGGGCCGATCCCATTCGTAAGTAGGGTGAACGCGGGAACTGCCCGCACCAATGTGAGGAGGAATTATGAGTCAATACCTATTGTCTACTTACGCAGTCGAGGGTGAGGTTCCCGGAGCGCCGAGGACGCCCGAGGAGATGCACAGATTCATGCAGCGGGTCGCTGCCCTCGAAGCCGAGATGGAGGCCAGCGGTACATTCGTCTTCGGTGGCGCACTCCATGGCCCCGACGCGGCGACCGTCGTCCGCCTGAGTGATGGCGACCCGGTCATGACTGACGGGCCGTACGTTGAGTCGAAGGAGCACATCGCCGGCTTCTACATCATCAACGCCGACGACCTCGATGCAGCGCTGAGCTGGGCGCGCAAGGTCGTAGACGCAACTAACCACCCGATCGAAGTCCGCCCATTTCGAGCGACCGGGCGCGTACAGGCATGACCCGAACGGTCGCCGCCGAACGAGAAATTGAGCGCGTGTTCCGTGAGGTGTACGGCCAGGCGGTGGCAACGCTGGTGCGCGTCTTCGGCGACATCACGCTCGCCGAAGACGCGGTCCAGGACGCGTTCGTCGTGGCAAGTGAGCGGTGGCGGAGCGACGGCATCCCGCCCAACCCAGCGGGGTGGATCGTGACGACCGCACGAAGGCGCGCAATCGATGAGCTGCGCCGCTCGGCACGGGGCCGGGAGCTCCATGAACAGCTCGCTGCAGTCGCAAGCACACCGCGCGGCCCCGGCGACGACTGGGAAGAGGACGGGCCAGTGAGCGACGACCGACTCCGACTGATCTTCACCTGCTGCCATCCGGCGCTGCGAACGGAGCACCAGGTGGCCCTGACCTTACGACTGTTGGGCGGCCTGAGTGTGGATGAGGTGGCCCGCTCGTTCCTGGTGAGCGAGGCGGCGATGGAGAAGCGTCTGGTGCGGGCCAAGTACAAGATCAAGGCCGCCAACATCCCCTATCGAGTGCCCTCAGAAGCCGACCTACCTGGGCGACTCCGCGCGGTCCTGTCAGCGCTGTACCTGATCTACAACACCGGGGTCGATGATCCGGAACGGGCCTCGTTGCGGAGCGAGGCACTTCGGCTGGCTCGCGCTCTGGTCGAGCTGATGCCCGACGAGCCCGAAGCAGCAGGGCTGCTCGCACTGATGCTGCTGAGTGAGGCGCGACTGCCGGCCCGCAGAAAAGAGGGAGCGCTGGTGCTCTTGCGCGATCAGGACCGGAGCAAGTGGGACCGCACGCTGATCGAAGAGGGCCATGCACTCGTGCGCGCCTGCATTCGCCGCGCGAGGCCGGGCCCCTTCCAACTCCAGGCCGCGATCCAAGCCGTGCACTGCCACGCCGCCTCGTTCGAAGCAACTGACTGGCCGCAGATCGTCGCGCTTTACGATCATCTATTCTCGGTCATGCCCACGCCGGTGGTTGCACTCAATCGGGCCATCGCCATTGGCGAGACGGAGGGTGCAGGCGCTGCGCTGACTGCGCTCGACGCAATCGCAGCCGAGCTCGACAACTATCACCTGATGCACGCAGCCCGCGGCACTTTGTTGCGTCGGCTTGGCCAACGAGAGGCAGCCTTGGCTGCCTTCGAACGCGCCGCCCAGATCGCAGTGACGGAAGCAGAGCGGCAGTTTCTCGCGCAGCAAATCGAAGCGTTGGCCGAGAACGGCGCGCTCAGGCAGAACCAGTCGGACGGATTGAGTGAACCACCAAACGAAACAAGTGCGCGCTGATCGGGGTCACGGTATTAAGACAGGTTTTGTGTACGCTAAGGAAATCGGATCGCTTCCTAATGCGCTATTTTCTCTCCCACAACCAGACGGGCAGTGCTGCAATCGATCTCACAGCACTGCTCATTTCTTGGCGTTAGCAAGCCTTCAAGAATCTCGTATCATCGCGAAATCGGTACAATCTGGGCATTCCGCCTGGCGCTCTGCGTTGATGAGCACCCGGACACGCAGCTGCTGTCACGAAGTGACCGCCTCCGCCGCCAGATCTTCCAGCTCGAGTGTGGTGGTGATCGCCACACAGTTGCAGATCGTCCGCGCCACCGGGCAGCTGTCGGCGTGGAAGCCGTGGACCCGCTGCGCCACCTCGCGATGTTCCGGCGCGACACGCAGATGATAGGTCACGTGAATGCGCCGCACCACCAGCACCCGACCTTCGGTCTCGATCTCTCCCACCGCCTCCGACGTCAAATAGCCTTCGCCAGCTGGGATCTTGCGCGCCTCCAGCGCGCCCCGAAGGTGCCGGTCAGTCAGCCAGCCGCCGCGGCGACCAGGTAGTCGAGCGTCGTCGCGTGCGGTGCATGCACGTGGGTATCGACGCCATAATGCGCGGCGATCTCCGAGTGAACACCGAAGAGCACCGGTTCTGGCTCTACCGGCAGGTAGGCTCGGCGCAACGGGCCTTGTACGCGCTCGATGTGTACCCGCGAGCGATAGATCAGTGTGTTTGTTCGTCAATAGACGAACGGAATGAGTTTCTTGATGCGCTGTTTGTAAGCTGCGTAGCCACTGAACTTCACTTCAAGCCAGCGCTCTTCGCGTCGCGCTTTGAGATCGAAAAAGATCACTAGGGCTACTGCGGCGACAAAAGCCATCACACTACCCCATATCAAGCTCCAGCCTAAGCTCAACAAAATGAAGCCGCTATAGATCGGGTGACGGACAATCGAAAAGATACCGCTCGTGACCAGCGTAGAAGTGTCTCTTGGCTTCGGAAACGCGGATAAATTGTTGCGACCCAGGCCAAACGAGCCAAGAACAACGAAACCCAAGCCGACCAGGCAGAGCGCCCTGCCGGCAATGACAGCGATGTCGAACCAAGAAGCCGCACGTCCGTCCAGCCTGGGCGCGAACAGAACCGCCACGATCAGCACAGCCTGTCCGATTGCGTACCATTCTCCGCGCGAATTATGCAGCCAATCTTTCCTGCTCATAGTCGCTCATCCCTTATGAATGTAAGACACTTCGTACACAATCGGCTCGATCTGTGCAATCTCTGTGATGTACCTAAAATATTCACGGGCCTCAGGATTGTTCAGAAGAGCCTCGATGTCCCTCGGGCTTCTCCACTGCGAATAGACGACGGCATGTCGACCATCCATCCCCTTGTGTAAGCCAGCAGAGACATAGCCAGGCTGTTTGCTTACGAACGTCTCAAGGCCTTCTTTGAGCGCCTCGATCAGCGTGTCCTGATTTTTCGGTTCGACGACGAACAGGTTGATCAGAGTGGCGAGTTCACCGCTCGGCCTAATTTCGATCGTTTGGGTCATCTGCGCTCCTCCCGATTGTGGTTTCCTAGCAAATAAAGGAGTGATACCGTATAATAATATCAGGATCCTGATATTATTATATCAGGGTCCTGATATCTTGTCAAGAAGGAAACGGAGAAGGCCCATGATCACGGATCGGATTGGCTATCACCTCAAACGTATACATCAGGTTTACTGTGCCAGTGTCGACGCGACATTGCGCGAGTTGGGCCTGACAACCGCCCAATATGCAGCGCTGGGTGTGCTGGAAACTGCGCCAGGAATCTCCAATGCGGCCTTAGCTCGCGCCTGTTTTGTTACCCCACAAACGATGAACGAGATCGTGCAGAGCTTGCACGCCAGTGGGTTGGTGCAGCGGACAGCCCATCCCGTCCATGGGCGCATTCTGCAATTGGACTTGACGCCGCTTGGGCGTAAGCGTTTGACGCTGGCCCGCGAGCTCATAGAGACCGTGGAGGAGCGTATGGTGGCAGGATTGGCTCACGAGGAGCGGCAACAATTCGTGGAGTGGCTTGAGCAGTGCAGTGTAGCCCTAGAGGCTGATTAGTGCATTTTGCTTCTTGCTTGTTGGCTCGTACCACGAGCTTCCATTGTGCGGCCCAACACGGCATCGTGAGAACTCCTCCGTTGGTGGGGTTCTCTGCTGGGGAGTCACGGCTCGCCGTGATGGTGGGATGCAGCCGACACTGCTTTGTGGAGAGCAAGTCGGTACAGCTTTGTAATACATGGATCATTCTGGTGTAAGATCTCGCGAGCATACTACTCAGTGGCGGTCTCATCACAACCGAGAGGATGTTGATCGATGCGCACCTATCTCCGGCGCGGCGTGGTCGGGCTGCTCGCGGGGCTGGCCAGCAGTGTGCTCTTGGTGGCAACACTCGGCGGCAGCGAACTGGGGGTGATCCTGGGCGTGCTCGGGGGGATCGCCTATGCGCTGGCCTTCCGTCCGACGCCGCGCGCCTACGTGGATAGCGCCATGACCGCCGCCGCGCTGGGCGTGCCGCTGTGGGGCCTGCTCAGCGTCATCGCGTTCCCACTCCTGGCCGGCCAGGGGCCGCAATGGACGGCCGACGGAATGCGCGCCCTCTTCCCGGCGCTGGTCGGCTGGGTGCTGTATGGCGCCAGCCTCGGACTGGTGGTCCAGGCGTTGAGCGATCTGCTCGTCTGGCGGCTCGGACCCGAACGCGGTGTGCCGCCGCCGCCTGCTGCAACCACCCACATCGTGATCCTGGGCGGTGGGTTCGCGGGTGTCACGACGGCTGCACACTTGGAGCAGCTCTTCGGCGCCGACCCATCGGTGGCCTTCACCCTGGTGAGCGAGACCAACGCGCTGCTGTTTACGCCGATGCTGGCCGAGGTCGCCGCCAGCAGCCTCGAGCCGACCCATATCAGCACCCCGCTCCGCACCAGCCTGCGCCGCACCGACGTCGTGCGCGGGCGAGTCACCCAGATTGACCTGGATCGGCGCTGTGTGCGACTCGCGCCCAGCGTCCGTGCAGCTGCCAGCTCCGCGTCTACGAGCGAACCGCCGGCCGGGCGCGAGCTAACGTTCGATCACCTCGTCCTGGCGCTCGGGGCAGTCTCAAACTACCTTGGGATGCAGGCGGTACAGGAGACGGCATTCGACTTCAAGACCCTGGCGGACGCGATGCGCATCCGCAACCATGTCATCGATCTGTTCGAGCAAGCCGACCGTGAGGCGGATGCGGCGGCTCGCCGGGGGCTACTGACCTTCGTGGTGGCCGGCGGCGGCTTCGCGGGCGCCGAGCTGGCGGGCGGGCTGAACGACTTCGCCCGCGGGATACTGGCCGACTATCCCAACATTCGGCCGGAGGAGCTGCAGATCATCCTGGTCCACTCACGCGACCGAATCCTGCCGGAGCTGAGCGGATCGCTGGCCGCTTACGCGCTCGACCGCATGGCCGCGCGCGGTGTCACCTTCAAGCTCAACACCCGCGTGGCCGGCGCGCGGCCGGGCGTGGTGCTGCTGCAGCCAGCCGAGGAGATCCGCACCGAAACACTGGTCTGGACCGCCGGAACGACGCCGAATCCCCTATTGCAGGCGCTGCCCATCGCGCGCGACAAGCGCGGCGCGGTGCTGGTGGAGCCGACGCTGGCGGTGCCGGGCCAGCCTGGGCTATGGGCGCTCGGCGATTGCGCCGCCGTCACCGACGGCCGGACCGGCGCGCCGTGCCCGCCAACCGCCCAGTTCGCGCTGCGCGAGGCCAAGACGCTGGCCCACAACATCCACGCCAGTATCCACAGGCGACCACTCGCGCCGTTTCACTTCGCCTCGCTCGGCGCGCTGTGCGTAGTGGGCCATCACACTGCCTGCGCCGAGCTTGCCGTGCCCTTCTCGGGCGGCAAGATGCTGCGCTTCTCGGGACTACTGGCCTGGCTCATGTGGCGCGCGATCTACCTGGCCAAGCTGCCGGGCCTGGAGCGCAAAGTGCGCGTGCTGGTCGACTGGGTTATCGAGCTGTTCTTCCCACGCGACATCGTGCAGACGATTGAGTTTGGCACGCGCGAACCGAGGTAAGCTATGCGTGCATCTCTGACAACCGCAGTAATCGCCTGTACGCTGGTCGGCGTGCTTGGCGGCGCGGTCTGCCTGATCCTGGGCGTCGCCTCGTTCCTAACCGGTGTGGTGCTTGGCGGGCTGTATGGCCTGATCTTTGCGCTACTGGGTGCATCGCGCGCGGCCAGCCCCGGCGCTGGACTGCTCTGGGGCCTGGGGTACGCGCTGCTGCTCTGGCTAGCCGGCCCGGCGGGGGTGTTTCCGCTGCTGGGCGACACCCACGCGATGGGCATGCTCGACACCGCCCGCGCCCATTTTCCCGAACTGATCGCCTATGTCCTCTGCTTCGGGCTGCCACTGGGCCTCACCTTAGGGGTCTGGGGTAGCCGGCGCCTGCTGCCCGGCCGCGCACGCTTGAGCCTGTCGCGCGCGCTGATTGTCGGCGCGCTGGCGGGTGTGGTCGGCGGCTGGGCCTTCGGCAAGTGGATGGAGCAGATCAACTTCTTCCTGATCATCGCCGGCCTGGTCAACTCCAGCTCTCGCGAGGTCGGCATTGCGCTGCATTTCGTGATCGCGATTGTGATCGGGATGAGCTTCGGGCTGCTGTTCCAGCGCGACGTGCGCGGCTATGGATCGAGCATGGGCTGGGGGATGGCCTACGGTCTGTTCTGGTGGTTCCTGGGTCCACTCACGCTGCTGCCGCTCCTGCAGGGCAATCCGTTGGATTGGTCATATATGCGCGGGAGTGCGCTGTTCGGCTCGCTCATCGGCCATATCGTCTACGGCCTGATCCTGGGGCTGATCTACGCGGCGCTCGATCGGCTGTGGGTCGGGTTCTTGATCGAATCCGATCCAATCAACCGCGAAGTCGAAGGGCCAGGAACGACGACGCTGCGTTCGTTAGGCTGGGGCGCGGCGGCGAGCCTGGGGGGCGGGTTGCTGTTTAGCCTGGTCATGGTTGCCACCGGGGCGCTGCCACGCGTGGCCGCGATCGTTGGCGGGTCGGCGCCGGCGCTCGGCTTTGCAGTCCACCTGGTGATCAGCGCGCTGATCGGCATGAGTTATGGGGTGCTGTTCCAGCACGAATCGCCCAACGCGGGGGCCGGTGTAGCCTGGGGCTTGCTGTACGGGCTGGTCTGGTGGTTCCTTGGCCCATTGACCCTCTTCCCAATCTTACTTGGCGGCACGTTCACCTGGACGACCACAGCCGCGGGCGCGGCGCTGCCGTCGTTGATTGGGCATCTCGTCTACGGCGCTGCGACGGCGTTCGTGTTCTTGCTGCTCGAGCGACGGCACCAGGAGTGGCTGCGGCTCGATCCGCGGATCGCTGTGCGTGAGGCGCGGCGTCGGCGGCCGGTGGGCACACCTGCGCCGGCATTGTGGCTGTTTGTGCTGGGGCTGGGAGTCCTGTTGCCGATTGTGTTAGGGTGACAACTCCGCCAGCTAATGAAGATTAAGAAAATGATCGGATATCACGCTCCCCTGAACGTTCCGGAAAGGAACTGCTATGCCTATGCGTCAGCGACCCGACATACCCACGATGCGCCATCGGCTGCGTAAGCTCGCCGCATGGTTGCTGTTCGCAACGGTGTTCCTGGCGGCCTGTGGTGGTTCGGGAATCACGAGCGGCAGCGCTGCAACCAGCGCCCCTGCCAGCGCTGTCACTGCTACCTCAATGGTTGCTCGCGAAGCGACGGTCGCGTCGACGGCCGTGCCCGAGGCCACCGCCGCCCCAACAGCGAGCGGCACGATCGTGGGCATGATCACCGATGGAGCGATCGGCGCGCCGCTCGCCGGCGTCTACATTGTCGTCGGCTACCAGGGCCTGAAACTGTCCACGATCACTGGGGCTGATGGGCACTATACCGTCAACAACGTGCCGGCCAGCCAGCCGATGTGTTCGGCTTTGCGGGCCGCGGCTACCGCTACCATAATAGCATCTACGACGACAAACTGAAGATCGTGCTCAAGCCGGGGGAGACCTATACCTATAATTTCACCACGTTTAAACTCAACGACCCCGCCGGCGAACCGCAAGTGAGCAACCCGTCGATCTCGCCGGACACCGCAGCGCCCGGCCAGGAGATCACCTTGAGCCTGACAGCGCGCGGCGGCAAGGGCGGCCTCTCCGACGAGGTCATCGCGGCCAGTCCGCAGCTTGGGCGCCTCGCGCTCCTGGTGCCGGCAGGAGGTGACCGGTTCAGCAGCTCGTTCACTGTTCCCATAGGCACCGCGCCCGGCGACTATGCGTTTGCCTTCTTCGCCGCCAGCAACGAATGCTATGATAACGCCGACTTCCCCAAACTGACGCTGCATGTCACATCTTGAGCTTGACAGCTCGCTCGATGTATTTCGGATCAGAGAGCCAGGGAGCTGAACGCCGGCGATGAACGTGCAAGCCAATAACCATGGAGGCCAGCACAATCGGTCGATAGGTGTGACTCTGATGCTGCTGGCATTCCTTAGCGCCTGCGCAGCGCCATCTTCCCCTGGTTCGCTGGCCGGAACGGCTCCTGCGCCGGCGACGACCCGCGCATCGACGACAGGAGCGGTCACGCCACAGCCGACTCTGGCGATCACAAGGGCGCCTCCGATGGTGGCGACACCTGCTCCTACATTACCCGCCGATACAGCTGTAACTGTGCCACCCGGCTACCGTGCCGAAATCTACGCCCAAGGCGTCGCGCAGCCCACCGCGCTCACGCTTGGGCCAGATGGCTATCTCTATGTGACTCAACTCTCGGGAGAGGTCGTGATAGTGGATGGTCCAGGTGCCACACCACGCGTCTACATCAGCGGGCTGGAACGGCCTCTCGGTCTGGTGTGGCGCGGCGCGGACCTGTATGTACTCAGCCAGGGCACGCTCAGTGTGTTCCCGAACAGCGGCGTCACGCCGGGCAAGCGCCGCGATCAGCTCACCGGTATTCCGACAGCCGGGATGCAGAACAACAACCTGGTCCTGGGGCAGGATGACTGACTCTATCTGGGGATCGGCAGTCTCTGCGACCACTGCCGCCCGGATAATCCGATCAGCGGACAGATTCGGCGCGTGCGGCCCGGTGGCTCCGACTGGCAAACCTATGCGACAGGTCTACGCAATCCCTTTAGCCTGACGGTGGGGCCGGATGGCACACTCTGGGCGACCGATAATGAGCGCGAAGACCTGCCGCCCGGACTCCCACCTGAGGAGCTCAACCGGATCGTCGCTGGCGGCGACTACGGCTGGCCGCGCTGCTACGGCGACCGCGTCCCCGACCCAGAGGGTGGCGGCAACGCAACGAACTGCGCCAGGACGATGGCGCCGGTGGCGACGTTCCCGGCGCATTGGTCGCCGGTCGGCCTGGCGTTCTACACGGGCGGGAGATTCGCGCCGGAGGATAACGGCGCCCTGTTCGTCGGCATGGCCGGCGTGTGGGATCGCTCCCGGGATCACGGGCGCCGGATGGTGCGGGTGCGCCTACGGGACGGGGTGGAACGCATGCCGCGAATGGTGGGCGTGCAGGATGGCAAACCGCTGCTGCAGGATGGGGGCATCCTGGACGTGGCAAACGTGATCTGGTGTACCGGGCTTGCTTCCGACTTCCGCTGGATTGACCTGCCGGTGTTTGGCAGCGATGGATATCCCCTACACTCGCGCGGGCTCGTCAAGGGTGAACCAGGCTTATACTTCCTTGGGCTACCGTTCCAGTAGACCCTGACGTCTTCGCTTATCGGTGGGGTGGGACGAGACGCCAGCTATATCGCCGAGCAGATTGCAGCCCGATCATCGGCTGCAGATGTACAAATTTCTGTAGACTTGACCGAGGGCGTACAATAGAGACGCAGAAGCACTTCTCCCAACGCTGATTGTCCTAACCACAGCCCCTTCCCAGCGTGAAGGCAGCGATCTCCAGGTCTGCTCTGCACCGGCGATGCCGAAGGCCGCTCGTTTCGCCGCATCAGTATGGAGGCGTCCATGAAAGATGTATTTACCCTTCACTTGCTTCTGGCTGGCCTGTCGCTCGCACTGCTGGCCTCCGCCGCTGGCACGGCGCGTGCTGATGGTGGCGGCTCGAACGCTGGATCGGCCCTGAACATGGTGGCCGTCGGCCACAACGACCTTGGCGGCCGTGGCTTCAACGCCGATGTCTGGGTCTACAAGGGCTACGCCTACGTCGGCCAGTGGGGCTTCGGCGACTGGGCCAACGGCTCGAAGGACCGCTTTTGTCCTGCTGGCTCGAATACCAGCGTACTGGTGATCGATGCCCGCACCCCAGCCAACCCACAGGTTGTAGCGCGGCTCCAGAACCCACCCAACACCTCGGCTGAAGATGTGGTCGTGTATACCGCGCGCTACGGACCGTTCAAGGGCCACGATATCGCCGCGGCGGGCATCCAGTGGTGTGGTGACTCGCGCTATGATGCGAACGCCGAGCGCGGGCTGATGCTCTGGGATGTCGCCAATCCTGCAGCACCGGTCCAGGTGGGCTACCTCAAGACGGCTTGCTGCACCCGCGGTGTCCACGAGTTCGAGGTCGAGCACCGCAGCGACCTGCATCGCACCTTCGCCTACGCGACAGTGCCGACCAGCCGCTACCCTGACTCGACCACCCCAAGCGGCTATCGCGACGCGAATGGCGACGGCGATTTCCGCCTGATCGACATCACTGACCCCGCCCATCCGGTCCAGGTCGCTGACTGGGGCATCCAGGACATCGGCGGGCCGTTCTACGCCGGCCAGGGCTGCGACCCCGATTCGAACTACGGGCATGGCGCCGAGCCATCTGAGGACGGCAAGCTGGTGTTTGTCTCCTACTGGGACAGCGGGTTCATCGCGCTGGATGTGACGAATCCGGCCCAGCCCGTCTTCAAGGGCCGCACGACCTACCCAACCAACGCCGACGGCGACGGCCACTCCGCATCCTACGACGACGGCCGCAAGCTGCTGTTCAGCGCCGACGAGGACTTCTGCAAGACCTCCGGCTCGGGGATCGAGAAGGGCCTGGGCTATCTGCGTGTCTACGATTACGCCAAGCTCGCGGCTCCGGTCCAAATCGGCGCGTATCGGACGCCGAACTCGCTGGGCAGCGACAGCAAGGCAGCGGGAGACTACTCCATTCACAACGCGCTCCTTGTCGGCACCGATGTCTATATGTCGTGGTATTCCGACGGCATCCGCGTGGTGGACGCAACTGATCCTCGTGCAATCAGGGAGGTGGCCTTCTTTGTGCCACCCTCTGCCAACAACCCGGTGAAGCCTTCCCAGCGCGGCGTGCTGTCGAACGCACCGCAGGTCTGGGGTGTCGCCTACGACGCGACGACCGGGCTTATTTATGCCAGCGACATGAACTCTGGGCTGTGGATTTTGCGCCGGACCGATCGATGACGCGGGCACGTCATCTCGAATGCCACTGAGCGCTGGTTCTAGCGCGGTCGTCTGATCAGCTGCCAGACCTCGCCCTTCACAACAAGCAGCATCAGCCGCGGACGGGATGCCCACCCGATACAGCTCTGACTGGAGGAAGGCCATGCTTCAAACGTATCACCCTCACATGACGCAGCGCAAGCTGCTGCTGTTCAAATGGCTCATGGTCTTCCTCCCTGTCACTACGGTCACGCTGGGCCACAGCCTGATCGAGCACAGCGGCGGTGGAACACACGCCCTGCCCACCCTCGTAGCGATTCTGCCTGTGGCATTG
>WNFV01016563.1_pt1 | contig 22782 bp, 13 predicted proteins | sample 5400101 | NCBI WGS metagenome assembly WNFV01 (sample SAMN13153361, study PRJNA577476) | soil metagenome | isolation source: 115 cm soil or saprolite under grassland replicate 1 | place: USA:California | collected 2016-06-15 | reverse complement strand
GAGCGCCGCCCGCCGAAAAACCAAGAATGCCGACGCGGGTCGGATTGACGCCCCATTCTTTGGCCCGCGCGCGGACGATCCGGATTGCGCGCTGCGTGTCCTGCAGCGCTTCTCCCTCCACCGTATATTTGTAGTTCGGGGTGAACGCCAGGCGATATTTCAAAATGAAGACGGCCACGCCGAGGCCGCGCAGCCATTCCCTCAAATCGTAGCCTTCCGTCCCCACGTTCAATTCCCGATGGCCGCCGCCCGCCGCGACGATCAACGCCGCGCCGGTCGCCTTCTCGGGCGGGGGCAGAAAGACTTCGATGGATGGGTTGTGAATGTTCTTGACCTGGCGGATAACCTGGCCGGGCTGCGGCTGCGGCGGATTCGTGATCTCCTTCTCGCCGGCGCCTTGCAAAGTCGCGGCGCCGCTCGGCCAGAGGTAAACCACCTGTGGCGCCTCTTGCGTAGTTGCCCCCGCAGCGAAGGCCGCCACGGCCATCAAAGGCATGATCAGTAAAATTCGAAGACGAAGCGTTTTGCGAAGCATCGATAACCATCCCTATCAATTCAGCGCCGCGAGTGGTAGCAAGCGTGACAACAACACAAATGAAAGGCCGAGAAAAACACGTTTGCTACCATTCGCGGCGCTGAAAGTTTTAGTCGACGTGAAAAACCAATTTCCCGCCGCAGTATTGACGCGCAATTATGCGCTCATCACATGATCAGTTTGAGCGCCAGTTGAATCTGGCGCGCTCCGCCTGCCCCGCCGATCACTCCGAAGTTGTTGTTGCCTACGGTCGCGCCGGGGCCGTTGAATTGCGGCGTATTGAAGGCGCCGAACATCTCCACGCGGAATTGCGCGTTGTACTTCTTCTCGCTGAAGTACATGTTTTTGAAAAACGAGATGTCCCACAGCTTCAATCCCGGATTGCGCACGTCGGGCATGGTGCGCGGCGCGCTGCCGAACGTGAAGGCCGGGGCCGCAGTGAATTGCGATGTGTCGAACCAGCGCGCCAGCCGGTCGGTGGTTGAGCCGCCTTCGAGCTTCGCGCTCACGCCCGTCCAATTGGGGCGCTGTCCGGGGCTGAAGATGCCCGCGTTGTTCTGGCTTTGCGTGATGATCAACGGCGTGCCGCTCGAAAAGGTCGTGATGCCATTGATCTGCCAGCCCCCGATGATCTTGTCAACCAAGGTAGGCGCGTCGCCAAACAGCGATTTGCCCTTGCCGAAGGGCAGCTCATAGACGTAGCCGATAACAAGCCGCTGCGCCACGTCCTGCGTCGAGACCGCGCGTTCGGCCTTGCGGTTGTACGCGTCCTGCTTGTTGCCCGCCGGGCCGAGGAAGTTGACCGTCTGTGACACGTCATCAATCAACTTGCCTTTGGTGTAGGCGACGAGCAGGCTCAAGCCCTTCGAGAACCGCTTGTCGGCGCGCAACGTCAACGCGTGATAGATCGAATTACCTTGTGGTTTGCGGAAACTGCCCAGCCCGGTATATTGCGGATACGGGCGCAACAATTGCCCGCGCTGCACCTTCGCGGCGGCGAGCGTCGAGGTCGGATAAGGAATCAACCCAACGAACGGATTGTCGACCAGCGTTTGCAATGATGTGCCTTGCGCAAAGAACGATGTGGGCAGTTGATTGAGCGTGACGCCGCCGCCTTCGCCGTCAATCAGGCGCGTGCCTTTGCTTCCGATGTAGCCGGCCTCGAAGAGCATGTCTCCGGGCAGTTCGCGCTGCGCGTTCAGGTTCCATTGCTGCATGTACGGGTTGGCGTCATCCAAGAATAAACTCGCGCTGATGCCTTGCCCCAGGAACGTCGAGCCTCCGAGCGCCCGGCCCGTCGGGAAGTTGAAGCCATTCGGATACGGGTTGTCAATAAAAGTCGTCGGGATGCGCCCGTCAAGGCTCGTCACGAAATTGGTCGTGCTGCTGAACCCGTCCATCCCCGCCGTTCCGGTGTGCCCGGCGGCCTGCAACGCCGAGGGCGCGTAGTAGATGCCGTAGGCGCTGCGCACGACGGTCTTATTGTCCAGCCGGTAAGCCAGCCCGAAGCGCGGCCCCCAGTTGTTCTTATCGGTCGGCGCCTGGCGGCGATTGTCGCTGGTGGTAAAGTTCATAGCGCCGACCAGCTTAGATCCGTCGAAGAACGGATTGGCTGGAACCTTGCCCGCGAGCGGCGAAGGCTGATCCAGCCGGAAGAAAGCGTAGCGATCGTAACGCTCGGTGCGCGGCACATCGAGCTCGTAGCGCAAGCCGAGCGTCATCGTCAGCTTCGGCGTTAGCTTCCAATCGTCCTGGAAGTACCATCCCCAATACGAGCTGGACGAAGCGGGTGTCGGATCGTGACTCATCGAACCGCCGGAGGGAATGCCCAGCAGCAGCGAAGCCATGCCGAATCCGGCGACGCTGCTAGAGTTATTTGGATCGAGCTGTGTCCAGCGCGTGTCAAAACTGTATTGACCCGACGGCTGGCCCAATTGCAGGAAGTTGATCATCAGCTTGCGATAATCCATCCCGAATTTGAAGGTGTGGCGCGAGGTCGTCTTCGTCACGCTCGTATTGAACTGGTGATTCATCGGAATGATGATCAGATCGGTGAAGGTCGCCTGCCCCAGCGACGACACGCCGTTGACGTCAATGCGCGGGAATTCCAGCGCCTGCAAGGCCGCCGCGTTTTTCACATAAGCCGGAAAGCCCAACTGCGTAATGTCGAAGCCGGCCGAGAACGGCAATCGATCCGTCCGCGTGCGCCCGAAACCGTAACGCACGTTGAGCAGCAGCGACGGACTGAACGTGTAGGTGTGATCGTGCGTGAAGCTGTAGACGCGGCCTATGCTCGGCCCGTCGCCGATGGAGGTACCGTCGTTCCCGAAGCCGTTGAACGGGACGTTCTCGCTGCCGGATTCGGAGAAACGCGAGGAGACACGCCAATTGTCTTTAATTACGTGGTCAATGCGCAGGTCGAGCCGCTGGCTGTCGGCGACGGATTTGCCTTGCGCGGTGAAGTTGTTGACCTGCGTGTTGACGTTGGTCGGCGTCGTGTTGGGCTGCGGCCAGTATTGCATCAGGTTGCGGGCAATCGGGCTGATGCGCGCATCCGGGATGATGTTGCCGGGGAATGGGTCGCGTATGAAGCGCGACGGGTTGGCCGGATCGGGCCGCGTTGTTAACGGATTGTAGATGATGATCGGCTGCCCCGATGAGTTTTTCAGATTCGAGAAATTACCCTGCCGCCATTCGTTCAGAGGCACAGTCGTCGTGCTGACCTGGGCCTGGCGTTGAATCTGCGCCTCCATCGCGAAGAAGAAGAAGGTGCGATTGCGCCCGTCGTACAGTTTCGGCAGCAGGACGGGGCCGCCGATGTTGCCGCCGAATTGATTACGCTGGAAGGCGCCGCGTTTGATGCCCGCGCGATTGCTGAAAAAGTTATTGGCGTCGAGGTAGCTGTTGCGCAAAAATTCGTACGTCGTCAGATGCAGACCGTTCGTGCCGCTCTTGGTGATGACGTTGATGACGCCGCCGCCGGTTCGCCCGAATTCAGCGCTCACCGTATTGGTCTGCACACTGAACTCCTGCACCGAGTCCACCGACGGCGTGTAGATCAGATTCAGAATCGAAGAGTTGTTCTCCGGCCCGACGTTCGAGACGCCGTCAATCGAGACTTCGCTCGTCGCGTTGCGTCCGCCGCTGATCCACGGCGAAGCGCCACCACCCGGAATTACGCCCGGACTGAGCGTCGCCAGCGCAAATGGATTGCGGCCATTGAGCGGCAAATCAACGATGCGTTTGTTTTCGATGGTCTGCGCCATCGTCGTACTCGTCGTCTCGAGCGCCGTCGCGCCCGAAGCCGAGACGCTCACTGTTTCGGTCATCTGACCGACATCGAGAGTGACATCTACAGCGCGAATCTGCTGCACATCAAGCTTGATCTCGGCGATGGTCGAGGTCTTGAACCCGGACTTTTTGACCGTGACCTTGTAAACGCCAGGCGCCAATTGCGGCGCGATGTAATGGCCGTTGCCGCCGGTGGTCATATTGATCGTGACGTTGGTGTTCTGGTTGGTGACGGCGATTTCGGCCCCGGAGAGAACGCCGCCGGTCGAATCCTGCACAACGCCCTGAATAGTGCCGGTGAATTGCTGCGCGCTCGCAGTCAGGCTAAGCCCGCCGAACAGCAAAAGCAGGCTGAGCGACGTAAATCGGATGATTTGTGAAAGTCTGGACATGGCAGATCCTCCCGAAAATCAACCACGAAGAAACGAAGAGGGTGAAGACGTTTGAAGATCGAGGATCGAAGATCGCGTCATCACGAGTCAGGCGATCCTCGATCTTCGATCCTCAGCCCTCCTCGTCCCCTCCGTTATCCTCATGGTTGATTTTCATTCTTTATCAGGGCGTTGCAACGCCACTTGAAGGTTCCTCTATAAACCGGCCTATCGACGGTCGGCTCCGAACAGACCAAGCGATGCGCTAACTCGTGAACCAACATTGATTGATGATTAAGAATCGGTCTAATATGCCCCAGCAAAGCCCATCAGGATGATTGAAAGGTCGCTTCGTTGGGGCAGCATATTCGCTGCGGAGGGCGGGAGTCCTTTGGATCAGATAAATTTTCAGTAAAGGCCGGTGTAAAGATCATCTAAAGACGGCTTATGGGACATTCGGAGCAGCAAAAAAATCAGTGTTACGAATTCGGCCCTTTCCGGCTTGCCACCGCTGAGCATCGCCTGTACCGAAATGGCGAGGTCGTCATGCTGCCGCCCAAGGAGTTCGATCTGCTCCTGCTGCTGGTGCAGAATCCGGGGCAGGTCATGAATCGAGAGAGCCTGATCAAAGCTTTGTGGCCGAACACTGTGGTTGAAGAAGCCAATCTGAACGTCCACATCTCGGCCTTGCGAAAGGCGCTGGCCGAGAACGCTGGCGAGCTACATTTCATCGAGACACTCCCACGGCTCGGCTATCGCTTCATCGCGCCGGTGACTGAAGTGAACGGGACAGCCGTGATCTCATCCATTTCCCGTGCCCTGGCGGAAAACGGCGCCGGAAGCTTGAATCAGAATGCAGTAACGGCGGTCAATAACCATGCGGCGGCGGATTGGAGTTCACGACGTCGTTGGGCGGCGATACCGCTGTGGCTCTTGGCGATCGGGCTGCTCGGCGTTCCGGCGTCCGCTGACCACCTATCCGGGGCGCGAATCACAACCAGCCTTTTCGCCGGACGGCAACCAGATCGCTTTCGTCTGGAGCGGCGCCAAAGACGATAACACGGACGTCTACGTCCGGCTGGTGGACGGCGGCAATTGGGTGCGACTGACCGACGACCCCGGAGACGATGTGAATCCAGTCTGGTCGCCGGACGGCCGCACGATAGCCTTTTATCGCAGTTCGCCCGACGGAGATGGAATCTTCCTCGTCCCGGCGCTAGGCGGCGCCGAGCGCAAGTTGACCGGCGTTTGGGCCAATCGCTTCGGCTTTGGAAGTCACACCTGGATTCACTGGTCGCCGGACGGGAAATGGCTGGTCGTGAGCGACAAGACTTCGGCTGAGGAGCCTTTCAGCCTCTTTCTGCTCTCGCCGGAGACAGGAGAGAAACGTCGCGTGACGTCGCCGCCTGCGTCCGTCGTCGGAGATTGCAGTCCGGCTTTTTCGCCAGATGGTAAGCGACTGGCCTTTGTGCGAGTGATCAGCGCGTTGGTCGGCGATGTCTATCTCGTCTCCGTGAACGGCGGCGAACCGAAGCGATTGACCTTCGACGGCGCGGGCGTCAGCAATCTGGCCTGGACTCCGAACGGGCGCGAGATCGTTTTTGGGTCCCGGCTCGGCGGCAAGAACCGCCTGTACAGGATTCCTGTTGAAGGCGGCGGCGCCGAATGGCTGGCGGCCACCGGCAGCGAGGCTCAATACCCGGCCTTCTCTCGCGATGGAAGCCGGCTGGCCTGGAGGCAGAACACGAGTGACGAGGACATATTCAGGCTGGCGCTCAAGAGCGGTTCGGAGAATGTCCCGCCCGTAGCCAGTCTGATCGTTTCGACGGCCCTCGAAGCCAGCCCGCGCTATTCGCCCGACGGCAAGCGAATCGCATTCGTCTCCAACCGTTCCGGGAGCGATGAAATATGGGTCTGCGGCAGCGACGGCGAGAACCCCATTCGCCTGACTTCATTTCGCGGCCCGCTGGCCGGATCTCCAAGCTGGTCGCCTGACGGCAAGCAGATCGTGTTCGACTGCCGCCCCGAAGGCAACGCCGACATCTACGTCGTGAGCGCCGAGGGGGGCCAGCCGCGAAGACTGACCACCGATCCGGCCGAAGACATCGTCCCGAGCTGGTCGCGCGACGGGCGCTGGATCTATTTCACATCCAATCGGAGCGGACGGCTGCAAATATGGCGGATGCCCGCCGGCGAAGGCGACGCCGCGCAAATAACTCGGCAGGGGGGCTTCGAGCCGATGGAATCGCCCGACGGCCGATGGCTCTATTTCACGCAGGATCGTGGGTCATCCTCGATCTGGCGCATGCCCACAGCCGGCGGGGACGAAACGCCGCTCTTCGATTTTCACCAGAAGAATTACAGCCGCGGCTGGACGGTCACGAGCGAAGGCGTCTATTTCGCCGTCGCCAGCTCCAACACACAGTCAACCATCAAATTCTTCAGCCTCTCGACCGGAGCCGAAAAGACGGTCGCTGAGATTGATCGCGTTCTACCCAGCAGCGTCTCCGGCCTGACGGCCTCTCCTGACGGCAGATGGCTGCTCCTCCCGCTCTTCGCTCAGCGGGGCAGCGACCTGATGATGATCGAAAACTTCCACTGATGCCGGACCACATCTTTAGCGGGCCTTTACCCCTGCCTTTATCAAACCTTTACCTCTGCCAAGTGTTTTTAAGAACATGGCTCCTGACGACTAACGTTTAGAAACCTGACTAACCTATGAATTTGATTGACAATCAAATCACCTCCACTTAAAACCATCATAGCCTATAGACATTTGCTGGGATAGATCATCCATTGTTAGGCCGCCAGTGGCTCCGCAAGTCCGGCGCGCTTGAGTCTTCAAACTGGAACAACACAAAGGAGAGCCTATGCGAAAATTGCTTTTTTGGAGCGGCATGTGTCTATTGCTCGGATCGGCGAGCGCGCGACCGGCCTTTGGGCAAAGCGCCTCGATTCAAGGCGCGCTCGTGGACGCCAACGGCGCGGCGATTGCCAACGCCAAAGTGGTGGCGATTGACGAGGCCAAGGGCGTGGTGGTGCGCGAGGCCAACGCCGATAAGGGCGGTTCGTTCCTGCTCTTGCCGCTGCCGCGCGGCACGTATACGGTTCAGGTCGAGGCGCAGGGCTTCAAGAAACTCGACCGCAAAGGGCTGGTGCTCGACGCGTATCAGGTTTTGAACCTGGGCGGCGTGAAGCTCGAAGTCGGCGAGATTACCAACTCTGTCCAGGTGACAGCGGAAACGCCGCTGATCGAAACGGCCACGGCGCAAAAATCTTTCGTCATCACCTCGGAGCAGGTGACCGGCGTCTCGACCAACGGGCGCGACTTCCGCTCTCTGCTGCGCATGCTGCCGGGCGTCACTTCGAACACACAATCGGATTTCAACCTGGCCTTCAATTCGACCCAGGGGTTCAACGTCAACGGGTTGCGCGACACGGCTAATAACGTCTACCTGGACGGCACGATCAACACCGACGTGGGCGCCAACGACGGCCAGTTCACGCAGATGAGCCTGGACGCCATCGGCGAGTTCAAAGTGCAGAACTCGGTATTCAACGCCGAGCACGGGCGCAATCCCGGCGTCCTGATCTCGGCGACAACCAAGAGCGGCGGCAGTCAGTTCCACGGCACGGCGTATGAATTCCTGCGCAACGAGGCGCTCGACGCGCGCGATCCGCTGGCCGCCACCAAACCCAAATTGCGACTGAACCAATTCGGCGGCAACATCAGCGGGCCCATAACGCTGGGAAACCTCCCTCCGCACCACGACCAGAAGTTCTTCTTCTTTTTCAATATGGAAGTCACGCGCGGTAACCGCCCGATTGGCAGCCCGTCTGTGGATGTGGCTCACCCCGACATTCTCGCCGGCGATTTCCGCCGCTTGCTGCGTTCCACGACGCTGGCCGGATCGAGTTGTCTTTATCCCGGCGAAACGGCGGCGCGACTTTGCCAACAGGGTACTGTCTTTCGGCCCGGCACAATCATTCGCAATCAGCGCGGTGACATCATCGAGGGCCAACCGTATCCAAACAACACCGTGCCGCAGAGTGAGTGGAACCAGAACGCGCCGGCGTTCCTGAAGCTCATCAGCGCGCTTGATCGCACGGGTGGCGTTCCGGTGACCGGCAGTCCCGAACTCCTCCGCGTCTTCGTGCAGGACCAGTACCGGCTGCGCAAGCGTCAAGAGGTCCTCCGCGTGGATTACAACATCAGCCCGAAGACCAACTTCTTCTTCCGCTGGGTGGACGATTCGCAGGATGAAGACATGGGCGTGGGCATCTTCAACGCCAGCTCCTTCCCCTACACGCCGCAGTTCCGCAAGAAACCCGGCTCGAGCTGGTCGTGGAATCTGGTCAACGTGATCTCGCCGACGGTGACCAACGAGTTCATCTTCGGTTACAACCACCTGACCCAGGTCGTGGACATCCCCAACAGTGTGGACAAGAACATCTATGACCGCGACGCGCTCGGCTTCAAATTCAAGGAGCTTTATCCAGACGCCAACCTGCGCAACCGTTATCCGCGTTTTAATTGCGGCATTGGCGGTTGCGGCTTCCCCGGCTTTGCCAACAACTGGGAGAGTGAGGCGCGCCAGTTCGCGTGGACCGACAACCTGACGGTCGTGAAGAACGCGCACACCTTCAAGACTGGCGTCTTCTTCAACATGAACCGCAACGGCCAGCAGCCCGCATGGACCGATTCAATCAACCTGAACTTCGGATCGAGCGCTAACAATCTGCGCGATACGGGCAACAACTTCGCCAACATGCTGCTCGGCAACTACACGTCGGTTAACCAGAGCAACGGCAAGTTTTTCGGCGCGTTCCGCTTCTACGGCCTGGAATTTTTCGGGCAGGACAGTTGGAAGGCCACGCGCCGGCTGACGCTCGAATTCGGCGCGCGGTACGCCTACCTGGGGCCGACATTCACGACCGGCGATCTTTTACAGAATTACTTCTTCGCGGACAAATACGACCCGGCTAAGGCGGCGCGCATCGAGACGGCCAGCGGGCCGACCAATGGCTCGATCATCACCGGGTCCGGCGATCCGTTCAACGGCATGATCGAAGAGGGCAATGGGATTCCATCGGGCGGCGTCGAGCATCGCAAGAATCAAATCTCGCCGCGCTTCGGCTTCGCGTGGGACGTCTTCGGCGACGGCAAGACGGCGGTGCGTGGTGGCGCAGGGAGTTTCTTCGAGCGGCAACGCCAGAACAACACCTACTTCGACGGCCTCGGCAATCCGCCGTTGACCTACACGCCGCAGTTGTCCGCGGGCAACCTGGACAACCTCGGCCCGAACCTCGTGGCGAGTGGGCTGCGCTTCCCCGTCGGCATTCGCGCGATTGATCCCGAAGGCAAGATTCCGACGGTCTGGTCGTGGAGCCTGGGCGTTCAGCATGAATTGCCGTGGAAGCTGGGGCTGGACGTTTCCTACAACGGCAACGTCGCGCGCCATTTGATGTACCAGCGCGACATCAACACTTTGCCCCTTGGCGCGACCACGGTCACGACGAACAATCCATTGACCGCCGCCAACAACACGGCGAACGCCATCCGCCCGTTCAAAGGCTACGCGGGCATCACCTTTGTTGAATTCGGCGCGAGCAGCAACTATCACAGTTTGCAAACGCGTTTGGGCCGCCGCTTCGGCCCCAATCTGACCTTCAACGTCAATTACACCTGGAGCAAGGCGATTGACGAGACCGACAGCGACACCGACACGCTGGCCTACTTCCTTAATCGTTTGCGTGAACGCGCGGTGGCAGGCTACGACCGCACGCACGTCTTCACGCTCGATTACATCTACAACGTGCCCAATGTCGGGAAGAAACTCGGCGACAATCCCGTCACCAACACGATCCTCAACGGATGGCAGGTCAGCGGCGTGACGCGCATCTGGAGCGGCCTGCCGTTTTCGGTCACTACAAACGGTAACGCCGGCACGCTCGGCGGAGGCCCGCGCGCCGATCACCGGGGCGGCGAGATCATCGTCAAGGATTACGCCAACCGACTGTGGTTCGACCCGTTCGTCTTCGGACGGCCGCGGGACGGAGAACTCGGCAATACGGGGCGCAACTTCCTGCGCGGCCCCGGATTCACCAACTTCGACCTCTCGTTGTTCAAGGATTTCAAGTTCACCGAGCGGATCAAGCTCCAATATCGCGCCGAGTTCTTCAACATCTTCAACCATCTGCAATGGTTCGGCGTCAACACGAACATTGGTAATGTGGCTAACGCCAATAGCGCGGTGGCGAATCCCGGCACGTTCGGCCAGCTCGCGTCGACGCGTGACGCGCGCAAGATTCAGATGGCGCTGAAGTTTACTTTCTAAATGAGTCTAAATCGGGCCAGACAACATTGGCACACGCGGCGGTACGGTACCGGGAGCGGTAGCGACCGGGCGCCGGCGGAGAGAGCGCTTCGACGGGCGCCCGGTCGCTACCGCTCCCGGTACCGTACCAATGTCACCTGGTTTGATTTAGTACTGAGAACGGCCATAAAGAGAGCGAAAGCAAAAAGGGCAAAGAGCGGCAAAAAATTCTTTTTTGCCCTCTTTGCCCTTTTTGCCCTTTTTGCTTCTCTTTCGTTCGCTTCAAAAGTCACATCATCAAGATATCTCAACGCCTTGGCGCCCCTATTTTCGCCGCAAGCTTATTCCCAAACGCAAGAGCAGCAGACGCAGGGCGGCGCGAGCACAGCCGGGGCTTTCAAGCCCGTCAAAGACTCCAGCGCGCGCCCGATCACCGCCGGAGGCTTCGTGGACGGCGCGCCCGTCTACTTCGCCGACGTGACCGCCCGCGCGGGACTGCAAAAATTCCGCCACGTCTCGGGCGTGGCGGACAAACACTACATCCTCGAATCGCCGTCGGGCGGCGTGGCGCTCTTCGATTACGACAACGACGGATGGCTCGATATTTACCTGGTCAACGGCTCGACCTTTGCCGCTCTGCAAGGCAAAGAAAAACCGCCGCGCGCCGCGCTCTATCGCAACAACCGTGACGGCACATTTACTGATGTAACCACGAAAGCGGGCGTGGCCAACGAGCGGTGGGGCTTCGGCGTCGCCGCCGGCGATTACGACAACGACGGCTGGGAAGATTTCTACGTCACCAATTTCGGCAAGAACCGACTCTATCACAACAACGGCGACGGCACGTTCACCGACGTGGCCGAAAAAGTCGGCGCGGCGATTGAAGGTTGGTCTACAGGCGCGAGCTTCGGCGATTACGACGGCGACGGAGATCTCGACCTGTTCGTCGCCGGCTACGTCGCCTTCGACTTGTCCAACCCGCCCGAACCGCGCACGACCAAAGACGGCCAGAAGTATTGTCATTATCGCGGCCAGCCGGTGATGTGCGGCCCGCGCGGATTGGAAGGCGCGCCGGATCATCTGCTGCGCAACGACGGCGGCAAATTCACGGACGTCAGCAAACAGGCCGGCGTGTCCGATGAGAAGGGTTATTACGGCTTCGGCGCGGCGTTTTGCGACATTGACGACGACGGCAAACTCGACCTGATCGTCGCCAACGATTCGACGCCGAAGTATCTTTACCTCAATAAAGGCGGCGGCGTGTTTGAAGACGCCAGCTTCGTCTCCGGGTTCGCGCTCAACGAAGACGGGCGTGAGCAGGCCGCGATGGGTTTGGCCGTGGGCGATTACGACAACGACGGCAAGCCCGATTTCTACGTCACCAATTTTTCCGACGATTCCGACACTCTTTACCACAATGAGGGCGAGGCGCTGTTTAACGACGTGACCTTCGCCGCCGGCTGCGGCACGCCGACGATTCCATTTCTGGCCTGGGGCGTGGGCTTCATCGATTTCGATAATGACGGATTGAAAGACGTCTTCGTCGCCAACGGCCACGTCTACCCGCAGGTGGACAAATACGATTGGGGCACGACCTGGGCCCAGCGACCGCTGCTCTTCAAAAACAGAAACGGAAAGTCCTTCGATCTGGCGCCCGCCGCGACTGGCAGCGGTCTGGCCGTCGTGAAGTCGGCGCGCGGCGCGGCCTTTGGCGACCTGGACAATGACGGGCGCGTCGACGTCGTACTCAACAATTGCGACGACGCGCCGACCGTCTTGCGCAATGTGACGAAGGAGGTCGGACATTGGCTGACGTTGAAACTGATCGGCGGCCCAAAAAGCCCGCGCGACGCCATCGGCGCGACGGCCTGGCTGACGCGGCGCGAGCTACTGCTCGCAATCAGACCTGCGGCTGCATTTCGGTCTGGGCAAGGCCACTAAGGTGGAGAAGCTGGAGGTTCGCTGGCCGAGCGGCGCGCGAGAATCGGTAGACGTGAAAGTGGTGGATCGAATGATGACAGTGACTGAGAACTCTCGGTGATGTGATGAATGATCAGATTGAAAAGGACATCCTCAATCAAATTGGCGAAGCCTTTGGAGTGCGGTTGCTTGGAACCGCTTTGGTAGTCCATTGCCTCATCCGCCACTTCCGGAACAACTAAGCGATTCCTCAATCAGCAATGTTGTCGCGTAGGCCACGGAGCGAGTTTCAGCGAAAGGCTCGGATCGATGAATTGACTACCAAAGCGGTTCCAAGCAACCGCACTCCAAAGGCTTCGCTTTATGGTTTCGTGGCGCCCTTGCGCTCCTTCTCAATCCCACGATCTTTAAGCCTCTGCGCTTCGGCGAACTCGCGGGCGGCGTCTTGCCGGCGGCCGCTCTGTTGATAGGCGCGGGCTAGTTGAAACCGCAGGTTCGCGTCGTTCGGGTTCTGCGCGACGGCGGTTTCCAACGGCGGCACGGCTTCGGCGGCCTTGCCCTGCTTGAGCAGTACCTTGCCGAGCAGCGCGCCGGCGTCGGCGGAACCCGGTTGAAGCGCGAGCGCGAGTTGCGCTCTTTCGCGCGCCGCGTCAAGTTGGCCTTCGGCGTCGTGTAAAAACGCCAGGTAGTAGAGCGTCCAGTAATCGCGCGGCATTCGCTTCAACTCACGCTCGAAGGCCCGAATGGCTTCCTGATTACGTCCCGCGCGCAGGTACGCGACGCCGAGAGAAAAATGGAGGCGCGGCAAGTCGTCTGAAAGTTTCGCCGCCGCCTCCAACGACTCGACGGCGTGTTGAAAGTCGGAATCGGCGAGGTAGTTCTGCCCTTTCAATAGATGCGCGAACGGCTCTCCGGCCGAGGTCGCGGCCAGACGCCCGATCATCGTTTTGACTTCGGGGCGCTTCAGGCGCAAATAGGCCAGCCCCAATCCGAAGAGCAACGAGGCGTCCTGCGGATTAGATTCGAGCGCCGCTTCCAGCAACGGCGCGGCCTCTTCATCACGACCCAATTCGATCAACGCAAGGCCGAGCATTTGCCGGGCCTGCCACGAGTCCGGTCGGGCGGCCAGATAACGGCTGAGCGCTTCAGCGGCCTTGGCGAATTGCCCGGCGCGATAATGCGCCACGCCGAGATTGAAGAGCGCCTCCGTCAGTCGCGGGTTCAACCGCAGCGCGTCGTCGTAGCTTTTGACCGCTTCGTCATATCGCCCCAATCGCGACAGAACCGCGCCCAGATTGGCGTGCGCTCCCGCGTGCGACGGCTCAAGCTCAAGAAATTTGCGCCACGCGTCGGCCGCTTCAGGCCACCGGCCCTCATGTTGTAATCCCATCGCGCGGTTGAAGGCGGCTTCGGCGGCAGAGGGTTGCGCCTGTCCCTGCTGCGCCTGTGGTAGGGACAGCAATAAAATCAGGGCCGTTTGCAGAATCTGTTCAATCATTACGCGCGCTATACTACCAGAGAGTGGCAAAGAAGATTACGTAACAAACGGAAAAAACGGAACATACGGAGATGCGCGTCACGCCGCTGTTTCGACAAACTTCTAGTGAAAGGCGCCTTTAGAGTGGGCCAGGCAAACTGGACAGTTTGCCCTACATTCGCGATGCGGTTTTCATCGTTTCAGGGCGTCACCACAGCGACCTGAATGATACGGGAAACCTCTGCTTTGGATGTACGACATATACGCCAACGCCGGCGGCGCCAGGACCGCCGACGTCAGAGTCTTCAATGACATCACGCCGGCGGAGGACGGATTTCTTCACCTGAAATTCTCCTCCCGCCCGAACGCCAAGGCGCTGCTCAACGCGGTCGAGATTCTCCCCGGCGTTCCGGGGCGGATTCATCCGGTCAGGATCACCCCGCACGACGCGGCAGTCCTCACGAAAGATGGGCAGGAATGGTCCCCCGACTGCTATTTCAAGGGCGGGCAAACGGTCGAACGAGTCGGGGCCGTCGCAGGAACGGCCAACCCGGAGCTTTACCGGGTCGAACGCTACGGCAATTTCTCCTACGCCATCCCCGTGGCGCCGGGCCGCTACACTGTCACGCTCAGGTTCGCCGAGAGGTACTTCGGCACGGCCAATTCGATGGGCGGCGGGCCTGGCAGCCGCATCTTTCACGTCTTCTGTAACGGCGAAGCGTTGTTGAAAAACCTCGACGTCTTCAAAGAAGCGGGCGGGGCCGACCGCGCCCTGGAAAAGACCTTCACCGGCGTCGCGCCCAATGAACAAGGCTACATCCTGTTGGAGTTCAAGCCGGTCGTAAACTACGCGCTGATCTACGCCATTGAAGTGACCCCCGAGCCGAAAAAGTGAGCCGTCCGCAGGCGCCGCGTCATTCTTTTTTGGTCGCCGTCCATTTACCGCGTTCGCCTCCGCCGTTGTCGACGAACTCGACCGTGCCCTTCATCTTCGTCGGGCTTTCAATAGTTGCGGTGTATGTGGCTTTACCACTCATGTCGCCCTGTTTGAAGTCGAAGCCGAACACCGCCTTGGCGCCCGTCACTGTGCCAGTGACCTTGTACTCGCCCAACGGACCGTTGTAAGTCCCGGTGAGTTTTTCGCCTTCCTGTTTGAAAACGAAAGTCGGGTCGCCGTGACCGCCATTATCCAGGTCGACCGAGAAAATCCACGTCCCAGAAATGTCCGCCGCGGCGGATGTATGACCGGTAAAAACCGTAAGCGCGGCGATCAAACTGATGAAAAAGGCTAGCAACAGTTGTTTCCTCATATTTACCTCTTTTCTACGGGTTGATTATCATTTCAGCGTCATTGAAGAATCGTCCGGCGATTAGCGAATAGACGCCGCCGTGATGAAAGTCAAGCCGCCCTCGGCTACCGATGCTCGAGCTTCTTCAACAGCTCGACCGCATTCTTATTCTGCGGATTGAGTTCCAGCGATTTCTTGTAGTTGGTTATGGCAAGCTCCTTCTCCCCATTTGCCAGGTAAGCTTCGCCCAGGCTGTCATAGACATTCCATGATTGCGGATACATTTCGACGTTCGCCTTGAAGACGGCAATTGCGGCGGCGATCTTTTTTTGCTCCAGCAGCGAATACCCAATGCTATTTAAGCGCTCTTCCGCCACCGCATTGTTATTCGGCGTCTCCCGTTTGATCTTTTTATAAGCTTCTATGGCCTCCGCAAATTTGCCTGCGATCAACTGTTCATACGGAATCACCTCATCCTGAGCGAGTCGCCTGGCTTCGTTCGTTCCTCCATTGAACCGAATCTTGACCGAATCCGCTTTTCCGTCCTCCCCTTTTGCAAAGGCGTACTGGACGTTCACGTCCGTTCTGGTGAACTCATTTTCGGAGAGAGCGAACAGCTCGACCTTCGGCGACAAGGTCGGCTCGGCGTAGAGCTTCCCGTTTTCTTTCGTGACCGTTAAGACGCGATCCGGATTGACCAGGAAGCGGCCGGTGTAATCACCCAGCCTGGCCGGGTCAACCGAAACTGTTTCCAGCGGCTGCGGCAAGTAATCTTCCCATTGATATTCTTTCGCGATGGCTCGGATAATTTCATTCATGATCTCGCCGTTGTCGGAATTGACCATCACGGCGGCGCCGTAACCTTTATCCAGATGCGCCAGAAGCTGCGCTCTGAACCCTTCGTCCGCGCCGCCGTGCCCGAAGTAAGTCGCCTGCCCGTGCTTTTCAATGAAGAAGCCCATCCCGACGTTGTCGCTGTTGAAAGGCGTCACCATTTTCGTCGTCATCTCCTTGGAAAGCACCTTGTTCGATCTGCCCGCCAGAGAAAGTTGGACTTCGATGGCGAACTTGGCCAGGTCGGTTGGAGTTGTCCATAAACCTGCCGCCGCCATCTCCGGGTAGATGTGGATTTTGCCTTCGACAGTCTTGCCGGCGCCGCGATGGCCTGAGGCCGCATTCTTTCTGGTATCGGCGGGCAGCGGCTGACTGTACGTGCTGCTGGTCATCCCGAGCGGGCCTAAGACGGTCTCCTGCGCGATCTGCGGGTAGGGTTTCTTTTCTATGTCCATGATCGCCAATTGCGCGATGGTCGTGCCGCCACCCGAATATCTGAACTTCGTGCCCGGCTCCATATCAACGCGCACGGCCGCCGTATTCGCAGGCGCGGCGCCGTCCAGAATCTGGGGTAGCGTCGGTATCTGTTCGCCGACCGCGTAGCCGGGAAAGCCATGCACGGTGAGGCCGCCCGTGTGACTCAATAGATTGGCAAGTTTTGGTCGAGCGCGATCTTCCCCTGCTCAACTCGCTTGAGCGCGGTCATCGCCGCCACAGACTTGCTGATCGAACCGGCCTGGAACAGAGTTTCGGCGGTGACAGGCTCGTTCGTCTCGACGTCTTTGACGCCGTAGCTGCGCGCCCATTCGACCTTGTAATTGTTGATGACGGCAATGCTGACGCCGGGGACTTTGTAAAACTTCATTCGCTCCTGAATCGTCCGCCCGAGATCTCCTTTGACAAGTACCGCGGACAGCAATCCTTTTTCGATACGTTCGATGCGCGGCTGGACAGAAGATTGTCCGGGCGCGACCTGCGAGAAAACGAGAACTAGCAACAGGATTCGGGCAATTATTGAACGCATGATCTCCTCCAAAAGAAGATGCCGGATGCTAGATGTCAGATGTCAGATGTCAGATGTCAGTAGAAGAGTGGCGGCAAAGCTTTCTCTCTGACATCTGACATCTGACATCTGACATCTATTCACATCTGAGCGCAATTATCGGATCGACTTTCGTAGCCCGCCTCGCCGGAAGGTAGCAGGCGATCAACGCTACGACCGTCAACAACACTGCGACTACGCCATACGTCGTCGGATCAGAAGGCCTGACGCCGTAGAGCATCCTGGAAAGCTGCATCCAGCTTTCCAGATACTTCGTTAGCACGTACGCGCCGCCCAGGCCGAGCGCCACGCCGATCAGCGACAGCGCCATGCCTTGCTTGACGATCATTTTCAGCACGTCGGTTTGCGACGCGCCGAGCGCCATGCGAATGCCGATTTCATGCGTGCGCTGCGAAACGGCGTAGGCCAGCACGCCGAACAGGCCGAGGGACGCGAGTTGTTGCGCGAGCAGCCCGAACAACGTCACGAGCTTGGCGAACAGCCGTTCCATTCGCAATGTTTCGTCCGCTTGTTCGACCTGAGTTTTGACGTTCCAAAGCGGCAGATTTTCGTCCACCTCACGCGCCGCCTGGCGCACGGCGGCGATGACGGCGCTCGGATCTCCCGTGGTACGAAGCTGAAACATAGCGAACCCAACGGAGTTCACAGATTGCCGCCACGGCAAGTAGCACGTGGGCGGAGTTTCTTCGCGCTGGGTCGCATATTTGGCGTCCTTGACCAGGCCGACGATTTCTATTTCATCCGGTTTTTTAAGATCGAACGTGAAGCGTTTGCCGATCGGAGTTTCGCCGGGGAAAAACCTGTTGGCAAAGGTTTGATTGACGATCACGACTTTGGGCGCGCGCTCGTCATCTTGCCGGTTGAACGCGCGGCCCTGAAGCAGCGGAATCTCCATCGTCTCCAAAAAGTTTTCCCGCCCGTACAAGACATTGCTGTTCCCAGTCGGCCGGATCCGGCCGTCCGCATCCGGCGCGGCGGCGAGCGCGCTGCGCAAATAGACGCCGCTCGAATTGGTGTTTTGCGCAAGCAGCGGCGAGCTGGAAAACGTCACTTTTGGCGCGCCGGGCAGCGATTCCAGACGCTCGGTCATCCGCTCATAAAGCTGAACCAGCCGCTCGTCTTTGTAACCGATCAAGCTCGGCGACACGCTGAACAGCAGCAGGTTTTTCGTATTGAAGCCCGGATCAACGCGCTGTAAGTTCAACAGCGTGCGCACAAATAACCCCGCGCCCACCAGGAGTAACAACGATAGCGCGACCTGCATCACAACCAGGCCACGACTTAGCAACGAACGCGAAGCGCCGATCGAACTGCGGCCGCTGTCTTTGAGCGCCGGCGTCAAATCCACATTCGTAGCGCGCCACGCCGGGGCTAATCCAAATACGATTCCGGTAAATAACGACAGGCCCAGCGTGAAGCCCAGCACGCGCCAGTCCAGGTTCGGTTCCAACGCCTTCGGCCCCCAATCGCTGACCGCGAGCAAGCCGTCCTTGATCCACATTGCGAACACTAATCCCAACGCGCCGCCGACCACAGCCAGCAATATGCTTTCGGTCAATAATTGCCGGATCAGACGCCCACGACTCGCGCCCAGCGCCAGCCGCACGCCGATTTCTTTTTGTCGCGAAGCGGCGCGCGACAGTAGCAAATTCGCCACGTTCGCGCAGGCGATCAATAACACCATTCCGACCACGCCGAGCAGCAAATACAATGACGGCGCGTAACGCCGCCGCTCATTCATCTCGCCCTGACTGCCGGAAGTGAGAACCAGGCGTGGATAATCTTTCGGGTCTAAGGGGTTGACCGCGTTGCGGCCGGCGGCGAGCGCCTGTGTGTTGCGCGCGGCGCGATGTTCGACGACCGACTGCTGAAACGCGGCTTCAAGTTGCGCGCGGGCCTGCCCCGGCGTAGCGCCAGGTTTCAAGCGCCCCATGATCCGCAACCACCACCCCCCCGCGCCGTACATCTGCGAGCGTTGCGGATCGACATTGAGCGTCGGTTCCATCGCCAGCGGAATCGTCACGTCCTGCGTCGAACCGACTTGACCCGCGCCGTCAAAACCGGGCGGTGTCACGCCGATCACCGTGAACGCGCGATTATTGAGATTGATTTGTTTGCCCACGACTCCCGCATCGCCGCTGAAGCGTTTTTGCCAGTAGCGATAGCTCAGCACTGCGGCCGGATTGGCGGAAGGTTTGTCGTCGTCGTCCGACAGCAGGCGACCGAGCGGCGGCCGCACGCCAAGTCCGGCGTGATAATTGCCCGTGACGGTCTGCCCCCTGACCACCTCCGCTTGCCCGTCCGCCAAAACATTCAAACCGACATAGCCGAACGCGAAGATGTCTGACAACGCGCTCTGCTCATTCTGCCGTTCGCGCATTCGTTGAAAGCTGACGTACGGAAACGAGGTCCCTAGCTTTAAGCCAGTCTGAGGATCGTTCCAGGTGCTGCCGCTATAGCTACCGTAGGCGAAGTTTCTCGCGACCAGCGATTGAAATAACACCAGCCGCTGCGGTTCCTTGACCGGCAACAGCTTCAGCAACATCGCATCCACGATGCTGAAGAGCGCCGTGTTCGCGCCGATGCCCAGGCCGAGCGACAACACGGCAATCGCCGTGACGCCTTTCTGCTTGAGTAACATTCGCGCGCCGTAGCGCAGGTCATGCCAAAGGTTTTGCATAATTCCCCCAAGAGGAAGATGTCAGATGTCAGTTGAAAGTTGAAAGTTGAGTGATGCGAGAGACCTCTTCACTGACATCTGACATCTGACATCTGACATCTACTCGCATCTGAGCGCGATCATCGGATCTACCTTCGCCGCCCTCCGCGCCGGAATCCAGCACGCGAACAAGGCGACCAACAATAACAATGCCGCGACGGCGCCATACGTCCATGAATCGGTAGGGCGCACGCCAAACAGCAAATCCTCTATCCACCGGGTCAGAGCGAAGGCCGCCGGCAATCCGATCGCCACGCCGATCGAGGCCAGCTTCAAGCCCTGCCCAACGATCAGTTTCAGCACGGCGCCGGATTGCGCGCCCAAGGCCATCCGCACGCCGATCTCGTGTGTGCGTTGCGTCACCGTGTACGACATCACGCCGTAAACCCCAACAGCCGCCAGCAACAGGGCTAGCGCCGCAAACACCGCGAGCAGCGTCATGTTGAAACGGCGCGGCGCCACGGAAAGCCGGATGCGTTCGTCCATCGTGCTGAGAGCGCGAATTAGCAGCCCCTTCTCCATCGCCCGGAGCTCGCCGCGCACGGCGGCGGACAGGCTCGATGGGTCGGCCTCGGTACGGATCGCCAGGGCCATCGAGGTCCAGGGGCGCTGGGCGTGCGGCTCGTACGTAGCCAGCAGCGCGTCCGCTTCCAAACCGATATTCTTGACATCGCCCGCGACGCCGACGACGGTCAGCCAAGGTTCATTTTGCGGCGGGCCGACCTTGATGCGTTTGCCTATGGCGTCGCCCTCAGGCCAGAAGCGGCGCGCCATGCCCTCGTTGATGATCACGACTTTTTCCTCGCCCGTGTCGCGCTCGTTGAATTCGCGTCCCTGTTTCAACGGAATGCCCATCGCGCTGAAATAGTTCGGCAGGATGCGGCGGAAGCTGGCGGAGGGCGTTTGCGCGGGCGGAAATTCACGGCCTTCGATGGTCAAATTGCCGTTGCCGTCGCCGCCGCTGATCGGCAGGACGCTGACGGCGCTGACCGCCTTCACGCCGGGCAACGAGCCGAGCCGAGCGGGGAGATTGCGATAAAAGGAGATCACCTCCCCCGTCTCTTTATATTTCTCGCCGATCAACGTCACATTCATTGTCAGCAGATGGTCGGGTTGAAAGCCGGGATCGACCTGCATCAACCGCCAGAAGCTCTTGATCAACAGACCAGCGCCGACCAGCAACGCCAACGACAACGCCACTTCCGACACAACCAGCGCGCCGCGAATCCGCCCACGACCGAGAGCCGCGCTCGTCCTGCCGCCTTCTTTGAGTGTTTCATTGAGCGCGGGTTTGGCGCGTGTCAGCGCGGGAATGATTCCGAAGATCAATCCGGTCAAGACCGAGAGCGCGCCCGTGAAGCCGAACACGACGCGGTCAATGCCGATCTCTTTCGCTCGCGGAAAATCTTCGGGGAGACTGCCGGCCAACGCGTCTACGCCCCAGGCGGCCAAAAACAATCCCGCCGCGCCGCCCGCGACGGCCAGGAGCAGACTTTCGGTCAGCAACTGCCGCACGATGCGCCCCCGAGTCGCGCCGAGCGCCGTGCGGATGGCGATCTCTTTCTGTCGAGTTTCGGCGCGCGCCAGCAGCAGGTTGGCCACGTTGGCGCAGGCGATCAGCAACAGGAAGCCGACCGCAACCAGCAGCGTCAGCAACGCCGGACGCGCATTCTTCGTCAATGACTCGTAGCCGCTTATGACGTTCACGCCGTGCCCAGGGTCGGCGGCCGGATTTTGCTGTTGAATGCGATTGGCGATGGTCGCCAATTCGGTTTGCGCCTGCCGCGACGTTACGCCCGATTTGAGACGACCTACCACAGTTAGCATATGAACACCGCGGTTTTGCAACTGGCGCATTTGGCTGGCCAGTGAGCCAATCGCTATCCACACTTCGGTTTGATCGCCGGGGGGAAGGGCGAAGTTTGGCGGCATCACGCCGATCACCGTTCTGCTCTTGCCGTCCAACGTAATCTGTTGGCCGATCAACTCCTCATCACCGCCAAACCGGCTTTGCCAGAGCGCGTGGCTCACTACCACGACGGGCGCGCCTCCGACTTTGTCCTCTTCCGGCAGAAAGACGCGCCCGCGCAGCGGCTTCACCCGCAGCATTGCGAAAAGGTCGGCAGAGACTGCTGCGACCTGCAACCGCGCCGGCTCATCTTTGCCGGTAAGAACCATTCCGCCGTAAAGGAGTGTGGCCAGTTGCTCGAACGACTGGCTCTGCGCCCGCCAATCGGCGAAGTTAGGATACGAAACATTCACCTCGTCGCGTCCCTGTTGCGGGTTGGTTTCGTAAAGTACGACCAGCCGCTCCGACTCTTCATAAGGCAACGGGCGCAGCAGCGCGGCGTTGACGACGCTAAAGATCGCCGTGTTCGCGCCGATGCCCAACGCAAGAGTGATAATCGCAATCAATGTGAAGCCGGGCTTCTTCAACAACATTCGCGCGCCGTAGCGCAGGTCCTGCCAAAGCGCTTGCATAATTCCTCCAAGAGGAGATGTCAGATGTCAGATGTCAGTAGCAAGTGAGGCGAGTGGTTTCTTCACTAACATCTGACATCTGACATCTGACATCTATTCAGTTCTGAGCGCCACCATCGGATCAACCTTAGTCGCCCGCCTGGCCGGAATGTAACAAGCCAGCAACGCTACGGCGGTTAGCGACAACGCCGCAAATACGAACGTCATCGGATCAGTGGAACTAACCTGGTAAAGAAAGCTTCTGATAAGACGCGTCGCGGCGAACGCGCCGGCAAGGCCGAGCGCCACTCCGGCGCCGATCAACCGCGCGCCCTGTCTCAGCATCAAGCGGAGCACATCGCCTGCACGCGCGCCCAAAGCCATCCGAATGCCGAACTCGCGCGTGCGCTGCGCGACGGCGTAGGCCATCACGCCGTAAATTCCCACCGCGGCCAATAACAGCGCCAGCGCGCCGAACGCCGACAACAACAAGGCCGTCACCCGTT
>WNFV01004903.1_pt1 | contig 22794 bp, 15 predicted proteins | sample 5400101 | NCBI WGS metagenome assembly WNFV01 (sample SAMN13153361, study PRJNA577476) | soil metagenome | isolation source: 115 cm soil or saprolite under grassland replicate 1 | place: USA:California | collected 2016-06-15 | reverse complement strand
CACCAATCGCACACACCGCAAGGACTACGAAGCGGCCCTGACACCCGACACGCGGCTCCTCTTGAAAGTGCACCGCTCCAACTTCCAGGTGACGGGGTTCACCGCCGAGGTCGCGGCGCAGGACATCGCGGCCGTGGCCGCGGCGGCCCGCGCCGCGAGCCTGTACGACCTGGGAAGCGGGCTGCTCCTCGATCTCTCCCCGTGGGGACTCTCGGGCGAGCCGGCCGTGCGGGACGCGCTCGCGAGCGGCGTCGACGTGGTCGCGTTCTCGGGCGACAAGCTGCTCGGCGGCCCGCAGGCGGGCATTCTGCTGGGCAAGCGGGCGGCGATCGAGGCGTGCCGCACGGACCCGCTCGCGCGGGCGGTGCGCTCAGACAAGTTCACGCTCGCGGGCTTAGAAGCCACGCTCTCCCTCTACAGAGACCCGGAGCGGGCTCGCGGAGAGATCCCCGTCCTACGCATGCTGACGGAAGACGTCGACGACATACGGCGGAGAGGAGAGGCGTTGAGGAGGAGCGTGGAGGAGAAGGCGTGCGCCGACCTGATCGAAGGTGAGTCCGAGGTCGGCGGCGGCTCATTCCCCGGCGCCAAGTTGAAGACGTGGTTGGTTCGCCTCACCCCCGACCCCCGACACCCGACACCCGACACGCTGGCGGCGCGGTTGCGGGGGGCGGATCCGCCCATCATCGCCCGCATCGCCGACGACCGCGTGGTCCTCGACCCTCGCACCATTTTCCCCGAGCAGATCGAGACGGTGGCCCGCGCGGTCCGCGCCGCCCTCGATGCCTGACCCCTCCCGGCGCGCGGTGTTCCTCGACCGCGACGGCACGATCGTGGACGATCCCGGCTTCCTGCACGACCCCGGCGAGGTGCGGCTGCTCGCCGGTGCGGCCGGCGCGATCCGCCGGCTGAACCAGGCGGGGTGGCTCGTCGTCGCGGTCACGAACCAGTCGGGAATCGCCCGGGGACTCTACGACGCGACGGCGTACGCGGCGGTCCAGCGCCGCCTGGCGGAGCTGCTGGCCGCCCACGACGCGCGCATCGACGCCGCCTACTTCTGCCCGCACCACCCCGGAATCACCGGCCCCTGCGCGTGCCGCAAGCCGGGAGTCAAGCTGTTCGGCGACGCGCAGGCGGCGTTGGGGATCGATCTCCGGAGCTCGTACTGGGTCGGCGACCGGCTCGGCGACGTGGAGCCGGCGCGCGCGCTGGGCGCCGGCTCGGAGCGCGGGATCCTGGTCGAGACTGGGCTCGGCGCGCATTACCGGGCCCAGGCGGAAGCGCTGGGCGTCACCGTGGTCCCCGACCTCGCCGCCGCGGCCGACCGGATTGTGCGGCCGGCGTAGCGCCCGCAGATTGCGGGGCGAGATGGGGCCCGGACCGTCGCGGTTCGTCGTCGGCGCGCTGGTCGCGCTCGCGCTGGCGGCGCTGCCCCGCGGGCTCCCCGCTCAGGCCAAGCGGTCGGCCGTGCGGTCGGCGCCCCGGGGCGCGATCGTGGTGGGCGGGACGGTTCGAGACTCGCTCACCAAGCGCGACATGGTGCTCCCCGCCGAGAGCACGTATGCGCAGCAGTGGCGGCTCGCGGGCACCGCCGGCCAGACGGTGACGATCGATCTCGCGTCCGACGTCTTCGACGCGTACGAGTTCCTGCTCGGGCCGGGACTCGAGGGCGTGCCGCCGCAGGACGACGACTCGGGTGGCCGCTGCAACGCGCGGCTCACGGTACGGCTCCCGCAGGCGGGCGACTACTACATCGTGGTCACGAGCACGGGCCGGTTCGCGAGAGGACCGTTCACGCTGAGCGTCACCGCCGGCCCTCGCCCCAAGTCCCTCGCCCGCTGCGACCGCTGACGCCTCCCGCCTCCCGCGCTGCGGTCCCCATCGCCGTGCTCGTTTCGGCTGGCGGCACGAATCTGCAGGCGCTGCTCGACGCGCTGCGCGGCTCGAGCGACGCTCGTGTCGCGCGCGTCGTCTCCAGCCGTCCCGCTGTGGGCGCGCTGGAGCGTGCCCGCGCCGCCGGCGTCCCGAGCGCGGCGCTCTCCGACCCGGCGGACGCGGCCGAGCTGCTCGCGGCGCTGGGTGACGCCGGGCTCGTCGTCCTCGCAGGCTACCTGAAGCGCATCCCGGCCGCGGTGGTCGCCCGCTGGCGGTTGCGGATGATTAATATCCATCCGGCGTTGCTCCCCGCCTTCGGCGGCCCCGGCATGTACGGGCGCCGCGTGCACGAGCGGGTGCTCGCGAGCGGCGCCGCGATCTCCGGCGCGACCGTCCACTACGTGGACGAGGAGTACGACCGCGGACCGATCATCGCGCAGTGGCCCGTGCCGGTCCGCTCCGGCGACACCCCGGAGGCGCTCGCCGCGCGCGTGCTCGCGGTCGAGCACCGGCTGCTGCCGCTCGTGGTGACGGAGCTCGCCCGGCGGGGGGTGCCGCGGGAGCCCGTCCGGCTCTCGGCTGCTGGTTCTGCTTTCGTCTCGGGAGACGCGCTTGAGATCGAGTTCAACCTGGGCGGTCAGGCGGTCAGGCGGTCGGGCGGTCTGTAAGACGGCGGTCAGGCGGTCGGGCGGACTGGCGGTCAGAAGAACCGCCGCGCACACTGCGTTACCGACCGCCCGACCGCCCGACCGCCTGACCGCCCGGCGGGGGAGTGGGGTGGAGGGGTGAGAGCACTCCTGTCGGTCTCCGACAAGCGCGGGATCGTACAGCTCGCCCGCGAGCTCATCGCGCTCGGCTGGGAGATCGTCTCGACCGGCGGCACGGCGGCGGCGCTGCGGCAGGCGGGGATCCCCGTCATCCCGATCGAGCAGGTGACCGGCTTCCCGGAGATCATGGACGGCCGGGTGAAGACGCTGCACCCCAAGGTGCACGGCGGCCTGCTCGCCCGGCGCGGCCACGCGGGCGACCGCGCCGCGCTCGAGCAGCACGCCATCACCCCCATCGATCTCGTCGCGGTGAATCTCTATCCCTTCCGCGAGACCATCGCGCGCCCGGACGTCCCGTTCGAGCAAGCGATCGAGCAGATCGACATCGGCGGCCCCTCGATGCTCCGCTCGGCCGCCAAGAACCACCAGGACGTGATCGTCGTCGTGGACCCGGACGATTATCCCCGGGTTATCGAAGCCCTCAGAGCCGGGCCGACCCCGGGCGCAAGCCCGGGGAGCCCGGGGAGCCCGGAGCTCCGCCGGGACCTCGCCGCCAAGGTCTTCGCCCACACCGCGGCCTACGATGCCGCCATCCACGGCTACCTCGCGCAGGACGGGCCGCGCTGGCCCGAGCGCATCACGCTCGCGCTCGAGCGGCGCCAGGAGCTGCGCTACGGCGAGAACCCGCACCAGGCCGCCGCGCTGTACGCGACGCAGGAGTCCGGGATCCGCGACCTGGAGCAGCTGCACGGCAAGGAGCTGTCGTTCAACAACCTGCTCGACGTGGACGCCGGCCTGGCGGCGGTCGCACCGTGGGCCGGCTCGGACCGCGCGGCCTGCGCCATCATCAAGCACACCACGCCTTGCGGCATCGCCCTCGGGCGGTCGCCCGCGGAGGCCTACGACCGCGCGCTCGCGACCGACCGCACCTCGGCGTTCGGATCGGTGATCGCGTTCAGCGTCCCGGTGGATCGCGCGGCCGCCGAGGCGATGCGCGAGCTGTTCGTGGAGGTCGTCGTGGCGCCGGCGTTTCGGGACGAGGCCCTCACGGCGCTCCGGGAGAAAAAGAACCTGCGCGTCATCCGCCTCGCGCCCGATCCGGACGCGTCCGGCTGGGACTACAAGCGCGTCCGCGGCGGCTTCCTGGTGCAGGAGCGCTCGCGTCCCTCGAAGACGGCGGCGGAATCGGCGTGGAAGGTGGCCACCCGCCGGCCCCCCAGCGCGGCCGAGCAGGTGGACCTGCGGTTCGCCTGGAGCGCGGTGGGCGCGGTCAAGTCGAACGCGATCCTGCTGGCCAAGAACGAGGCGGCGATCGGGATCGGCGCCGGGCAGATGTCCCGGATCGATGCGGCGTTCCTGGCGATCCACAAGGCCCGCCAGCAGGGCCACGATCCGGCCGGGTCGGTGTTAGCTTCCGACGCGTTCTTTCCATTCCCCGACGGGGTAGAAGAAGCCGCCCGGGCGGGGATCGGCGCGATCATCCAGCCGGGCGGCTCCGTGAAAGACGCGGAGGTGGTCGCCGCCGCCGACCGGCACGGGATCGCGATGGTGCTCACCGGCATCCGGCAGTTCCGGCACTAGACCAGGACGACCATGAGCGAAGAGCGTCCTCCGTATCCGGTAGCGGCCTGCATCGCGTTGGGCGCTCTCGTCCTCTACGTCGCGACGCTCGCCCCGACGACCCAGTTTTGGGACGCCTCCGAATACATCACCGCCGCGCACGCGCTCGGGATTCCGCATCCGCCGGGAAACCCGCTGTTCGTGATCATCGCCCATGCCTGGGGACTGCTCCCGCTGGGCGCCGACTACGCGAGACGCATCAATCTGTTCGCCGCCGCGACGGGCGCGGTCGCGGCCGGGCTCTGGTTCCTCATCGGGGAGCGCTGGCTGCGCCCCATCGTGCCGTCCGACGGGCCGCGGCGGCTCGCCGCGGCGGCGGGCGCGATCGTCGGCGCCACGGCGTTCACCGTCTGGAACCAGGCGGTGGCGAACGAGAAGGTGTACACCGTCAGCGTGCTGTCCATCGCGCTCGTGCTGTGGCTCGTGCTGCGGTGGGGCGATCAGCCGGCCGGCGCCCGGCGCGACAACCATCTCGTCCTCATCGTGTACCTGCTCGCGCTCACGTCGACGAACCACCTGATGGGGGTCCTCGTCGCGCCCGCCGTGCTGGCATACGTCCTGTGGACCGATCCGCGGGCGCTCCTCTCTCCCCGCTTCCTCGTCGCGGCGTCGCTCGTGGCGGCGGTCGGGACGAGCGTCTACCTCTTCATGCCGATCCGCGCCCACTTCGACCCCTACTTGAACCAGGGCGAGCCGACAACCTGGCAGGCGCTCAGGGCGCTGCTCGCGCGCGAGCAGTTCGGCAAGCCGTCGGCGTTCGACAATCCGATGTATCTGCCCGGCCCCGACAACCCCGGCCACACGCTGGTCCTCTACGGGCAGCAGCTCCTCAATTACCTGCAGTACTTCACCTGGCAGTTCGGCCGGGACTGGCCCGCCGCGGTGCAGCGCGCCCTCGCCGCGGCGTTCGCCGGACTCGGGCTGCTCGGCGCGCGCCGTCACTGGCAGGCCGAGCGCCGGTCCGCGCTCGCGATGACGACGCTCGTGCTCACGCTCACGCTGGTGCTCGTGTTCTACCTCAACTTCAAGTGGGGATACTCCCAGCCCTATCGCGGGCCCGGGCTCGAGCACGAGGTGCGCGAGCGGGACTACTTCTTCATCGCGTCCTTCGCGGCATGGGGGGTGTGGGTGGGAATGGGCCTCGCGACGCTGATGGAGGGGATCCAGGAGAGCCTGGCAGGGCGCGTGAGCGTGCCGGCGCGGCGCTGGGCGCTGTCCGCGCCGGTCCTCCTCCTCGCGCTCGTGCCGCTCGCCGGCAACCGGCTCACCGCTTCCCGTGCCGGTGAGACCATGGCGCGCGACTACGCCCGCGACGTGCTGCAGTCGGTGGACCCGTACGCGCTCGTCGTGACGGCCGGCGACAACGACACCTTCCCCCTGTGGTACGCGCAGGAGGTGGAGGGCGTCCGCCGGGACGTCAGCGTGCTGGTGCTTTCGCTCGCGAACCTCGACTGGTATCTGCGCCAGTTGCAGCGCCGGCCGCCCCCGAGGTTCGATCCCGCGGCCGCGCCCGCCCTGTACCGCGGCCGGAGCTGGGCGCTCCCCGCCACGCCGTGGATGAGCCGGTACTATCTCGGGGATCCGGCCGACACGCTGCCCCCGTACGTTCCGCTGCCGCGGCCCGCGCAGGGGTACCTCGGGCCGATCGCGGTCACGCTCGACCCGGGCGCGCTGGGCCATCCCTACCTCAGCCGCTCGGACCTGGCGGTGTTGCAGATCATCAAGGATGAGCTCGGCAAGCGGCCCATCTACTTCTCGACGTCCACCGGCAACTACGCGGACCAGCTCGGGCTCACCCGCTATCTGGTGGGCGAAGGCCTGGTGCGCCGCCTGGTGCCGCGGCCGGTCACGCCAGGTGACAGCGTGCGGCTCGTGGAAGGGCGCGGGTTCGTGAACGTCCCGCGGACCCGCGCGCTCGCGTTCGGCGTGTACAAGGGCGGCGAGACGGCGGCCCGACCGCGGCCGCGCGGCTGGGTGGACGTGCCGTCCCAGAACGGCCTGTTCGGGTACGTCTTCGTCTACGACACGATCGCCGCGGCGCTCGGGGAGCGTGAGCCGGCGCTCGCGGCGCGGGCGCTCGAGCTGCGCGACGCGATCCTGGCCCGGGGGGCTGGTGGCGGTCGACGTGATGGAGCCCCCGCCCTACCTCATGGCGGCCCTCGTCGCGTTGGGCGCGCTGGTCCTGTACGTCATCACGCTGGCGCCGACGACCCAGTTCTGGGACACGTCGGAGTACATCGCCGCGGCCTACGTGCTCGGGATCCCGCATCCGCCGGGCAACCCGCTGTTCACGATCATGGCCCACACCTGGGGCCTCGTGCCGCTCGCCGCCGGGTACGCGATGCGCATCAACCTGCTCGCCGCCACGACCAGCGCGATTGCGGCGGGCTGCTGGTTCCTGATCGGCGAGCGCTGGATGCGGGCGTGGGTGCCCGCGAAGTGGCCGCGCCGGCTCGCGGCGCTGGCGGGCGCGACGGTCGCCGCCACGGCGTTCACGGTCTGGAATCAGTCCGTCGTGAACGAGAAGGTGTACACGCTGTCGCTGCTCTCGATCGCGCTGGTGCTGTGGCTGATCGTGCGCTGGGACGACCAGCCGCCCGGCGAGGCGCACGACCACTATCTGCTGATGATCGTGTACCTGCTCGCCCTCACGGCCACGAACCACATGATGGGCGTGCTGGTCGGGCCGGCCGTGGTGCTGCTCCTGTTCCCGCTGCTCAAGACGCAGCGCCCGGCGGATGACGCCGCGCGCCGGGTCGAGTGGTCGCAGTGGCTCGTGTTCTGCAGCGTGTACGCGATGATCGTGGCGACGGGGCTCGAGAGCACGGCCCCGCTCAAGGCGACCGGTGTGCTCTTCCTCCTGGCGCTCGGATACGCCATCAGCCGGGCGCGGAACTGGGACTTCGCGCTCGCCGTCCTCGCGGTCGCGATCGTGGGGATGTCGGTGTACCTGTTCCTCCCGATCCGCGCCGCGCACTACCCGCCGATCAACGAGGGCGAGCCCACCACGCGGCAGGCGCTGCTGGACGTCCTCATGCGGGTGCAGTACGGCAAGCCGCCCGTCAGCCAGCGGCAGGCCACCCTGGTCGCCCAGATCGGGATGTGGGTCCAGTACTTCACCTGGCAGTGGGGGCACGACCTGGCGGGCGGGGTGCAGCGGTTCCTGGCCGTGATTTTCGGCTCGCTCGGCCTGCTCGGCGCGTGGCGGCACTGGCGGGCCGACCGGCGCGCCGCGCTCGCGATGACGACCCTCGTCGCCACGCTCACGCTGCTCCTCATCTTCTACCTGAACTTCAAGTACGGCTACTCGCAGTATCCCGACCGGCCGCAGCTGGCGCGCGAGGTGCGCGAGCGCGACTACTTCTTCATCGCCTCGTTCGCGTTGTGGGGCGTGTGGGTCGGCATGGGACTCGCCACCCTGATGGAATGGGTGAGCGAGGGGATGGAGCGGCGCGAGCCGGACCCGAACCGGCGCTGGCTCCTGGCCACGCCGGTGCTCTTGTTCGCGCTGATCCCGCCCGCCGGCAACCGGCTCACGGCCTCGCGCGCCGGCGAGACGCTGGCGCGCGACTTCGCGGTCGATATCCTGCAGTCCGTCGAGCCCTACGGGATCCTCGTGACGGCGGGCGACAACGACACGTTCCCGCTGTGGTATGCGCAGGAGGTCGAGGGGATCCGGCCGGACGTGACCGTCGTGAACCTGTCGCTCGCCAACACCGACTGGTACCTGCGCCAGCTGCAGCGGCGCCCGCTCGCGACGTTCGACCCGGGCAAGGCGCCGGCCATGTACCACGGGCGCGAGTGGCCGAAGCCCACCGGCAAGCTGCTGAGCTACACCGACGAGCAGCTCGACACGCTCCAGCCCGTGTACTTCCTCGAGCAGAGGACCACGGTGAACCTGGGCGGCGTGCTCGTGATACTCGATCCCAAGCAGCTCGGCAGGCAGTATCTCGAGCGCGCGGACGTCATCGTGCTGCAGGCGATCAAGGACCAGTTGGGCAAGCGGCCGATCTACTTCTCGCGCACCGTCGGCCCGTACGGCGACCAGTTCGGCCTGGCCGGCAACCTCGAGGGCCAGGGGTTCGCGCGCAAGCTGCATCGCGAGCCGGTCGTGGAGTCGGACAGCATCAAGCCGGTCCCGGGGCTTGGCCTCGTGAACGTCACCCGGAGCAAGGCCCTCGCGTTCCAGGTGTATCACGGCGACGCCGCCGCCCGCCGGCGGCCGCGCGGCTGGGTGGACAAGCCGTCCGAGGGGATCCTCGCGACCTACGGTCTCACCTACCAGGCGCTGGCGCAGGTGCTGCAAGGGAAGGACTCGCTGGCGGCGCGCCAGGCGCAGGCGCTGGCGGACTCGATCTTCAGGAACACGAGCTGGGGACCGGTCGCGGCGCTGCAGCGTTGACCGCTGCGCGCGAGTTCACGAGCCAGCTGCTGTATTATCCCGACGACCACCTCGTCATCATCTGGGCGTCGAACGACCTGCGGCGGCGCTGGAGGCAGACGCTGAATCGGGTCCTCCCGGAGATCGTGCTATGCAACTGAGCGACGTCGCCCTGCTGCTGCTCCGCATCGGCCTCGGCACAGTCTTCATCGTCCACGGCACGGCGAAACGCCGGCTCTGGAAGGTCCAGCCCTCGCCGCAGCTGCCCGTGGGGTTGCTGCGAACCCTGCGACTCCTCTCCATCGCCGAGCCCGCCGGCGGGCTGGCGGTGCTGGTCGGCTTCCTCACCCAGCCCGCCGCCTTGGGGCTCGCCCTGGTGATGCTCGGCGCGTTGCGGTTCCTGATCGTGGACGCGCACCGCGCGTTCACCACCGAGACCGCGGCGGGATGGGAGTTCGAGCTCGTGCTCCTGTTCGTGGCGCTGGCGCTGGCCCTGATGGGCGGCGGCGGGTTCGCGCTCGACAGGGCGCTGTTCGGGAGGTAATTAGGCCCTTTCACCGGAGACGCTCTCATGTTGCTGCCATACGGATCAGCGCTGGTCGTCGCGTGGCTCGCGGTCGCGCCCCAGGCGCCTGGCGCGGCCAGAATTCAGACGAAGGAGGTCGAATACCGCCAGGGCGGCACCGTCCTCAAGGGATTCATCGCCTGGGACGACGCCGCGGCGGGCAAGCGGCCCGGCGTACTCGTCGTGCACGAGTGGTGGGGCCTGAACGACCACGCGCGCCACCAGGCGCGCCGCCTCGCCGAGGCCGGCTACGTGGGCTTCGCGCTCGACATGTACGGCGCGGGCAAGGTCACGACCCACCCGCAGGACGCGCAGGCGTTCGCCACCGAGGCCACCAAGGACCCCGCCGTCCTGGCCGCGCGCTTCAACGCGGGGCTCGAGCTGCTGCAGCGGGACCCGCGCGTCGATCCCGCGCGCATCGCCGCGATCGGCTACTGCTTCGGCGGCGGCGTGGTGCTCGATATGGCGCGCTCCGGCGCCGATCTCGCCGCCATGGTCAGCTTCCACGGGTCGCTCGGCACCAAGACCCCCGCGCAACCCGGCAAGGTGAAAGCCCGCGTGCTGGTGCTGGCGGGCGGCGCCGACCCGTTCGTCCCGGCCGAGCAGGTGGAGGCGTTTCGCAAAGAGATGCAGGCAGCGGGCGCGCGCTTCGAGGTCGTGACCTATCCGGGCGCGAAGCACGGGTTCACCAACCCCGACGCCGGCCAGTACGGCATGCCCCAGCTCGCCTATGACCCCGCCGCGGACCGGCAGTCGTGGGCAGCGATGCTGCAGCTGTTCCACGACGTGCTCGGCTCGTAGGGGAGGAGCGAAGCCCCGCCCGCGCTCAGCAGCCGTCCTGGACAGCGCGGCCCGCCGGCGTCTAATGTCTGGCATGCGGAACCGCCTCCCTCCGGTATTCACGGCACTCCTGCTGGCCCTCACGGCCAGGCCCGGGACCGCCCAGACTGCCCTGCGGCTCCGGTGGGAGCTCGCGGGAGACAGCAACGCCGCCTTCACACTCACCAACCGTGACGCGAAGCCACTCCCGCCGGGCGGCTGGGCGATCTACTTCAGTGCGTTGCATTCGGCCAAGCAAGGCAGCGCGGGAGCCGGGTTCGACATCCAGGACGTGATGGCCGACCTGCACCGCATCGTCCCCGGCGCCGGCTTCGCCGGACTCGCGCCCGGTGCGACGATCGCCATTCCGTACGTCACCCACCCGCTTCTCAATCGCAGCTTCGCGCCGTCGGGTCCCTACATCGTGTTCGACGCCGCGAAGGACGTAGGCGTCCCCTTGAGCGATTACGTCGCGGCTCCGTTCGAGCGCTCCGAGGGTGTAGTGACGCCCGAGACCCAGTTCGCGCGCGACTCTGTGATCCGCGACATCCCCGCTGGTGAGCTGCCACCGGTGTTCCCGACGCCGGTGCAGGTGACGAAGGGAACGGGGGAGCTGCGCCTCACCGCGCTGCCCCAGGTCAGCGCGCCGGCCGAGCTCGCGAGCGAGGCGACGTTTGCCGCCGCGTACCTGCGGCCCTATTTCCGCGCGAGACGTGAGGGAGGAGTCGCGCTGCTGCGACTCGAGGTCGGGCCCGTCGAGGGCCAGTCGTCGCCCGAAGCGTACGACCTGGTGGTCGACCCGACGACCGGTGTCCGGATCGTCGGTGTCTCGCCGGCTGGCGTCTTCTACGGTCTCCAGTCGCTGCGCAGCTTGCTTCCCGCGCCGTCTCCGCGTGGAGGGCTCGCGCTGCCGGCACTTCGCGTGGTGGACGCCCCGCGTTTCGGCTACCGCGGGTTCATGCTTGATGTCGCCCGCAACTTTCATTCGAAGGCGGCGGTGTTGCGCACGCTCGACCTGCTGGGGCGCTACAAGCTCAACGTCTTCCATATTCACCTCACGGATGACGAGGGCTGGCGGGTCGAGATTCCCAGCTTCCCCGAGCTGACGGCGGTGGGCGCCCGACGCGGCCACACGCTCGACTCGCGCCGATTCCTTCAGCCCGCCTTTGGCTCGGGTCCTCGGGTCGACCAGGCGTGGGGCAGCGGGTTCTTCTCCCGTGCCGACTACATCGAGATTGTACGCTACGCGGCGGCGCGACACATCGAGGTGATCCCCGAGATCGAGATGCCGGGCCACGCGCGCGCCGCGATCAAGGCCATGGAGGCTCGGGGAGACCGGCAGTACTTGCTGAGCGATCCGGAGGACCGTTCGGTATACACGTCGGTCCAGGGCTACCCCGACAACGTGATGAACCCGGCGCTCGAGTCGACGTATCGGTTCATCGAGCGCGTGGTGACAGATCTGGCAGCGATGCACCGCGAGGCCGGTGCGCCGCTGCGCCACATCCACATGGGCGGGGACGAGGTCCCCGCAGGTGTCTGGGTGGGGTCACCGGCCGTCCAGGCGTACCTGCAGGCGCATGGCCTCACGAGCGTCGACGATCTCTGGTTCGTTTTCTACGGGCGCGTGGAGCAGATCCTGAAGGCCCAAGGCCTCGTGCCTTCGGGCTGGGAGGAGATCGCGGTGCGCAAGACCAGCCGCGACGGGCGGCCCGCGGTCATCGTCAATCCCGGATTCGCCGAGCGCGGCTGGCGCGCCTATGTCTGGAACAACGTCCCCGGCTGGGGCGCCGAGGACCTCGCCTACCGCCTCGCGAACGGCGGGTACGACGTCGTGCTCAGTCCCGTTACCAACTACTACTTCGATCTCGCGTGGAATCAGAACCCGGAGGAGATCGGGCTCGATTGGGGCGGCTACATCGACATGCAGAAGCCCTTCCAGTTCATCCCGTTCGACTACTACCGCAACGCGGGTCTCGACGCTCGTGGGAATCCGCTGGATCCCGCCGTGTTCGCCGGCAAAGACCGGCCCACCGACTACGGCCGGGCTCACATCGTGGGGATCCAGGGCAACCTGTGGTCGGAGACGCTCGGCGGCGACGGTCGGCTCGATTACATGATGATGCCGAAGCTCTTCGGGCTTGCCGAGCGGGCCTGGGCGCCCGATCCGGACTGGGCGAGGGAGCCGGACCCGGCAAGGGCCGATTCGCTCTACCGGGAGGCGTGGTCCCGCCTGGTGAATGTGGTCGGCAAGCGCGAGCTGCCACGGCTCGACCGCGAGGTCCCGGGGCTCAATTACCGGATCCCGTCGCCCGGTCTGAAGGTCGAGGGCGGTGTCGTGCGCTGCAACGTCGAGCTGCCCGGCTTCACGCTGCGCTACACGACCGACGGCAGCGAGCCCACCCCGCAGAGCCCCGAGGTGCGCGGTCCGATCCCCTTGCGTGGGACCGTCCGCGTCGCTGCGTTCAACACGACCGGCCGAAAGGGCCACACGGCGCGCCGCTTCGCCCCTTGTTGTTCGCCCTGACAACTTCCGGCACCGTTTCGGGAAGGTGCGACATGAGCCACGCGACCGTCCGTGAGACGTGTGCCGCCGCGTCAGCCGCTCCGTCCAAACTGGCGGGTGTACTTCACGATCAGCGATCGCGCCTGGGGCCGATCCCACTGGAAGAAGCCTTCGGCCTCGCGGCCCTCGTTGAAGACGACAAACAATCCGGTGCCGGCGGTACTGAGCCAGCCGAACCGCGCGTTCGCCGTCCAGGTGCGCGCCTGATTGCCGTATTGCACGAGAGTCTGCAGCATGACGCGGGGGGTGAAGAAGTACGCGATACGCGCCGCCACCAGCGAGCGGATGAAGTCGCCCTGGTCCAGGCGCACGTCGTTGTACTCGACCCGCAGGGACGTCGTGAGGGAGCTCGCGTGCCGGGCAGCGAGCGTAACGGTGCCGCCTCGACGCGTCCCATTGTAGAAGCCGCCCACGTCCAGACGCAGATCGAGTGACAGTGGCGCGCTCGGATTGGTCGTCAGGTCGAAGCCGAGCGACGTGTAGTCGTACGAGCCCACGGGCAGAGTGACGGTCGTCGCGATCGCGAACGGCTGCTCGAGACCCTGGTGCTCGACGTTGACCTCGGGGCCGATGCGGCCACCGTTGGCGAGCTCCACCTCGGTCAGGTCGAGATGGACGCGCCCCTCCTGCCAGTAGCCGTCCAGCCGGTAATAGCCGCGGTAGTTCACGTGCGGAATCCACTGTTTGACGATCGGGATGCCCGGGAAGCGCTGCTTCCACTCGACGCCCGCTTCGTAATAGCGATAGCCGCCGCGGCGATTGAGGAAGCCGACCTGCGGATCGAAGTCGCTCCCCACCTGGATGACGCGCGCCACGTTACTCCAGGAGCCGGTCTCCTGCCCCAGGCGCGCACTGTACGCCGTGGCATTGCCGTCGGGCCCGGGCACGGCCGACGCCGCACCCCACCAGTCGATAGTCCACGCGTCGTGAATGCCGATACGCCCGTCCACCCCGTACACGCGGTTCCAGTCTCCCGTGTTCGCGGTCGCCATGCGCTGCACGGCGATGAGACCGACACGCGACCGGGCGGCAAGCTCGCGTTGCAACCGCACCACGGAGTGGGCTTGATGCTCGGTGAAGATCTCCAAACCACCGGCCGTGAATGGACCGATGCGTCCCGTGAGCCGTCCGCCGCCTACGATGCGTACCGGCTGGCCGAGCGTGTCGATGCCGATGCGACGGGTGAAGAACAGGTCGACAGCCTGAGGCGTGCCGGCGGAGAAGATGCCGGCATTCTCGAGAAAGAACGGTCGCTTCTCCGGAAAGAACAGCGGAAAGCGGGTGAGGTTGGTGCGCTGCTCATCGACCTCGACCTGCGCGAAGTCGGTGTTGTACGTGAGGTCGAGAGTGAGACTGGGCGTCACGCCATACTTGATCTCGCCGCCGATCTCCCCGCGCCGCCGGGCCTCGGCATCGACCGTGTAGTTGCGCTCCACGCCGGTGAGCGCGTACGGCGTCACCGTCCTCACCCGGCGCGACGGCACGGCGACGCCCTGCAGCGTTCCGGCCCGCGAGACCTTCATCAGGCCGAATTGCCGGGGCACGAAGGACCAAAACGCCTCTTCGCTCTTGCGGCGGATCGAGCGCACGAGGTTGAGTCCCCAGGTCTGCGCCTCACCCGCTCCATAGCGCAGCGTCGTAAACGGAATGCGGAACTCGGCGTACCAGCCGGTCGAGTCCACCGACGTCGCGACCGTCCAGGTGCCGTCCCAGTTGAGATTGAAACCTCCCAGGGATCCAGCCATCGCCCGCGTCTGACCCGGCAGCTGGATGCCGCCGCCCTCGCCTTCATTGACGACCTGCGCGTCGTATTCGATGGCCGCCGGTGTGGTTGTAAAGACGAAGCCGTTCTGTCGATCGTGGTAGGTATCGAGCAGGATGCCGAAGTAGTCGCTCTTCGAGATGTCGCCGTCGCGCACCCGCTCGCCGGCCACGATCCCGGCGGGGTCGCTGTCGTACAGCCAGGCGCCGACGTACAGCGCCTGGCCGTCGGTGACGATGCGCACCTCGGTGTGCTCGGTGACCGGCGCGCCTTCGTGCAGCTCACGTTGCACAAACCCGGTGACGGGCGTGGCTTCGAGCCAGGCGGGGTCCGTCAGACGCCCGTCCATGACCGGCGGCGTGACGACGGCATGCGCGCGCGCAACGGGCGCCGAGTGGGTCGGTGTGATGGAATCCGCAGCACTCTGCTGGGTGGCGGAGAGACCGCTCACCGAGGCAAGTGTCAGGCGCGCGGCGAGAGTGATCGCGAACGATCGAGTGGTCATCCGCTAACGATGAGAAGGATTGAGACGTCTCGCAACAGAAGGCTAGGTGCCGGCGGGTCCCGTGATTACGGTGGTGCGCTGAAACGACGCTTGCCGTCCGGCGCGACAACCGTATGTTCTCGCGCCCGAGCCATGATGCTGAGCCTGCTACTCCTTCCAGCGACCCTCGCCGCGCAGCAGCCCAACCTCCCGGCCGTGGCGGACAGCGTTTTCCAGCGCTGGAACTCCACCCACACCCCCGGCTGTGCCGTGGGCGTGGCACGCGGCGGCACCGTGCTGCTCCAGCGCGGCTATGGCATGGCCGACCTCGAGCGAGGCGCCCCCTTGACGGCCGAGACGATCCTCGAGTCCGGCTCGGTGGCGAAGCAGTTCACCGCGACCGCAGTGCTGCTGCTCGTCTTCGACGGCAAGCTCAGTCTCGACGACCCCGCCCGGAAGTACATCCCGGAGCTCCCGGACTACGGCCGGCCCATCACCATCCGCCACCTGCTCACGCATACGAGCGGGCTGCGGGAGTGGAGCTCGCTGGTCCAGGCCGCCGGGTGGCCGCGCGGCGAGCGCGCCCACACCCAGGCCGACCTGCTCGACATCGTCGTGCGGCAGAAGGCGCTCAACTACCCGGTGGGGGATTACTACTCGTATACCAACACCGGATACGCTCTGGCGATGACCATCGTGGAGCGCGTAAGCGGGACGTCGTTCCAAGAGTTCACCCGCCGGCGGATCTTTCAACCGCTGGGCATGACGCACACCCAATGGCGCGACGACTTCACGCGCCTGGTGCCCGGCCGTGCGCAGGCGTATGGCGAAGAGCCCGATGGTTGGCACTTGAACATGCCGTTCGAAGACGTCGTGGGCCCGGGCGGACTGCTCACCACCGTGGGCGACTGGCTCATCTGGAGCGCCGCGCTCGTGGACAAGAAGCTGGGCGCGGCCTGGGCGGACTCGCTCACCAACCGCATGCGGCTCACCAACGGTCGCGAGATCGAATACGCGAAGGGCCTGTTCATCACCCGGTATCGCGGCCTGCGCGAGATTTCGCACAGCGGCGCGACGGCGGGCTATTCGACGTTCCTGGCGCGCTACCCGGAGCGCGACAACCTGACGATCGCCGTCATGTGCAACGCCGCGAACGCCCCGGCCGCCAGTTACGCTCACCAGCTCGCCGACCGGGTGATCACGGACTTCCCGCCGCCCGCCGCACTCGATACCGCGCAGGTGGATTCAACCGCGTTCGCGCGGTACGCCGGCGTGTATCGCAGTGAGCGCACGCACGCCGCTCTGCAAGTGGGAGCGGACGCCGCGGCGCGGCTGCGCGCGCTGCCCAACGAATGGTTCTGGCACCCGAACGGCGCGCGCTGGCACTTCGACGTGGGTTCCGGCGGCACTCCCACGAGAGTGCGGATCGCCCAGCCCGACGGCGATACCGTGGTCTACGTCTACGAGGCGCCCAAGCCGTGGACGCCCACGCCGCGGAACCTTGCGGCCTTCGCGGGCCGCTATCGGAGCGACGAGGTCGGCACGACGTTCGAGGTCCGGGTCGAGCGCGACACCCTCGTGGTCTCGAACCGGCCGGGGAAGACGCTCAAGCTCACGCCTACCTATCCCGACGGCTTTTCGCTAGGCGGCACGGCGGTGTGGTTCACGCGCGAGAGGGGCCAGATCGCCGCGCTCCATTTCGGGGAGTCGCGCGTGTGGGATCTAGTGGTGCAGACGGCACGCTGAGCTACGTCGGCTCGCCCAGCACGCGTGCGAACAGGGCGGGCAGGTCCACGTGTGCCGTGACCGGCAGGGACGACCCCTCTTGACATTGTAAAACTACACATGTAAATCTACGCCTGTAGATCAACCGAGAGGCCCGAGATGCCAGGTCGCCATCAACTCACCGAGCTGCAGCTCGCCATCCTGCGCGTCATTTGGGACAAGGGCGAAGCGACGGTCCAAGACATCTGGGAAGCCCTGCACGCCGAGCGTGGGCTCGCCCAAACCACCGTCGCCACCATGCTCTCGCGGCTCGAGCGCCGCGGTGTCGTCACCCGGCGGGCCCCCCCCCAGTCCCGCCAGTACCACTACCGCGCCGTCGTGACCCAACAGGAGGTGCAGCACTCGATGGTCGGTGAGCTGACCGAGCGCCTCTTCGACGGCGATGTCACTGCCCTGGTCCAGCACCTGCTATCGGGCGCGGACGTGAGCCCCGGTGACCTCGCCAAGATCCGCGACATGATCGCGCGCGTCGAAACGACCGCCCCGGAGACCAAATGACCGCCCTCGCGTCCAGCCTGTTCGCGTGGCTGCTCACCTACTTGGTTCACAGCACGGTCCTCCTCGGGGTCGCATGGCTCGTGACCCGGCGTCAGCGCCTCGAGCCCGCGGCCTCCGACCTCCTCTGGAAAGTGGCGCTGCTCGCGAGTCTCGTGACCGGCACCATCCAGGCGCGCCTCCGACTCTCGACGCCCGCGACGGTGACGTTGCCCGTCGCCACCCTGCCCCAGGGAGCGCCTGCGAATCAGCCAGCAGCGCCCACTGACCCCGGGCGCAAGCCCGGGGTTGCCGAGATCACAGGAGCCTCCGTGAATGCCGAGACCCCGGGCTCTCGCCCGGGGTCAGCCGCGCCGTCGCTGCCCCTGGTGGTCGTCCTGCTGTGGGGCGCCATCGCGCTCGCCTCGTCGCTCTATTACGTCGCGCGGCGGTTGATCCTGGTCGGCCGCCTCGCCGACCGCCGTGCCGTGAGCGACGGACCGCTCGCCGCGACGCTCGCCGATCTCCAGCGCACCACGGGATACCGGCGCCGGGTTCGCCTCACGATGGCCCGGACCATCTCCAGTCCCGTGGCCCTGGGTCTCTCTGAGATCTGCGTACCGGAGCTGGCGCTGTCGGAGCTCGGGGCCGAGCAGCAGCGCAGCATGCTGGCGCACGAGCTGGCTCATCTGGCCCGGCGCGATTCCCTCTGGCTCGCGGGCGCCAGCCTGATCGAGCGTTTCTTCTTCTTTCAGCCGCTCAACCGGCTCGCGCGCCGCGAGCTCGAGACGACGGCTGAATACCTGAGCGACGAGTGGGCCATGCGGAAGACCGGATCGGCAGTCTCCCTCGCGAGGTGTCTGGCCACGGTGGCGGAATGGATCCAGGCCTCGCCCCTGGGCGTACCCGTCGCGGGCCTCGCCGAGCGGCGCTCGCTCCTGGTCTCCCGTATCTCCCGACTGCTAGACGGGCAACTGCCCTCGAGCCCCGCCTCGCGGCGCGGTTGGGCCGCCGCCGCGGCGCTGGGAGTGGTGGTGACCATCGCCGCCGCCCCGCGCGTCTCCCAGGGAGTCGCGGCAGTGATGGACTCGGGGACGACGGCAACGCCGACCCAAAGCGCCGCGGAGCCCGTCGTGGTTCGCAAACCGGCGGCCACAGGCGCGAACCAGGACACCACCGTGGTCAATGCCCTGATCGCCCGCCTCAAGGACGAGAACGCCGGCGTGCGTCGAGCGGCAGCCCATTCGCTCGGCCAGCTGGGCGATCCCCGGGCCGTGCAACCCCTGATCGCCGTGCTCGCGGACTCGGAGGCCGAGGTGCGCTCGGCGGCCGTGGACGCGTTGGCCGATCTCGAGGACCCGAGAGCCATCGGCCCGATCGCCGGTCTCCTCAAGGACCCGGTCACCGACGTGAAGCACAACGCGCTCTCCGCCTTGTCGCACTGGGATCAGGGCGTGCCCACCGCGCCGGTCGTGGCCCTGCTCGACGACCCCAACGCCGACGTGCGTCATGAAGCGGTCGGTCTGCTCGATCACCTCCACGCCCGCTCGGCGGGCGGCGCCATCGCGCGGCTGATTCACGACCCGTCGTCCGACGTGCGCAGCGCCGTGGTGCAAGCGCTGGGCAACCTGGGCGAGCAGAGCGGCGCCGCCGCCATCACCGAAGCGCTGGGCGACGCCGATGCCGACGTCCGCCAGGCGGCGCTGGGCGCGCTCAACGATCTCAAGGCGCCGATCGCCGAAGCGACGCTCATCAACCTCATGAAGGATCCGAACGCCGACGTCCGCCAGCGCGCCGCGGAGCTCGCGGGCGAGCGCTCGGTGATCGCCGCGATTCCCCAGCTGCGCCGCATGATCGACGACCCGAGAGGCGACGTGCGCGAAGCCGCGACCGAAGCCCTGGGCCACGTCGCCGACCCGGCGGCCCGGCAGGCGTTGCAGGCGGCACTGCAGTCGCCCGATCCCAGAGTCCGCCGCGCCGCCGCCGAGGCGCTGGGGCAGGATCCATGACGCGCGCCCTCAACCTTCTCGCCCTGTCGCTGGCGGCGGTGGGCGGTGCCTCCGCGGCCGGCCTGACGGCTCACGCCAGCCGTGCCACGGCGCACGCCGCCGCGGGCGGCCCCGGACGGGCCGGCGCCGATTCCGCCCGCGTGGCGATGCTGCTCAACGCGCTGGCGCACACCGATCCCGTGATCTGCGACTTGATCGGGGACCAACTCGGCAACTTCTGGATGGGCGGCGAATCCGGCCGCTTGGGACGGTTTGACGACGCGCCCGATGTCCGAGGAGCGAAGGATTCCCTGGCCGGTAGCATCACCGATCCGCGGGCGGTGTCGCTGCTGGTCGCGACGCTCGGCGCGGACAACCAATGCGTGCGCCGGGTCGCGGCGAAACTGCTGGGCCGGAGCGCCGTGTCTGCTAATGTGCTCAGCAGCTTGCTCGAGAATGCGTCACCCAAGATTCGCGAGAGCGCCGCGTACGCCGCGGGCGTGGGCGAGCGTCGCGAGACGCGCGTTGCCCTCGAACGCCGGCTGACGGATACTGCGACGGGACCCGCAGCCATGGCCGCGTGGGCCTTGGGCGAGATCCAGGATCCCGCCTCCGCGCCGGCGTTGCAGGGTTCAGTGCATTCGCCGTCACCGCCAGTGCGGTTGGCAAGTGCCTGGGCCTTGGGGCAGTTCGAGGACGCCAGTTACGCGAAGGACGTGCTGCCGCTGCTCCGGGACACCGATCCGGTCACGCGGGCCATCGCCGCGGAGGCGTTAGGCCGGATGAAGGGCCCGCGCGTCGGCGCCGCGCTGGTCGGCGCCCTCACCGACCGCAACGACGCGGTGCGGCGGGCGGCGGTGAGCGCGCTGGCCGACCTGAACGAGCGGTCCGCGGTGGCGCCGATTGAAGGGCTGCTCCTCAACGATCCCGACCCGGACGTGCGCCGTGAATGCGCCAGCGCCTTGGGCAACATGAGCCTCGGGCGCTCGCTCGAGCCGCTGGCCCGGGCACTCGGCGACCAGGACGTCGAGGTGCAGCGCGAAGCCGCCAACGCCATCGGGGACTTGGACGACGTCACCAAGGCACCGGCCGCCTTGATTCGGGCGACGACATCGCAGGACCTGGACCTGCGCCGGCACGCCACCAAGGCGCTCGCCCATATCGGCGATCTCGCCACGGTGCAAGCGCTGGCGGACCGGCTGGGGGACGACGACAAGAGCATCCGGCTGGCCGCCGTCGAGGGCCTGGGCGAGATGAAGATCGCAGCCGCACTTCCCGGGCTCACCCGGGCCCTGAACGATCGCGATCCCGAGGTGCGGCGGGCGGCGGCGGAAGCGCTGGGGAAGACGCAAGACAACTAGACCGTCACTCCCAGACGGCCGCGAACAACGGAGGCAGGAGGGTTCCCGTCACACCGTCGTCATCACCACCGGCGCATGGTCGCTCGTGCCGACGTCCGCTTGCACCACGCACCCCTGGGCGCGAGCCGCGACCGTCCGTGACGCCAGCATGTAGTCCAAGCGCCAGCCGATGTTGCGCGCGCGCAGGTTCCGCCACGGCGCCCACCAGGTGAACAGACCCGCATTGTCGGGATCGAACGCTCGCCCCAGGTCCGCGAGGCCCGTGCCGAGCAGCGCTTCGAACAAGGCGCGCTCCTCAGGCCGCTGGCCTATCGCGTTGGGCTTCCGCTCCTTCGGATGCACGTCCATCTCCGTCCGCGCGATGTTGATATCGCCGCACAGCAACAGCTCGCGCCCAGCGGCGTGCAGCTGCCGCGCCCAGTCCGTGAGCCGCGTCAGGAAGTTCAACTTCGCGGGATAGTCCTTCCCGCCGTTCGGCACATAGACGGAGGCGATGACCAGACGCCCGAGCTCCACCTGCACGATGCGTGACTCGACGTCGAACGGGGGATGACTGTATACGGGAGCGGCGGCGCTCAGCTCCTTGCGAATCTGCAACGACACGCCCGAATAGCCCTTGCGGCCATGCCAGTACGCATGATACTCCGCGAGCCTGCACTCCTCGGGGATCTGCGCCGGCTCGGCTTTCAATTCCTGCAGGCACACCACGTCAGGCCGCTCGCGCCCCAGCCACTCCCGCACCTGGGACGCGCGGGCCCGGATGCCGTTGACATTCCAGGTGGCGACTTTCATGCCTTGGCGCGCCAGAAGGATAACCATCGTCTGCGAACGGACCAATTACGTCACAAAGACGGGCTTCCTGCCAGAGTGCGGTCGCATAAGTTCAGTGGTAGCCATCGGGAGGGCTAGACCTAACTGGTAAGGCGGCGGTCTTGAAAACCGCTGGGGGCAACCCCGTGCAGGTTCGAGTCCTGCGCCCTCCGCTCGTTGTGCGATAGGGAACAAGCGTTACTTGAGAACCTGTGGTACAATTGCTGGCGTCCCGTGTGGAGTTAGGCAGCACCCTAGTCGATACCGTATGCTCTTCGAGAAGCGACCCGTCCTGCAAGCTGCGCGCGTGTGGCTCCAGCGCGCCGGAGCGCAGTTCGCCCTACTCGGGACGTTTCCCCTGAAGGGTCAGCGTATCATTGAGGAATTTCGAGAAGCTGGAGCCATCACACCACCAACCGCTCAGCCATTTCGTGCCCACTCCCGGGCTGAGGAACACGCCTTTCATTACTTTTTCGATATTTCAGTCATTCGCGAGACGACGCCGGGTCGGTACTATCTAGACGAGCGCTCGCTCGAGCTTCTGCGGAGACGACTCTTAGTACCTTGGTGGCGTTAGGCTCCACTGTTCCCAAGGAGGCACCCATGCGCTCGGCGACATCCCTCATCGCCATGGCCCTTGCGACCTGGGGAACGAGCGTCCGTGCGCAGGCGATTGGTCGCGCTCCTCCTCCCGTCCCAGCATGGCAGCCATCCTTCCACATCCGGAGCTTCAGTTCCGCGTCGATGTCCGGGCCGCTCTTCCACCCGGGCACCCTTCCGGCCACCGTACACACGTGTCCGATGCCGGTCGCCCACACGGACTCCGCCAAGCAAGACCCCATGCCGGTTGCAAGGGGCGCCGGGACTCCTGTGCCCATGCCCGTGGCGAAGGCTGGTTGCTCGAACCCACTAGACCGCCTTCGCTAAGACTGCGTGCTGCCTAACCGGAGTCCTCCATGCGCTCTGCCTTGCTCCTCGCCGCCCTGCTGACTGCCCAGAGCCCCAATGGCGACGCTCAAGCGTCACGCCTGACACCGGGCACGCGAATCCGCCTCACACACATGTATTTCTGCAGCTCGGACGTCAGCGGAACGGTCGATTGCACCACCGCGGCGCGCGGAGCGGCCGGCGTCCGTCCGCAACAGGTAGCGGGAGCCCTCGTCCGGCTCGAACGTGATTCCGTGGTCCTGAATATCGCTCCGACCAGGACGCTCGCCCTGCCCGCGGCGGCACTCGAGGCGCTGGCCGTCAGCCGGGGGAAGCACGGCCACCGGCTTGCCGGCGCTGGTGTTGGCTTCCTGGTCGGGGCCGGCGTCTCGTTCGCCCTGCTCAACACAGGCGGTTCTAACAGTCTATGTGATCGGTCGGCCAATCAAGACGCAATCAGCTCAAGCGAGTGCATCGGTCTAGCGGCTCTTGGAGGGATAGCCGGTGCCGGGTTGGGTGCCGTCATCGGTGGCCTTGTCCGAACCGAACGCTGGCAGAATGTCCCGCTCGAGCACCTGCGCGTCAACCTGACGCCACACGCGGGCAGTAA
>WNFV01007444.1_pt1 | contig 22810 bp, 18 predicted proteins | sample 5400101 | NCBI WGS metagenome assembly WNFV01 (sample SAMN13153361, study PRJNA577476) | soil metagenome | isolation source: 115 cm soil or saprolite under grassland replicate 1 | place: USA:California | collected 2016-06-15 | reverse complement strand
CATTACAAACTCCTCTTTGAATTAATTGTGGGCAACATTCGTTAAACGTGTTCCCAATGCGCTTGGATTGTGTGGTCAGGTACATAAGCAACCTCCTTTCCAGGGCGACATGCGACCCTTAATTCGTGTGTTTTGCTGAGGGAATTCCAACTGACATTTCAGTTCAATGAATGCACGGTCTGTGACAGAAGGCAAAAAGTATTCCTGGCAGCCAGATGATCAACTTGTTGAGACTCAATATTTGTGAGAGCGTTGTAAGCCCCAGAGGTATCCCTGTCATGACATTCATTGCCCCCAGGCTTAATACCCAACCCGTACCGGCTAAAAATCCGCCGACAACAGGGTAGGGGATATAGCGTACGAACCCGCTGGCTTTGAACCAGCCAAGAAGCAGGAAGAAGACAGCCGTGAGAAGGGAGGTGAGCGAGATCGCCGCAACCAGCGTGGCATACACCGCTCGAGGCTCTGAATTTCTCATGCTGGCTGCGATGCCAGCAGCCACCAAAGCTAGAATGGCGGCGGGCGTATCTTGCGGCAACCCGACCATCCCAGGCACGGATGTCGTGATTGCCACGGCAATTCCGATCGCAAACGACCTAAACAGCATCAAGCCAATGCCAGCGCCGAGAAACCGACTAAGATCTCCTGAAAAAATGAGTGCTGCCAATGATATTTCGCTGCTGATGGCAACAATCACTCCAGCGATGAGGCTAGGTACCAAAACCTTTTGGCTGAAATTCATCCTTGAGGGCTTGAATGTTCATCTTGCCTCTTATGCGGTTGAAAATAGGAAACGCTTAAGCTAGTATAGAGTACATGAAGAGGAAATGCAAGGGTCGTTTCTCACCGAAGGCACCGTGCGAAATTACGTGAGTTCGATTTTCAGCAGACTGAATGTGACAGACCGGACTCAAGCCGCAGTCATTGCCTTGCGGCACGGGCTGGCAGACTGAATGTGTTAAATCAGAAAAATAACCTGAGAGAGGCAAGTCGTTATGCTTGCCCAGTGGGCTTTTCGATCTTCCCCAAAATATAATTTGGTGGCAACGGCTCGACCTTTTGATCCGTCACAAACGTGACATCACCACCCGATTTGAGATACACTGATTTCTCCCCGCTACCAATGCGCGCTTCCCAATATCCAGCGATATCCTTTACTCGTAAACGAGCGCTGGTCAAGTCTTTAATATGGAAGCGCAGATCACTGCCTGCCCCGAAAGTCATGTTATCGCCGGACATGGTCTCACAGTCAACATTCATCGTCCAGCCCGCCGAAGCATTTCCTAGTATATAAACATCCTGTAAACTCAGTTTCAAGCCCGAGTAAGCATCCACCTTGCCCTTTATACCTTGAACGTCAATATCTTTCCCAGCATAGACTTTTAAGTTGGATAAAAATGGCACGAGCACTTCCCCACTTCCGCCCATCTGGACTTCTATGACTTCATCAGATGCCTTTTTCCCCTCACCCCCTCTCCCAGTGGCAGAGGGTCGCAGGGGTGAGGGTAGCTTCACGCGCACGTCAAACAGCACATGATCGCCAATCGCCGCGCGAGCACGACCAATTTCCGATTCACTGCGCCGCTCCAGAGTCAGCCCCCACTTACCCATCGTCTCTGCTGTAACCATGTCACTATCATGGCCTTTCACAGTGACACTGCCCCCTACCTTGATAATGATGGTTTGATTTGTCCCTGCAAAAATTGAACGTTGTGTCATTTCATAAACCTACTTTTTGCGATGTTTGATTGGCCGCATTGTAGTGCTTGTCCAATCTCTGCGCTTCACCCAAGGCGGGTGATTACGAGGGTGATTCATCAAACTGCGCGAGGTGCGTCTCTCGCGACGCATCCCCGTGGGACGCAGTCGGAGACAGCGGCTTGAGCAATAACGAGAGGGGGCTACACCAGCTTCAACTCCTTCGCCACCTCGCGCGCTTCATCACGTGAACTAATATTCAACTTACGATATATGCTTTTGACATGCGTCTTGATTGTGTTCGTGGAAACGACCAGTTCCTGCGCAATATCCGTGTTGGATAAGCCAGCGACGAGCAAACGTAAGACGCGTACTTCCCGTTGACTCAACGCCTCAATCTGGACTGTGGAACTGGTCGCCGTCAAATGAGAGATCATCCCAGGGGAGAAGGAATGCAATAGGGTTGTTGCATACAGGCTGAGAATCCGGTTTGGAAGCGTAGGAGTAACCGCTTGCAAGAGCGCGGCCATACGAGTCCCTTCATCCAGAAACAGTCTCCGGAATCCCTTTGCTTGTCCGATGGTGAGGGCTTCAATGATCGATTTGGCAGCCCACGATAAATTCGAATCTGCGTGATGCGCTAACGCTTCGAGGCAGGATGCCTCAACCTGACTGCGCACGCGTCCGTTCTCAGCAGAATCTTCGATCCAATTTTTTAGTACATCCAAAGCTTCATTTGTCTTCCCTCTTGCAATATGCAGGCGTGCCAACGTGAATGCTTCACGTTCTTTTTGCAGGTGCAAGGCATTTTGATCCTCAGCAGAAATCATTTTTATCCACCATTCCAGCGATGAAATATCATTGGCTCGAATGCAGAGAATTGCCTGCGCGTTCTGAATTTCTCGCAGGAAGGTCGGGTTCTGAATTTTGGCTTCCAGCGCTTTGACAAGTTCGCGCGCGTGCGATAGATTACCCTTTGCTGAGTGAATATGTCCGAGCCGAATGGTCGCTTGTACTTGAAGCAACTCGTTCGCACGTTGTTCACCCAAATCCAATGCGCGCCTAGCGAATTGTTCTGCATCGTCAAGATTATTTTTTTCGTAAGCGATATGCGCAAGATAGAGCGACGCAATTCCCTGGTCATCCAGCATGGACTCATCGCCAACGGCGTCAGTCAAGATCTGCTGGTTCAATTGCTCGGCCTGTTCCAGCTCACCCTGCCAGTAGAAAATCTCGCTCAGCATTTGGAGGGCAGCCAGCACGCCATAATTATTTTGAGCTGCTCCCAATAGAGCCCGCGCTTCAAGGATATTATCTTGCGCATCCAAAATTCGACCTGCATTCAAAGCTTCATAACTAACGATGAGCAAACTGTTGCCGCGCCAGAGCACATCATGCTCTGGAAGTTCATCCAATGATTCATGAGCATATTCAAATGCCTTTGGAAAATCCCCTTGCCACCAGACGACGATTCCACGGAAGGATAACAACTGGCCGAGTCGCTGATGATTCTCTTCTGCTCGCCAGGCAGTTTCCGCTGCACGCAAGAATGGCTCTATGCGGGCTGCAGTAGCAGGGGCAAAGCGGTCAGTTGAGTACAGGATCACTTGAGCTTGCGTGAAGCAAATCGCAGGATGGAGCAAAACCTGTTCAGTAGGAATATTCTCCAACCAGCGACCAATAGTATGCATTTCACTGAGCTCATGGATCTCAATGTATTTTTCTATCAACGCCATGGCACGATCGAATGATTTTGCAGCAAGCGCCGTATCAATAGCTTCATCATACAAGCCATGATAGTCGTACCAGTCACTGGCCTGTTCAAGCAGTGCCGTGATATTCGCTGCGCTGAGCCGCTGGCGTGCAAGATACTGAATCGATTCTGCGAATAGAGGATCATACCGGTACCAGACTTGTTCACCACCCTGTCCTAACTGCACGAGGAAAAGATTCTGCCTCTCAAGCTGCTCGAGTCTGGCCGCCCCGTTCGTTGTCCCTATTACCGCATCAACGAGTGAACCCGTCAGGCGTTTCAGAAAACAAGTCTTAAGCAAGAAATTTTGCACTTCTTCGGGCTGACTCTCAAAGACTTCCTTGATGAGATAATCGGCTACATAGCGGTGACTTCCTGAAAACGTTTGAATCACCTTATCAATTTCTGCCGTACTTTTATTTTGAAGTGATAATGCAGCTAGCCGCAAACCTGCGATCCATCCCTCCGTGCGCTCTTGCAACTTAACTGCCGCAGGTGATGAGAGCTCTACATGAGCAACTTCGCGCAGAAATGCTTCAGACTCTGTCAGGCTAAAACGCAAGTCAGTCGTGTTGAGTTCAACTAATTCATCACGGGCGCGCAAAATAGCTAAAGGTAGATCGGGAGCATTACGTGTGATGATCACCAGGTGAAACGACTCGGGGAAATGCTGGATGAAAAAGGATATGCCTTCGTTGATCTCGCTAGAGTTGATAACATGATAATCTTCCAACACCAGGACGGAGGGTTCTTTGAGGCGCGCCAGATCATTAATAAGAGGTGTCAGGAGGAATTCAACGGAGGGTGGCTGAGGCGCCGTCAGCGCGGCCAGCGTAGCCTTACCCAAGGAGGAGTCTAGTGTCCGTATAGCGGAGACAGCATAAGTCCAGAAACGAGATGGATCGTTGTCGTTCTCATCCAATGTCACCCAGGCAGAGGCAAAGTCGCGGCTCGCGATCCACATACTGACTAGCGTGGTCTTACCGAATCCGGTGGGTGCGGTTAAGACAGTGAGTTTTTTCGCCAAACCTGTATCCAGTCGAGAGAGTAGGTCCTCGCGTGGAATAATTGCCGAATGTAAGCGCGGTGGCATCAACTTGGTATGCAGCAATTTATCGGCAGGACGCGGGGAACTGCTTTGCGATTGGCTCATAACTTTTCGATTTCAGGATTATACGCTTGATTAGATATGAATTGGCCACCCCTCACCCAGAGATCATTATCGCGATATTTGATTGAGATGAAAATTGAAATGTGTGACAGAATAATGAAAGAGCTTCTCCGGCGTCATGAACTTATCGAAGTTGGAGTCCCACTTGGTGGGGTAATACATGCCGCGTTCCCACTCGTCGTCTTTGATCGAATCGACTTGTTTTAAAAGTGAAGAATAGACACTATCATAAATCTTTCCAACCCGTTTGTAAGTGAAAACTTTGCCTTGCATCCGAGCACCGAGGGCATTGAACCAATTGAATGGACCTGTAATCGCGTTCAACAACCATGCAAACCATTTGGAGGAGCCTTTAGGCAAACGACCCCACAAACGGGCCATCGGCAGCAGCGCATTGATGACGATAAAACCGAAGGTCATATGTGCCAAAATTTCACCGTTGGTCCAACCTGGATTGAGACTTTGTTTGCGTAAATCTGCTTCAGTCAGTGAATTCAGCAAAGCGTGGAAAGTCGAGCGCGTAGTTTCAAGTTCTTTTTTGATGACATCTTTCTTTGATTGAACAGAGGCGGTCATGGAGTCTTATTCATTATTGAAGCGGAGTCCGATAAACTCTCAGATTGAGCGGTTTGTTGTCTCTCGTGTTCTGACTCTTTCTGCACAACATCTGTAAGCGCGCTTAAGCCGCGTGCAAGCGCGTTCAATTCATCATCGCTTAGATGACTTAACCAGCGTTGCCATTGTTTCTCGCGTGCCTGACGGCGTCCAGTTCCTATTTCCGCACCTTTTTCACTCAGACTAACGACCGTGTGGCGTCTATCGGTCTCGTGTTCTGTGCGCGTGACAAGACCTCGTTCCACCAGTTGTTGGACGAGAATGCTGGCCGTAGGATTTCCCACACCAAGTAATTTCGCCAACTGGCTAACCGTCAGCGCTTTACGCACAGCCAGAAAGATTAAAGCCCGAGCCTGTGCAAAAGTCAACTCGAGCATGAGCCAATGGGAGACCGCATTAAACTGCATCAATACGAAGAGTTTCATATAGGTATCCACAATCTCACTGACGAGTTGAGTGCGGTTTTGCATATTATCATTTTCCGTAGATTTCATTTAGTCTCCTCTGCCTTCAATACAAGCCCGCGCGAACCATCGACCTGAATCCATTGCCCATCCTTCAACTCCTGTGTGCCAGTCACTGTACTCATCACAGCCGGGACGCCATACTCACGGGCTACAATAGCGGCATGGGATGCCGAGCCACCTGTATCCACGACGACTGCTACAGCGCGTTGAAATAGTGGCGTCCATGATGGGTTGGTAGCTGGGGCAACAAGCACGTCCCCTGCTCGCAGTTTGCCAAATTCCGAGACGTTATGCACAATCCTTGCTGGGCCACTTGCAATACCAGGACTTCCCGATGAGCCATTCAAGAGTACATCCTCGCCTGCGCGTGCCTGCGATGTGACAGCCAACAGGCGCGGATCAACCATCGGTTTCTTTGCTAATGACTCACGTTTGGCTTTGCGTAGCTTCACCAACGCACGGATTCGTTCGAGAGTCTCATCATATGGGGGCCATGGCTCGTCCAATGATTCAAGTTCTTCTAGCCGCAAATGGAACACATCTGAAACATCGCTAAGTCCGCCTACTTCTACCAATCGCTCACCTAGTTCAAGGCATACACGTCGGATGACAGGTTGCAAAAGGGTCGCGTAAAAGTGTGTATCCTCCCGGATTTGGAATAGAGCGCGGGCGTTTGTTAATGACCTCAGAAACACATTACGCAAGAACCGCGTTCCGAGGATCGAACCTGCTAGTAGCTCATCACGTGTTCGTTGCCAAGCCTCATAACTATTAGATTGGTGCGGTTCTGTTTCCGCTAATGTTTTCAAGATTCCCAACACGATCTCAGGCTGATCTTTCCAGGCTGGCTGTGAAATGGTAAGCGCCGTCTCGCGGTGACCGAACTGATCGAGGAATGCTTCAAAGCCCTCGAGAAAAGCTTTTCCCTCTTTGGATGCCTCCAGTGCAGATTTTAGTTCGCGGGATTCATGGTGAGCGAACAAGTCCTGTAGTACTGGGTCAGTTCGAATTTGTTTTGCTAGGTCTTCGAGAGCTTGATTGGTTTCGGTCGTTTTGGTTTTTATTCCTGATATTAATGTGCCGAAACGGTCACTATGGCGCGCTAGTTTAAGCAACAGCCATAGACCGCCAAGGCCTAATACTGCATTTGGCAAATAGCGCTCCCGCAGTACCATCGCGCGTGGAATCAAAGCAAGCGACTCATGCAGCGTTTCAATAATCTGACTCCATGTAAGGGGTTGTAGATCACGTTTCTCAAGCTCACGTGCTTTGGCTATAAACTCCGCTAGTAGTGGGTCAGCCTCCCAGTGTGAAGGGTCATAGTGACGTGCTTGCCAGAATGCAATCCAAGGTCTATAAAGTATGCTTGCTGATAGATGAAGTTCAGGCGGTTCAAAGCGCACGACTACGCCGTCCTCTTCGAGCAGCATCTTGCCAGGGTCCGGTGCACTCTCACCAATCATCGTAACCAGAAAGTTTCCAATGGCGCGTTCGACTGCGCCCGTAAAAGTCGTCAGGTCGAGCGGGTAAGGACGTGCCGGCCACATCTCAACCAGCATAGGTAAGATGCCTCGCATCAGCCCATTCACTTTGAGAGGTTCGGGTAAGGCAGTCATGGGACGCGCCTGCAAGATAAAAAGTTTTCCTGTTTTGGTCTTATCGTTTATCCACGCCCACTCGATATCCTGTGGTGAATCAAAATGCCGTTCGATGAGAATGCCTAACTCCGAGAGTCTTCGAATCGTTTGAGATGGTAACGCAGCGGATTTCGTCACCTCAGAAGTAGGACTAATTTGCTCGGTTCCACCTCCTGCTTTCGCCCGAACGATAACTTCCCTTCTGCCAAGTCGCTGTTCTTTGACTCGCTTTGAGCTTTTATCCACCACAAAATGATCCGGCGTGACCATCCCTCCAACCACTGCTTCACCAAGGCCAGGGCTGGCATCAATGACAAGTTCATTACGCTCGCCACTGACGGGATTCGCAGTGAACATCACGCCAGCCACATCGGCTGGCACCATTTGCTGAATAACCACGGCTAATTTAACTGTATTCTGATCTACATTCTGGCGGGCGCGATAGAGAAGAGCACGCTCTGACCAAAGTGACTCCCAGCAACCGCGCACAGCATCCAGCAATGCCTGCTCGCCGACAACATTCAAGAAGGTTTCCTGTTGGCCTGCGAAGGCAGCGTCGGGCAGATCCTCAGCGGTCGCACTCGAACGGACGGCTACCGCGCCCTCACCCAATTGGCGATAAGCGTCTATGACCTCATCTGCTATCCGTCTGGGTATTGAAGCGTGCTGTAACAGGTCGCGAATCCGCTGGCTGATATCTGCAACCGAGGCAGAGTCGTCAGCGTTCAGCGAAGCAAGTACATCAGACATTTGAGTCTGCAATCCATTCGTTTGGAGCAGCAAGTCATAAACGGCGGTAGTGATGATAAACCCGGGTGGTACGTCAAAGCCTGCTTGAGCCAACTCCCCTAAGTTTGCTCCTTTTCCCCCTGCAATTGCCAAATCGGCGCGACCAAAATGGGACAATGGCGCGACAAATGGAGAACTTTTATGGTTGGCTTGATAAGAGAGTGACATGGAATATATATTTTCTGGCACCTCACTAAAGACTCCTTAGTGAGATCCCTATTACTGCACAGCGATATAAGCAATCAGCGTCAGAAAATTGAGTAATTGCAGAATAGCACGGACGTTATGCCACTTAGCAAAGCGATTGAGTATCTGGGTTAAAACTGCTTTGTTGTTAGTTGCTTGGCGAAGGCTGAGCATGTTTGGGGCCGCACGTGCGGTGGCGCCCGAGTGCAATAGCGCAAGGAGTGCGGAAACATAGAGCAACCATGCATGCGCTAGTGAAGCTTCTTGCAGAAATGCGGCTAGCGCTGCGCCTATAGTCAGCAAAGCTGCACTGATACCAAGCAATGGATATAGGACTAGACCATTGCCCAAATCATTGGCTCGGCTAAAAGCAGAAAATTCAACGACTCCCATACGATGCCTTGCCGGCAACTGCACAAGGGCTTTGTCGAGACTCACTCCTGCGAGTAGTCCAGTTACCACCGTCGCGGCCAAAATGAGAATAATCGTAAAATTTAGTGCCATGTTAGGTTCCTATAAAACAAAGCGTATAGCAGTCAATAAATTTGATTTATCATATCTAAATAGTTTGATTTTGTCAAACTATTTTTAAAGATGAAATGAGAATATTTATCTCACAAGCTATCGCCTACCAAAATGTATAGGTAGAAGTGGAATGTACCTTGTGATACCATCTTATTCATAAATAACAACACTTCTGTTGCTATCATCGATTGGTCAACTGGATTTTTATGAATCATAACGATCACGTCAATCTCCTCAGACCTGCGAACCTAAAACCCGGCGGCTCATGGGCAGACCTCGGAGCTGGTTCCGGTGCTTTTACATTAGCCTTGCGAGAATTGGTCGGACCAAATGCCGATATCTATGCAGTAGACAAAGACCGAAGAAGCCTCAACGAACTTGAAAATTCGCATCTTGTCCACTTCAAAACGGCAACGAATCTCCATCTTGTTCAAACAGATTTTTCACGCTCCTTCGAGATTCCTCCACTTGATGGCGTAATCATGGCCAACTCCCTGCATTACTTTAAAGATAAGGAAAAAATCCTGCGTCACGTGCAGAGATTTCTGAAACCTGATGGCATTTTGTTGCTAATTGAATATAACGTTGACTCTGGGAATCCGTGGGTTCCATATCCCCTCTCCTATACGACCTTTCGCACTCTTGCCTCACGCGTAGGATTTACCGAGCCGCGCCTGCTTGCGACTATCCCATCTCGTTTCTTGCATGAGTTTTATTCTGCAATCACGTTGTTAGACATGAAGGACGCAAAAGAAATTTAAGCAGACCTCTTGCATAAGTTTTTGTAGGGCGGGTAGATCTAATTCAATTCCCTAGAAGCGTAATTTCTTCTGGATATGATATTACCCTAAACACAGCTAGAAATTTTCTTTGGTATCCGCCTTAACCAAGTTTACGCGCTCCATAGCCGCGTACCAATCCAATCGAGGCCGCGCTGACGGCAACTACCATGAGAATCAATGTAAAGGAGAGTGCGCCGCGTGTATCGGTCATTATCGGTCCCACGTTGTCATTGAGTAAGTCAGGCCGGGCGGAAAAAGCCAGCCAAAACCAGGCAACAGAGGCGATGAACATCACAAGCATGGATAGTGTTGCGATCACCGCAGGAGTAAAGGCAAATTCATAAAGCTTGATGGTAGTTTGCCTTCCAAGTATAGGGAAGGTTTCCTGCTCCACATCCGTACGGGAGATCACCTTCCACACAGCCACAGTGCTGGCAATCGCGCCGAGGATAAAGATGCCGATCAATCCCCACATTAATGCGGGAGCTGTGGATGCAGAAGGCGGATTCGAGATTCGCGTGTTGAACGCGAAGTAACCCACGGATAGAACACGCGAGAGGCGCACCACCAATCACCACAGAGAGCAATGCAATGACGGAACCAATTTGGATAGTCCTCCAGGACGCATATAAAGCTAGATTTGTTTTCATCATCGGGATAAAAGGACTGTCATCCGCAAATCCATACAGACTCATCCCTGCAACAATAAATGCGATGTATGAGGCAAAGACGATCAGTATCGTCGTGCGCAGTTTATTGGTCATGTTCATCAACCTCCAGTTCATTTCATTTGTGAGTTCCAGGTGAGCATCGAGTGCGCCGAGAAAGATATCCAGCGCATCTAGTGGAGAATGCAGGCATTCTTCGAGCAAGGCATCGAACTCATCTCCATAGCGCTCGCGCCATGGGCGCGGATAGAGATGAATCAGCCAACTGCGGACGTTCATTATGCAGCAAGCCTCTTGAGTCCTGTGGAAGCAAGTTTTTGCAATACAGCCAGTTGTTCACGTAAAGCCGCGATGCCTTTGGTGGTTAATTGATAGGGGCGCCGACGATCTTCCGCGGGCATAGACTTAATCAGGCCAGATTTTTCAAGCCGCGCTAGCGCACCATATAAGGTACCTGGTCCAAGACGGACACCTGTCATTGTTTCGATGTCGCTCATCATGGCGTAACCGTGTTTAGGGCCATCGGCCAGACTGGAAAGAATCAGCAAAGCAGGATCTGAGAATCGCCCAAAGTCTGCAAGGTTCATAATATTCTCCAGGTTATAACGCTTCACGATATATCGTATCACGTAATAATATCGCGAAAATTCGGTTTGTCAAGTTATCCTTTCCCTATATCAAGGCCTTCTCAAAAGAGAATTTACTATATACTTACAGAAATAGTGTAAGATTTTATCTAATGAATATATTGATTTTAAGAAGGTCCCAGCGTGCATAAAGGCGATCATCCAAAATTCAACCCTGACATTTATACAAAAATCGCCTTGACCGATCTGCTTGTCTATTCTATTTATTATTTGTCCGATCAGGGAGGCGAGATTACGTCAGAGGACGTTATTTCAGCTTGTTTCCGATTGTTTCCCAAAAGGTTTGCTCTTCGGAAATTCCCGCATTGGCCTGATTCTGCAGTAGTCAGCAGACGCTGGAGCGATTGCCGGAATAGAGGCTACATCGTTGGCAATACGGTGAAAGGATTCAAATTAACCCCCAAAGGATTTAGATTCGCAGAGAAAGTGGGTAAAGTGTTGGGCGGGCAACATCCCTTGCGCCGCGTGCCAACCGAAATGAGAACCCGCGCCGGGAGATTCGTCCGTTCCATCGAGACCTCAGATGCATTTATCCATTACAGGAAAAATGGCAAGAATTCAAAGATCAACGAATTCGAATTTAGAAGTATGTTGCTCTGCACAATGGAAAGCTCATCCGAAACTCTCAAGAGGAACCTCGATCAATTCAAAGAATATGTGAGCTTATATAACCGTAAAGACCTGTCATCATTTTTAGATATATGTGAAGACAAATTCTTTTATCTGCTCGGTTTTTCCAGAAAATATGCGGAAACTCCTACGCGAAGTAAGAAGAGGTAAGCTTTGGAAAAAGATATTACTTTGATTAGCAGTCGCAAATTGCAATATGCGGACCGGGTTGCCCTGCAACAGGCAGACCAAGCGATCCGAAAAGATGTACTGCGCGCCCTCGTGGAAATTACTACCAATAGTAACGACAGCTATTCCCGTCTTGAGGATGCTGGCACTCCCGTTAGCGGCGAAATCATCATTGAGGTAAAGAGGAAGCACGACAATTCCTTGATCCGCGTTCGTGATTATGCAGAAGGAATGAACGATGTACGCATGGACAAGGTAGTCGGCACATATGGAGAAGCGACAAGCGGTTTAAAAGAAGACAAGCCCGTACGTGGCATGTGGGGGCGCGGACTCAAAGATGCCATTTTTGGGCTAGGCTATGGATATGTACGCTCCTTCCAAGGAGATCATTTTTATTCGAGTTCGCTTTTACTGAAGAACAATGTGCCGACTTTTGAGTTGGAAAGCCCGGTCCCTGCTACTCCAGAGCTTAGAGAAAAATACGGAATTCCGCAGGGAAATGGGACGGTGATTGAGATCATCGTTTCGCGTGAGGATGTCAAAATGCCGCAGTACGAAAATATTCGCAATTACTTGCAAAGGCATTTTGAGCTTCGACCGATCATGAGTAATCCATCTCGCCGGATTATCCTCAGGGATATTGTTGGGGCGGAGAAAATCCGTCATGAACACGTACTCAGCTATAAGTCACCTAGAGGCGAAAAAGTCCTCAATGAGGAGATTCATCTAGAGGAATTCCCTGCTAATGCGCGGCTCGAAGTCTTCAGGTCAAACATCCAACTCTCTACACGAGGCGAGGAAGGCGATTATGCGGATGGAGGCCTGCTCGTGATCAGCAAGTCAATGGTCCTTTCGCTGACCATGCTCAAGTTCGAAAATGATCCATATGCTGCTTTTTTCTATGGCTCCATCGACTGTGACTATCTACATGATCTTCTAAAGAACGATGAACCTGTACTGACAGCAACCCGTGATGGCATCAACTGGTCTCATCCTTTTGCAAAGGTCTTGAAGACGGCAGTGGAAGAAAAACTTGAACCTCTCGTTCAGGCCGAACGTGAGCATGCGATGCATGACGAGCAAACAAAATTAGATAAACGCTTACGACAGAAACTGATGCATGCACTCCACGAGCTAAACACGATTGCCTCATCTGAACTGAGCGAGAAAGAATATGAGGAGCGCGAAGACTCTCGAAAAAGAATCGACTTACCCTCTTCTGGAATAGGCTTCTATCCTGAACGCGTCTATATTCAGACTGGTCAGACAGTCGGACTCACCTTGCGCGTCAAGCTAAATGACGGTCCTCATGACGGATGGGTGGCTCATATCCTTTCAGACAATCCCGAAGTTATTGTATTAACTCCAGAGGTTGAGATTGAAGCACGGGACGATAATCCATCTATCGGGCAAGCGCGCGTCAAGTTGGAGGGCAGACAAGTAGGGAGTGAAAGTGTGATCACCGCCAATTTCGCAGGACGGCGAGCAGTCGCGTTGGCTCAAGTCAGATCCCGGAAAGAATCAATACCGTTTACCACTTCTACGATTCGAACGGGACTCTTCACAGATATCAAGTTTGACGACCGCATCGATCCGCGTCAACGAGTATTTTTCGACCGCGTTAACTCCAGCATTGTGGTAGCAACCGCCGCGCCTTCTGTTAAAATTTATCTTGACAAAATGAACCGGCTAGATACCAGCCCGCAGGGTCAAGTGCTATTGGCTGAACTGATTACTGAAGCAGTATGCCGCGAGATTGCCCGCCGAGGTGTGGAACGAGGAAAGTTTCTCGCCCCCACTGGAGCCGAAGCAGATGCGATCCAGAGTCACTTCATCCGCCTACAAAATCGTTATGCACATATCATTCACGATGTAGTTGTAAAGCCGAATTGAGTCTTGTGCTGTGCTTGATGATATGGGGAATTATATCTACGTAAGATCCAATAATTATGCAGGTCAACGCAAATTTAGCTTACGTTCCAGGCGCGCCAGGCGGTGTTCGATCTCGTCGCGCCAGTGCCTGCGCATATAAGCAGGCAGATCCATCTGCTCGATATGTTCACGCGCGGATTTGGTCCATTTAATTGCAGATTCTATATCGCGCTGTTTATGCTCGTAATGTTTCGCCAGTTCAATATGAGCATAAACATGACCTTGTTCCGCGGCCTCTTCCCATAAAAGAAGCGCTCGACTTAGATCCCCGCGCTTTTTCTGCAGGATGGACAACCGCTTCACCGCGAGGCCGAAATCTGCTTCCGTTAAACTTTGCTGAGGGTTCACTGGAGAAAAAGTCTCGAGTCCGCGCTCATAGAGGCGTGCCGCTTCATCCCAATGACCGAGATCCTCATAGAGTTTTCCTAGCGCGATGAAATCAAGTCCGTGTTGCACGCGGCCTGCATAGGGATCCGCAAACATTTCGCTGATGTGACTCAGCAGAGCCGCCATCGCAACCACATCCATCGCGTTGTGATAGAACACGCCGCCTAATGGGCGCGCATCCCGTGTGCGCAGATAATCGAAATACAGCCAGGGTATCTCGTAGCCGGGCACTTCTTCAGCTGCACGCGTCAAGCCAAGCACATGTTCTTCGAGATATTTCAACGCGCGTGAGGGCAGCCTGTCGCGCCACAGACGCCGCGCCAGCGGAAGCAAATCAAGATGAGAATAATTTTTGAATGGCAGCGGGATGCGATTCAAGGAGTAACGAGTGCGAAGTAAAGGCGCATCAAAAGCCTTTCCGTTGAAAGTGACCAATGCTTCACAAGGCGCGAGAAAATGGATCAATCCTTCGAGCAAGGCTGGTTCCTCTGCTGGATCACGCATGAAGAATTGCTGCAGGAGGAATTGTCCGTCTACAAACCTTCCGACGCCAACAAGAAAGGCATAGGTGCCTGTGCCACCCGAGAGACCAGAAGTTTCTGTATCAAGGAAAGCATACTTTTCGATAGAAAGGCTGGCAATGCGAGAGTCATCTGTCCACTGGGCGAGCAGCGGGAACGGCAGAGGTGTGATGGAGCTTTGCCCATGACGGTATTCCGCCGAGAAGCTTTGTTGTGTTACGAAGACATCACCTAGAGGGGTGGGGTGATACACGCCAGCTATGACGGAGTCTATCTCATAAGGGTTAGCAGGCTTCGGGGCGGGAAGACCGGCTGTTCCAATTTGAACACCGGGGGTCTTAACACCTAAGGATGTAAGTCTCTTATCTAGGGATAAAGATTTAGCAGGACTCATGGATAGCTGATTATATCCAATCCTGCCGTAAATGGTTCGGTTGGTTTGATTTTCTAAGATGGCTCTATTAATTAGCAGCGACGATTTTACTTGGTTCTGCAATGACAAACAACCTTCCCCAACTTACATTGCCATTTGCGGCGATGCATGTCTGGAATGTCACGTGACGTTCCCCGCGATAGACCTGGTTAAATACTTCACTAGAGGTAATTTTGGTGCCTGTTCCAAGATCAAGGAAATCGCTGTATATGTCGTTTGGTTCAAGCGCTTGAAATCGAATCACTTCACTGACATTAAAGTACTCCACGTTGCCATCTCCATAAATCAAGCGGACTTCCTGGCTGGGAGTAAGCTTATCAAACCACTCTCCGGCAAGATTATTGTGTGCAAGCAATCCTATATTTCCTGTATCGGAAGCCATGCTATATTGTGTTAGCTGATTGGACGCAGAGGACACATAATACCAGTCGTTGGTCGGTTGCTGAATTACAGGTAGTGCAAATTCGCCTGGTACATAAACCCCTCTAAGCACATTCCTCTGCCCATCCTGAACTGACTGAACAAAGCTGTCAAAACTGGGCAGATTGGTTTTCTCATTACTATGGGCCACGCTAAATATTAACTTGAAAGATAAGGAGGTTGATACTGCTAGAAAAATACTGACCCCCAGGCATGCTTTAATGCGATTATTCAATTGATTGGATGCCATTACAAACTCCCGGTTCGACAAAGGCATCCTAATCCAGCACGCGGCTGTAACAGCCGAGATGATGGCTCGTTTTCGGTAGCCTGGTTATCATGGTCGCGCAGCGCACAACGTTAGATCCATGGCTTTGCGTCCCCGCTTTTAAGCGGGTTTGCCTTTATCGAACGAACTTATGGTAAGGTTCTGGTACATATAAAAGGCCTGTATGCCAGGCCTACCATGATCGCACCAGATTTAAAGTTGTAGTAAATCTCGAATATTTACCGGCGCACAGTATAACCAGGAAACAATTTTTTGCAACCTCCGCTTATGCTACGCTTTAGATACGATTATTCGTATGTCAGTAAATATGAAAATGTAGGATTACTCAGAATTTATCCCTCGGAAAGCAGCAAAGCATGATATATCTCAGAGCTGTTGCCTCGCCGCCAATCTGGCGAAGTTGCAGCGCGAGATAGATTGAAGGTATAAAAACCCCCTTTTTACTATTCTCTATGAGTGAGCATTTTGGAATGAGTCTTTATCCAAACCTTATGCTTGTGGCTGAAGGAGATTATTTCTTAATACATCGATCTTCTTCGGCTCAGCAATTACGAATAATCGTCCCCAACTTGAATTACCGTTTGCTTCAATGCAGGTCTGAAACGTCACGTGGCGGTCTCCACGATATACCTGCTTGAACATTTCTGCAGCAGAAATTGTAATACTGTTTTCCAGATTCCGAAAATCACTGTATGGGCTATAGGGATCAAGTGCCTGATATTTCAGAATATGCTTGACAACAAAAAACTCTACATGGCCATCGCCATAGATTAAACTCACTTGCTGGCCAGGCATAAGCATTGAAAAAGAAGTCCCAGCAAGATAGTTGTGAGCAAGCAAGCCAACATTTCCCACCTCAGCTGCCATCTCAAATTGTGTAAGTAGGTCATCGGTGGTGGAAACAAAACCTGGCTGTCCAACAGGTTGTTGCACAACAGGCATAGCTAACACTCCAGACACATAGACGCCGCGTAACATATCTGCCTGCCCATCCATCACTGATTGTACGAAGCTAGCAAAATCCGGTACGAGGGTAGAGGGATTTTTTTCTTCTGCAAGAACAGAAACGGGATTGAAAAAAAGGGAGAATAGAATACCCAGCAAAACACTGGTATTGGTGACTGTCTTGAAATGTGTATTTGAGTAATTGAATGCCATTGTTAACTCCATGTTCGACAAAGGCATTCACATGGATCGCGCGCCCAGAACCTCTGATACATTACGCGCTAAACCATGTTTTCGTTGTCGGTAGTATGGCAATCGTGGATGTGCTTTGCACAACTTTAGATCCATAGCTTTGCGTCCCCGCCTTTCGACGGGTTTGCCTTTATCGAACGAATTAGAAGTTTTAAAGTTCTAGAAAAAAAAGCAGCCTGGATTTGACCAGGCCCGCCGGGGATCACATCAGATGTACAATGATGCAAAACCGATTACAGAACTTCGGCAGCCTGGCGATCATAGTTGTGTATCACACAACATTAGACCCATGGCTTTGCGCCCTCACTTTTCAGCGAGTTTGCCTTTATCGATATTTATCAAAACACAGTATAACCAATAACAACCTTTTTGGACTTTTCAGATTGGTAAATTGACTTAGCAATCTTGAAATGTCATTTTTGTTCTATTTATTACTTCTCAAGCCGTGACTTTTACACATCTGGATTGTTTAGATAGTTATTAGGTACTGGCCCTGGTTGGGTTTTGATATACTTCAGAGAATTGCCAGGAGCTTCTATGAAGAACACGCCCATAAAAGAAAGCAAACTGCCGTTCTGGACAAAACTTGTCTATGGCACAGGCGATTGGGGAACCGCAGGGTATGGAACCCTGCGTCAGATTTTTTACGCAATTTTCCTGACGGATGTGGTCGGCCTAAGTCCGATTCTTGCTTCATTTCCTGCAGTGATCGGAGGTATTTGGGATGCTGTTAATGACCCGCTTGTAGGGATGCTCAGTGACCGCGTTCGCACCCGTTGGGGACGCCGCCGCCCGTTCCTGTTATTTTTTGCAATTCCATTCGGTTTGAGTTTTGTCCTTTTATGGTATGCCCCCTCATTTGAAAGCCAAATTGGGAAGGCGATTTTCGTCACGATGGCCTATGTTATCGCGGACACAATGGAAACACTCGTCGCAGTTCCATTTGCAGCCCTCACTCCCGAATTGACCCGCGACTATGATGAGCGCACTTCGCTCACTGGCTTCCGCATGTTCTTCAATTTGCTCATTTCACTTATCACTGCAGTAGCCGCGCCGCAGATTGTAGATGCTGCCCTACGTGCAGGTCTCACGCAACAACAGGGTTATTTAATTGTTGGAGCCATTTTCGGAGGCTTGGCGGCAATTCCATTTTTGTTGATTTTCGCCGTCGTTAGAGAGCCGAAGCTTGAGCCAAGCCAGGTTCAGCAGCCATCTTTTATGGAAACCGTTCGCACTGCCTGGAACAACATACCATTCCGCTTTGCCACCTTGCTTTATATGCTCAACTGGATCACTTTTGATATCGTGGCACTATCCCTGCCATACTATCTCGTTTATTGGATTTCACGCGGAAATTTACTGGCCCAAGCAAGTATTTTTGGTATCAACCTGCCGATTGAATCAGCGGTTTTTGCTTTATTGTTGATCACATCTGTGATTCTTTTACCATTTTGGATTTTCATTTCAAATCGCTTTAGCAAGCAGATTGCTTACATGGTAGGAATGATTTTCTGGGCGATTGTGCAGTTAGTAATATTTGCAATCCAGCCTGGGCAAGTAACTCTGATACTGGCAATGAGTGTACTGGCAGGTATCAGTGTTTCATCTGCCCACCTCCTGCCCGATTCGATTTTCCCGGATGTGATCGAATGGGATGAACTCCGTACCCGCCGACGCTCAGAGGGAATGTATTACGGTGTAAAGAACTTTGTCCGCAAACTGACGGGAGCACTAGCCATCTTCATCGGTCTGCAGGTTCTCGGCTGGTTCGGCTATCAGAATCCGCCTGCAGAAGTAACTCAATTCGTTCAGCCTGATTCTGCTCTATTGGGTATCCGCCTATTGATTGGCCCGGTCGGCGCGGTGCTTTTATTTAGTGCAGTATTGATAGCATGGTTCTATCCGCTGACACGCGAGAGACATGCCAGGATAAGACGGTTGCTTGAAGTACGTAGAACAAAAGCGGGTGTTGACTAATTCCGGGTCAGTCGGCCTGTGCCGCAACCCCGCCTGCAATCCCGCACATTTTGATTAGGTGGAATGTGCGGGACAATCACATTTAAGTGGGGCAACTTTGAATTTTTTCCTTGGAAATAAGGCAAGTTTCTGTTTCGCTAAAAGTAGTTGCGGTACTCTTCTGAGTTTATCCATATCATGAGATTAAAATCTTTCCATGTTCCTTTTTGGTTAAAACTCCTCTATGGATCAGGCGATTGGGGCATCTCCAGCATTGGCATGCTGCGCTCTATTTTTTATGCTCTCTATCTTACAGATGTTGTCGGTCTTGAACCACGTATCGCCTCTTTTGGCGCACTCGTCGGCGTAATCTGGGATGCCGTTAATGACCCAATCATTGGTGTGATCAGTGATCGCATAAACACGCGTTGGGGACGTCGCCGCCCATTCTTGCTCTTTTTTGCGATTCCATTCGGTTTAAGTTTCGTGATCCTCTGGACTGCGCCAAATTGGGAGAACCAGATCGCGCTCCTGATTTACGTGACTCTCTCCTTTATGCTTTCCGATACGCTGACCACACTCGTTTCCATACCCTATCTTTCTTTGACGCCCGAATTGGCTTCTAATTATGACGAGCGCACCACATTGACAAGCTTCCGCACCGTTTTCCAACTCGCCTCGGCTCTGACCGTTGTGATTGCCGCGCCCATCATAGTAGACGCGGCTCTTTCAGCTGGAGCGACGCAACAACAAGGCTTTATGCTGGTCGGCGCGATCTTCGGCGCGCTTGGTTCTGTCCCCTTATTCCTGATTGGCCTATTTGTACGCGAAACATCCACCCTCGAACAACGACAAACCTTACCCTTCCGCGAAACCTTACGCGTGGCGTGGAAGAACATTCCTTTCCGGTATGCAGTTGGAATCCACATGCTTAACTGGTCTGCCGTGGATATGATTGTAATCACGTTTCCTTATTTTTTACTCTATTGGATTGCGCGGGGAAATATGCTTGCAAAAATTACTCTTTTTGGCGTTGACCTAGCGCTCGAATCCGCTTTCTTTGGCATTCTGATGTCGGTATGTATATTGTTTGTGCCATTCTGGTTGTGGCTGGCGCACAACAAAAATAAACGCCAAGCTTATATGCTTGGTCTAATGTTCTGGGTAATCATAGAATTTCTTATATTTACCATCCAACCCGGCCAGATCGCCTATCTTTTATCTATTGCTGCGCTGGCAGGTATTGGTGTTTCGGCGGCATATGTATTGCCGGATTCCATTTTTCCCGATGTGATTGAATGGGATGAACTGCGCACTCGCCGCAGGCAGGAGGGCATTTATTACGGTATCCGCACACTTATTCGTAAGTCAACGGGTGCGTTGGTTATCTTTCTTACTTTGCAGTTATTGGGTTGGTCCGGATATCAAACCCCTCCTAAGGGACTGACACAATTCAGCCAGCCCGAAACTGCACTTACTATAATCCGTCTGCTGGTTTCGCCGATTGGTGGAACAGTGCTAACCGGTGCTATTATCCTCGCATACTTCTATCCCCTCTCGCGGGAAAAACACGCGCGCATTCAGAGATTGTTAAAAAGAAGAAAGGAAAGGAGTTCAACGTCTCCGGACGTTGGACCTAGTGCCAACTCTTCAGAATCCGAAGTCGAGAGACTTCGGACTCCATTCAATTCTTAAATCCACGTTGGTTCTTCGTATTGTCCAAACACTTCCTTCATCACACTGACGATTTCACCTAATGTCGCATACGCGCGCACGCAGTCCATCAGATAAGGCATCGTGTTTTCCGTACCTTCGCAAGCAATGCGAAGTTTATCCAATGCTTGTCCAACCCGCCCATTATCTCGCGTCTTGCGGACTTCGCTGAGTCGTTTCAACTGGCGGCTATAACCATCCGGGTCCATGCGGAGGATGTGTATTTCATAAGGCTTTTTATCCTCATATGCATTGACGCCCACGATCTTGCGCGTGCCCTCATCTATTTCACGTTGGTAGCGATAAGCCGCGTCTGCGATTTCGCTCTGGAAGAATCCTTTTTCAATCGCGGGAATGACTCCTCCCAAATCTTCGATACGACGAAAATAATCATACGCCTGCTTTTCAATCCGATCGGTCTGTGCTTCAACGAAGAAACTACCTCCGAGCGGATCAACTGTATTTGCTACCCCGGATTCCTCAGCAATAATCTGTTGTGTACGCAAGGCAATGGTCACGGCATGTTCAGAGGGCAAAGCTAATGCTTCATCCAATGAGTTTGTATGCAAAGATTGCGTGCCGCCGAGAATAGCAGCAAGTGCTTGTACCGCTACGCGCACCACATTGTTCTCCGGCTGTTGCGCCGTAAGCGATACACCTGCGGTCTGGGTATGGAAACGCAACAACCAAGAACGTGGATTCTTTGCCTTAAAGGTCTCGCGCATCTCCCGCGCCCAAATGCGCCGCGCCGCACGGTATTTGGCGATCTCTTCAAAGAAATCGTTATGTGCGTTGAAGAAGAATGAGAGCCGCGGAGCAAAGTCATCTACGTTCATGCCGCGGGCAATTCCCCATCTCACATATTCCATACCATCGGCTAATGTAAAAGCTAGCTCCTGCGCGGCGGTGGAACCTGCCTCGCGGATATGGTAGCCACTGATCGAGATCGTATTCCACTGGGGCACGAACTTCGCGCCATATTCCATGGTATCAACCACCAGCCGCATGGACGGTTCTGGTGGATAGATAAATTCCTTTTGCGCGATAAATTCTTTGAGGATATCGTTTTGGGTAGTACCGCGTAGCTGATCGGCGCGCACGCCCTGTTTCTCTGCCGCGGCGATGTACATTGCCCAGATAACCGCAGCGGGTGAATTGATCGTCATGCTCGAGGAAACTTTGTCCAATGGAATGCCATCAAGCAGGATTTCCATGTCCTTGAGGGAGGAGATTGCCACGCCGCATTTTCCGAATTCACCAAGCGCTTCAGGTTGGTCTGTGTCGTAGCCCATCAAGGTCGCAAGGTCAAAGGCAATCGAGAGGCCGGTCTGTCCATGATCCAGTAAATATTTAAACCGCGCGTTTGTCTCTTCAGCGGTGCCGAAGCCCGCGAACATGCGCATTGTCCACAACTTGCTGCGATGAAGCGTCGGATGGACCCCGCGCGTATATGGGTACTCACCTGGAAGTCCAAGAGAGGAAGCGTAATCCATATCAGAGACATCAAGTGGGGTGTACAGTCGGTTGATTGGTTCGGAGGAGGTTGTAATGAAGTGGTTTTGTCGTTCGGGAAGAGATGCAAGGGCTTTCTGCAAAGATGTTTTCTCCCACTTTTCAAGCGAGTCTTTTAACTCTTTGAGTTTATCTTTATCGTACATATCTCTCCTCTTTTAGCGAATGTGATCAAATTATACTTTAGACGCTTCTCTACTTTCCTACATCTGGTATACTCAATTTAACTTCACGTACTCAGGTTTGTTATGCCCCGTTTTGAAATTGATGTAGATCCATGTGACCATATAACAGCAGACGCGATCGGCCAGCCCGGCCAGCGCGTCTTTTATATCCACGCTTATCAAGATCAACGCACTATCACCGTCATTATTGAGAAAGCGCAATTGCAATCATTGGCAATTGGAGTCGAACAATTCCTCTCACAGATTAGCCAGCAAAACCCGTCTCTCGAAGAACCGTCAGGTGATTACGTGGAAGAGGCTATGCGGATTAACCCACCCGTAGATCCGCTATTCCGCGTCGGTGAGATCGGACTTGGCTATGACAAAGAACGCGACCGCGTTGTGATCTTTACCAAGGAATTGCTCGCTGAAGATGCTGACCCCGATTCAGCTGCAGCGGTCCGTTTCTGGTGCTCACGCGAGCAGATTCGCAAGATGGCACGTTGGGGCGCTGAAGTTATCGCGCGCGGGCGGCCCATCTGTCCACAGT
>WNFV01002814.1_pt1 | contig 22814 bp, 26 predicted proteins | sample 5400101 | NCBI WGS metagenome assembly WNFV01 (sample SAMN13153361, study PRJNA577476) | soil metagenome | isolation source: 115 cm soil or saprolite under grassland replicate 1 | place: USA:California | collected 2016-06-15 | reverse complement strand
GCCTGCCGCGTCACGGGCAGTTCTGCCGCGAGCTCCGTCGCCGTCGCGCTGCCGCGGCTCGCGACCGCCTCGACGAGCGAGCGCCGGCCCGGATCGCCGAGTGCGTCGAAGACGAGGTCTACGCGACTGCGACCCACGCGAGTGCGTGCAGCTCGAGCGCCGTGCTCCATTCGGGTGAGACCTCGACCACGTGGAGGCGCGTTCCACCCTCGACCTCTTCGAGCTCGAGTACGACCTGTCCGTCGTCCTCCCAGTCGAACACGAGGCGCTCCTCCTGCTCGACCTCGGATGCGAACCACTCCTCGAGCCGCTCGGGGTCGGTCAGGGCCTCCCATACCTCGGCGGGTGACGCCGGAGCCGCTCGAGGACGCCGTCGGATGGATGGTCGATGTCGGCGCGACGTGGGACGAGCGGCTCGCGAAGCTCCGGCGAACCCTTGCGACGCGTGGTCCTACGAGACCCAGCCGTAGAGCGTGAACGAGGCGCTCGCGATCGCGAGCAGCGTCGCGCTTGCGGCCACGTAGGCGACGTGCATCGCTGGGCGGGACCGGCCGGCCATCGCAAGCACGATGAAAAACGGAAAGATCACGAGGCCGAACCGGGGCAGCGACAGAAGCGGGTTTCCGTGAATTGGCGAGAAGAGCGGGATGGCGAGGCTCACAGCGGCATAGACGAAGTACGGACTGCGCGCTCCGAACCGCCGGTAGACGGCGGCGAGTAGGGCGATGAACGCAACGAGCGCGAGCAGTGCGATCACGTTGTTGAATGCCGCGCTCTGGAACTCGTGAAAGGCCTTTGTCGGCGGCGGCGGAGCGAAGAATCTCACGATGTACAACACGGTGATTCCGACGCTCTCGAAGACTGCGATGAGCGGCCCGAAGAGCGAAAACTGGCGTCCCCAGTGATGTTGGGCGCCCGCGAACGCGAGCGGCTGCCCTCGCTGCCACCAGAGCGTAAGCGGGTACAGGAGAAAGAGGGCTGCGGAAAGCGCAATCGCCGTGAGGCCTCTCCTCCAGCTCGATCGCGAGAGTGCAAACGCTGCAAGCGCGGCGACGAGGGCGACGCCGGAGGGCCGCGTCAGCAGCGCCAGGCCGCACATTCCGCCGGCCCACATGAAGCGACCTCGCTCGGCAAATACGAACGTTGCGAGCGCGAGCGCCAGGAACAGCGATTCTGCGTACGCAGCCTGCAGGAAGAGCGCACTCGGGAACACGGCGAGGTAGAGGACGGCGCGATTCGCGACTTCCAGTCCGGCGAGCCGGGACGTCAGCTGATGGAGCAGAACGAAGGACAGGAGACAGGCGGCGAGCGAGATGAGCACCGACGCGAGAACGACGTGGCCGCCCAGTACCCAACCGAGTGCGCGGGCGAGGTAGGGATAGAGCGGGAAGAAGGCCGGGGACGACGCCCGCTGGTAGCCATGTTCGGCGATACCCGCGTACCAGGTGCCGTCCCAGTTCGCCCAGGTGTCGAGGGGCCATCCCACGTCGGAAAGGCCGGCGTCGTGGTACTCGTTACCGCTCCGGCTCGGGTTGAAGATCAGGAACGCGACCATCCCGGCGAGCCAGACGAGACCACGGCTGACCACGAAGAAGACAACCGGGCGCGACGACGCGAATTTGCGTACCTCGGCGATGAGTTGACACTCGGCCGCCCTGCTGCCCGTTCGGATACCTCAAAAGGGGTACCGCAGCTCTACGGGGAGAGGCGCTCGATGACCCAGGCGTCGTCTACGCGGCGGTAACGGAAGCGGTCGTGCAAGCGGCTCTCCCGGTGCTGCCAGAACTCCCACGACTCCGGAACGAGGCGAAACCCGCCCCACCATTCGGGGCGCGCGACGTCGCCACTCGCGAGCTCGGCGACGCGGGCCTCGAGCTCTTCGCGGCTCTCGATGACCTCGCTTTGCCGTGAGGCGAGCGCGCTCACGCGCGCGCCGTGCGGCCGCGTTTCGAAGTAGGCATCCGATTCCGACGGAGGTACGCGCTCGACGCGGCCCTCGACCCGCACCTGCCGGCCGAGCGGGTCCCAGTAGAGGAGCAGCGCGGCGCGGGAGTTGGCCTCGAGCTCGCGCCCCTTCCGGCTCGTGTAGTGCGTGAAGAAGGCGAGCCCGTTCTCGTCCGCCTGCTTCAGCAGCACCATGCGCACCGAGGGCGCGCCGGTCGCGTCCGCAGTCGCGAGCGCCATCGCCTCCGGTGCGCGTACGACGCCCTCGGCCTCGGCGAACCAGCGCGCGAACTGACGCACGGGATCCGGGTCGAGGTCGCCCCGGCGGAGCGGAGTGTCGCGAGCCATTCCTACGAGATGATGGACTGCCGCAGCGCGATCGCGACGGCCTGCGTCCGGGTGTCGGCCTCGAGCTTCTTCATCGCCTTGCGGATGTGCGTGCGCACCGTCTCGGGTGAGATGTGCAGGGCCTTGCCGGCCTCCTCGTTGGAGAGCCCGTCGGCGAGGTGACGAAGGACTTCGCGCTCCCGCTGTGTGAGCGTCGGCGCGCGGTCGGTGACGTACCCGCTCACGAGTGCCCCGGCCAGCACGGGGTCGACGTACGCCTCCCCTGCGGCGACGCGCTCGACCGCGCGCACCAGGTCGACGAGAGGGGCCTCCTTGAGCACGAAGCCGCGGGCCCCCACATCGAGGGCCTCGGAGAGGAGTGCACGGTCGCCGAACGCCGTGTAGACGACGACCGCCGTTGCGGGCGACGCAGCGGCCGCTCGCATCGCCACCTCGATCCCCGACATGCGCGGCATCCGCACGTCGACGAGCGCGATCTGCGGCTTCGTCTCCTCGATCAGTGCGAGCGCCTGCTGTCCGTCGGCTGCCTGACCGATGACGTCGAACCCGCTGCGTGCGAGGGTCTCGGCGACCGCGCTGAGCATCGCTGGATGATCGTCCGCGATGACGATTGTCGTTCGCTCGCTCATACTGTCCCCCGTGGCGATGCCTGCTCTTTTGGCAACATTATCGTCCCTACCGGACGCCCGCCGTGCCTCCGTCGAGCGCGAGCTCGTGGAGCTGACGCGTTCCGCAGCGCTCGGCGGGCTCGCCGGCGACGTGGGCCATGACGTCGCCAACTCTCTCTTCGGCGTCATCGGCCTCGTGGATCTCCTGCTCGAGGACGCGACCCCCGGCTCGGAGGGGGAGTCGCGGCTCCAGCTGCTGCAGACGACGATGCTCGAGCTGAAGACGACGCTTCGGACCCTGCTCGACTTTGCCCGCACCCCCGAGGGGGAGCAGGCGCACGCAGAGCTCGATGCTGCGGCCCGCGCGGCGGTTGCGCTCGTACGTCACGGCATCGGACGCTCGCTTCAGATCGACGAGCGCTACCCGCCTGGGCCGGTGGCCGTCCCGTGCCGGCCGGGAGCGCTCGTACAGGCGGTTCTGCACCTGCTGCTCGCGGCCCGCGGCGCCGACCACATCGCCCTCGAGGTGTCGCCGGGCCGCATACGGGTCTCGCCGGTCCCGGAAGACTCGCTGGACGCGATCGTCGCCGAGCGCATCGCCGTCGACCACGGCGGCGCGTCGGAACGTGACGGAGACTGGCTCAGCCTGCGCTGGACCGGATAGCGTCGCGTCATGCATGAGTTCAGCGTCGGTCCCGTCGTCGAGAAGCTCCGCGCGGCGGGTGGAGGCTACGAGATCGTCCACGAGTCCCCCGGCCTCGAGCTCGGCGTCTACGTGCTCGTCGCCCCGGAGCCCGACCGGCAGCAGCCGCACGAGGACGACGAGGTCTATCTCGTGCTCGAGGGCACGGGAGTGCTCGAGGTGGAAGGAGAGAGCATTCCCGTGCGGGAGGGCCATTCGGTCTTCGTCGAGGCAGGCGCCGACCATCGGTTCACCGCGTACGAGCAGCTCGCGCTATTCGTCGTCTTCACGCGCCGCCGTTAACAGGGCACGCAGGTCTGCCGGCCGCAGCATGCGGTTCCGGAGCTCCGCGTCGGTGGGCACGAGCTCGCGAACGACGCGGAGCACGAGATCCGCATCGTCGCTGAACGGGCTGATGATCTTGTTCCCCTTCAACAGCGCCTTGCCGCGCGGGCCGGCATGCACGGCGAGGTCGCGCTGCGCGTAGCCCTTCTCGCGCAGAAGTGCGTTCGCCGCGGCGATCGCGTCGTCGCTCATGTGCGGGCGACCCTAGTACATCCGGCCGCAAGTTCAGTGGGTTATCCGGCGAGTGGCTCGGCGTTCGTGGCAAGGACGCAGGGAGCCCCGATAGTCCAACTATCGGGGCGACCGAGGACGCGGCCACGGGCGGCGAGACGCCGCCGGGAAGCTGCCGAACTTGCGGCCGGGTGTACTAACCAAATAGATCCAGCTCGGGCGGTATCGGAATGTCGGTCGCCTTCCCGACACCGCGAACGTCGAGCCCTCGCACGATCGACACCGGCACGCGGTCGAGCTTGCCCGAGACGAGCTGCGCGGCGCCCGCGATCTCGTCGGCGATTGCGATCACGGTCGCTTTCAGCTCGTATCCGGCCGGATCGCGCTCCCCACTGAGCTCGCGCATGACCTCGACGCCGGCCGCACCGATTGCGACGTCGGTCGTTCCCTGTCGCCACGGACGCCCGAACGAGTCGGTCACGACGACGCCGACGTCGCGCCCCGTTCGGGCGCGCAGCGCACCTCGCAATTCGGCAGCCGACGCGTCGGGATCGAGCGGCAACAGCACGAGCATCCCCTCCCCGGGCGTGTTCGACTGGTCGACTCCCGCGGACGCGCAGATGAAGCCGTGGCGTGTCTCGCAGATCACGAGCGGCGCGCGCACGCGGACGACGCGTTTCGCCTCACGCAGGATCCACTCGATCCGGCGCGGATCTCCGTCGCTCCCGGCGATCTCGATTGCGCGCTCCGACGGCTCGACGTCGTCGAGGCGGACGACGCGCCCCTCGATCTTCGAGATCGCCTTCTGGACCACGACGACGATGTCGTCGTCTTCGAGCTCGACGCGCTCGGCGATCAGCGCCGCGAGGTCGTCGCCCTCGCGCAACTCCGGGATCCCGGCGACCGGGAAGACCGAGAAGCCGCCGGTCACGGCAGGCCGGTGATCTGCACACCCGCGTGCGCGCGGTACCGCTTGTTCAGGTTGATGATCACCGCGGTCATGCCTTCGAGAGCACGGGCGCTTGCCAGCGGGCCGGAGTCGAGCGCGCGTCCGGTGACGAGCTCGCCGGCGAGCGCGAGCGCGAGCTCCTTCGCGCCTGCGTCGTCGCCGCAGACGAGCGCGTCGCCTTCGGCCTTGCCGTGTGCGAGCGACACTGCGGCGAGCGAATGGAGCCCCGCGACGACCGGCGCCTGCAGGAGCTCCTGGGTCTGCTCTGCGAGCGACAGGCCTTCCTCACCGGGGTAGACGCCCTGCTTCGTGAAGCGCAGCTCGCTCGCGACGCTCAGGACCGGCGCAGAAATCTCGTCGGCGAGGTACGCCGCGGTGTGCAGAGCCGCCTCCGCCTTCACAGCGAGCACGACGAGCTCGACGTCCCGGACCGCTTCCTCGTTCGTGGCGCCTCGGGCGCCCGCCTCGGCCGCCTTCGCGTGCGCGCGCTCGACGTCGCGAGAGCCGATGACGACCTCGTGTCCCGCCGCGACGAGCTGATGTGCGAGTGCGAGCCCGAAGTCGCCGGTGCCGCCGACGACGGCGACCTTCACGCGGGCACCGTTCCGAGTGCCACCTCCGCGAGGCGCCGCCGCGCGTCCGCGTCCGACATGAGCGTCCGGGTGACGATCGGCCTCACGTCCCCGAGTCCGGCGAGATCGTGCGCGTCCGCCTCGTCCACGACGAGCGAGTCGATCAATCCCAAGTAACAACTTGCAACTTGGGCGGGTGAGGTTCCGCCTGCGAGACGGCGGAGCATGCGATCCGCGGGGCCCTTCACGGCCCGGCCGCCGATCAGAGGGCTGACGGCGACGCACGGGACCCGCCTCTGCTCGAGCGCCTCGCGGACGGCACGCACGGCGAGGATCGGCGCGATCGAGACGTACGGGTTGCTCGGAGCGAGCAGCAGCAGATCGGCGGCGGCGATCGCCTCGACGACGCCCGGCGCAGGCCTTGCCGTCTCGGCGCCCTCGAAGCGGAGCGCGTCGACCTCGTCCCGGTGGCGGCGGGCGACGAACCACTGCTGGAAGGTGAACTCGCCCGCTTCGGTCGCGATCCAGGTGCGCAGGCGGTCGTCAGTCGCCGGCAGCAGCCGGGACTCGACACCGAGCTCGCGCCCGATCCGCGCCGTCACCGCCGAGAGCGTCGCACCGCCGCGCAGCGCTTCCGTGCGGATGAGATGCAGACCGAGGTCGCGGTCGCCCAGGCGGAACCACGATTCCCCGCCGAGAGAGGCGACCGTGTCGAGCGCGTTCCATGTCTCGTCTGCGCGGCCCCACCCCCGCCGCTCGTCGTTCAGATCAGCAAGCGCGTAGAGAATCGAGTCGAGGTCGGGCGAGACGTGCATGCCGAGGACTTCGAGATCGTCCCCGACGTTTCCCACGACGGTCACCCGCGCGGGATCGACCACGTCCACGACGCCGCGCACGAAGCGCGCGCCGCCGACACCGCCGGAAAGAACCACGAGGTTCACGGCCGTACCTCGGCCGGAAGCGTCGAGAGCGCGGCCTGCGAGCGGGGACCGAGCCGAAGGTGCAAGCGTTGCAGGTCGTCGAGCGTGTCCACGTCGTCGGCGAGGTTCGGCACCGCGGCCGCCACCACCTCCAGGCCCAGCGCCTCGCCATGCAAGCGGAAGCGCGCGGCGCTGTCGCGCCCGTAGAGGTCGGCGAATGCCTCGGGCGCGGGGATGCTCAGCGCGTTCGTCGTCCCGTCGAGCGCCTCGACGAGCGCCATGCCGCCGGCCGGCGTCGCGGCGAGCAAAGCGCGCAAGTCGTCGGGCACCACACAGGGGACGTCGGCGTTCAGGATCAGGATCGCACCGGGCTCGAGCTCTGCGACCGCGGCGGCGACCGCAGCACCCTGGCCGCTGCCGGGGTCGTCGACGACCTGGGCGCCAGCGCTGCGCGCCAGGGCGATCCCGTCGGGATCGGGCGTCACGACCCGCACCGAGCCGACTGCGAGCGCCGCGACGAGCACGTCGCCGAACATCGCGAGCGAGAGCTCGTGCCGGGTGCGCCTCGAGGCATGCAGCCGGGTCTTACCCTCCACTCCGGCGAACGGAATGACAACTGTCGTCACGGGAAGAGACTACTCACGTGAGTAATGCCGAGATCGCGCAGACCCTCGAGGCCTACGCCGCCCTGCTCGATCTCGCAGGCGCCGGCCACTACACCGTGCGCGCCTACCGGCGTGCGGCGGAGCTGATCCGGGAGACGAGAGTGCCCGTCGAAGAGCTCGTGCGCGACGGCCGCGTGCGAGAGCTACGCGGGATCGGGCCCGGCATCGAGCGGCGCCTGAACGAGCTCGTCTCGACGGGGCGGCTTGTCGAGCTGGAGGAGCTGGAGCGCGAGGTCGAGCCGCAGCTCGTGGCGCTCGGCCGGCTCGTCGGCCTCGGTCCGCAGCGGATGGTGGCGCTCGGACGCGCACTCGGCGTGCGAACGGCCGAGGAGCTGCGGGCAGCTGCGCAGGCCGGCCGACTACGTGAGGTGCCGGGAATCGGCCCGCACACCGAGAAGAAGATCGTGGCCGGCCTCGCGCGAGAGCGGCCGGTGCGTCGCCGCGGGCTGCTGCTGAACCGCGCACGCGCCTTCGCCGAGTCGATCGCGAACGAGCTCGACGGCGAGGTCGCCGGCGAGGTGCGGCGGTGGCGCGACGTCGTGTGTGAGCTCGCCGTCGTCACGTCGGCTCCCGACGCACTCGAGCGGGTCGAGCGATCCGCAACCGTCCTCGCGATCGTCGAGCGCGATGCCCACCGGGCGGTCGGCGTGACCGTCGAAGGAGTCCCCGTCGAGCTCGTCGTCGCCGCGCCGGAGCGCTACGGCACGGAGCTCGTGCGAGCAACGGGCTCTCCCCAGTACGTCGCCTCGCTCGGCGAGCTGCCGGACGCGCGCACCGAGGAGGAGCTCTACGCGCGGCTCGGGATCCCCTGGTGTCCGCCCGAGCTTCGCGAGGGTCCGCTCGAACGAGAGCCGCCGCTGCTCGTCGCACCTGCGGATATTCGCGGCGACCTGCACTGCCACACGACATGGTCCGACGGCAAGGCGAGCGTCGAGGAGATGGCGGTCGCCGCGCGAGACCTGGGCTACGACTATGTCGCGATCTGCGACCACACGCCGAACGTGCGCGTCGTGCCGGGGCTCGACGCCGACGATCTCCGCCGGCAGGGCGAGGAGATCGCAGCGGTCAACGAGCGACTCGCGCCGTTCCGCGTGCTGCGCGGGACCGAATGCGACATCCGCAGCGACGGCACGCTCGATCTACCCGACGCGGCGCTCGCGGAGCTCGACTGGGTGCAGCTCTCGCTCCATGCCGGTCAGCGCGAGGAGGCGGACAGGCTGACGCGCAAGGTGGTGGAGGCGATGCGCCACCCGGCGGTGCGTTGCCTCAGCCACCCGAAGGGGCGCATCATCAACCATCGGCCGCCGAACGCGCTGCAGCTCGAGCGGGTGATCGAGGTCGCCCTCGAAGAGGGCGTCGCACTCGAGACGAACGGCCTTCCCGATCGACTCGACCTGCGAGACGAGGAGGTGCGGCTCGCCGTCGAAGCCGGTGTGCCGATCGTCTGCTCGACTGACGCGCACTCGGTGCGCGGGCTTCGCAACATGCGGCTTGCGGTCGCGACAGCGCGCCGCGGCTGGGCGACCGCGGCGAACGTGCTGAACACGCGCAGCCTCGACGAGGTGCTCGGGCTACGGCGCCGATAGGTCGGCGAGAAGACGACGTGCGTCGGCCAACCCTTCCGCGCGAAGCGTGAACCAGTAGGCGCGCGCGTTTCCGTGCATCGTTACGAGGCCCGCGCGGCGCAGCTGCGCGAGATGATGGTGCGCGGTCGACTTCGCAACCCCCGCGGCCTCGGCAAGCTCGGCGAGCGATGCGTCGCGCGTCGCGAGCACGCGCAGCATGCGCACGCGTCCCTCGTCGCCGAGTGCGCGACCGAGCAGGAGCGCGCGCTCCTCGAGCCGCTCCTCCTCGGGAACGGGATAGCAGATGATCCGCGTCCGGTCGTGCTGGCAGAGCAGGAGCCACGGGCGTCCGGCGAGGTGCGGTATGAGCGCGACCGTTTCGAGCTCGGGCTCCGGCTCGTACCGGTAGCCGCCGGCGGCGATCTCGATCAGCTCCTCCGGAGAGACGGCGAGGCGCCGCTTCGCCGCTGCGTCGCGCTCGAGCTCCGCGACGACGCCGCGGTCGAAGAGCTCGCCCTGATAACGGGTGAGCACGTCCAGCACGCGCCGCTTCGTCTGGGCCGGCGTCAGCGGCAGCAGCAGCTCGAGCGACGCTCGGGCCTGGCCCGCGTAGTAGCGATCGTGGTCGAGAAGGCCCGGATCGCCGGCCGCGGTCGCCTCGAGCGCCTCCAGGCCGGCCACCGTCCTCCAGGCGGGCACGTAGACCCCGGTGAGGTGCCGGCGTAGCTCTGTGCCGTCGAGCGCCTGTACGCCCGCGACGACGTCGTCAGGGTGGTCGAGGGCGACGCCGAGCAGGTGGAGCCACAGCTCGCCCGAGCGGACTCCGACCCGCTCGACGGCACGCCGGAGCCCGGGGCTCGAGCCCTCGAGGGAGCCCTCCGGGCCTGTAAGGGACGAGAGCCCGATCAGGAGCTCGAAGCCGGCGCCGGCCATGACCTCCACCCGCAGCGGTTGCATAGCGGGCATCGCATCGTGTACGAATTCGGTCATAGCCATTCGATCAATCTCGAACGTTAGCAGCGAAAGGGGACGATCATGCGCTACCGCCTGCTCGGCCGCAGCGGGCTCCGGGTCTCGGAGCTCGCACTCGGCACGATGACGTTCGGCACCGACTGGGGCTGGGGAGCCGACGAGGCGGAGTGCCGCCGGATCGTCGAGCGGTTCGCCGAGGCCGGAGGCAACTTCCTCGACACCGCGAACAACTACACCGACGGCTCGAGCGAGCGGATCGTCGGTGCGGCGACGCTCGCAGACCGCGAACGGTGGGTGCTCGCGACGAAGTACACGCTGACCGTCGACCGGACCGATCCGAACGCGGGCGGCAACCACCGCAAGAGCCTGGTCCGCTCGCTCGAACAGAGCCTGCGGCGTCTGCAGACGGACTACGTCGACCTGCTCTGGCTCCACATGCGCGATGCGACGACGCCGATCGAGGAGTTCGTGCGCGCGCTCGACGACCAGGTGCGACTCGGCAAGGTGCTCTACGTCGGCATCTCGGACTCGCCGTCGTGGGTCGTCTCGCGCGCGAATGCGATCGCCGAGCTGCGCGGCTGGTCGCCCTTCGTCGCCGTCCAGGTCCCCTACAGCGTCGCCGATCGTGATCCCGAACGCGAGGTGCTGCCGATGGCGGCGGAGCTGGGCCTCACCGTCACCCCGTGGGGCGTGCTCGGCGCCGGCGCGCTCACCGGGCGACCCGTCGAGTCGCTGCGCTGGCCCGAGGAGGGTGCCTCGGAACGCACGACCGCCGTGGTCGCCGCGCTTCGAGAGGTCGCTGACGAGGCAGGCTGCACGCCGGCGCAGGCCGCGATCGCCTGGCTCCTCGACCGGCACGGCCCCGAGCTCGTACCGATCGTCGGCGTACGCTCCGCGGAGCAGCTCGAGGAGAACCTCGGCGCGCTCGACGTGGACCTCTCGGACGAGCAACGTGCGAGGCTCGACACGGCCGGCGCGCCGTCGCTTGGCTTTCCGCGCTCGTTCCTCGAGTCGGAGGGCGTGCGCGATCTCATCTACGGAGACGCATGGAAGCTGCTGTACTCGAACCGTGCGCGTGCTTGCGACGATGCGGCTGCCCGGTGAGGCGTGGGACGAGCTCGGCGACGTCGAGATCGGCCCGCTCGAAGGCCCGAGGGACGACGTCGAGGTACTGATCGTCGCCGGCGACCGGGTCGACGACCGGGTGCTCGACCTGTTCCCTTCGCTGCAGCTCGTCGCCAACTACGGCGTCGGCTACGACCCGGTCGACGTCGATGCGTGCCGCGCGCGCGGCGTCGCGGTCACGAACACGCCCGGCGTGCTCAACGCCGCGACTGCAGATCTCGCGTTCGCGCTCGTGCTCGCGACTCGGCGGCGGGTCGTCGAAGGCGACCGGCTCGTGCGCGAGCGACGCTGGGGCTCGACGTGGTCGGAAGGGCCGTTCCTCGGGCGCGACCTCGCAGGGGCGACGCTCGGGATCGTCGGGATGGGCCGTATCGGCGCGGCCGTCGCACAGCGGGCGAGTGCGTTCGAGATGCGCGTCCTCCACCACCGCCGCACAAACACGGGCGGCCCCGGATATCGAGGGCTCGACGACCTGCTGCGGGAGTCGGACGTCGTCTCGCTGCACCTCCCGCTCACGACCGAGACGACCGGCGTCATCTCGCGCGAGCGCCTTGCGCTCCTGCGCGACGGCGCGACGCTCGTGAACACGGCCCGCGGCGCCGTCGTCGAAGAGGAAGCGCTCGTCGACGAGCTCGTCTCGGGGCGCATCGGCGCCGGCCTCGACGTCTTCGTGCACGAGCCGCACGTCCCCGAGGCGCTGGTCGGGCTGCCGAACGTCGTGCTGACACCGCACATCGGCAGTGCCACTGTCGAGACGCGTGCGGCGATGACCCGCCTCGTCGTCGACAACGTGCTCGCGCTCGAGCGCGGCGAGCCGCTGAAGACGCCGGTGTAGCTCCTAGTCCTGGCCGGGACGCCCGGCCGAGACCCACTCGCGAACCTCGTACCAGTGGCTCTGCCGCAATGCCTCGGCCACCTTCTCGTCCGTGTGGGCGGCGTAGAAGACGTTGTGCTCGAGGTCGCAGCAGATCGCGATGTCCGACAGGGCGACCTCGGCGATCTTCATCAAGGCGTCGGCAGGCAGCTGCGCCTCGGCGACCGTGTAGTGCTTGAACTGGAGCTCGGGCGCGATCTCCATCAGGTCGGGCCAGTCGGGGCAGGTGCGCGTGCTCACAGTCGTTCCAGTTCGGCGGCGAGGGTCCAGCGTCCTTCCAGACGGACGAGGCCGCGAGATTCGTCGGACGGGTAGACGACGAAGACGAGCGCGTCGTCGAGCGAGTGGTACTGCGTCTCGGCCCGCTCGTCCGTCAGGTCGGCTCGGAGGTGCAGGCGACCGTCCCCGAAGGGCGGACGCTCGGCCTCGAAGCGGAGGGGCAGCGACCGCGTGCCGTCGGTCCAGCCGAGCTCGGCGGTGGAAACCGCGCCGGCCGCGACGAGAATCGCTGCGTCGTCGCGCAGCTCCCAGCCGAGCCGGGGCGGCGGGATCGGCGCATCGGCGACGAGCTCGAGTGCGATCGAGAACGGCTCCCCGGCGAGCAGCTGCAAGCGCTCGTCGCCGTCGCCGCCGAGCAGGCGCACGTTCTCGATCCTCGCGACGTCGCCCCCCCACTCCTTGAGCCCGGCGGCGCGCTCCTCCGGATTGCGCTCACCGGCGAGCAGGCGCCGGTACGCGACGATCGCCTCGTGCGTCGTCCCGTCGAAGAAGACCGCGCCGTCCTTCAGCAGCACGGCGCGGTCGCAGAGACGCTCTACCGCGGACGCGTCGTGCGAGACGAACACGATCGTCCCGCCCCCGTTCTTGAATTCGAAGATCTTGCCGAAGCACTTGCGCTGAAACGCCTCGTCGCCGACGGCAAACACCTCGTCGAGCAACAGCACCTCGGCTTCGATGTGCGCTGCGATCGCGAACCCCAGTCGCATGTATTCCCCCGACGAGTACGTGCGCACCGGCAGATCGATATTTTTCTCGAGTTCCGCGAACGTGACGATCTCATCGAGCTTCTCGCGGATCCGCACCCGCGAGAGCCCGTGGATCGAGCCGTTCAGGTAGACGTTCTCGCGGCCGGTCATGTCGGGGTGGAAGCCGGCGCCGAGCTCGAGCAACGAGCCAATGCGGCCTCCGACGGCGACGTGGCCTGACGTCGGCTTCACGATTCCGGAGAGCAGGCGCAGCAGCGTCGTCTTGCCGGAGCCGTTGCGGCCGACGAGGCCCACCGCGCTTCCCGGCTCGACCGAGAAGGAGACGTCCCGCAGCGCCCACACGTCCGCACCGCGCGCGTGGCGGCGCGCGAAGATCAGATCCTTCAGCGCGCGGCTCTCGCGCGGGTACACGCGAAAGCGGCGCGCGGCATGCTCTACGACGATCTCGCCCGGCCTCACGCCGCTGACGGTACCGCCAGCGCCCTGCGGACGATGCCTGCGAGCGTTCGCACGAACGCCGGATCGGCGTTCGGCATCTCGATCCGCCGCAGCTCGATCCCGAGTTCCCGCGCGAGCTCGACCGCCTCGACGTCGAGGTCCCAGCGGATCTCGAGGTGATCCGAGACGAAGCCGACCGGGCAGACGAGCACGCTCGCCGCCCCGAGGGACCGGAGGTGGTCGAGGATGTCCGGGCCGAGCCACGGCTCCCCGGTGGGCGACTCGCTCTGGAACGAGAACGACCAGTCGCTGACGTCCGCGGCCTCGGCCACGAGCCGCGAGGTCTCGAGCAGCTGCTCCTTGTACGGGTCGCCCCGCTCGAGGATCCGGGCCGGCAGCGAATGCGCCGTGAACACGACGTGCGCGTCGGTGCCGCGGATCCTGTCTGCGAGCAGGTCGACGAAGCCGCTCTCGTCGTGCCAGCTGTCGACGAAACGCAGATCCGCGCGGCCGTCCAGCGCGGACTCGAGCTGGTCGCGGTAGCCCTTGATCGAGAGCGCCGAGTAGTGGGGCGCGAGCACGAGGCCGACGACGGTGTCAGCCCCGGCGTCGAGCGCTGCTGCCGCGGCGTCGGCGATCCGCGGCGTCCAGTGCTTCATGCCCGTAAAGACGGGCAGCCCGAGCTCGCGCTCGAGCGCCGCGCGGGTCTCGTCGGTGATTGCGTTCAGCGGCGACGAGTCCTCGATGCCGAGCCGGCGATACCGCTCGACGAGGTCGGCGAGGTTCTCAGGGGCAACCGGGCGGCCGCCGCGGATGTCGGCGTAATACGCCGGCACGTCGGCCAGCCGCTCGGGCGAGCCGTACGCCATCAGGACGACCGCGTCGCTCACGCCTCCGAGGCTAGCCGTTGGGCGTACGTCAACTTAGAACTGGGCGACAGCCCGGGCAACCAGCAGACACAGCGTCAGCGCCAGCAGCGTCTCGACGCCGAGCACCAGATGGCGTGAGCCGAGGCGATTTCCGGTGAGCAATGCAAAGACCCGCATGTTGTTTCCCTTCGTTTCCGCAGTTTGAGTAAGAAGTTGCAAGGCCCGACCGCATCGGGCTTGGCAAAAGACAGCATCGCCGAAGCAGGCCGCTTGACACCATCACTCGTTCCGGGTTAAGCGCCCTGGTTCACCGCGGGTTCGAGGCGAGACGCTGGAGAAAGTCGATGGTCGCATCCCATGCCGGCTTCTCGCCGCTCGGCAGCCAGGAGAGCCGCACGGCGGTTCCTTGGGCGTAGGCATACCGCACGTCCGCCTCGTCGCCGCTCCAGCCACCTGCTCGGAGGCCCGCGAGGTAGCCCTCCCAGACGGCTGCGGACACCTCGTCGGCGAGATCGGCGGGGAATGCCTCGTCGGCGATGCCGTCGGCGACGAGGACGCCCGCGTCGAGCCCGAACGCGCCGAACCCACAGTACGCCCAGTCGACAACCACGTCGGCATTCGGGCCGATGACGTTCGCCGGGTGGAAGTCGTGGTGGCACAACGTCTGGGGCAGCGCGTCGAGCCGATCGACGATCTCGGTGTCCGTCACCTCGTGGAGCGCGAGGTAGGCCCGAAGCCAGCCGCGCGAGAGCCACTCGTCCTGCGGCACCGGCGCAGCCTGTGCGCGACCGAGGCGGTGTGCGATGTCGCCGAGCAACTCGGGCGTCCAGCTCGCAACCTCGGGTGCCTCGGCGAGCCACAGCGCCACCGAGCCGTCGCCGCGCTGCACGAGGGCACGGCACTCGGGCGCTCCGAACGGCCGCGCGATGCCGGACTCGTACACGCACGGCTCGCGGCGCCAGTAGTACGGATGAGCGGGATCGCTCGACGCCGGCCAGCGGCCGCCTCCCCCGCCGTTCCGGACGACCTTGAGCACCGCGCTGTCGTCTCGCGTCTGAACGCGGCAGATGCCGGCCGTGGCCGCAGGCGGGGTTCTGCGCAGCTGCTCGGTCGACCGAACGACGCTCGTGCCGAAGACGAGCTCCAGCTCGGCCGCCGGGATCTCGATCAGACGCGCGCCTCCACCGTACGCTCCTGAACGAGCGCGGCGAGTCGCGTGAGCACAGCCGGGTCTGTCTCGGGCAGCACGCCGTGCCCGAGGTTGAAGATGTGGCCGGGGCGTCCACCGGCGCGGGCGAGCACGTCGATCGCCGCGTCCTCGACGCGCTCCCAGGGCCCGAGCAGAACGGCGGGATCGAGATTGCCCTGCACGCCGCGCTGCTCGCCGACGACGCTCCAGCCGCTGTCGAGCGGGAGGCGCCAGTCGAGCCCGATCACGTCCCCGCCGGCACGCGCGAGCGCAGCGAGCAACTCCTCGGTGACGCCCGTGCCGAAGTGAATCGTCGGAACGTCGACCGAGGCGAGGACGCGCGCCGAGTACGGCGCGACGAACTCCTCGTAGTCCGCCGGGGCGAGCGCGCCCACCCACGAGTCGAAGACCTGGATCACGTCGGCACCGGCATCCGCCTGCGCAGCGACGTAGCGGGCAAACTGCTCGGAGAGCCGGTCGAGGAGCGCGTGCCACACCGCAGGTGTGCGGTACATCAACGCCTTCGTGCGTGCGAAGTCGCGGCTCGGCCTTCCCTCGACGAGGTAACCGGCCACGGTGAACGGACCGCCGCAGAATCCGACGAGTGCCTGCTCCGCGGCGAGCTCGCCGCGCACGAGGCGGACCGCCTCGAGGATCGCCTCGTCCGGCTCCGTGACGCGCAGGTTCTCGACGTCCGCACTCGAGGCGACCGGCTGCTCGACGACCGGCCCGACGCCTTCGACGAGCTCGACGTGGATGCCCATGCCGAGCACCGGCGACATGATGTCCGCGAAGAGCACGGCTGCGTCGACGCCGTGCCGCCGCACCGGCTGCAACGTGACCTCCGCGCACAGCTCCGGCGTTCCGGCGACCTCGAAGAACGAGTGGCGCTCACGGATCGCCCGGTATTCGGGCAGCGAGCGTCCGGCCTGACGCATGAACCACACCGGCGTACGCTCGACCGGCTCGCGCCACGCGGCGCGCACGAGAAGCGGTTCCGTCACGCGCCTACACTAGCCCGGGTCATGGGCCCTCTCGTCGCACGCTGGCGGACGCTCGAGCGCGCCCCGGTCGAAGCCGGCTCGCTCCAGCAGGTCACGGTGGAGGTCGACAACGCCGGCACCGCGGCATGGCGGACACGTGGCGTCGAGGACGGGCTTTTCCTGACGTATCACTGGCTCGACGAGCGCGGGAACCCGATCGTCTGGGACGGCATCCGGACTGCGCTCGAGCGCACCGTCGAGCCCGGCGAGACCCTGCGCCAGACGCTCGCGCTGCGCGCTCCGATCCCGCCCGGCCGCTATCGCCTCGCAGTCGACCTCGTCGAGGAGCACCGCTTCTGGCTCGCCGAGCTCGGCGTGGCACCGTATGAAGAGGACGTCGACGTGACGCCGCGCGACGCGAGCGGTGCGAGGGTCTTCGGCGCCGAGCCGGACGACGAGTGGCTCGGGCGCGCGCGTGAGCTGCACCGCGAGGGCTACTCGGCCGTCGGCGGGGCGCTCGACATGCGCGGTCTGCCGGAGTACGCACCGGGCGGCGGACGGCACCCGCGCTTCCCGCATCCGCTCGTCTGCCCGTCCCTCCTCTCCGGCCTCGAGCCGAACACAGAGGTGGCGGGTCTTCCCGCCTATAGGGCCGACGACGACGAGCCGTACATGTACGACGGCCGCCTCGTGATCAGACTTCGATCGCGATCTGGTCGTCGACGCTCCTGAACACGAGCGCGCCGAGAGCGAGTGCGACCGTGCACGCGACGACGAGGTACAGCGCGTCGCCCCAGAAGGGAAGCGTGCCGTCGAAGAGCGGTGCGCGCACCGCCTCGATCGCCGGCGCGAGCGGATTCGCCCAGTGGATGAAGCCGACGAGCGTGTGATGGTTGACGAGCTCCGAGCCGGTCAGCGGATAGAGGATCGGCGTCAGGAAGAACCACGGCACGAGCAGGGCCGCGACCATGAACTCGACATCGCGGAAGAGCACGTTGAGCGAGGCGACGGCGAGCGCGATACCGCAGACGACGCCGACGAAGAGCACGCAGAGCGGAATCGCGAGCCACTCGGTCCCGCGCACACGTGGCAAGGCGATGAAGTTGATGAGGAGCAGCAGCACGAGCATCACGCCGAAGCTGACGAGGTGAGCGAACACGACCGACAGCGGTACGAGTTGCCGCGGAAAGCGCGTCTTGCGAATGAGGTTCGCGTTGTCGAGCATCGAGCGCGTCGACGACTGCACCGCAGCGGCGAAGAAGGTCCAGAGGGAGAGGCCGGTGAGGAGGAAGAGCGGGTAGTGGCCTCCCTCCGCGAACGGCGACTTCCACACGACGCCGAACACGAGCAGGTAGACGCCCATGAGCATCACCGGGTTCGCGACCGTCCAGAGCACGCCGAGCGCGGAGCCGCGGTACTTCGCCTGCAGGTCGCGCCGGAACAGGTTGCCGAGCAGCTCCCGGTAGCGGACGACGTCCGCGTAGACGGTCATCGCCTGCGCCCGTAGATCGAAACGCCCCCGTACTGGCCGGCGCTCATGTGCGCGAGGGTGGCGAGGGTCATTCCGGCCTTCGGGACCCGCGAGAGGAAGTAGCCGAAGGGAACGGGCGCCCAGCCGTCGGAACGCTCCATCCGCCGGACTGTGACCCCGGCCCGCGTGAATGCGGCGAGGTACGCCCACACGGTGTGCACGTGCTCGTTGATGCCGAGCTCCTTCTCGCTGGCCTGTTCGGGATTGTCGGCGCTGCGTCCGAGCCCGCGCGTGCCCTCGTTCAGCCCCGCGACGACGCCGCCGTGTCGCGTCACCCGCGCCATCTCGCGGACCATCTTCGGCAGGTCCAGCGCGTGGTGCAGCGTCGCAACGCAGTACGTCACGTCAAAGGTCTGGTCGCTGAACGGCAGGTTCTCGCCGTCGGCCTGCACGCGCCCGAAGTCGCCGTAGAACGCGCCTCGGCCGAGCCCGATCTTCTCGTCGACGAGGATGTCCGTCGCGACGTACTCGCACTCGCGCTCGAGCCAGAAGCGCGACGCCCACGCCTTGGCTGCGCCCACCTCGAGCACGCGGAGCCCGCGCTCCGTGTCGATGTAGCGGTCGAGCAGGACCTGGAACGAGTGGCCGTTCGCGAGCCAGTTCGTATCCGTCCAGCCGAGCTCGCGTACGAAGGGGAGCACGGCATCGACCGTGTCGTCCGGCTCGTACCACCCCTCGGTGCGGGCCTTCTCGAGCCACCCCTCCGCCTCCCGAAGCTTCTCGGGCGCGCCCGGCAGCTCGCGGTGGAGCATGAGCGGGATCCCGTCGGGGGCGCGGCCGAACGTGCGGCCGCAGCCGGAGCAGTCAAGTGCGTCCCCGTCGGGCCGGAGCTCGCTGCGGCAAAACGGGCAGCGGAGGATCTCGAGGAGCTGCATCCGGCGGTCAACCTACCGTGCAGAGCACGCCGCCTGTCCGCCCCCAAACACCCTACTTACGTCCCTCGGTTACGCTGACGCCGTGACGGTTGCGGTGGCTGCCCTTGCCGCGCTCCCGGCGAGCTTTCTGACGATTCGGGCGCTGCTGCACACGCCTGCGGCCCGCCATGTCGTCGCCGCACCTCGAAAGGACCGCTGGCACACGCGCTCCACGCCGCTTCTCGGCGGCACTGGGATCATGGCGGGACTGCTCGCCGCCGCGGGGATCGCGCTCGCGGCCGGGATCGTCCCTGCCTCGGCCGAGCTCGGAGGCATCCTCGGCGGCTGCGCCATCGTCTTCGTCGCGGGCCTCCTCGACGACGTCTTCCACCTCTCCCCGCTCACCAAGATCGGCGCACAGGGGGCCGCCGCCGCACTCGTGCTCGCGTCCGGCGTCCACGTTGAGCTCGTCGGCAACGACGTCGCGGCGACGGTGATCGGCGTCCTCTGGCTGATCGGCATGACGAACGCGTTCAACCTGCTCGACAACATGGACGGGCTCGCGGCAACCCTCGCCGCGATCGCGTGCGCGTTCTTCGCAATCGACGCGTTCACGGCCCACCCGAATCACCTCGTCGCGACTCTGTCGCTGGGCATTTGCTTCGCCTGCCTCGGCTTTCTGCCGTACAACCTGCGCCTGCGCGGCCCGGCGGCGGTCTTCATGGGCGACAGCGGCTCCCAGGTGCTCGGGTTCGCCCTCGCGTCGCTCGGACTCGCCTCGAGCTGGACGGTCGCCGGCTCGACGGTCGCGACCCTCCTGCTTCCAATTCTCGTGCTCGCCGTGCCGATCCTCGACACGACGCTCGTAACGATCGTGCGACTCCTCGAGGGGAGGCCGGTGACGCACGGCGGCCGCGACCACACGTCTCACCGCCTCGTCTACCAGGGGCTGTCGGACAAGCGTGCGGTGGTGCTTCTCGCCGTCGTCTCCGCCGCCCTCGGCTTCACGAGCCTCGCGTACGAGGTGCTGGACGACCAGCGCATCACGCTCGCGGGCGTGCTGATCACCTTCGCCTTCCTGCTCCAGTTCGGCAGCTACCTCGCAGACGTCGAGCGCGCACCGGAGCCGGAAGGCGCCACCTCGTTCATCCGCTCGCTCCTCGTGCACCGGCGCCGCTTCGTCGAGGTCGTCGTCGACTTCGCCCTGATCAGCGCGTCGTTCACGATCGCGTTCATCATCCGCAACGAGGGAACGGGCGTGCCCTGGCAGCGGCACGTGTTCAACCTCTCGCTGCCGGCGATCCTCGTCGCGCGCTACGTGTTCTTCATGCTCTTCGGCCTGTACCGCGGGGTGTGGCGCTACGCGGGCGCGCGCGACGCCGCGAGCATCTTCGGCGCGGTTGTGCTCTCCGAGGCCGCGGCCTTCCTCTTCATCTGGGCGACGGTGCAGTGGAACGGCTTCCCGCGCGGCACGTTCCTGATCGACGTGCTGCTCTGTTCGCTGCTGATCGGCGTCGCCCGCTTCTGGGAACGCGGCGCCGCACACGCGATCCGAAGCGTCGTCCGCCGGTCGGACCAGGAGCGGACGCTGCTCGTCGGCGCGGGCCGGAGCGGGAGAAGCCTGCTGCGCGAGCTGCGCGAGACGCCCGGCGTTCGAGTGGTCGGTTTCGTGGACGACGCGGCCGCCTTCCGCCGCCGCCGCATTCAGGGGGTGCCCGTCGTGGCGAGCCTCGACGAGATCGGCTGGGCGATCGGACGCCTGTCGCCCGACACCGTGCTCGTGACGATCCCCGACGCGCCCCGGGAAGGCCTGGACGCTGTCGTGGAGGCGTGCAGGCGCGCCGACATCTCCTGCCGGTTCGTCCGGCGGGAGATGGATCTCGACCCCGCAGCCGTCCTCGGCGCGGCGGTCGAGTGAGCGCCGTCGCAAGCCCGCGCCGCACCGACAATCTCGCGCGGCCGACGACGACGTTCGCCGACCGGCTGCTGGCCGCGGCGCCGCTCGCGAGCATCTACATCTGGCTTTGCATGATCTACATCGTCGGGGCGTGGAAGCGCGTCACGCCGTGGCTCTTCACCGACGAGCTCGAGCTGACGCAGCTCTCGCGCTCGATCGCGGCGACAGGCCGATCGGCGCGGCGCGGCGAGCCGCATTCGTTCGAGTCGCTCTACACCTACCTCACCGCACCGGTGTGGCTCATTCACGACGTCGCGGCCGCGTATTCCACGATCAAGTACCTCGACGTCTTCGTGATGGCATCGGTGCTCTTTCCGACGTACTTCCTGGCGCGGATGGCCGTCGGCCGCGTCTGGGCGCTCTTCGCGGCGACCGGCGCCGCCGCGATCCCGTCGCTCGCCTACTCGTCGTGGATCGTCGAGGAGACGCTTGCGTATCCGTACGCAGCGCTCTGCTTCTTGCTGATCGCCAAGGCGCTCGCCACGAGGCGCCGCGCCTGGATCGCCGCCGCGGTAGCGGCGACGCTCGTCGCGCCGCTCGTGCGCGGTGAGCTCGTCGTCATGCCGATCATCCTCCTGCTCTCGATCCTCTTCGCCCTGTGGTCGAGCGAGTGGTCGCTCGAGCGACGGCGGTCGTGGACCTCCGGCGACTACATCGGCTTCTTCACGCTCGTCCTCGGCGTCATCTTCGCCGTGAGCGGCTATGCGAGCTGGCACTCCCACGAGTGGATCCAGGTCACCGCCTACAACTGGACCAAGCACAGAATCTTCCTCTACGGGGACTGGGCGGCAGGTGCACTCGCGATCGGGCTCGGAGTGATCCCGTTGGTCGCCGGGCTCGCGGGCTTCGTCCCGGTACGCGGCGAGGAGCGGACGCGCGGGATCCGCATGGTCCGCTGCGTCGCGTTCGCGGGCTTCATCGCCTTCGGCCTCTACACCGCGATGAAGGCTGCCTACCTGTCGATGAACTTCGCGACGCGGGTCGAGGAGCGGAACCTCATCTACATTGCGCCACTGCTTTTCATCGGCACTGCGTTCGTGCTGGAGCGGCGACGCGTGAACCTGATCGCGCTCGCGGGAGCAGCGGCGTACGGCTTCTATCTCGTCGTCGGCACGCCGTTCTTCATGGACCGCCAGCTTTACTCCGATGCGCTCGGACTGGCGATCCTCGAGCAAGCAAACCGCTTTTATGAGTGGACTCCGGCGGACGCGCAGTGGGTGCTGCTCGCGCTGCTCGGAGGCGGGCTCGCGCTCGTGCTGGCGCTGAACTTCCTGCGCGACCGGCGGACGCTCAGCGCGACGCTCGCGGCGATCCTCGGAGTCGGCCTCCTCGCCTGGAATGTCACCGGCCAGATCGCGGCAGCGGCCGGAAACGTCTCGGTCAGCCGCGAGCTCGAGCAGACGATCCGGCATCCGTTCACGTGGGTCGACGACGTTGCCGGCGGCAAGAAGACGCTCTACCTCGCGCAGGGCGTCGCCGACCAGAACCCCGAGTGGTTGCTCGAGTTCTGGAACCGGTCGATCGTCAGCGTGAGCAGCATTGACGCGTCGCTCGGCGGCCCGGGGCCGGCAGGCGCGCCGAACATCACGCCGACGGGGAAGCTCTACTGGACGACCGACCCCGCCGTGATCGGGCGGGAGTACGACTATGCGGTCGAGGACTGGCCGTGCGTCGACTTCGCCGGAACGTTCAGGAAGCGCCACTTCTACCGCGGCGGCGCGGATAGGCCGGCGGAATGGCGCCTCATCCAGCTCACGAAGCCGAACCGGCTCCGCGCGGAGTGCACAGGCATCTACCCCGACGGCTGGACCGGGCCGAACGACAGCAGCTACGTCCGCTTCGCGTCGGGTCGGCAAGGCTGGCTGCGCATCAGGATCTCGAGGCAGAACTGGCCGTCGACCCCGGTTCACGTCCAGGTCTCCTCGATCGCGACCGTGCACCATCAACCGGTTCCCGGGAAGCTTCTCCGCGAGAAGCGCTTCGTGGTGCCGACGCTCGGGACACGCGTGCTGTGGCTCCGGACGCCGGCGACGCCGTTCACGGCGCGCGTAGTCGTCGACCGGAAGTTCGTCCCGCACGAGCTCGACCCGCGGAGCGGCGACCCCCGCACGCTCGGAGCGCAGGTCGACTACCGGTACTTCACGAAGCTGCCTGCGCAGGCACGGCCCTAGGAGGATTGGCGACCGGCGATGGAGCTCGTCGAGATCGTCGAGCGTGCGTGCGTCGAGCACCCCGAGTTGGAGCTCCACCCACCGCCGCCGCCCGGC
>WNFV01003656.1_pt1 | contig 22815 bp, 17 predicted proteins | sample 5400101 | NCBI WGS metagenome assembly WNFV01 (sample SAMN13153361, study PRJNA577476) | soil metagenome | isolation source: 115 cm soil or saprolite under grassland replicate 1 | place: USA:California | collected 2016-06-15 | reverse complement strand
ACCCCGGCGGACCTGGCCCCCAGGGCCGCCGGCTCGGTATCGCTCGACACGGCGCAGCTCACCCCGCACACCGACAGCGCGCGCGTGCTGGTCCAGGGCAACCCCATCGGCACCACCGTGACGGCGATCCGCCGGACGCCGGACTCGCTCCTGTTCACCGAGCAGAGCAGCCTCGGGAACGGCGCCTTCCAGCAGCAGACCACCATGGTGGTCGATCCGGCGGACGCGTCCCCGCGACGGCTCGACCAGGTGACGATCCAGCAGGGGCGCACGACCGAGACGCACATGACCTACACCGGCGGGCGCGCGAAGGGGCGCGGCGGCGTGCCCCAGCAGGACGGCAGCGTGCAGCAGGTCGAGATCGACACCGTCCTGCCGGCCGGCACCATGGACGAGAACGCCGTGGCCTTCGTGGTGCCGGCGTTCCCGCTCGCGCCGGGAACGACTCTCACGGTGAACTTCTTCGCGCCGAGCGAAGGCGCGGTGAAGGCCTTCACGTTCAAGGTCGGGAAGCCGGAGAGCGTCACCGTCCCCGCGGGCACGTTCCAGGCGTACCACATCGACGTGAGCGGGGGGCGCGTCCCGTTCGTGATGTACGTGAGCGCGGATGCGCCGCGCCGGGTCGTGAAAACCGAATTCGTCGGCCAGCCGTTCGTCGTGGAGCTCGTCAAGTAACCGGAGGCGGAACCCCGTGATGCGGAGAGCCTCGCACCTGCTGCTCGCGCTGTGCGCCGGCTGCGCTGCGGCGGGCGCGCGTCCGACCGCGAAGCCCGCGCCTGCATCCGCAGCCGCCGCGGGCTCGGAGAGCACCAGCGTCAGCCGGACGCAGTATGCGTCCACTTACCGGCGGCACCCGAACGCGCCGGTGCTGATCCGCAACGCGACCGTCCTGACGGCCACGGGCCGGGAGATCGCGAACGGGTCGATCCTGTTCAAGGACGGTCGGATCGTGGCGGTGGGCGAGACGGTGGAGGCGCCCGCGGACGCGGTGGTGGTGGACGGCACCGGGAAGTACGTCACCCCGGGGCTGATCGATACCCACTCGCACCTGGGCGTGTACGCCGCCCCCGGGACCGACGCCGAGTCCGACGGCAACGAGGCGACCAACCCGGTGACGTCGGAGGTCTGGGCGGAACACTCGTTCTGGCCGCAGGACCCGCAGATCCCGCTCGCGATCGCTGGCGGAATCACGACGATCCAGGCGCTGCCCGGATCGGCCAACCTGATCGGTGGCCGGAGCGCGGTTCTCAAGCTCGTGCCCGCCCGCACCGTGCAGGAGATGAAGTTCCCCGGCGCGCGCTACGGCCTGAAGATGGCGTGCGGTGAGAACCCGAAGCGGGTGTACGGGCGCCGCAGCGGGCCGTCGACCCGCATGGGCAACATGGCGGGCTACCGCAGCGCGTTCATCCAGGCCGAGGGATACCGCCGCAAGTGGGACGCCTGGAACAAGGACCACAAGGGGGATCCGCCCGAGCGCAACCTGCGGCTCGAGACGCTCGCGGAGGTGCTGCGCGGCAACATCTACGTGCAGAACCACTGCTACCGCGCCGACGAGATGGCGCAGATTCTGGATCTCGGCCGCGAGTTCGGATTCCACATCCGCTCGTTCCACCACGCGGTGGAGGCGTACAAGATCGCGGACCTGCTCGCCCGCGACAGCGTGTCCGCCTCCGTCTGGGCCGACTGGTGGGGCTTCAAGGAAGAGGCGATGGACGGGATCCACGAGAACGCCGCCCTGCTGCAGCAGGCAGGGGCCCGCCCGGTGATCCACTCCGACAGCCCGAGCGGGATCCAGCGGCTGAACCAGGAGGCCGCCAAGGCGATGTACTACGGCCAGCGGGCCGGGATCCCGATCACGCGCGCCCAAACGATCCGGTGGATCACGGCGAACCCGGCCTGGGTCCTTGGGGTCGATTCCGTGGTGGGCACGCTCGAGCCGGGCAAGATGGCCGACGTCGTCGTGTGGTCGGGAGATCCGTTCTCCGTGTACACGAGGGCGCTGCAGGTCTACAACGACGGCTGGCTGGTGTACGACCGCAACGATCCGGCGCACCAGCCGCGCACCGATTTCGAGCTGGGCCACGTCGCCGCGCCCGGGAGCGACCGATGATCGCGCTGCTCCTCGCGCAGACCATCGCCATCACGGGTGGGACGGCCTATCCCGTCTCCGGTCCCAAGATCCCCAACGCCACCGTCCTGGTGCGCGACGGCAGGATTGCCGCCGTCGGGACGAACGTGGCGGTCCCGTCGGACGCGACGCGGATCGACGCGACGGGCAAGTGGGTGACGCCGGGACTGATCGACGGCGGCAGCCAGGTGGGGCTCGTCGAGATCAACGCGGTGGGCGGCACGCGGGAAGGCTCGCTGGCCAGCGACACCATCGCCGCCGCGTTCAACGTGGCCGAGGGTCTGAACCCCGCGTCGGTCCTCATCCCCGTGACGCGGATCGAAGGCATCACCACCGCGCTCGCCGCGCCGGACGGCCATCTGATCAGCGGGCAGGCGGTCCTGATCGACCTCGACGGCGCGACCATCGAGCAGATGCTGGTGAAGTCGCCCGTCGCGGTGGTCGCCCGGTTGAACGAGGATGTGAAGGACGAGGCTGGCGGCTCGCGCGCCGGCATCGCCCAGCGGCTGCGCCGCGTGCTCAGCGACGCGCTGGAGTACGGCCGCCGCCGGGCCGACTACACGCACGCGCAGATGCCGCCGCTCGCCGCGCCGGCGGCGGACCTCGAAGCGCTGCTCCCCGTGCTGCGGGGCGAGCTGCCCCTGATCGCGGTGGCCAACCGGAAGAGCGACATCGAGACCGCCCTGCGGATCGCCCGGGAGTACAAGCTCAGGTTGATTCTCGCGGGCGCGGCCGAGGGGTGGCAGGTCGCGAAGGACATCGCGGCGGCCGGCGTTCCCGTTCTGGTCGAGCCGATGGACAACATCCCGAGCTACGACGCGCTGGGCATCCGGTACGAAAACGCCGGCCTGCTCGCGAAGGGGGGCGCGAAGGTCGTGCTGATGGAGACCGACAGCCACAACGCCCGCAACCTGCGCCAGCAGGCGGGCAACGCCATCGCCTACGGCCTGTCCTGGGACGACGCGCTCCGGGCCGTCACCCTCTCTCCGGCCGAGGTGTTCGGCATGGCCGATCGGTACGGCTCGCTCGACCCGGGCAAGGTGGCGAACGTCGTGGTCTGGAGCGGTGATCCCTTCGAGTTCACCACGGGCGTGGAGCACGTCTTCATTCGGGGACTCGGCGCCCCGCATCACGGGAGCGCGGGAGGCAAGCGCCTCGAGGTGTTCCTCGGAAGGCGCTGGGATCTCGACACGGCGCTCTTCGACATCGGGTCTCGTACACAGCGCCGTGACGTAGCGACTGCCGAACTCCCGCCAATAGGCGAACAGCGGCGGAACGATTTGGCCGACCGCGGCGCCTCCGAGCGTCAGGAGCCCGTGCCCCGCGCCTCGGGCGAAGGCCTGCTGCAGGCGTCTAGCGAACGCGGCTTCCAGCTCGGAGGCGTCGTCGTCGGGAGCGAGCAGGAGACGCCCGTGCGGCGTCAGGCAGGGAGCAAGGCGAAGCGTGTCCAAGGCGGGCATCTTGACATCTCTTAGCTGAGGCATCATGATGTCCAAATGAGAACGACCCTCACGCTCGATCCCGATGTCGCGACGCGCGTCCGCCGGGAGGTCCGTCGCACGGGCAAGGGCCTGAAGGCAATCATCAATGACGCGCTCCGGCGGGGGCTCGGCCTGGGTCCGACCCCCGTCCGGGCGCCGCCCTTCCACGTCGAGGCCCATCCCCTCGGCGCCCGACCGGGCGTCGACCTCGATCGCATGAACCAACTCGTGGATCAGTTGGAGGCGAGCAGAGCGCGTGACTCTGCCTGACATCAACCTTCTCATCCACGCCTACAACAGCGTGTCGCCCGCGCATGCAGCGGCGAAGGCGTGGTGGGAGGAGCAAATGAACGGCGAGCGCGTCGTCGGTCTCGCCTGGGCAGTGATCCTCGGCTTCATTCGTCTTGTGACCCACCCAGCCGTTTTCGCGAACCCCCTTCCCGTCCGCGTAGCCTGCGATCACGCGCGCTCCTGGCTGGCGAGGCCGCAGGTCACGATCGTCCATCCCGGCGATCGCCACGCCGGGCTGGCGTTCGGTCTGCTGGAATCTCTGGGCTCGGCCGGGAATCTCACCACGGACGCGCACCTCGCGGCCCTCGCGATCGAGTACCAGGCTGAGCTGCAGTCGACTGACGCCGACTTCGCCCGTTTCCCGGGGCTGCGCTGGGTGAATCCCCTGCCACGGTGACGGACCTGCCGGCGCTCCACTCCTCGACATCATGGCGCTAGGTCGTCAGCCGCGTGGAAGGCCCAGGGCTTCGTCGATTTCGTAATCGCTGCCGGGCCACGCCTCTCCCGTGATGCAGGTGAAGCATGCGTCCCCGACTTCGGCCGATCCGATCGCCCAGATGAGCGCTCCACACGCGCAGCGCGCCCCTACGTAAGCTTCGAGGCGAAGTCCATGACCTAGCCGAACCGTTCCCAAAAAAAGGCGACAAGGTCAAAGCCTTGCCGCCCTTGCCGCCCTTGCCGCCCCTGCCGCCTAGTTGCCAGCCGGATACACACTCACCTTGTACCGTTTCTTGTTCTTGTGCTCGAACTTGACCTGGCCGTCCACGACCGTGAACAGCGTGTCATCGGATCCGCGACGCACGTTCAGGCCGGGATGGACCTTGGTCCCGCGCTGCTTGATGAGGATGCTGCCCGCGCGCACGAATTCCCCTCCGAACGCCTTCACACCCAGGTCCTTGGGGCCCGAGTCGCGGCCGTTGCGGGAAGAACCGACACCTTTCTTGTGAGCCATACGCTCCCCCTTCAGCCCGTGAGCGTTACGTCGGCGATCTTGATCTCGGTGAACGGCTGCCGGTGCCCGGCGTGGCGCCGGTACCCGGTGCGGCGGGCGAACCGATAGATCCGGATCTTCGCGCCTTTGCCGTGCCGGACGACCTCGGCGGTGACCTTCGCTCCCTGGAGCAGCGGCTTCCCGGCCTGCACCTGCTTGCCGTCGCTCGCGAGCAGCACGCGGTCGAACGTCACCGTGCTCCCCGGCTCGGCCCCGAGCAGGGGCACCCTCAGCGTCGCGCCCGGCTCGGCCTTGAACTGGCAGCTGCCGATCGAGAAAATCGCGTAGGTCATGGGTGGCGGATCTTAAGGAGGGGCATACAGATAGTCAAGACGGAGGTTCTCCCCCTGCCTCACGCCACCGCGTACAGCCCTGTCACGTCTCTCCCCGCCGGCTGCGCCATCATGCGGAATTCGTCGAGCCGCATCATCGGGTCGTCACGCACCTCGAGCTCGAGCCCGGTCTGCTGCTCGAGCTGCCGCAGGAAGTTGGGCTCCTGCTCCACGAGGTACAGCGCCACCTCGGGATGGAGCCGCACGGCGAGCTGGTGCTCCTTGTGCTCCGCCCCGGCCCGCTTGAGCGAGCGCTCCATCCGCCGCACCACCACCTCGGGCCGGACCACCCGCCCCGTTCCGCTGCACGTCGGGCACTCGGCCGTCATCGAATGCCACAGCGACGGCCGCACCCGCTGGCGGGTCATCTCGATCAACCCGAGCTCGGAGACGGCGAACGCTTTGGTGCGCGCGCGGTCCCGGCCGAGGTGCGTGCGCAGCTCCTGGAGCACTTTGTCGCGGTTCGCGCGGGACTCCATGTCGATGAAGTCCACCACGATGATCCCGCCGATGTCCCGCAGTCTCAGCTGGCGCGCCACCTCGCGGGCGGCCTCCAGGTTGGTCTTGAGGATGGTGCTCTCGGGATCCTTCTTGCCGGTGTAGCGGCCGGTGTTGACGTCGATCGAGGTCAGCGCCTCGGTCGGCTGGACGATGAGATAGCCGCCCGTAGGCAGGTCCACCCGCGGCTTGAAGAGACTCCGGATCTCCGCCTCGATGTCGTACTCGTCGAACAGCGGAGTCTCAGCCAGGTGGAGCTTGACCCGCCCGAGCAGGTCGGGGTCGATCTGCTTGAGATACTGCACGATCTCGTTGTACAGCATCTTCCAATCGACGAGCAACGAGTCGACCTTGTCGCTGAAGAGGTCGCGGATGATGCCGCGGGTGAGGCTGGTCTCCCGCTGCAGCAGCGCCGGCGCCCGGACCGAGCCGGCCTTGCGCTCGATCTTCGTCCACAGCTCGTGCAGGTGCTCGATCTCACGCTTGCAGCTCTGCTCGGTGAGATCCTCGGCGACGGTGCGGATGATCCAGCCGCCCGAGTCCTTGGGGACGAGCTTTGCCACCAGCTCGCGGAGCTTGGCTCGCTGGTCGCGGTTCTCGATCTTCCGGGAGACGCCGACCTTGGACGCGAACGGCATGTAGACGAGGAACCGCCCGGCGAGCGAGACCTGCGCCGTGACGCGGGCCCCTTTGGTGCCGATGGGCTCCTTGGTGACCTGGACGAGCTTGGCCTGGCCCTTTTTCAGCTCGTCGGCGACGTTCGGAGTCCGGCGCCGGGGGCGGCCGCCGCCTCCCTCGGTCGCGCCGCCCCCCCCGTCGCCGTTCTCTTCGTCCGGGTCGTGCGGCTCGTCCTCGTCCTCCGACGCGATCAGGTCGGAGGCGTGAAGGAAGGCGCTCTTTTCGACTCCGATGTTGACGAACGCCGCCTGGATCCCCGGGAGTACGGCCTCGACCGTGCCGAGGTAGATGTCACCCACCATGCGGCGGGCATCGGGACGATCCACCAGCAGCTCAACGAGGCGGTCGTCCTCCAGGATCGCCGCGCGCGTCTCGCGCGGGCTCCCGCTGATGAGAATTTCCCGTTTCAAAGCATGTGCCCTCGATCCCGGGCGGCCAACAGCCGGCCGGAATCCGAACGTTGTTCCAGCAAGGACGCCGTGCGAGCGGATTGACAGATGATGGGAGCAGCCGATTGGACCGGAGGCCCGGCACGGGCACGCTGAGCGCGCCCAGAGACGCGAGCATGTCCGCGGTCCAGTGCATGTTGTAAAACTAAGCGGGCTTGCAAGTTACGTCAACAGGCCTGAAATTGGGCGGATGACGCGCCGGCTCACCCTGTGGCTCGCCGGAGGTTCAATCCTGACAGGCATGCTGCTCGACGGCGCCCCCGCCCCCTTGCCCGGCCAATCGCCGCCTTATCCGCCCGCGCGCCAGAGCGATGTGGCGGACGACTACCATGGGACCAGGGTCCCCGACCCCTATCGCTGGCTGGAGGACCCGGACTCGCCCGAGACGCGGGCCTGGATCGAGGCGGAGAACCGGCTGACCGAGGGCTATCTGTCGCACATCCCCGAGCGCGCGGCGATCCGCACGCGGCTCACGGCGCTCTGGAACTATCCCAAGTACGGGACGCCGTTCCGCAAGGCCGGGCGTTACTTCTTCCTGAAGAACGATGGGCTCCAGAACCAGTCGGTCCTGTACACGCAGGCCACGCTCACGGCCTAGCCCCAGGTGCTGCTCGACCCCAACGTCCTGTCCGAGGACGGGACCGTGGCGTTGTCGACGCTCGCGCTCTCCGAGGACGGGCAGCTGCTCGCCTATGGGACCTCCGCGAGCGGCTCCGACTGGGAGGAGTTCCGCGTGCGCGAGGTCGCGACGGCGCGGGATCGCGGCGATCACCTCCAGCGGATCAAGTTCTCGGGCGCCTCGTGGACCCACGACGGCAAGGGTTTCTTCTACAGCCGCTATCCCGAGCCGTCGGGCAAAGAGCTCACCGGCGTGAATCGCTTCCAGAAGCTCTATTACCATCGCCTGGGCACGGACCAGCGCGAGGACGCGCTCGTGTACGAGCGCTCCGACCAGCCGGATTGGGGGTTCCAAGGCGACGTGACGGACGACGGCCGCTACGCGATCGTGCACGTGTGGCTCGGCACCGACCGGCGGAACCGGGTCTATTACCTCGACTTGGGGGATCCGAAGCACCCGCGCGTGACCGGCCCGGTGGTCCGGCTGCTCGACGATTTCGACGCGAGCTATGGCGTCGTCGGCAATGACGGGCCGGTGTTCTACCTCCTCACGGACCTCGACGCCCCGCGCAAGCGGGTGATCGCCATCGACATCCGGCACCCCGAGCGCGCCCGCTGGCGGGAGGTCATCCCCCAGAGCGGCGATGTGCTGGAGAGCGTGCACATCATCCACGACACCTTCGTGGCGAACTACCTGCACGACGCCCATTCGCGGCTGCGGCTGTTCGCGCTCGACGGCCGGCCGCTCGCGGACCTGCAGCTCCCCACGCTCGGCTCGGTGGGCGCGATCAGCGGCCAGCGGAAGGACGACGAGATGTTCTACGCGTTCACGTCCTTCCTCTATCCGACGACGATCTTCCGCTACGACTTCCGGACCGGCGTGGCCAGCGTCTTCAAGGCGCCGGCGATCGACTTCGATCCGTCCGGCTACGAGACCACGCAGGTCTTCTACACGAGCAAGGACGGCACCCGCGTGCCCATGTTCGTCACGCACAAACGCGGCATCGAGCGCGACGGCTCGAACCCGACGTACCTCTACGGCTACGGCGGGTTCAACATCAGCCTCACGCCGAGTTTCTCGGTGAGCAGCGTCGCGTGGCTCGAGATGGGGGGCGTGTACGCGGTGCCGACCCTGCGGGGCGGCGGCGAGTACGGGGAGGAGTGGCACCAGGCGGGGATGCACGAGAGGAAGCAGAACGTGTTCGACGACTTCATCGCCGCGGCGGAGTACCTCATCGCCCAGGGCTACACGACGCCGGCGAAGCTCGCGATCGGCGGCGGCTCCAACGGCGGGCTGCTCGTGGGGGCGGCGATCACCCAGCGCCCCGACCTGTTCGGCGCAGCGCTGCCGGCGGTCGGGGTCATGGACATGCTGCGGTTCCACAAGTTCACGATCGGCTGGGCCTGGGTCACCGAATACGGCTCCGCGGACAGCGCGCGCCAGTTTCCATACCTCTACAGGTACTCGCCGTTGCACAACATCAGGCCGGGGACGCCCTACCCTGCCACGCTCATCACCACGGCGGACCACGACGACCGCGTGGTCCCGGGACACTCCTTCAAGTTCGCGGCGGCGCTCCAGGCCGCCCAGGCCGGCCCGCAACCGGTGCTGATCGAGATCGAGACGAAGGCCGGGCACGGCGCCGGCAAGCCGACGAGCAAGGTCATCGAGGAGCAGGCGGATCGGTGGGCGTTTGTGGTGAAGAGCCTGAAGGTAAGATGAAGGGTGGTGGAGGTTGTCGAGGATGGTGGAGGTGTAGTCACCTCCGCAACCTCCACCATCAGTCGACCAGCTCTCCGAGCAGCCCCCTCGCAATCACGATGCGCTGGATCTCGCTGGTCCCTTCCCCGATCTCGCAGATCTTCGCATCCCGCATCATCCGCTCCACTGGGTACTCCGTCGTGTAGCCGTACCCGCCGTGGAGCTGGACGGCCTTGGTCGTGGCCCGCATGGCAAGCTCCGACGCGTAGAGCTTCGCCATCGCCGCCTCCCGCTTGAAGGGGTGCCCCGTCTGCTTCAGCCAGGCCGCGTGGTAGACGAGGTGCTTTGCGGCCTCGATCTCCGTCGCCATGTCGGCGAGGGCGAAGTGGACGCCCTGAAAGCTCGCGATCGGCTTCCCGAACTGGACGCGGGTGGCCGTGTAGCTGAGGCACTCTTCGAGCGCTCCCTCGGCGATCCCCAGCGCGAGCGCGCCGAGGCCGATCCGGCCGCCGTCGAGCGTGTGCAGGAACTGGCGGAACCCGTTGTCGACGGGCCCGAGCACGTTCTCCTTGGGGACGACGGCGTCCTGGAACACGAGCTCACGCGTGTCCGAGGCGCGCCAGCCAAGCTTGTCCTCTTTCTTGCCGGCGAGGACGCCGGAGCACTTGGGCAGCGAGGGGTCGTGTCCGATGCCGACGCGGGCCGCCTCCGCCAGGTCGCAGGTGTCCTTCGTGACGATGAACGCGGTGATGCCGTGCGTCTGCTTCGCGCTGGTGGGGTCGGTGCGGGCGGTGACGATGAAGATCTCGCCGACACCCGCGTGGGTGATGAAGATCTTGGAGCCGTTCAGCACGTAGTGGTCGCCGCGATCGACCGCGGTGGACCTGGTGCCCCCCGCATCCGAGCCGGCCGCAGGCTCGGTGAGCCCGAAGCCACCCATCACCGTTCCGGTCGCCAGGAGCGGGACGTACTTCCGCTTCTGCTCCTCGGTGCCGAAATCGACGATCGGCGAGGTGCCGAGCGTCGTGTGGGCGCTGACGGTGATGGCGTGGCTCGCGTCCACCTTGGCGAGCTCGTGGATCGCGGTGATGTACGACAGGTAATCCATCCCCGAGCCGCCCAGCCCTTCCGGCCACGGGATGCCGAACAAGCCGAGCGTGGCCATCTGCTTGATGTTGTCCCAGGGAAACCGGCTCGCGAGATCGTACTGGCGGGCGCTGGGCCGGATGACCTGCTGGGCGAAGTCGCGCACCAGATCGCGGATCTGGAGGTGCTGGTCGGTGAAGTAGAGGGCGTCGTGCATGGTCAAATATAGCCGCAAGCCGCAAGCCGAAAGACGCAGGAAGGCGAAAGGCGCAAGGGAGTCGGCCGCGAAGCGAGGAAGATGCGGCTTGCGGCTGTCAACCGGTAGTACCGAACCCCGTTGCGATGCAGTTGATGGAGAGCAGCAGCGCGGGCAGCGCGCCCTCCTGCCCGGCGCGATACCGGCGCAGCAACTCGATCTGCTGGCGGTTCACCTGGTTGAGCGTGGGCAACCGGCTCGCCAGACGCTGGCGGAACAGGGGGAACCGCTCGGCGATGGCGGCAGCGCCGGTGAGGCGCTGCAGCACCTCGACGGTGCGGTGGTACTCGTCGGCGAGCACCGAGAAGATCTCCTGGCGCACCCAGGGATCGGCCACCAGGTCGGCGTAGGCGCGGGCGATGTCCAGATCGACGTACGCGAGCGTCTTTTCGACCTCGTCCACGACGAGCCGGAACAGCCGGAAGTCGGTGAACATCCGCCGCAGCAGCGCCTCGCCACGCGCGCCGCGCACGCCCAGGAACGTGTCCAGCCCGGTCCCGACGCCGAACCACCCGGGCACGAAGTGCCGATTCTGCGTCCACGCGAACACCCAGGGGATCGCCCGCAGATCGGCGAGCGTCCGGGCGCCGAACCGCCGGGCGGGGCGCGATCCGAGGTTGAGCAGCGCGATCTCTTCCAGCGGGCTGGCGGCCTGGAAATAGGCGACGAGGTGGCGATGCTCGACCAGCCGCCGGTACGCGGCGTGCGCGGCGCCCGAGAGGGCCTCCATCGCTTCGTCGAATTCGGCCATAGGCACGAGCGCCGCTTCCCGCTCCGACTTGATCGAGTGCTCGAGGACGCTCGCGGCGAGGAGCTCGGTCTGGTAGGCGGCGGTGCCGCGGTTGGCATACTTGAACGAGACGACCTCGCCCTGCTCCGTGATCCGGAGCCGCCCCTGGATCGAGCCGGCGGGCTGTGCCGCGACCGCGCGCCCGGTCGGGGCGCCGCCGCGGCTGACGGACCCGCCCCGCCCGTGGAAGAACGCGATCGGCACGCCGCACTCGCGGCCGAGCCGGGTGAGCCGGAGCTGAGCCTTGGCGAGCTCCCAGTTCGAGGTGAGGAACCCGCCGTCCTTGTTGGAGTCGGAGTAGCCGATCATCACTTCGCAGACCCCGCCCAGCGCGCGCACGCTGCGGCGGATGACGGGCAGCTGCAGCAGCTCCCGGACGATCTCGGGCGCACGCTGCAAGTCGTCGATCGATTCGAACAGCGGCACGATCGGGAGCGTGCAGCTCTCGATTCCGGCCGTGTCGGCGAACAGGCCCGCGTGCTTGGCGAGGAGGTACACGCCGAGCAGGTCGTCCACGTCGTGGGTCATGCTGAGGATGAAGCTGCCGACGGCCTCGCGATCGAGCTGGTCCCGCATCTCCCGGATGAGGCGGAACATGCCCAGGGTTTCCGCCGCCTCGGGCGAGAGCAGCAGGGGCGGCCGGTCGGCCCCGAGCGGCAGCGCGAGCTCGGCGCCGAGCCAGGAGCGCCACGGAGGGGAGCCGGGCGCCGGTGGTTCGCCCGGGTTCCGCGCCCGCCACAGTTCGGCGAGCGCCGCGTTCAGCCGGGTCGAGTTCTCGCGGATGTCGAGCCGGAACGTGCTGAAGCGGAATGCCTCCACCTCGCGCCGCAGCGGCCGGACCAAGAGCTCCGCCGGGCCCGGGCAGCCCCCCTCGACCAGGCCCTCCTCCATGGCGCGCAGATCCGCGATCAACTCCTCCGCGGTCCCATATCCGGATGCCTCCGGCGCCGCCTGGCTGCGCTCCGCGCACCCGATCGTCACGTCGAGCCGCCGCAGCATGGAGGCGACGTACTGGCGGAACACCTCGCCGGGGTTGCGCGCGGCGATCCGTTCCCCGTCCCCGGACCGCTCCAGCTGCCGGGCCAACGCCTGCCGAAACCGGTCCGGGATGGGCGCGGCCTTGTCGGTGACGCTCAACGTCCGCAGCAGCTCCGTGAGCCGCCGGCGGTAGCGGCGCAGGCTCGCCCCCCGATTCTCGTTCAGCGTCTCGCGCGTGACCTCGTTGGTGACGAATGGGTTGCCGTCCCGGTCACCGCCGATCCACGAGCCGAGCTGGAAGAACGGGTGCGGCGCGAAGCGCTCGCCGGGATAGGCCTGCCGCAGGGCGCGCTCGAGCTTCTCCGTCAGCTCGGGGACCACGTCGAAGAGGTTCTCGTTGACGAAGTACAGCCCCCACGCCAGCTCTTGCGCCACGGTCGGCTTCGCGAGCCGCAGCTCTCCGGTCAGCCAGAGCAGCTCGATCTCGGTCCTGAGCCCGTCGATCACGGCGGTCCGCTCGCGCGGCGTCCAGCGGGGCGCCTCGAGGTCCACGAGCCGGCGGTAGATCCGCCGGTGCTTCTCGAGCACGGTCACGCGCTTCGCCTCGGTGGGATGGGCCGTGATCACCGGCCGGACGCGGAGGTTCGCCACGACCGCGCGCATCGCGTCGGCCGGAATCCCCTGGGTTGCCGCCGAGCTCACCACGTGCGCGAACGTGCCCCGAAGCTGGTCGTAGCCGCGCTCGACCTCTCCCTGGCGTCGCTGCCGCATCGCCGCGTTCTGCTCGGCGATGGACAGGAGCTGGAACCAGATCCCCTGCGCCTGGACAGTGCGCGCGACCAGCTCGGGGGTTGCCGCCGGGTCGATCGCCTCGCCCCGCAGGACCGGCTCGATCTCCGGTTGATGGGCGCGGATGACGGTGACGAGCTGCTCGAACAGGAGATCAACCACCTGCCGCAGGTACGCGGCTTCGGGCACGGCTGGATCCCGGCTCACGCGACGCGATCGCGCGGCGCCGCTCCGGCGAAGAACGCCTTCAGGTTCTCGAGGGCGCGCATGCCCATCGCGACGCGGGTCTCCTGCGTGGCGCTGCCGAGGTGCGGCAGCAGCACGACGTTCTCCATCGTGAGGAGAGCCGGGGTGACCTGGGGCTCGCGCTCGTAGACGTCCAATGCCGCCCCGGCGATCCGCTGCGCCTGGAGCGCCGCGACGAGCGCCGCTTCGTCCACGATGTCGCCCCGGGCGGTGTTGATCAGGAACGCCGTGGCCTTCATGACGGCGAGCCGCTCTGCGCCGATCAGATGGTGCGTCTCCGGGGTCGCGGGTGAATGGATCGAGACGAAGTCCCCCTCCCGGAGCACGCCCTCCACGCTGTCCTTCCGCTCGGCTCCGAGCTCCGCCAGCACCGCCGGAGGCGGCGGGTACGGGTCGTGGAAGACGATCCGCATGTCGAATCCGAACCGCGCGCGCCGCGCGACCGCCCGACCGATTCGCCCCAGCCCGATCAGGCCGAGCGTCTTGCCGCTCACCCGCGTGCCGAGCATGTGGGTCGGCCGCCATCCGGTCCAGGCGCCGCTGCGGACGTGCCGCTCGCCTTCCCCGCCGCGGCGCGCGACCATGAGCATCAGCATGATGGCGTCGTCCGCCGTGTCGTCGGTGAGTACGTCGGGCGTGTTGGTGACGACCAGACCGCGAGCCCGCGCCGCGGCGACGTCGATGTGGTTGAACCCCACGCCGAAGTTGGCCAGGATCCTGGCGCGCAGCGGCTCGGCGGCGAGCACGTCCGCGGTGATCCGATCGGTCACCGTGGGAAGGAGCGCGTCGGCGCTGCGCAGGGCGTCCTGCAGCTCGGCGGCCGTGAGCGGGCGGTCTGACGAGTTCAGGCAGGCGTCGAACTCGCGCTGCAGCTGCTCCTCGACCGGTGCCGGGAGCCGCCGCGTGACGACGACGCTCGGACGGCCGCGCCCCCCGGCGCTCCCCGGCCCGGCCGGCCGGCTCACCGCTGGACCAGCACCCGGCGGGACGGCTGCTGCGCCAGCACGCGGGCCGCGGTGGCCCCCAGCTCGGCGGCGCTCGGCGCGACGGTCGCGCCGGCGTCGCGCAAGATTTCCGCCTTTTCCGCGGCCGTGTCGCCGAACGCGGAGATGATCGCGCCCGCGTGCCCCATGCGTCGCCCCTTGGGCGCCGTGAGCCCGGCCACGTAGCCGATGACGGGCTTGGTCATGTGCTCCTTGACGAACAGGGCGGCGTCGTGCTCCTGCGGGCCGCCGATCTCGCCGATCATCAGGACCGCCTCCGTTGCCGGATCCTGCTCGAACAACGCCAGGATGTCCACGAACGAGCTGCCGTTGATCGGGTCGCCGCCGATCCCGACGCTGGTCGTGATGCCGACGCCCAGGGCCTGCATCTGCGACGCGGCCTCGTAGCCCAGCGTGCCCGAGCGGGTGACCACGCCGACGTTACCGCGCGCGTAGATGTGCCCCGGCATGATTCCCATCATCGCCTTCCCGGGGGAGATCACGCCCGCGCAGTTCGGTCCGACGAGCCGAGTGCGCCGCTCCTTCGCGTAGCGCCACAGGTAGCGCTTGACAGTCATCATGTCCTGCGCCGGGACGCCGTCGGTGATCGTCACGACGAGCTGGGTCCCGGCATCGGCCGCTTCCATGATCGCGTCGGCGCAGAACGGCGCGGGCACGAGGACGAGGCTCGCGCTGGCCCCGGTGCCCGCGACCGCTTCCTTCACCGTGTTGAACACCGGCCGCCCGAGATGTCTGGCGCCGCCCTTTCCCGGGGTGACGCCGCCCACCACGTCTGTCCCGTACGCGATCATCTCCTTCGCGTGGAACGTGCCTTTGTCGCCGGTGAAGCCCTGGACGATGACCGGAGTGTGCTCGTCGAGCAGGATGCTCACACTGCCCCCCCCGCTCCCCCCGCCGCGTTGCGCGCCGCCACCGCGCGCTCGGCCGCCTCGGACAGCGTGTCCGCGGTGACGAGCGGCAGGCCGCTCTCCTCGAGGATGCGGCGCCCCTCCTGCACATTTGTTCCCGCGAGCCGGACGACGATGGGAACCGGTACTCGCACCTCGCGCACCGCCTGCACCACGCCCTCCGCCACCCAGTCGCACCGGTTGATGCCGGCGAACACGTTCACCAGGATCGCCTTGACGTTCCGGTCGGACAGCACCAGGCGGAACGCCCGGGCCACCCGCTCGGGCGACGCGCCGCCGCCGATGTCCAGGAAGTTGGCGGGCTCGCCGCCCGCGTGCTGGATCATGTCCATCGTCGCCATGGCGAGCCCCGCGCCGTTGATGATGCAGCCGATCTCGCCGGTCAGCGCGACGTAGTTGAGCCCGTGCTCGGCCGCCTCGGCTTCGCGCGGGTCCTCCTGGGCGTAATCGCGCAGCTCCGCGACGTTGGGACGCCGGAACATCGCGTTGTCATCGAAGCTCATCTTGACGTCGAGGGCCAGTACCTGGCCCTCCTTCGTCACGACCAGCGGGTTGATCTCGACCATCGTCGCGTCGAGCTCGCGGAACGCGCGGTACGCGCTGAGGATGATCGTCACGGCCTGGTTCCCCTGCGGCGGCGCCAGGCCCAGCCCGAAGGCCAGCTCCCGCGCCTGGAAGGCCTGCATCCCCACCGCGGGCTCCACCACTTCCCGGAGGATGGCGGCCGGCTCGCGCTGGGCGATCTCTTCGATCTCCATGCCGCCGTGCGGATGCGCCACCACCACGATCCGCTCGCGCTTGCGGTCGAGCACGAGCCCGATGTAGAGCTCGCGCTCGACCGGGAGCGCCTCCTCGACCAGCAGCCGATGCACGGGCAGGCCCTCGGGACCGGTCTGCGTGGTCACGAGCGTCGTGCCCAGGAGGTCCTTCGCCGCCTGGCGCACGTCCATGTCGCTCGTGCACAGCTTGATGCCGCCGGCTTTGCCGCGGGCTCCGGCATGGATCTGCGCCTTGACGACCCAGCGGCTGCCGCCGATCTCGGCGGCGCGATACACCGCCTGGTCTGCGCTGTAGGCGACGCCGCCCTTCGGCACCCGGACGCCGAAGGCGCTCAGCAGCTCCTTCGCCTGGTATTCGTGGACGTCCACGGGCTACTCGTCCTCACCCCCCGGCCCCCTCTCCGCATAGCGGAGAGGGGGAGGGAGTAGGGAGGTCACGCCGTCGCCATGGGTTGGAGCCGGGCGCGCTCGGGCGGCGATGGCGGCGGCGATCGCGACGATGTTCTGGGCCATGCGCGCCGATGCGGCGTCGATCATGCGGCCGTCCAGCTGCGCCGCCCCCCGGCCCTCACGCGCGGCTTCGTCCAGCGCCGTCAGCACGCGCTGCGCCCGCTCGACCTCGGCGGCGGGCGGCGTGAAGACGTCGTTCGCCAACGCGACCTGAGACGGGTGGATGGCCCACTTGCCCTCGTAGCCGAGTGCGGCGGCCCGGCGGGCGGCGGCGAGATAACCCTCCGGGTCCTTGAAATCGCCGTACGGGCCGTCGATGGGGCGGAGCCCGTACGCCCGGCACGCGGTGACCATGCGCGTAAGGCAAGCGTGCCACTGGTCGCCCGGATAGTCCGGGTTCAGGCCCCCGATGCTCACCGTGCGGGCGCGCAGGCTCGCGGCGAGGTCGGCGACGCCGAAGTGCATCGCCTCGAGCCGGCGGCTCGCCTGCGCGATCGCCTCCACGTTCGCCATCCCCAGAGCCGTTTCGACGAGCACGTCGATCCCGATCCGATGCGGGATGCTGCGCGCCGCCTCGATCTGCGTCAGCAGCGCGTCCACCAGGTACACGTCGGCCGGAACCCCGACCTTGGGGATGAGCACGATATCGAGCCTGTGACCCGCCTGCTCCACCACGTCAACGACGTCGCGATACATGTAGTGGGTATCGATGCCGTTGATGCGGACACAGACGGTCTTGCCACGCTCCCGCCAGTGATGGTCGAGCAGTCCGGCGATGCAGTTCTTCCGAGCCTGCTCCTTGTCTCCCGGGGCGACGGCGTCCTCGAGATCCAGGAACACGCAGTCCGCCTCGCTCTCCAGCGCCTTCGTGAACAGCTGCGGTTGAGAGCCGGGCACGGCCAGCTCGCTGCGCTGCAGCCGGGGGTTGGCCGGCTCGTACCGGGTGAGGCTCATGCCGTCGTGGCGGCTCTGGGAGGCGTCGGGGTGCCGGCGGGGGTCCGCTGCGCAGCGTCCGGCGACTGGGCCGCGACCGGCCGAGCCGGGAGCGGCGCGGCCGAGCGGCGGAAGTGCTCGGCGGCCGCCGCGACGCCCGCGCCCGGCGCCACCGAGATGCCGACGTCGCGCATCGCCATCTCCGCGCCCGCGAGCGCCCCGAGCAGCATCAGCTCGTTGAGATCGCCCAGATGCCCGATGCGAAACACCTTTCCCGCCACTTTGCCGAGCCCCGCACCCAGCGCGAGGTTGTAGCGGCGATACGCGACGTCGATCACGTCGGCGCCGCTCGCGCCCTCGGGGATCACGATCGCCGTGACGGTGTCGGAGTACCACTTGGGCTCCTTCGCCAGGGGCTTGAGTCCCCATGCCCGCACGGCGGCGCGCACGCCCTCGGCGAGGCGGTGGTGGCGCGCGAAGATGTTGTCCAGCCCTTCCTCGAAGATGATGGCGAGCGATTCCCGGAGGCCGTAGAGCAGCGGGAGCGCGGGAGTGTACGGGAAGTAGCCCGCGGCGTTCGCCTTGATCATGTCGCCGAGGTCGAAAAACGCCCGCGGGCACTTCGCCTGCTCGCGCGCCGCGAGCGCTTTCGGGCTCGCGCACACCAGCCCCAGCCCGGCGGGAAGCATCAGGCCCTTCTGCGAGCCGGTGATCGCGAGGTCGACCTTCCACTCGTCCATGCGGAAGTCGAGGGAGCCGATCGAGCTCACTCCGTCCACGTACAGGAGGGCGGGGTGCTGCGCGGCGTCCATCGCCCGGCGCACCGCCGCGACGTCGCTCGTGACGCCCGTGGCGGTCTCGTTGTGGACGATGAGGACCCCCTTGATCTCGTGCTGCCTGTCCCTCGCGAGGATCTCCTCGATCCGGTGGGGCGGCGCGCCCTCGCCCCACTCGACGTCCAGGACGTCCACCTGCAGGCCGTGGCGCTGCGCCAGGTCGATCCAGAGGTGACTGAACTGCCCGTAGCGCGGCGCCAACACCCGGTCGCCCGGCGACCGCGTGTTGACGAGCGCCGCCTCCCAGCCGCCGGTGCCGGTGGCCGGGAAGATGAACGCTTGTCCCGTGGTCGTCTTGAAGACCTTCTTCAGGTCGCGCACCAGCCCGGTGGTGAGCTCCGGAAAGGCGGAGGAGCGGTGGTCCTCCATGGCGCGATCCATGGCGCGGAGAATGCGCTCGGGAACGTTGGTTGGGCCGGGTACGAACAGAAAATTGCGGCCGGGCATTGCGGTCGTCCTCGGAAGCAGGGAAACACAAAACAAAGCGAGAACCGCCGGCTCTCGCTCAAACGTAGCCGGCGTAAGCTATTCCGCACCCCCTGGGCTGCAACCCCACGGATGGGTGGGGGGGGCTGCCCGGGTGGAGGGGATTCACAGGGGCACAGAGGCGCGGAGGCACAGTGCCCCTGCGCCCCTGTGCCCCTGTGCCTCAACGCCTCAACAGCTGCGGCCTGCGCGCATCGAGATTGAACCAGCGAATGGTTCGCTGGCGCTTCCGGCGCGCCGGGCGTAAGATGTGCACTCTGGCGAGCCGCGCACCGTGCGATCCGTTCACGCAGGCCGATTCCGGGAGGCTATAATGGCAAGCGCAAGCACGCTGATCCACGCGACACAGGACGCATTGCGGGCGCTTTCGGCAAAGGCCGGTGATCTGAACGTACCCAAGAAGGCCGCCAGCTTCGCCGATGCTTATGGGGTGTGGGTGATGCTCGGTCTGTGCGGTGCAATCGCCATGTTGGGCCTCATCTGGCAGATCGCGTCCCGGTAGTCTGCGGATGTAGTGCCGTTCCAACTAGCCTAGTTCAAGCGACGGACAAGTCTCTCGAAGCTCACGCCGGCCGACGGCTTGTGATCACTCGCGGTTCTCCGCCAAGCCGCTCGAGCGCGGTGCGCGCCTCGGCGACGTACGGCTGAAGCTCCGGGTCGGCGTGGAGCCACGCCTGCACCACGAACTGGTAATACTTGATGGCCGTCGGACGATCGCCGAGCCGCTCGGCGAGTCGTGCGCGATCGAGGACGAGCGGTACGTGGCGATCGTGGGAACTATCAAACACGGCTGCGGCCTCGGACCCTCGGCCGGCTGCTGCCAGCAGGCGAAACTTCATTTCGCGCAGCCTGCGAGCGTCGGGGCACAACGAGTCGGGGATCGCCAGGAAGCGACTTAAAGCCAGCGTCGTATCTCCTCGCGCCAGGGCGAGAGCGGCGCGGGCAAAGGCAGGCGCGGGGCGGTCTCGGCGCACCAGGCGCTGCAAGCTGGCGGTGTCCTTCCGCGCAGCCCACCACAGTGCCGCATCCAAGGTCCGATAACAGGGGCCCTCCGCAAACCAGGGGAAGTACAAGAAGTCCTGGTCGTCGGCGTGCTGGAACCACCGGGCCACAACGCTATCGACCGTGTCTCGGGGTATCGCCCCCATCCCGGCCAGTTCCATGAACGCCATCCCGAAACGGTTTCCGACGATGCTCTGCGCCTCCTGCAAATGCCCACGATGGATAAGCGCGCTCGGGAGCATCAACCGATACACGCGGACGACGTTCCCGGACCCGCGGGCACTCGCAGCCGCCCGCCGCGCCACTTGGAGCTGTATCTCGTTCGAATCCGGCCACGACTGTACCGCCAACGCCAGGTGGTACAGCGCGGGCGGAGAGGCCCCCTCGAGCTCGCGGTCGAAGTCCGGCGGCCGAGGGCGTGCGGGGTCGAGCAGCTCGCCGAGCAGGCGCATCCCGCCTGCGTCCGGTATCACGGACGAGACCGCGAGGTAACCCCGCACGTACCGAAGCGCCGCCCCCGCATCATTGTCATTCAAGGCGATCTCAACCGGATGGATGTAGGCTGGGGCGAATGCCGAATCGAGCGCGATCGCTCGATCGAACGCCGCGCGCGCGTCACTCCAAGTCTGCCCCGCAACGAACCCCGCATGGAAACGGGCTTCGCCGATCTGGTACCAGATCTCGGGATCCTCGGGATAGCGGCGCGCGGCCTCTTCCAGTATTGCGAACGTCCGCCGGGCTCCCGGGAGAAACATGAGACTCCCGGAGGAATCGGCGGCGACCAACAGACTGTCGCGCGGACCCAACCCGTGGTTGAATAAGACGGCCCGGGCAGCGTACGGGGCGCCATTCTGGTCGTTCCAGCCTCGGGCCAGATTGGCGCGGCGCAGCGCCAGCGCAAACGTCGTGTCGAGCGCAATCGCGCGATCGTAATTGGCGATCGCCGAGTCGAGTGCGAAGCGACGGAACAAGCGCTCTCCTTGCAGGAACGCCTTGAGCGCAGCCAGCGATTTCGTTCCCACGGAGTGGAGCTGCACGTGCGCCCCCGAGGTCGTCGGTGTGAGGGTGCGAATCACATCCACGCTCAGGGAATCGACCAGACGATCGATGCGGTCCGCCTGGTCCGCACGCTCGACCTCCACCAGGGTCCTGCCCTTCCGGGTATCCACCAGAGCGGCTCCAAGCCGGACGGAATCCGGCCCTGCCATGAGCAGTTGGCCGAAGACCACGAACCCGGCTCCGGTCCGGACCCCCAGAGCCTTGGCCGACGCGCGATCGGGGCGCTTGGTCCAGTGGCGGATCACCACAGTCGGCGACACGGTGCGGAACGGTCCGGCGCCGTCCAGCTTGCGCGACAGTACGTCGACGAGGCCTTCGTGCCAGAGCTCGAGCTTGCGGTCGAATACGTCGAACGGCGCCACGGCCAAGAGGTTGGGATCCAGCTCGACAGGGCTCTCGGATCGCCAAAACAGCGCTGCACCGAGCATCGTGGCCAGCGCCGCGCCGAGCCCCAGCTTCACGCCGACCCGACGGGTCTGAGGACGCGCAGCCGGCGGCAATGCTGCCTCGGTCACCGCGTCGCTAGGAGCGCTCTCGCGGTCACGGTGCACCTCGGGAGGCACAGGGGGTAGCGGGGGCACCGGGGGCGCGGACTCTTCACGCAGGCGCGCGGTCAGCTGCACGACGGCGGCGTCGGGCACCGCGTCAAGGTCGTCGCGCAACAGGGCGTCGTGAATCCGCGCGTGCTGCAGCGCCCCGGCGCGGTCGCCGGCGGCGGCGAGCGCGGTCATCAATTCCACCGCAACCCGGGAGTTCAACGGCTCGAGCGCGGCGCGCCAGCGCCACCAGTTGACCGTCGCCTGCTGATCGCCCTGCGCGGCCGCTTTGGTCGCGAGGGTCTCGAGCGCCTCGCCCACGCACTGCCTGAGCCGCTCCCGCTCGGCCTCCACCCAGCGCTCGAACTCGATCGAGTCGCTCAGGTAGAAGCCGTCCAGGAACGGCCCCGCGTGCAGCGCCACCGCCTGCGCCGCGTCGCCGCGCTCAAGTGCGGCTTCGAAGCACTGGATGTCGCTCGTGATCGCTGCGGGGTTGAGCCGCAGCTCGGTCGCGCCGAGCAGCAGCTCAGGCTCGTGGAGGTCGCGCCGCAGCGCGTAGCACGCTTGCTTGAGGAGACTGCGGCCGTGCTCGGCGTCGCTCTCGGGCCAGAGGTAGGCGGTGAGTTTGTCGCGGCTCAGGCCGTTCTTGCCTGCGGCGGCGAGGAGGGCGAGGAGGGCGAGCGTCTTCCGCTGCACCGCCGCCCCGGTCGCGGGAGCGCCGTTCACTTCGATCGACAGTCCGCCGAACGTCCTGAGTTGCAGCACCGCGAACTCGTTTGACCCGTTTCTGACCGGCGTCTCACCGCTGCAGCTCAATTTATCCCACGTGCACCGCCCTGGCGAATCGACCAGCGGAAGCGGTGCTGGGACGGGCTAAGTCAGCTTGGACGAACCAATTGGAGGCCCAGTGAAAACGATGAGCGTGCTGGCTGCTACCGCGCCCTCGATCCTCATCGAGGTGCCTCGCCCCAGCGGGCGGCGCAAGCTTGATGAGGCGGTCGCTCGGCTGCAGGAAGGCGCGCGCACGTTCGCGCGACTTTCACTCGACGACCGGATCCGGCTCGCCCGCTCGATGCAGGAGGGCTACCTGAAGGTGGCTGAGCGCAGTGTCAGAGCAGCGTGTTCGGCCAAGGGGATTGTGTTCGACACGCCCCCCGCAGGCGAAGAGTGGACGGCTCCCTGCTTCGTGATCCGCCACCTGCGGCTCGTGCAGGAAGCGCTGGCCGCGCTCCGGCGCACCGGCAATACGCCCATCGGCAAGATCGGTCAAACCGTCGACGGACACCTCGCCGTGCAGGTGTTTCCCGCGAGCCGCATCGACGGGCTGCGGTTCAATGCGGTCCGGGTCGACGTCCACCTGCAGCCGGAGATGAGTGAGGCGGAGATGCACGCCTCGCGGGCCCGGTTCTACAAGAGCCCTGATCATGACGGTCGGGTGGTCCTGGTGCTCGGCGCCGGCAACAGCAATGCGATCGTTGCAATGGACGTGGTGAGCAAGCTCTTCAACGA
>WNFV01008879.1_pt1 | contig 22817 bp, 13 predicted proteins | sample 5400101 | NCBI WGS metagenome assembly WNFV01 (sample SAMN13153361, study PRJNA577476) | soil metagenome | isolation source: 115 cm soil or saprolite under grassland replicate 1 | place: USA:California | collected 2016-06-15 | reverse complement strand
CAGCACGACGCAGCGTTCAGGACGCTCACCGACCGCACCGGCGACGCGCTCAAGGTGCAGCTGACACCGGAGTGATGAGCGAACCCGCGCTTGCATCGCTGGTCGGCGGCCGCCGTGTGGAAGGCGACGAAGTGGTGCCTGACATCAACCCGGCTGCTCCTGACGAGCACGTCGCAACCGTGACCCTGGCGGGACCCGAGATCGCCGCGGAAGCGGTCGAAGCCGCTGCCGGGGCGTTCGCGGCCTGGCGCGACACGCCTCCGCCTGCGCGCGGCGACGTGCTGCGACGAGCCGCCGACCTCGTCGACGAGCGCGCGGACGAGATCGGCCGCGACCTCGCGCGCGAGGAGGGGAAGACGCTCGCCGAGGCGGTGGGCGAGACGCGCCGCGCGGCCGCGATTCTCCGCTACTACGCGGGCCAGACGCTCGAACCTGACGGCGAGACGTATCCGAGCCACTCGGCGCTGACCTTCCTCTATGCGCGGCGTGAGCCGCTCGGCGTCGTGACCGCGATCAGTCCGTGGAACTTCCCCATCGCCATCCCGGCCTGGAAGATCGCGCCGGCGGTCGCGTTCGGTAACACCGTTGTCTGGAAGCCGGCGGAGATCGTCCCGCTCACGTCGACGCATCTGGCGGCCGCGTTCTTCGACGCGGGGCTACCGGACGGCGTCCTCAACCTCGTGCTCGGGCGCGGGTCGGTGGTCGGCGACATGCTCGTCACGCACGATCGTGTCGAAGCAATCACCTTCACCGGTTCGAACGCGGTCGGGCGCGCCCTCCAGCTGAAGGCGACCGAGGCCGGAAAGAAGGTGCAGCTCGAGCTCGGCGGGAAGAATCCCGCGGTCGTCCTGGCCGATGCGGATCTGGAGCTCGCCGCCGAGCAGGTTGCCCGAGGCGCGTTCCTGTCGGCGGGACAGAAGTGCACGGCGACGAGCCGCGTCATCGTCGAACAGCGTGTGTTGGAGGAATTCGGCGATCGAGTTGCGGCGCTCGCACGCTCGTGGCCCGTCGGCGATCCCCTCGACGAGACGACGAAGGTGGGACCGCTCTCTTCGAAGAGCCAGCTCGACACGGTCTCCGGTTACCTCGACGTCGCGGAGCGCGAGGCTGCACGCGTGCTCGTCGGCGGTGGGCGCCCCGACGGAGGCGGCTACTTCGTCGAGCCAACCGTGCTCGCCGATCTGCCCGCGACCAGCGCTGTTGTTCGCGAGGAGATCTTCGGCCCGGTGGCCGCGCTCCTTCCGGCGAGCTCGTACGAGGAGGCGGTCGCGCTTGCAAACGACACCCCCTTCGGCTTGACCGCCGCGTTGTTCACCCGCGACCTCGGCAAAGCGCTCCGCTTCGCGCGCGACATCCGCGCCGGTGTCGTCAAGGTCAACCAGGAGAGTGCAGGGCTCGAGTTCCAGGCGCCGTTCGGCGGCATGCGCCAGAGCTCGAGCGGCTCGCGCGAGCAGGGAAAGGTCGCTCGCGACTTCTTCACGCAATGGAAGACCGTTTACCTCGACGCTCCTCCGACCGAATGAGCATCCGCGACGGCCTCGAGCACATCGGTCTACCGCCGGCCGACCTGCACGAGCTGCCGACCTCGGAGAAACGCTTCCCCGACGGCGCGCAGTACCGCGTCGAGATCCCGAGCACCGAGGGCCCGCGTTGCCTCGAGGCCCTCCTCGAGGAGGCGGACCGGCTCGACGTGCCGGTGCACCGCGTCTCCCAGGGAAGCGGCGTCTTCATGCTCACCGACGCCGAGCTCGACGAGTTCGTCGCCCTGGCCGCCGCGGCGAACGTCGAGCTGAGCCTCTTCGCACGGCCGAACGCAGGCTGGGTCGCATCGGCGACGAGCCGCGCACCTGCGGGCGGCGTACTCGCCGCGTCTGTGCGCGGCCAGGACCAGCTCGTCGCGGTTCTCGAGGACGTCGTTCGCGCAGCCGACCACGGTGTACGGAGTGTTCTGCTCGCAGACATCGGCGCCCTCCATGCCTTTTCGCGCCTGCGCGCCAACGGCGTCGTGCCCTCTGACATGCAGGCGAAGGTGTCGGTCATGCTTCCGATCGCGAACGCGGCAACCGCGAAGGTGCTCGCGGAGCTCGGGGCCTCGACCCTGAATCTGCCGCCCGACCTGTCGCTTGCTCAGATCGCGGCCGTCCGGGCGGCGGTCGACCTGCCGATCGACTTCTACGTCGAGGCTCCGGACACGCTCGGGGGCTTCGTGCGACTGCACGAGATCCCGGAGCTGATTCGAGTTGCCGCCCCGGTCTACGTCAAGTTCGGACTGCGAAACGCCCCCGACGTGTATCCCTCGGGGACGCACCTCGAGCCGACCGCGGTCGCGCTGTCGCGCGAGCGTGTCCGGCGGGCTCGTCTGGGCCTCGAGCTGCTCGAACGATCCGGATACGAGGCCGATCGTTCCGAGCTCGGCGCCGACGGCCTTGCCGTCCCGGCACGGCAGGTGCCGGTCGCATAGTGGGAGCGGCGACGCGTGCGGAGTCTTCTCAGGCGCTCCTCGAGCGTCTGAGCCTCGAAGACAAGGTCGCGCTCCTGAGCGGGCAGGACAAGTGGTCGCTGCCCGCGCTGCCCGCGATCGGTCTCGAGTCGATCGTCATGTCGGACGGCCCCACCGGCGTCAAGTCCGACGGGTCGGTGCCGATCAGAAGCCCGATGGTTCCCTGCGGCACGGCGCTGGCCGCGTCGTGGAATCCCGATCTCGTCGAGGCCGTCGGCTCGCTGCTCGGCAGGACTGCGCGCGCGAATGGTGTGCACGTGCTGCTGGCGCCGGCCACCAACATCCTGCGCTCGCCGCTCGGCGGGCGCAATTTCGAGTACTACTCGGAGGATCCGCTCCTCGCCGCGAAGATCACCTGCGCCTATGTGCGCGGCGTGCAGAGCGAGCACGTTGCGGCAACGGTCAAGCACTTCGTCTGCAACGACACCGAGACGCACCGCTTCGACGGCGACGTCCTCGTCGACGAGCAGTCGTTGCGCGAGATCTACCTTCTGCCCTTCGAGCTGGCGGTCCTGGAGGAAAACGCCTGGGCGATCATGTGCTCGTACAACAAGCTGCGCGGCACCCATATGTCTGCGCATCCGTTCCTCGACGAGATTCTGCGCTCGGAGTGGGGGTTCGACGGCGTCGTCGTCTCCGACTGGGGCGCCGTCCACGACACGGTTGGCTCCGGCCTCAACGGCCTCGACGTCGAGATGCCCGGGCCGCCGGAATTCTGGGGAGCAAAGCTTGTCGCCGCCGTCCGCTCGGGAGAGGTGCCGGAGGCGCGGATCGACGAGAAGGTGCTGCGCATCCTGCACCTGGGCCGGAGGACCGGCGCGCTCGGAGGCTCCTCGCCCGCACCCACCTTCACGAGTGACGGCTCCGACGTCTCTTCGCTCGTGTGCACCGCGGCGATCGAATCCATGGTGCTGCTCAGGAACGAGGACGAGCTGCTGCCGCTCGACTCGCCCTCGCGCATTGCGGTCTTGGGCCCGCTTGCCGCACGTCCACCCCTGCAAGGCGGCGGGAGCTCGAACGTCGGTCCGGCGCACGGCATGACGCCCCTCGACGGGATCCTCCGGCTCGTCGGTGACGCGGCGGAGGTGGTGCACGAGCCGGGCTACGTCCCGGCGGAGATGCCGCGGCTCGATCTCGGCTGGGTGACTGCCCTGGACGGAGCCGAGGGCTTCACCGTCGAGATCTTCGACGCAGACGATCCGTCGGGTGGTCCGATCCGATCGGAGACGCAGCGGACGAACTTCTTCATCTGGGACAAGACGGTTGAGGACAGACCCCTGCGCGAATTACTGATTCGGCTGACCGCCACGTTGACGCCTCCCGTCGACGGCGAGTACGTCTTGGGCGTCGACTGCTCCGGAGCCGGAACGCTTCGCATCGACGGAAAGCAGCTGCTCGTTCTCGCGCCCGAGCACGACCGCGATTGGTCGGCTCTGTTCCGGACGGATCCGAGAGGGGTCGCCCGGGTCACGCTCGAAGGCGGGCGGCCGGTCCACTTCGAGCTGGATTTCAGGGCGCACCCGGGCCCCGCGGGGGAAATCGGTCTGGTCACCCTGCGCGCCTTTCCGCCGGCTCCCGAGGACTTACAGGAGCGTGCCGTCCAGGCCGCCGCCGGCGCGGACGTGGCCGTCGTCGTTGCGGGCCTCGGCGAGGAGTTCGAGAGCGAAGGGTTCGACCGGTCGTCGCTCGAGCTTCCCGCAGAGCAGCTGCGACTGATTTCGGCTGTCGCCGCCGCGAATCCCGCCACCGTCGTCATCGTCAGTGCGGGAGCCCAGGTGCTGATGGACTGGGCGGAGCACGTGCCGGCCGTGCTGCTGGTCTGGTATCCGGGCCAGGAGCTCGGCGCCGCGCTGGCGAAGGTGCTGTTCGGACGAGCGGAGCCGGGCGGACGGCTGCCGATGACATTCCCAGCGCGCCTGGAGGACGTGCCCGTCCTCGAGCCGGGGCCCGACGATTCCGAGGCCAACGAGTGGCACTACGAGGACGGCCTCTTCGTCGGCTACCGGCACTACGACCAGCATCGCCTCACGCCCGCGTACTGCTTCGGCTACGGCCTCGGCTACACCACCTTCGAGCTCGACGATCTTCGCGTCGAGCAGCAGAGCCGGGAGGACCGAAGCGTCGAGGTCGAGGTCGCGGTGCGCGTCCGGAACACCGGCAGCCGCCGGGGCAAGGCGGTCGTCCAGCTCTACGTCGGCTCCGAGGACACCGAGCGCCCGCTGTGGGAGCTCAAGGATTTCCGGAGCGTCGCGCTCGACGCGGGCACAGAGGAAGACGTGGGCTTCACGCTTCCCGAGCGGGCCTTCTCTCAATGGGACGTGGAGCTGGGCGACTGGGCGATCATTCCGGGCGCGCACAAAGTGGCGGTCGGCACCTCCTCCCGGGATCTGGGACTCACGGCGACGATCGCCGATCTCGGTCGCTGACTGCTGTGGGGCGCGCATGAGCGAGATCGTCCTGAGCGGGGTCAGCAAGACGTTCCCGGGCGGCGTCAAGGCCGTCGACGGAATCAACCTGACGATCGAGGACGGCGAGCTCATGGTGCTCGTCGGTCCCTCGGGCTGCGGCAAGACGACGTTGTTGCGCATGATCGCGGGTCTCGAGACGGTGGAAAACGGAACGATCCGCCTCGGCGACCGAGACATCACTCACCTCGAGCCGCGCGACCGGGACATCGCGATGGTCTTCCAGGACTACGCGCTCTACCCGCACATGAACGTGCGCGACAACCTCAGCTACGGACTTCGCGTCCGCAAGACCGCGAAGCGCGAGATCGAGCGCCGCGTCGACGAAGTGGCCGACCTGCTCGGTCTCCATGAGCTTCTCGATCGCCTGCCCGCGGCGCTCTCGGGCGGCCAGCGTCAACGCGTTGCGATGGGTCGTGCAATCGCTCGCCGGCCGCAGGTCTACCTGATGGACGAGCCGCTCTCGAATCTCGATGCCAAGCTGCGTGTGCGCGTCCGCGCGGACCTCGCGCGCCTGCACGCCCAGCTCGGCGTGACGACGGTCTACGTGACGCACGACCAGGTCGAGGCGATGCAACTCGGGGAGCGCTCGGCCGTGATGCGAGACGGGCGGATCCAGCAGGTCGGCCGGCCACAGACGCTCTACCGCGATTCCGCCAACCTGTTCGTCGCCTCTTTCATCGGCTCGCCGTCGATGAATCTCGTGCGGGCCGAGCTCGAGGGCGAGGCGGTCCGCTTCGCCGGCTACCGCGTGCCGCTCGACCTGAGGCGCCGCCCACCGGCAGGCAGCACCGGGCAGGTCATCCTCGGCATCCGGCCTGAGGACTTCGAAGACGTGCGCTTCTCTCCCGCCGGCCTGCCGACGATCGACGTGCAGATCGCGCTGGTCGAGGACCTCGGTCCCGAGGCGCTCGCCTTCTTCGCTGTCGACGCCGAACGGGTCGAGCCCGAGCTCTTCGGCGTGGCTTTGGAGCGCTCCGACCAGGAGGCGCTGATGGCCGACGACCGGCGCGCGCTCTTCTCCGCCACGCTCGACGCGGCGACCGACGCGCGCGCGGGAGGGAGCTGCCGCCTCACCGTCAACCCCGCGCGCTTCCACTTCTTCAGCCCGTACAACGGTGAGAACCTGCTCGCGCCCGGCATCCCGGATCAGCTCGAGGAGGCCGTTTGATACCACGTCGCTCGAGGCGCTCCTCGATCGCGGTCACGGTGATCCTGCTGATCGGCGCGGCCGTCTTCGTCGGCCCCCTCGTCCTGGGTCTGGGTCACCTCGCCCAGGCTGAGTGGGGTATGGCGCTCGTCAACTCGCTCGTGATCGCGATCGCGTTCACGGCGCTGAGCACGGCCTCGGCCGCGCTCGCCGGCTTCGCGTTTGCCCGCCACCGGGTCTGGTGGAAGAACGTCGTCTTCCTGTTCGTCCTCTCGACGCTGATGGTTCCGTGGATCGTCACGATGATCCCGCAGTTCGTCATCTTCTACCGGCTCCACCTGATCAACACTCCGTGGCCGTGGGTGCTCTGGGGGATACAGGGCACTCCGCTGCAGATCTTCCTCTTCCGCCAGTTCTACGCGAGCTTCCCGCGCGAGCTCGAGGACGCCGCCGCGATCGACGGCAGCGGTCGCCTGCGCATCTTCTGGGACATCTTCGTTCCGAACTCGAAGCCCGTCATCGCCGTTGCGTCGGTATGGGCGTTCATCCTCGTCTGGGGCGACTACCTGACCCAGGATCTCTTCTTCCTGCTCGATCCGAACGGCACGCTGCTGACGCGCGTCACAGGCTTGCTCGACACCGCCGAAGGAGGGGTACCCACCGTGCCGCTCGCCCTCTACGCACTTCCCCCGATCGTCTTCTTCGTGTTCGCGCAGCGTTACATCACGCAGAGCGTCGTCAGGACCGGGATCAAGGGCTAGTGCCCCTCCGCTGGCTCTCCCGTGACCGCGACCGCAAGGAGGTGGCCGCCTTCTGCGGCTTCATTTCACCCTGGTTCATCGGGTTCGTCCTCTTCGCTGCGCTGCCACTGCTGGTGAGCCTCGTCATGTCGATGGCGACGTTCGATCTCTACGGCCTGAAGAACTTCCATTGGGTCGGGCTCGCGCACTACCGATTTGCGCTCGAGGACCCGGACACACGCGAAGCGCTCGAGGACACCGGCATCTTCACGGCGATCTTCGTCCCACTCGGGCTGGTCGTCCAGATCGGCCTGGCACTCCTCGTCAACAGCGGCACCCGCCTGCGGAGCGTGTTCTGCGCGTTCTTCTATCTACCGGCCGTGATCCCGACCGTCGTGAGCATCCTGCTGATCTGGAGGATCGGAATTGCCGGCCCGCATGGAGTCTTCGACCGCGTCTACCACCTCTTTGCACCGCACGGGACCGTCTACTGGCTCGATCAGCAGGGCCGCCTGATCCTGATCCTCTTCATGGTCTGGTCGACGGCGGGGCTCGGAATGCTGGTCTTCCTCGCGGGCTTGCAGAACGTCTCGCGGCAGCTGCGCGAGGCCGCCTCCCTCGACGGCGCCACCCCTCGTCAGATCCTGCGCACGATCACGCTGCCGCTGCTGACGCCGGTCATCTTCGTGCAGCTCATCCTCGGTCTGATCGCCGCGGCGCAGATGATGATCCAGCCGATCCTGTTCGGCTCCGCGATCGGCAGCGGCGGCTCACCGTTCTTCAACGCGCCGGCGCCGGGGGCTGACCTGCTCCCGGCTCACATCTTCGACGTGACGTTCATCAGTGCCGCGCCCGGCACCGGCGCGGCACTCTCCTGGATTCTCTTCCTGGTCATCCTCGCGGTCACCCTGGCGCTCTTCGCGACGGGCAGGCTCTGGGTCTTCTACGGCTCGGACTGAAACGGCCGCACCGCGCGCTTGGGAAGGAGCTCGTGATTCCTACAAGGAATGGGCTTTGGCGGTTTCTTACCGCGTGCTTGCTCGCGCTTTAGCGCTGCGGAGTTTCCTCTGGAGCGAGCCACACGGGGTGGTTCGAGATCCAAAGGAGGCAGCAATGAAGGTTTCGACCACGAGAACGCTCGGAGCGCTGGGCTTGTCGGTCCTGGCTTCGCTAGCTCTCGCCCTGCCGGCAGCGGGCGCGGGTCGGCCCGACGACCGCCCGGGCCTGCACGGTGTTGGTGCGGTACCCGCTTCGGCGCAGATGCGCCCGGACGACCGAGCCGGATTCCGCGGGGTTGGCGCCCAGGCGGTCACCAGCTCGTTCCGCAGCAATCACGCAGTGCCCGGCAGCGACAGCGGCTTCGACTGGGCCGCCGCCGGAGCGGGCGCCGGGACGGCGACGACCGTAATGCTTCTCCTCACCTGGGCACTGACACTCCGACGGAACCAGCGCAGGGCGGGCATGCCGGCCTGAACGGCTTCCACGACGCCGCCTCCGGCGGAGACTTGAGCGGGTCTAGGGCCCGCTCAAGTCTTTCTGCACTGAAGACGCGATGCCGGAGGTAATCCCAGCAGCATGCTCCCCGACCGAGTCAAGGGCGAGCTCGACCGCCTCGTCGGCCGTCATCTTCCCGCCCTGCTCCCTCGCCTCGCGGAAGGCAGCGTCGTCGAGTTGGGCGTGAATGACCGCGAGGGTCTTCTCGTTCTCGGTCGCCAAGTGCGGGAGGATGCTCGCGCCCATCTCTTCGTGTAGAGCTTCGGAACAGGCGAGGAGCCGAGCAGCGGTCCCGGCGCGTCCCGCGACCGCGAGCGCTGCGGCGCAACGGCAGAGTTGGTGCGCGACTCCACGTCGGCTACCGAGGTCGCGGTAGATGCAAAGGGTCTCGGACGCCAATGCGAGCGCGTCCTCGACCCGGCCTTCCTCGGCCGCGTACGACGCCAGCGCACCCAGCGTCGTCGCCTCGAGATCCCGAGTCCCAAGTGCGCGCGCCCGACGGAGGTTGTCCTCGTGGACCTCGCGCGCGCGCTGCCGGTCCCCGAGTTCGTAGAACATCCACGCAACCATTCGAGTCGCGAACAGCGCGTAGGGCTCGTCGCCGAGCTCGCGGAACCGTCGGCTGCTCTCCTCGAAGAGCCGTCGCGCCCTCGGAAAATCGCCTTCGTCCGCCACGGCGGAGCCGAGCCACAGGGTGGAATGCGCCGCGCCCCAGGCCTCACCCAGCTCCCGGTACAGGGCGAGCGCCTCCTCGGCGCGAACCCTCGCGGCCGGCGCATCGCCGATGTCGCGCGCCATGTGCGCGGCTCCGACGAGCGCCTTGGCACGCGCTGCCGTCGGACGACCATCGGCGCGGACGGCGGTCTCGAGCCGGCGCCGGCCCTCGGGGACGTGCTCTTTGCCGCACCAGAATTCCGATAACGCCCCTGCCAACCGCATCGCAAGCTGCGTCTCGGCGGAGTCGTGGAGCCAGTCGAGCGTGGCGCGGAGGTTGTCGAGCTCGCGCTCGAGCCGGTCGAGCCACGCACCCTTACCGTTCGAATCGGCGCCTGCACCTTGCTCTAGTTCTAGTAGGTAAGGCTCGGCCTCCTCGGCGAGCGCGAGGAAGTGCTCGGCGTGGCGGCGGCGAAGCTCGTCGGCCTCGCCGGATTCCTCGAGCCGCTCTGTCGCGTACTCGCGGATCGTCTCCAGCATCCAGAAGCGCTCGTCCGTGTGGCGGAGGAGACTCTTCTCCACCAGCGACTGGAGCGTATCCAGGTCGGCGTCCGCAATCTCCTCGGCGGCCTTGAGCGTGCAGCCGCCGTCGAAGACGGCCAGGCGGGCGAAGAAGCGCCGCTCCTGCTCGCCAAGGAGGTGGTCGCTCCAGGCGATCGTCGCCCGCAGCGTCTGCTGGCGGCGTTCGGCGTCTCGTCCGCCCTTGAGCAGGTCGAGGCGCTGGGAGAGGCGCTCCAGGATCTGACTCGGCGAGAGGACGCTCGTGCGAGCAGCCGCCAGCTCCACTGCGAGCGGCAGGTTGTCGAGACGGCGGCAGAGCTCGAAGATCGTCTCCTCGGGCTCGAGTCCCGAGCGCGCGCAGAAGAGCTCGACCGCCTCCGGCTCGGCGAGTGGCGGGACCGGATACTCCAGCTCTCCGCGAACGCGCAAGAGCTCCCGGCTGGTGACGAGGAGCGTCAGATTGGGACACGCTTCGGCGAGCGAGGCGAGGGCGGGCGCCGCCTCGATCACCTGCTCGAGGTTGTCGAGCAGAAGCAGCAGCTCGCGCTCGCCGATGTGCTCCGCCAAGCCGTCCTTGGCCCCGAGCGTCTGCGCGATCGTGTCGAGGACGAGTCCCGGGTCGCGGAGCGTCGCAAGCCCGACCCAAAAGATGCCGTTTCGAAACTCCGGCATGAGGTCGACGGCCGCCTCGAGCGCGAGCCGCGTCTTGCCGGAGCCGCCGGGCCCCGTCAGGGTCAGCAGGCGGGCTCCGTCTCGGAGCATCGTTGCGAGCTCCTCGACCTCGCGTTCCCTGCCGACGAACGAGCTCGCGGGCCGAGGCAGGTTCGTGTTCGAGATCGTCTTCAGAGGCGGGAAGCGCTCCGAGCCGAGCTGGAAGAGCCAGACCGGCGCGGCGAAGTCCTTCAGCCGGTGCTCGCCGAGGTCGGAGACGTCGCCGTCGACGAGCTCGCGCGTCTCCTTCGAGAGCAGCACCTGGCCGCCGTGTCCGGCGGCTGCGATGCGCGCGCCCAGGTGCACGTCGTGACCTACGTATCCCTCTTCGGTCAGATGCGGCGCCCCGGTGTGGAGTCCCATTCGCACGCGGATCGGCCCGGAAGCGAGCGCTTCCTGCGAGGCCTGCGCTGCGCGGAGCGCCGCCGGCGCGGTCGGGAACACGACGAAGAACGCGTCGCCCTGGGTGTCGACCTCGACTCCGCCGTGCGCGGCGAATGCCTCGCGCAGGACACGGCGATGCGCCGCTAGGGCCCCGGCGTACCCCTCGGCGCCGAGCTCATGCAGGAGCTTGGTCGAGCCCTCCACGTCGGTGAAGACGAAGGTGACTGTTCCCGTAGGAAGATCGTGCTGCACTGGCAGACATGATGCGCCAACACGTCAAGCTCGCGTCCTACTTTCACCACGGCACGTAGGTAGCCACTTCCCCCGGGCCGTGCTCCCGCGAGAAGTGGTTTGTTCCTTGGCTACCCCCTCGGTTTGAGGGTTCATGGCACCGTGATCGTTCCCGAGGCGGTGATGAGCGCCCCGGCGGCGAGATTGAGGTGGCGCCTGCGAACCTGCCCGTCCCGCCGACGATCGTCTGGGTGATCTCCAGGAACATCGGAGCGTTCGTGCCGGCCGCGGCCGAGTTCCCGGGCGAGATCACACCGACGATGCTCTCGTGCATGACAAGAGTGCTGCCGTCATCGAACGTGATCGTGCGGAGCTCGCAGTTCGGCCCGCACGCGTTGAAGGCGACGCACTGGTACGCGACATGGCCGATTTCGCTGATCGTGGCGCTTCCGCACGAGCCGCCGGGAATCGCGCCACCGATCTCGACGAACGTCGCATGGTATTGCTGCGTCGAGGACGTCGCGGGAGCGGCGAGCGCGCGGGCCTCGGCTCGGCTCTGCGGCGTCACGCGATGGGCGCGAGTCGCGAAAGTGCTGTCGAGCGGCGCCCTCCGGGAGTCCTGTTGCTCGACGCGAGCCTGCGGCTCACGAGCTGGACTGGGGCGGCGCGCCCATGGATTGACGCCTTGCCGTCGGCAGGGCTCAACGCCGCGTGGGGGATCCTGCCGACGGTGATCTATCCCGCGGCGACGCTGGCGCGGTCGGGTACGGGCGCGGACCGGGCTCACGCGCTGTTGCGCGCTGTCGACGGGCGGTGGGTGATGATCGAGGCTGCGTGCCTCGAGGGTGAGCGTAACGGCGACGTCGCGGTCACGCTCCGGTCGCCGACTCCGGCCGAGACGTTGCGGCTTCTCAGCCGCACGTATGGCCTGTCATCGCGGGAGCGCGAACTCGTTTCGCTGCTCGCCGCCGGACTGGACACCCCCGCCGTTGGCGAACACCTCCACATCTCGCCCCACACCGTCCAGGACCATCTGAAGTCGGTGTTCGGCAAGACCGGCATCCATAGCCGGCGGAAGTTGCTCGCCACGCTGGGAACCTCCGCAGCCGATTAACGGCTTTCGGCCGTACAGACGTTTCGATCGCAGACTCGCGTACCGCGTTGCCGAGTGGCACGCTTTCTCCTGCGATGGCGGATCTCCCGAGCGGCGCGGTGACGTTCCTCTTCACGGACATCGAGGGGTCTACGCGGCTGGTCCGGCAGCTGCGCGGCCGCTACGCGGATGTGCTGGCCGAGCACCAGAGGCTCCTGCGCGAGGCTTTCTCCAAGCACGACGGGCACGAGATCGACACGCAGGGCGACGCGTTCTTCTACGCGTTTGGAAGCGCCCACGAGGCCGTGCTGGCCGCCGTCGAGGCGCAGCGCGCGCTCTCGGGCTACCCCTGGCCTGACGAGACCGAGGTGAATGTGAGGATGGGAGTACACACCGGCCAGGCCGCGCCGGTCAACGGTCGCTACACCGGTCTCGCCGTTCACCGTGCTGCCCGCATTTGTGCGGCCGGCCATGGTGGCCAGGTTCTCGTGTCGCAGGCGACGCAGAGCCTGCTCGAAGACGAGGAGGAAGATCTCGCCGTCCGCATGCGCGACTTGGGCGACCACCGGCTCAAGGACATCGAGCGCCCCGTGCGTCTGTACCAGGTCGCCGCCCCCGGCCTGCCGACGGACTTTCCGCCGCCGCGCGGTGAAGCGCCGCCGACCGAAGCTCTCGAGGCCACCATGGCGCGGCCGGTCTGGCATCGCAGGCCCGTGATCGTGGCGACCGGCTGCGTGGTCCTCGCTCTGATCGCCGCGGCTGTGTTGCTGGCGACGCGCGATACGAAGGGTGGGCTGAGCGGCGTCCGTCCGAACCACGTCGGGGTCATCGATCCGAAGACGAACGAAATCGTCGACGAGATCCAGGTCGGACTACGGCCCGGCCCTGTCGCTGTCGGCGACGGGATGGTCTGGGTCGGGAACCTCGACGAGCGCACGTTGACGAAGATCGACGCGAAACGGCGCACTTCTGCAGGCACGTATCCGCTCGACAATCGGACGCCGACGGGCATCGCTGTCGGGGCGGGCTCTGTCTGGGTCGCCCACGGCGCGCTCGGAAAGCTCGCTGCAGTCGACCCCGAGTTTGGTCAGGTGACGAAGACGGTCGACGTCGCCGGGGAAGCGCTGGGGTCGGCGAACGGTGCGGTCGCGGTCGGCGCCGGCGCCGTGTGGGTCGTCTACGGCGATTCCACGCTCGCGCGCATCGACCCCACCAACTTCAACATCACCGGAAGGACGTTCACGGGCAACGCTCCGGCCGGAGTCGTCGTCGAGAGTGGCTACGTCTGGGTCGTCAACACCGACAGCTCCACCGTGCAGCGCTTCCAGCCGGAGACGTTCGACGAGGGGCCGCTCGGCACGCCGACGAGCGTCGGTCGTCGACCGACCTCGATCGCTGCAGGCGAAGGGAGCATCTGGGTCGCGAACACGGGTGCGGACACGGTCACGCGGATCGATCCCGGGACCGCCGGTGCGGCGCCGACGGCGGAGCCGATCCGCGTCGGTGACGCGCCGACGGCCGTGGCGGTCGGCGCAGGCGCCGTTTGGGTCGCGAACGCCGGCGATGGGACGGTGTCGCGCATCGACATCGCGAGGCGAGAGGTCGTGGAGACGATTCACGTCGGCAACGCGCCGTCCGGGATTGCGTTCGGCGGTGGTGCGGTCTGGGTTTCGGTCCAGTCGCCCTGAGCCGGTCTACTTGAGGCAAGCCGCCGCGAGGTCGAGGGCGGGGCGCAGGCGAATGCAACCGACACGTTTGGAGACCAGCGTCGGCTCGCTGATGTAGGTCAGAGGGACCACGGGCGCGACGTCGCGTACGAGATCGGCGTCGAGACGTCCGTACGTCCGGAGTCGTTCCCGCCCGCGAAGGCGCGAGGCGGCGCGCAGGCGGCGGTCCCACGTCGCTGATCGCAGGTTCGACGAGTTGGTGCGGCCGATGAAGCGGCTCTCGAAGTACAGGTTGAGGAACGCATACGGGTCGTAGAAGTCCACCGACGGCGTAACGAAGAACGCGATGTCGAACGGCTCGCCGGGCGTCGTGATCCTGGCGTCGTACGCCGGTTGCGGGATGCCCTTCACCTGCACCTCGAGGCCGATCTCTCCGAGGTTCTTCTTCAGCACCTGGCCGAGGGCGAGCGTGAGCGGCAGGTCGGCCACGTAGAGGGTGGCCTTGCCGCTTCGTAAGTGATCCCGTGCCAGCGCTCGCGCCTTTCGGAGGTCGGGACCGCCCAGCGGATAGATCTTGGCGTCCCGGAAACCAGGGAGCGTCGGGGCCAGGAACTGATCCGTCTTCCGCGCGCCGGGGTCGCCGGAGCCCGGGAAAGCCGTTCGATCGACCGCGTAGTTGATCGCTTTCCGCAGGGGGACGTTGCCCCGGAAGAGTGGGCTGCTCGTATTGAGCATGAAGGCGCGCAGCGTGAAACCCGCCCGGACGTGGAACTGCGTCTTGTTGATGCCGTACTTCCGTACCAGCGCTCGCTCGGGGGCGAAGTAAAGCGGCGGCGGGATGATCCCCCAGTCGGCTCGCCCGTCCTCGATTCGGTCGAGAACCTCTTGCGGGGAGCTGCCGGTCAGGTCGGCGCTGAACCCGTCGACGTGGTGCGGCCGCTTGCCGCGGTAATACCGATTGCGCCTGATCGTGACCCGCTGGCCGGGCCGGTACTCCGAGACGTAGTAGGGGCCGGAGCCCGGGAAGGCGCCGCGACCCTCGGGATCGGCGGGGAGGTTGGGCGGAACGGCGCAGAAGAAGGGCATGCTTGTGCGCGCGGGGAAATCGCCGAGTGGTCGCACGAGCCGGATGACCAGGCTGTAGCCGCGGGCGACGACTCCCCTTGCGCTCGTCGCTCGCCCCGCCTGCACTGCGCGGGCACCGACGATGTCCTGCATGTAGCGCGTACCGAGCGACCTCAGGTCCGGCGCCAGCGTGCGATTGATCCCGCGTGCAAACGCTCGAGCGTCGACGGGCTTTCCGTCGCTGAAGCGGAAGCTGTGCTTGAGCGTGAAGGTGTACGTCTTGCCGTCTCGGGAGACCTTCGGCGGCGCTGCCGCGACCTCCGGCGCAAGGCGAAACGACTGCGGCGCGGGCTTGTCCGGATAGGTCATCAGCCGCGCGCACGTCAGGTCGAGCAGCGACCACGACGCCTGTGTGTTCGCGATCGCTGGATCCATCGTGTCGAGCTGCTCCGGCGGTGCGAACACAACCTGGAAGATGCCGCCGCTTGGAGCCTTGGTACTGCGTCTGCCGGCTTCTGAGCGAGCGGACGCGAGCCCGAGGAGCGCAGCGCCGAGGACCCCGGCGGCGACGAAGGCGGTCCAGCGTTTCAGCATTCGCCTTCAATTGATAGAGCAAAGGGCTCTCAAAGAGAAGCCCGGCGTCGGGCTGATGCGATCTTCAGTGGGCGTAAGCGCGCAGAGGAGGAATCAAGCCGGTTGGGCGATGTGAAAGAGCGGGAGCGAGGGGTCTGCGCGCGCGAACCCAGGGCTGACGTGCTCAGCGGGTTCTTGTCCAGGCCTCGCTGGTCAGGATCGTCTCGGCAACGCGGTCGCGGCACGAGTTCTTGACCGTCGTGAAGCGAAGCATCTTGCCCGAGACATCAAATGCGTACGTGTTCTCAAGGAAGTGGATTGTTCGTCGCGACGATCAGACAGGCGCCCGCGATCCCTCGCCACAGCGTTCGACCGGGGTTCCAGCTCGGCTTGATCAGGAGCTGAACCAGCGCTCTCGTCGTGTCGAGGCGAACGCCTCCTTGTCCGCAGCGAGCTCTCGGGATGGTCCAATTAGCCGCGCCGTTGGCGCCGGTCCGCCGAGGAAGTTGGCCTCGACTTTTCCGACCATCCCGCCGCCGAACTCGATGTAGCAGCTCCCGGCGCCTTCGTAGGGACGCTGAAGCACGCCGCCGCGGATGCGCGCGGCGATGTCGTCGGCCACGGCCGCAGCGGCGGCTTCGGCGAACACACCGGCTTTTGCGACCGGCGCGCCCGCGACATCGCCCAGCGCGTAAACATCTTGGAACCGGGTCGTCAGGTTGGTGTGATCCACGGGCACCCACCCGTCAACGGCGAGCTCGGAACGCTCTACTACTTCAGGCACGCGGTGGACGGGGATGCCGACGAACAGGTCGTACTTCACGGTTCCGCCGTTTTCGAGTCGCGCCTCTTTGCTGTGCGCGTCGAGCTCGGCCACACGCTGCTTGGGCACGTACTCGATCTCTCGCTGGTCCAGAGCATCAAGGATGCTCTGCGAGACCTCCTTCGTGATCGGGACCGGTGCCGCCATCGGACCGATCACGCGGATCTCTGCGTCTGCCCTGACTCCGCGCTCCACGAGGTGATCGTGCAACAGGAGCGCACCCTCGAATGGGGCGGGCGGGCACTTGAAGGGGTGGCCGAGGATCCCGATGAGGATCGTCCCCGAATCAAACCTGGGGAGCACGTCGCGCATCCGCTCCGCCCCCGCGACGGAGTAGTACTCGACGCCGCCCTCCTCGAATCCGGGCGTGGCCGCGAAGTCGTAGTCCGCCCCCAACGCGATGGCGAGGATGTCGGCGTCGTATGAACCCTGGTCGGTCGTCACTCGTCGTGTCTCCGGGTCGATCGAGGTCACATGCTCTTGGCGGAACTCGACTCCCTCCTTGGAGATGTCGCGGTAGTGCAGCAGTACATCCGCCGTGGTCTTGCGGCCGAAGACGATGTCCAGCTTCGAGAACCCAAAGCTGAACGAGTCGTTCTGATCGATGAGCGTCACGCGCACCTCGTCCGCAAGGGAGTCGGAGAGTCGCGTCGCCAGCTCCAGGCCCCCGAAGCCGGCCCCAAGGATCACAACGTGCTTCCTCACGTGGCGAGTAGAAGATAACTCGGAGGCCGTGTCCTCAGGAGGAAGCAGGCTGCCTGCAGGACCGACCGAGCGAAAACCGGTTACACGAGCCGGCGCCCAAGGTCGCGCACCGTCTCGAGCATTAGGTCGGCGTCCGCGGTCGTCGTTCTCCAGTTGACGAAGGCCGGTCGGAAGCCGACCACGCCCGCCCAGCGAGTCGTGCCGACGTAGACGCGCCCGTCGGTGAGGACGGCGCGCGCGATGGCGAGGTTCAGGTCGTCGAGGGCCTCCTCGGGCGCGCCCGGAGGCCGGTAGCGGAAACAGACGATGTTCAGCGGCGCCGGGGCGAGCAGCTCGAGGTCATCGGCGGCCTCCACTTCACTGGCGACGTGCGCTGCGACGTCCAAGCTGCGCTCGACGATCGCCCGGTAACCGTTCCGCCCGTACGCAGCGAGCGTCGCCCAGACGGCGAGCGAGCGAGCGCGGCGCGAGAGCTCCGGGCCCCGGAACGCGAAGACCTCCTCCTCGGGCAAGTAGCTCGCGGCCGCCGAGAAGACGGCGGTCAGGAGCGCGGGGTCGCGCACGAAGGCGAAGCCGCAGTCGTGGGGGACGTTGAGCCACTTATGCCCGTCCGAGATCACCGAGTCGGCGCGCTCGACACCCTCCGCGAGCGCCGCCGTGCGCGGCGAGACGCGCGCGAAGAGGCCGAAGGCTCCGTCGACGTGCAGCCAGGCGCCGTGCTCGCGCGCAAGGCGGCTCATGTCCGCGATCGGGTCGAAGTGGCCGGCGTTCACCTCGCCCGCGTTCGCGATCACGATCGCGGGCGCGCCTCCGAGCCGCTTCAGCTCGCGCTCGAGGCCGACGACGTCGAGCCGGCCCGTCTCGTCGGCCTGGCAGTACGTCACCTGCTCGCGCCCGATGCCGAGCATCGCGAGTGCCTTCAGCGAGGTGGCGTGGACGAAACCGCTTGTCAGTACGGGGACCTGGGGAAGCCCGCCCAGGCCGCGCGCCGCGACGTCGGCGCCGTGCATTTCGCCCCACCACTGCCGCGCCGCCGCGAGCGCCGTGAAGTTGGCAGTCGTGGCGCCGGTCGTCAACACGCCGCCCCACTCCTTCGGCAGTCCGAACAACTCCTGCAACCAGGCGAGGGAGGTCGTCTCCAGCTGCGTTGCGAGCGGGCTCGAGTCCCACGCGCCCGCGTTTTGGTCGATCAGGGCCGCGAACCAGTCCGCAGCGAGCGCGGCCGGCGTCGAACCGCCGATGACCCAGTGGAAGAACCGCGGACCGCCCGAGCGGACGTGCGCTTCTGTACCTCGGTCGAGCAGCTCCCGCACCACGGCCAGCGTGCCGCTGCCCTCCCTCGGGAGCGAGCCCTCGAAGCTGCGGGCCGCCTCATCGGCGCCGGGCGCCCGTACCAAGCCGTCGAGTTCCGCGATGTATCCGCGGGCGTGCTCGAGGACGAGCTCGAGCGCGGGCACTGCGTCGTCGGCTGAGGTCAACGGGTCAGGCATCATGCGGAACGAACGGTCGCGCGTTCGCGCAGGGGAACGGCCGTCATGAAGTGGGAGTCCATGCCGAGCTCGCGGTACGTCACAAGCGCCTGATCGAGAAGGATGCCGGCCTTGTCCGAGCCGGAAGGCTCCTCACGTGCGAGCAGCATCTGCGCGTATTCGGTTTGGGTGTGGGCGAGCGAGGGACGCGCACCGATGCGCGCGCTGAGGTCTAGCGCATAGCGAAAATGGCGCTCTGCGTCGTTCCACTGCAATGTGGCTGTAGCCAGCATTCCGAGAAAGCGCGAGACCGGGCCGAGGCTGATTTCCGGATAGCTGATGGCGACTCTGCCGGCATAGGGCAGTAGGCGTTCGTAGAGCCTCGCGGCACTCGGCTTGTCGCCGAGTCGCGCGGCCGTTTCGGCCAGGAAGCACATGCTGACCTCCCACTCCTCGTCGAACGGGAGGCACCTGAACCCATCCGCGGCGAGTGCTTCAAACTCGGTGCGAGCCTCGCCCGTCGAGCCAAGCTCGGCCAGCACGTTCGCGAGCACACACCGCCAGATCGGGTACGAGGGATTGTCGGTGGCCGCGCCACGGACGAGTTCCGCGACCTCTTGGACGCGTCCCTGCTCGCGGCGGAGAACATACAGCTGAAGACCGTAGGTGACTGCCGCGTTCCAGCTTTGAGATCGCTCGCCGAGCGAGCGGGTTTCGGTGATCTGCTGCTCGGCCTCTGAGAACCTTCCCTCGAGCAGCGCCAACAAGCCTCGATGGACAGCAACGACCCATCGCTGTGCCGGCTGGCGAAGCTCCTCGGCCAGCGTGGTCATAGCCTCGAAATCGGCGTACGCAGCCGCCAGGTCAGCGAGCTCGATCGAGGACTGGAGGCCGATCTCGTAGCCTTCGACGGCGCGCTCGAGATCTCTCGCTTGAAGAGCGACTTGAACGAGCTCCTTTGCGAGCTCGGCCTGCTCGGGCGTGAAGTCGGGGGAGTGGCGGCTGGAGATGTAGCCGAGTAGGGCGTAGGCGAGCGTCGACGGCTCGCCGATCCGCCGGGCCATCTCCAACGCTTGAGTGCCCAGCGATCGTCGCCGTTCGGCGTCGGCGGTCGCGTCGCGGAGCGGTCCGCCGGCGAGGCGGGCGAGGAGCCTGACCCGAAGCACGCTGTCCTCGTCGTCGAGCGCGGCGAGCGCTCTCTCGAGCAGCGGCACGAGCTCCGCGTCGTCCCGCGAGACGTCCCAGATCAGCCTGCCGCCGTATCCGAGCGCCGCTCGGGCGAGCTGTTCGGGAAGCCCCTGTGACGCAGCGAGCCCGGCGGCTTCTCGGAACGTGGCCTTCGCCGCCGGTGTGTCGCCTGCCCGCGCCTGCGCGTCGCCCAGTGCGAGCAGGAGATCGCAGCGTGCCGCGCCGCGGCCCTCGGTAGGTTGGAGCGCCATTCTGTAGAGAGACACCGCCTCCTCGAATGCGAGCAGGCTTACGGCCCTGTCACCCGCGCGGCGGGCGTAGTCGATCGCCTCGCCGACGTTGCCGGCCGACGCTGCCTCGAAGAAGTGATGGGCAAGCTCGGCGAGATGCGGTTCGGTGTTCTCGGCGTAGAGGGTCTCCAGCGCCTTCCCGACGCGAGCGTGCAGCCGGACGCGGCGCGTAGCCGGAAGCTCGTCGTAGAGCGTGTCTCGGATAAGAGCGTGAGCGAATCGCAGCTGCCCGACGGCACCGGGCACCTCGCCGACGACGCGCTCCGCCGTCGCCTCATCGAGAACCTCGAGGACGGTTTCGCGCGAACGCTCGCTCACGAGCTCGAGCGCGTCGAGACTGAATTCCCGGCCGAGCACCGAGGCGAGCATGAGGACGTGCTTGCAGTCCGGCGAGAGCCGACCCAGCCGGCGCACGATCACATCGCGGACGGTCGGCGGAATCGCCACCTGCCGAGCGTTGCCTTGGTCGCGCGCGAGCAAACGCACGGTCTCGCCGACGAAGAGCGGATTCCCTTCGGTCTGCTCGTGCAGAGCAGCAGCGAGCTCGGGGGAGGCGATGCTCGCCGCGACCAGCTCGACGTATGCGGTGACCTCGTCTCTGCTGAACCCGCCGAGGGAGACTCGGCGGGTCACCGGCTCGCGCGCGACCTCAGCCAGCATCGCGGCCAGCGGCTGCCCGGGAGTTGGATCGACATCGCGGTAGGCGCCGAGCACGAGCAAGCGGCTCGAAGCAAGCTGCCGGGCGACGAACTGGAGGAGGAGCAGCGACGCGGTGTCGGCGGCGTGGAGGTCGTCGAGGACGAGCACGATCGGCCGGCTTGCGGCAGCGTTTCGCAGGAACTCGGAGGCGGCGTCGAAGAGGCGGAAGCGAGCTCCTTCGGACTCGAGCGACGGCGGCTTTGGCAAATCGGGGAAGTGCCGCCGCAGCTCGGGGACGATCTGGGCGATGTCGGCTGCGCCTGCTCCGAGTTGGGTGCGCAGCGCAACAGCATCGCGCTCCCGCACATAGGCGCGGAGCGCCTCGACCCAAGGCCAGTAGGCGGGGGCTCCACCCGCTTCCCAGCAGCGCCCGACGAGGATCCGCGCGCCACGGGCTCTCGCGTGTGCAATCAGTTCGTCTGCTAGGCGGCTCTTGCCGATTCCCGGCTCTCCAACCAGAAGGAAGAGCCGCCCGTGGCCGGCGAAGGCCTCCTCGAGCCCGGCGAAAAGCTCGGCGAGCTCAGCCTCTCGGCCGACGAAGACTGTACGTGGCGGCTCCCCCGCCGCCGAGATCTCGAGTGCCGGATCCTGCCGAAGGATCGTCTGGTGCAGCTCGCGCAGGGACTTACCCGGCTCGATGCCGAGGTCCTCGACGAGTGCGCGGCGAGCGTCCTGGTACGCGCTAAGTGCCTCGGCCTGGCGGCCGGAGCGATACAGGGCGAGCATCAGCTGCCCCCGAAGGCGCTCACGCAGAGGGTGCTCCTGTACCAGCGCCTCGAGCTCGCCTACGAGCTCAGCGTGGCCGCCGAGCGCCAAGTCGGCGTCGATTCGCTGCTCGAGAGCGTGGGTCCGCAGCTCCTCGAGGCGAGCGATTTCGACCTGGGCGAAGCTCTCGTACGCGAATTCGGCCAGCGGCGGCCCCCGCCAGAGCGACATCGCGTCGGTGAGGATCGCGCGGGCCTCATCCGCCTCGGCGGCCTCCGCTTGCTCTCGAAGCCGCTGGAACCGCGTGACGTCGAGCTCGTCGGGATCGAGGCGGAGCACGTACCCGGGCGCCCGCGTCACCACTCGATCGTCGCCGATCACCTTCCGCAGTTGAGAGACGTACACGTGAAGTGCCTTCGCTCCACTCGCAGGCTGGCGCTCGCCCCAGAGGTCGTCCAGCAGTCGCTCCGCGGAGACGACCTCGTTTGCGTGCAAGATCAGAATTGCCAGCAACGCTCGCTGCTTCGCGCCGCCGAGCGGCAGGACTCGCCCGTTGTCGCAGACCTCGAGCGGCCCGAGAATCCTGAAGTCCATGCTCTTGTGCCGACGCTAGCAGGGCTCCGAAAGACCGACAAGGATGGGTTAAGCGGCTTCTTACCCTGTACTTGCCCTGCGTTAGGCGCCACGCGGTCTCCTTCGGAGCGAGCCACACAAGGTGGTTCGCAATCCAAAGGAGGCAGCATGAACCTGACGATGAAGGCCGGAGCCCGCGGGTTGGTGGTCCTGGCTCTGCTGGCGTTTGCGGTCCCGGCGGCGGCGGGAGTCCGCCCCGGACACCGCATCCAGATTCTCTGTCCGCGATGCGGCGAGGAGAATCCAGAGCGCGCTCGCTTCTGCCTAGCCTGCGCGACAGCGCTTGCTCCTGCGACGACGCCCGAGGAGGAACGCAAGGTCGTCTCCGTCCTCTTCGTCGACCTGGTCGGCTTCACGGAGCGTTCGGATCGCGCCGATCCCGAGGACGTCAGGGCGCGCCTCCGCCCCTACCACGCGCGGCTGAAGCAGGAGATCGAGAGCCGCGGTGGCACGGTCGAGAAGTTCGTCGGCGATGCTGTGATGGCGGTCTTCGGCGCCCCGGTCGCGCACGAGGACGACGGGGAGCGCGCCGTCCTGACCGCGCTGCGGATCCTCGACGCGATCCCTGAGTTGAACGAGGCCTACCCCGAGCTCGAGCTGGCCGTGCGCGCTGCCGTCAACACCGGCGAGGCTGTCGTCGCACTCAGCGCCCGCCCGCAGGAAGGCGAGGGCATGGTTGCCGGCGACGTCGTCAACACCGCCTCCCGCTTGCAGCAGGTTGCTCCCGTCGGTGGTGTCGTCGTCGGCGAGATCACGCACCGCGCGACGAGCCACGCCATCGAGTACGAGGAGCTCGAGCCCGTCACAGTCAAGGGCAAGGCCGAGCCGATCCCCGTGTGGCGGGCGATTGGTCTCCGGGCCCGGCTCGGCGTGGACCTCATGCAAGCAAGGCCAACCCCCTTCATCGGGCGCGAGCACGATCTCGCCCTGCTCAAGGAGACTTACGCAAGAACGCTACGGGAGTCGTCGATCCAGCTCGTCACCGTGACGGGGGAACCGGGTGTCGGCAAGAGCCGG
>WNFV01003332.1_pt1 | contig 22817 bp, 31 predicted proteins | sample 5400101 | NCBI WGS metagenome assembly WNFV01 (sample SAMN13153361, study PRJNA577476) | soil metagenome | isolation source: 115 cm soil or saprolite under grassland replicate 1 | place: USA:California | collected 2016-06-15 | reverse complement strand
TGCTTTCTCTACTAGACATCGGCAAAGGAAGGTATCAGAAGGTTGGCAATTGGCAGCGACCAGTGGACATTACATAATCCATTCTGCTCTGGGTTCAACGATCATGTCACAGACCTCCAGTCGTGTAATCAGGCTTCCTGCAGCTATCAAACCGGGGAAGGTGAGCTCAGACTAGTCAATGATACATATCTTTTGATGGGTACTGACCTCAGGCGCACAGCACACACCCCGTGAACTGCAGACATTTCGGGCTCTGGATGAGTTACCTGCCTTCTTCACTAAACCATTTCTTCTTCAAGACAGGAGTAATACCTGTCTCTCTTCTGGTATGGCTATCCAGCAGGCCCCGACTGCAGTGCTGTGGAGATCAGTGAAAAGTGTGACAGGCTGGTTGTTGACGTCTATGGTTGTGGAAATGACTCGCCTGCTTTGATTGAACTGGGCAGTTCCTCTCATGGAATGGCATCACGAGAGGAGATAGACAAGGTTAAGGATACATATGGGCTTATCGATGAACCCAAGTGGTATCTTTCACGGCAGAGGGCCCTGTGGAGGGCTGTTCGTTGGTCAGTCAAGCTCTTTCTAATGCTATTACTTCCCGAGTCCGCTACTGGACCCGAGGGAAACAGAGATAGCGACAATATACTGTCTTTGCCTTTGTTCCCAGATATGAAGACATCATGGCCCATGGGCAAGGCCCTCAAACTCGATCATATTCAAGATCTGAATTCGTGGCCGCTTGACGACCTTTTCCGCGATCGCTGTACTGAAGAATATGAAAGGTGCGGGGGAGCCTATCAGTGGGACTACAAGGACGCGCTTGCCGGTGGTTCAGTGGACTTATCAAGAATGGATCTGGGACAGGAAATTGGGCAAGGCGCACTTTTTGAGATGGCTCACAGATTGTGTTTTCAGGTTGAAACAAAATCTTGACATAATTTGGTATAAATTATAGTATAGCTGGCAGCTTGGCCGAGAGACAGTCTGAGATGTACCATGGTCCATGGAAGCAATAAAAGTGAAAAACACCAGCTTAACAAATGCGCTCTTGGGCTAACACCCCAAGTCGAGACCCAAACTCGGGAATAAATAGAGGTAGGATCAGATGAATGCCGGACAGATATGCCGGACAGATAATAGGAACCTAAGAAAGGGGAGCGACTTACCTGACTCATAGGACCGGGTAAAACCTGGACTTTATGCATTTGTAACAAACGTCTACAGAGGAAAAACCGCTTCACACAATATCTCTTACCTGGCCGCAAACCCCATCCTTATCGATTTCCAAGAATCCTCTCCCAACCCAGATGTGCCCGATTTCAACTTTGGCTCAAGAACGCTCGCCTGCGACGTCGACAACTCAAGCTGAATTGCGACCTCAAAGAGCAAGCGCATTTCATGATCACCGACTCAGCAGACCTCCCCATGGCCCTCTTTTCGATGATCGCGAGTTGCCACCGCATCTTTGTAACTGTCAACCTCACGCCACGGAAGTCACTCAAACGCCCCACGCTCGCCAATTTCAACTGATCTACGCCCACCCTGATGCCATTTGTATTCGTAGAGACAATCCTCCTGCAGACCCCTAATTCTATCCGAGGAACCTAAGTATTCTTTAGTTTACCTTAGTCATCATTTGGTCTAGGATAGTCTTATATATTGTAACAATTGTAACAATTTATTTAGGTTCTTACATATGTACAGTGCTTCGAATATTGAAAATCCACATTTGGTCCGAAAGACGGAAATGTTACTGATTAGGCAAAATGCGCAACGCGCAAATACGACGCGTGATACGCGTCCTACCTATATTACTCCTCGGTATTGAACCAAAGAATGACCCGAGTCGGGATCGAGTAGCTATATAATAATAATAAATACTAATGATTTTAATCCTCATTATTGTGCATTTATTTGCTATAAAATGACCTATTTAGGGCGAGCATGACTGACAAAGGAATTAGGGAAGGAATGACGGACCGACAGATTTTTAGGGAGATCATAGAAACCACAAAGACAAATAGTAATAAATGACACAAGGAGATCATAGGACTACAGGGATTTGTGGCCCAGCCACACATTTTGGCAACAAATGCCTGAGGGGGAATTGTAAGTCTAGGAAACTTGAAAGGAAAGGGCATGATCATCAGTTCCAGACAGTCATCTCAAACGGGAAAGCACTCATCATTTCAAGCAGCTCCTTTCTTAATTGGTTGCCGAATGCGTTGTTCGCATCTCGGACAACATCCTTGGGAAGCCACGGTGGCAGTGCACATGACGAAATTGTGCTGTGAGAGCCTCTGGTATGGAATGGTCCTGATGGTAAGTGATCGAGTACAAATGCACACACTGGACAGCATGGCTTGGAAACCCCAATGATTGGTTGAACACCCTACAGTGTAGCATGAGAAGTAAAAAATATCCAGTAGGGAGAACAAGCGCAACTCACATGAAGTTCATTGAAAACAACCTCGAGTTCAGGGGGCAGCGTTCCGGTACGGCAAAGGCTGATAATGCTGCCAAGGACGAGCTCACAGTGGAATGGTTTGGTGAACTGAATCCCTTTTGCAAACGACTCGATGTTCAAATTTTTGAAGATTCGGGTGATAGTGTTAGCCCTTTCAAGCATTTCGACAATGCCATTAACAGAGTCCTCGTTAAATGAAGTAACATCATTCTTCCAGGACTCGATCGTCGCAATGACGTCCGTAATGCATTTGTCCCTGACTGGCGACTTGCGATTTCCCAAGGGCTTTAGCAACGCGATGATGTCGTCAATATCAGATGCCTGAGGAGGGTCGTCAGGGTTGAGTCCGTTAAGAAATTCTATGACCTCGTCGATATCATATTCGTCCCAAGAGATTGAGAAGCTGTAGAGAAATTCGACAATGGTGGCGTTCGAAGGAGCGTCCCCTCCGGTGGAGACGGGGAAGTGCTCTGAATCTAGCAGGCAATGCCAAGGTAGAATTATATCGTCAGGAGTGGGCGGCGCTAAAATCTTGATGGCGATGCGATCACATTGGAACGTTTGACCGCCGACGTATTTTGAAAGGATATGCGACGCGTTAAAATGAACGACCATCAGCTTTAACCAATCGACGTACGACTGCCATAGAGGTGCTTCGTCGGTCGGTTGGACGCTGAGAAGGTCCTCGTCTTCTTCCTCCTTGTCATTTCTGGCTGTCGCCCCGTCATTCGCTTTATTGCGACGGTGGTCACCAAGCTCGACACCAATGGATTGCATGTGTTTCTCAATCGCAGCACTCCCAGCAAGTAACGAAAGGCCGAACCCAGCTATCGTTGCCTTCTCCAAAAGGTCTTGATAGGTTTCTCTCGAATCTGGGTAGTTGGCCAGCGTATTCAGTGACGTATCGAATTGTTCAAGGAATCCGCAGAAAAATGCATGGAATTCTTCTTGAGTGCGTTCGGTGTAAGCTTCGAAAGGCTTTCCATCAGCGGCAGCCTGAGCCTGCTCACAGAGATTCGGGTAGCATTGCATAGAGATGTTGGACGTCTGGATGAAAAGGAGGAAAGGCTTGTCACGAGTTGAGTCGGATGCCTTGCAGGGGAGCTTAGCAGGGAATACGAAGGTCGAGGTATCAACATTTGTGAGGGAATTGTAAAACGGTCTTGAGAGAATACTATTGGCGAGCCGGCGGCGCATCTTCTCAACACACGCGGAAGTGACATATTGTAGGAGGAGGTAGAAATTATGGTTTGACTTAGGATCTTCCTTGACTTTATTCAGGAGCTCGGACATAATCCATGCGTGGTGTTCGAACGGCAAAAAACGACTGCGTGTATTTCTCAGACTTGTTAAGACATACATAACAGGTTGCACTCACGACGGTCCCCTAATAATGTATTGCTCAAGAGAAGCTCCCATATCGTCTGGTGGTGTTGGGATAATGATTGTTGGCTGATCGTGTCGCATTTTAAACCAACGCCGTATGCCCGTAATAAGCCACTTCGGTATTACTCGTTGGAATCCTGCGAACTCAATATTGGGTTCCACAGCTCTTTGGGCACAGGTGACAATTACAAGCGCAGAGCTGTCACGTTTTGCAACAACAGCTGCCACCTCATGATCTCTGGCTAAGATCTTCGCAAGTGCACTGAGAACTTTCAAATCAGTAGCATTGGTGTCCCTTGTAGTGGAATGGTGTCTCCTTGGACGCTCAATGCAAGAGAGCGCTGTAGTGATTGTAGAAAACACAGGGATTCGATCAGGTGGCCCAGACTTCTTGCAAAACTGGCATTTCGAACTGTGCAGGAACTCCATCTGAAAGTATTATGGTAAATCATCTACTTGGGAAATCCAAACTGAGCACGTACTTGATCTTCACATCGGCATCGGTGTGGGTGACATACCAACAGGATGTCTTATGTAATTGTGGCTGTGGTTCCAATCCCAGGCTGTGCCACATGATAATCGAAATCTCAACAATCACGGTGAGTAGATGCTGGGATCTCACAATGGTTTCCTTTCAGGAGATTCGCAAACTGGCCAATCTGTTCAACATCAGAAGCAAAAGTTCTGAAGTACCCAATGGAATTCTGACCCTCATGGCAACAATCGCGATGCTCGGTCTCATCGAGAGGCATACGAAAGTTGACTGCAACACATCGAGTAATGGGCTATTGAAGATGCTGAGCTCCCTTGCAACCGCCTTTGTGAGGGAGCACGAAATCATCTCTGCAGTGGAAAAGGTGGTTCAAATTTGTTTCGATTTTTTGAGAAAGACTGATGAAATTTTAGATCACAGATAGATCAGTTACGTGGTTGATTACTGCAAATATGCGACCCGATAACAGCGACTGCCTTGGACCTATGTACCATCAGCCAACGATCATTATCCCAACACCACCAGACGATATGGGAGCTTCTCTTGAGCAATACATTATTAGGGGACCGTCGTGAGTGCAACCTGTTATGTATGTCTTAACCCCTAATCCAAATTTTTTCTTGAAGAAGATGAGAGTCTACCTGGGCTAATCTGAGTGGTGCTGCGATTCTACTAGTAGGAATCACTTCTTGAGGATGAAACCGGTCTGCATAAGAAACTTGAATGCCAAGCGTGGATGAACTATCATGAATATCAATTGGACCGCATCTTGACCGCATCTGCCATCACTAGATTCATTACCGGGGGTGGGAGCATAAAAACTCACTAAAGATCCCAAGGCATGCGTGGTATTTGACCGTCGCTGAACATTTGGCGCACCATGGCACATACATGAGGAGGTTTGCTGGTGTTCGGAATTTGAATCATGTAGTAATTGATGATCTCAACTGCCTGGCGAACATCGGACTCAGCCGAGTGAGAGATGAAGGCCAAGCTATCTGCGCGAGTGCATTTATTGCTTGTACAACCATGGCGTATCCCATCCTTCCGAATGTATGGAACCTCACGAGCAACGTTCCCTGGGATAAAAGATAATCCATCAACAGGAGAAAATTGTGCAATGAGGTTGAGATCAGGCCATAATCGTTGACAATATTCAAGAAGTAACCAGTATGTTTGGCCTGTGGGATCCCGTTGGATGAGGTGGATGGGTAGCTTGCTGATTTTTTTTGGAAGCTTTACATGGTCTGCGAAAGAGGCCATAACACTCAAGGAAAGAAAAGTAGAAAAGGATGAAGCGACATGCCTGTATCCACCTCGCTCCGAAAGATAGCGATCTGAGTCATCATAGATCCTCGTTGCCTTCCTTCTGACTTGATAATGCGGTCAAGCATTGCACGCTCTTGTGCGTGAGCATTGGCAGGGAGGGAAAGAAGGAGTTCATATATTAGTTGTGTTTGAACCCAATTACGTAGCAAGGTCACCTCCATTTGACCACCGTCGTGGCCGTTATGCTTGACCTTTTCCATCATGCCGTTAAATCATTCAAAAGCGAAAAGCCACCAGGTGTAAATAGGCCCAAATAGATAAATCATGTTGTAAAAGTGGAGGGAAAGATGATGATTGATGACGAGGGAAACGCGGAGGGTGACAAGCATGCGACAGAAGTGAGCGAGGAATTCTTGACCCATCTGTGCTTGGCGCAGGGTAATTGTCCGTGTTGCCAATAACCTGACACCCGCACAAAGAAGGAGCACTGCGTCATACAGTTTTTTACGGTTGCGTGAATGGGTGGTGTTGATTTTCTCGTTTGGAGACACTTGAGGCTCCGAATTAGGAATAGAGTCATTGTTAGATCGCCACGCAAACCAAAGAAGAATGGGCGTGATGGTTAAGAGACGACACCATTCATCAGCCTTCTTGAGTGATTGATTCTCACCCAGCTAAACCTGGTTTGATAAGAAAATCAAATACACAACAAAGCATGAATGTACATTCTTGGGAAGCCGTGTAATATGACTTGGCCACCGGAATTCATTGATGAATGTCTCAAATCGTTGTTTACTTGAATGTTGCGCACCACGTCCTGGAAACATATGCGCGGCGAAGAGAACCTGGGTAAAAAAAATGGGCAATCAAACCAAGAAAAATGTTGTGCATAAAATCAAGAGCCGTCTTTGAAGATGGCTCCCAATTAGGTATCATATTCATGACCGACCATCGGATGCCATCATCCCTCAGGATTTGGTTCTGACGTGGAACAGGGGCATCGCGGGATATAAAGGCTTGTTTGAGAAGAAACCGACCATTCTTCTTGCGACAAGCTGGTTGAGGTTGAGTAAGATATATTCATTCCCAAAAGGAAAGCACAAACCATTAACGTGAAAAGTACTTGATTTACCAAGGTCGATAAGGACAAAATCACAGTATGGGGAAGGGTTGAGGTCAGATGAATGACCTGACGTTCCTGAGACCTTACGCGCCACAGGCGTGTCGCAGTTATTGAACATACAGTCCGCATAAATGGTATGGCGCATATCATCCCCTTGGACATCCATCTCGACACCTCACAGGATTTGAGTAACATAATTTGAAGGGAAATGTAACATACCAGACTTCAAAATGATGAGCTCTTTTGATGCCGGCTCGAGAACATGGTTGAGTTGTTGTGTGTTTGGTTCACCAGGTCCAGGCATTACACATGGCGCCATTACGTTGACTTGAAGGAAACGCTGGTCCCGTGGTAGATCATTAATTGAAATATAGACAGGACTGGTTGAATGAGGGTGATTGGACAGTAATTGGAACCTATAAAAGTCATTTAATCACAAACATAAAAACGAAAGGAGATGCTCACCAATCCATGTTCAAAGTAAGGTGAAGGCCAAAACGATGGCTTGTTAACTTTTCGGGTTCTCCTCCATCCCGAGACACATCGCGAATCGAACCTAGATCACCAACTTCACGGACAGTGTTCGTGTAGCACCGCCCCCAGGCAGCTCCGTCATAAATATCAGCCATGACAAAGTCGGGATCGTCGTTATGACCGCCATGCTGCCCCCTACTGTCCCTAATCATCATGGCGAACCCTGGACGCATAAAAAAATGCCATAAAGTTTGGATAATTGAGGTGTATGGATTGACCTTTTTTGGATGTCGTTTCTGCCTGCCTTTACTGTCTAATGACTCGTCAAAGAGTATCATCCACGAGACATGCCCGAGATTCGAGTTCAGACACTTTTTTTGGGGTGTAATGCTTCCAGCAAAGTGGGCAGATTACATACTGGGTGATGTATTGGTCTGCATCGATGCTGAGATGACGTTTCACCGATTCAAGCGTTCGGACTGGTTGAGGGTATGCTGGGAGAACTCCTTCCGCAAGTAAGGCATTGAGCGTGCCGTTGAGAATATCTGTGGATTGTAAAATGGATACATGAGAGTAGACATTTGCAATTACAGCCTGCAGATAAGCAATGCGAATGCATGACTCCTCGACAAAGGCTCGTGGGGTGACGTCTGGCATATCGGCTTCATCTACATCTGCACCTGGAGTGCGTACATCAATTTCACCAAGTCGTATCCATTCGGTATCTGGAAACTGTTCCTGGCGTCGGTCAACGAGCTGTTGACCATCTGGGGTGGCGTTGTCATTTGTTAGTATAAGATTGCCGTGTAGCTCACCGAGTCCTGCATCTTCGCCTCGAGTATTGGAAGCTTCTGGTGTCCTGGATGTTAGCTGCGGCGCATCAGCAACCCCATCCTCACGCGCGTCTTCGCCCTGTACTTCACCGCTGCCATCGAGGTCTTCAGGATCATACCAATCGCTCCCAAAGATAAGATCTTGATTCATCCCATCATCCAAATATCCTCCTTGCTATTTGACATTGGCCTGGACATGTGGCTGATTGGCCAGGACATCAGGAACTGTCGTGTCCCGGGAAAACGAACGGCTTGGGCCGACAGCTGATTGCCTGTTGATCTCAACGGTGCCAAGTGGTAATCGGGGTGCTACCGGGTCCAGTAAAGGATTCTTCAGAGCCCTAGGTAATCATCAAGTTAATCAAGAAACTGGATAGTCCAAAATTGAACTCACAGAGATTCTGGGCCACCATATCGTGTTTTGTGTTTTCTAATGACGTCCTTGGTTTGGTACTCATATCCGGACGGGTGCTTAGAGCATTTGGTGCATCTACATTGCTGGTAACTGGTGGATGGCATCACAGAAGGCGTCGGAGTGAGTTCAAGCTGATGGACGTCGGAGTGAAAGTTGGACTTAAGTCCTCTGCGCATGCGCAAAGTTATGAGTGAGATTTAAATATTATAATAGTGACAATGCTAGATAGTTGTAACTAAACAACATTACGACGGCAGAGAAATGTGAATGGGATAATTTGAGTATAATGTCGGGTAATCTCAAATTAACTGAGATTTCTCCACGATCATATTCTCCGACCTTTCGCTGTATTTGCTGCTTTCATATTTGCACCTACGTGTTTTTCTCAATCTTTTTCATGTCCCCCAGCACTGGTAGTAAATTCAAGCCAAACTCCCACCTCTCCTTGTCTGACCTCTCCCTCGCCACCTTTTCACCTTCATTTAATGAGGCCCAGTATTCCTTTGCAGCCTTGCACCCATTGTCCACCCATCGAAACAATCCCCCTGCACAATATTGGGTGAATGAATACCTTTTCTCTCCCTTTCTGATTGCTGTATTGGAATGTTTTATAATTGCCGAAGGTACCAAAATTGTTGAGCCCGCTGGGAATTGTATTACAAGTTCCAAATCATGCAGGACCAGGTGCCCACCTAATTCTGAATCATACTCCCCGATAGCAGTAATGGCACAGTATCCAAATGCTAAGTTGGCGAAGTCTACATGCGGGAAACAGGCTGTTTTTGGTCCCAAGTTATATGTCACTGCAGTGAAGATGCTGTTGAAAGGCCTCCTCAGCATTGGGTTGCTTTTGAACAGCCTCCCAAGTGTGCTGTCATAGTATTCATATAGTTTTGGAGCCCACGTACGGAAGACGGCTGAAACCAAGCTCTTCAATTGGTTAAAGCCTAAGGCGGAAAGGCGTGTTAGCTTACAAGACCCAAACCCTGCAATTCTCCGAAAGCAGCGTTGAGAATTTAGGTTTTTTAAAATCTTTGCCTTCTTCGGGTGGTTACTATGGTTCATCGGCTCTGTTTGCCCACCCCCATGTGAAACCCCATCACGGAGTGTAGGGAATACACCCCTTCGGTGGCTATGCCCCGAAACTTGGGCCCTGGCCTCCTCCATACATCCTTGGGCTTCCCTATTAACTTCTTGCCATGTTTTTTCCTCGCCGGGGTGCCCTGCCAGTATAACTACGGCCCTTTTCTTCGAGTCTGTAATGGGCATTGCTGTGCTGCGGATGTGCTGAATTTCGTCGCTGACCATGCACCAGTAGGCCATACTTACCGCCCATCCCATTTCCGAAGCTGGTACTTGTACTCAGATTTAGGGCCTACGAGCTCTTCAAGGGTATGGGCCTTTTTCGAACTGTCTGGTACATTACGCGCAATGTACGCGCTTCTCGTCACCGCTGCCGTTGACGTCGCCGCTTTGGTTTGCACCCCCGTCGCACCTTCAACGTACTTTTTCCAAACACCAGGCCACACAGGTGGTCCCTCTCGTTTAGACTGCTTTTCCTCTTGCAGCCGCTTTTTCATGTTCCGCCGGCCTTGGAGCATTTTTTTTCTTTTACGACGCTGCTGCGCTGTCATGGGTGCGGTTTCGGTGTCAACCTCTGCTTCATCCGGTGGCAAATTGACAGGCTCCTGGTTGGGGGACGATTCCGGCGTGGATTCGGGGGTTGTCAAAGGCGATGGGGAGAAGAGGTCATCTGCTAAGTACAGCTCTTCCCTGGCTACACTCTCCTGTATCCCTGAAACCAGATTGAATGATGGGGAATCCACCTCAATAAAATCGCCGTTCCAGTTCTCGATGGTCTGCCAGAAATGAAGGGTTAGGTTGGCTTCACGAAGACGCGATAGCAGGTTACCGTTTCCTGCTGTATATTGCCCGTTTTCCTAGTAAATATGTTGGTTAGCTACCATAGTAATCATGTAGGGTTGCGGGTTAGCCCCGTATAGAATTAATGGAGTAACCCTACGGTTTTTGAGCGTAGGGTTGGGGAAAAAGGTGACAATTGTATAGCCAGCGTATTCCTGATGCCCAGGGATTTCTGGCTGCAGTGAAAAAGGGTATAGCCAGCGTATTCCCGGTGCCCGGGGATTTCTGGCTGTAAGAAGCAGAAGGGGGTGGGGGGCTGTAAAACCAGCTTGGCGCGCTTACATTGTAGAGGTTTCTAAAATGTGTTATTTGGTACGTTGAGGCCAAGTGCAGCGTGTAGATCTGCTTTGTAAACTTATACGCGAGTTGAGTTCAGTTGTTTTAGGTAATCGTACGGAATTCGTAACCCGTTGAGAATCAACGGGTGTGCACAGTAACTCGTTGAGAATCAACGAGTGTGCGGTTGGACCATGTTGACAACGCAAATTTAATCATATGACTTTTTCCCGTTTGCACCCTTCCCTTTTGGATGCTGAACGTTGCACACGCCCTGTTTTGGGACGCTTTACACCCTTGTTGTACATGCCCCGTTTTGGTTGTTGTACATACATCTGTTTTGGAGACGCTCTACACACCCCGTTTGGGTTGTTGCACACACATCTTTTAGCGCGTTGCACACTTTTATTGTTCACGCCTCGTTTTGGTTGTTCCACACCCTTTTTTTGGGCATTGCACATGCCTGCCAAATGGTTCCATAGTCGGGTGAGAGCCAGAGGTGAAGCATGGAGACCATGATGCTGGGTCGAGCTAGTGCGGCATGGCATGTTCAACGGAAGTCTCCGGTGAGGATCGACATGCACAGAGGCTTTGCGAATTAGGCCAGGGCGTGAGTCGTGCGTTGTTATGGCAGGAAAATTCGAATGTAAAGGGAGGTGGGACTGCACCCCACTTCTCGATCTAATTGTTGCACGTGCACCGTTTCCTTTCGTTGTTCTTCATGTAATGTATCTTTGAAAAGGGGGCTTTGATGTGTAGGCATGTTGCGCTGGCGAAGAGGTAAGTAGACGACGCACCCTGAGGACGTGAGATGTGTGTGGAATGGAACAAAAGAGCGGCAAACATGCGTAAATGATATTGGGACATCTGCTTGGTATACTAGTAATAATAATCGATTTACATGCCGACATACTCGGATTTAACAAGCGACGGCGAATTATCGTACCCCAGACCCGGAGCCCTTGCAAGCAAGGGGACATAGAGAGTTACAAAGTGGCCCTCGATATAATATACGCGTGACACCGAAATAGGACAAAAGTAGAGTGTTCAAAGAGTAAACATACAGTGTCCTTTATTGCCGCATGTTCTGTCGTTGGATGTATTGGTCTAAAAAAACCCGTGCATGCTTCTCTGACCACTCGTCAAGGTCGCCTTGTTGGGCACGCGCTATTTTCTTCCAAAAATTCGAAGATTTAGGTGTCAACTTGCCTCCATATACCGACTCCTCAAAGTCCATAAACTTTACTTCATCTGCATGGGTCCATCTAGAAGTGATACACTTGTTGCGGAAGTTGAAGGTGTGGTTGTTTGGATACCAGGACATTTTGTGCCAGTCATCTGAGAATACAGAGTCATTTTAATTTAAAACAAACTCGAAAAACTCACCAACACCTGGTGTGGCAACTGGCGCCATAATAAGTTGGTTAACATAACTCAATGAACAGGTTAAACTCACTTTTACGGGCGAGGTATTGCCCACATATGTAAGATTCCATGGCATCCGTTAGCTCGTCATCATAGAATTCCTCGTCTGGACCACAACGTATCCGTATACCTTTGAAGAACGCTTGTTCGGTAGGCCCCAAGTTAACCCCATGCATGCGTTCCCTGAATTTTGATGTATCTCGTCTCCACAACCTCGCAATAACCCCCCCACTGCGAGACGCTATGCGGCCATAAGGCGAGTCAAGGAATTCCTCACGACGCTTCTCATACTCATACAGGTGAGTCATGGTATATTGCTTCATTAAAGGCTCCATCGGCAGTTGACAGGGTTCAGGGAATTTGACTTCTTCAGCAGCCTTACTGAGGATGGGTGCGAGCATATAAAACTGTATACCATTTTCAAGGAAAAACTCGACAAGGGTATCTCGGCTGGTGGCCTTGCCTTCACGCATTGCAAAGACGATATCCTGCGCTTGGCTGACCCCGAGTAACCAGTCCTGCCGGTTATCACAGCGAAATGCGATTATGTACAGGTTATGGGTGAACGGGGGCTTTGCATATTTGAATTCTGCCCCGGGTATGTGGCGAAGTATCAAGTCGTTGCGGTCAATGATATAGTCTGGGTCCACGTAGATGTCCAAAAAACTGCGGATATGCTCTGTATGACCCGTTTTCAGGCAAGTCAGCATTTCGTTGAGCTGACCAGCGGCTTCTTCCGAAATTGGCACATCTTTAAAGCCAAGCAAGAAGTACCATTTCGCGACGTTATCTCCAGGGTGTTTGGGTAACGGGCTTTGTGGAAAGACGAAGCCGAAACGACGAGAAGCATATTGAACAGGTTCCCCCTCACAAAAGAGCCTCCTACGCTGGGATAGAACCTCCTCGAGGCGCATCTTCTTCATGAGAGTGGCGTCCTGCGATATATCCTGGCGCACAGAATCAGCACCGGGAGCAGCACTTGGGCTGAGCTCGATATCATGCCCTTGCTGTTCATTTTCTGGAATACTCTTGCAGGTAAGCGTCAACATATTGCAAGATGGGTGGTACAAATCCCACTCATGCATGCCTGGATTGAACACGCGGTTCGAGCAAGGGGTTGCCCGCCATATCTGTCGCAGTTCATGATCCTCCACGCGACGTCGTAGTAGAAAGGTTGGGTGCTGTGCCGTCGGCTCCCATACGTAGAAGACTCCTACTGTGTTTGCGGGGATGTCTTCCAAAACCCTGAGTTGTTCAGCCATGTGAATGATGATGGCCTGTTGTTCCTTCTCGAAGTCGTCCAATTTCTCCACGAAAGGTGCCGTTTGCAGCCACTTCGCGTGTTTGTAGAAGTCATACCACCATTCTCCAGGGAGCTGCCGGGTGCCAGGTATCGGAGCTGGCAGTTCGCCTTCCGTGTACTCAAAGTCTGGGGATTGGGGAGAATCAAGCTCGTCGTTTGGGTGCGGGGGATATTGTGCTAGAGGCGAGAAGCCAACGCCTGTCGGCTCTGGCACGGGAGCTTCTAGGATAGGTTCGGTTTCGATTGTGGGGAGAACGCCGAGCTGGTAAGGGAGATTGAGGTATATGGTCCTGTAGAATGCATCCCATTCTTCCCGGACACGGACTAGAGCGTCGTACACGTGAAACGGCAGCGCCTCCTTTTCCTGATCTTTTTCGATCAGGGCGAAGATAGAAACAATTGGACCGTGTATTACGGGTTGAATGTCGGCTAGGATACTTCGACTAACACAAACTATGGGTATATAGACTGGGCAATTATGTCGGATGAATCGTTTAATAAGCGCGGGACCGGGCATCAAATTGGCAGAAAACACGACCCCTGCGAGACGTTCGGCAGTCATAGCCCTAGACGCCGCCAAGTCGGAGAGCCAAGAACAGTCGACGGTTTTGGCGAAGCGCAGCCGTTTCGTTGTTTCGACCCAGCTTTCTTCCTGTACATGTGCAGAGACGCAGATGGAATATCGCAATTCTGCGATGAGTTTTATCATGAGTTTTTGTGCAAAGAGGACAGATTTGACAACACGGTCAACTGATGGCCGTGGAAGAAAAAATTTGGTGTCTGTTGGGTACGGATCGTGCTCGAGGTCTAAAGGCTTTAATCGCACGTGAAAATCGGCAATGAGGGATGTGATTGCGTTTTGGACACGTATCCAAGATGATGCGAGGGCAGGGTCGAATTGAAAGTCCAGGCCACAGCTGACGACTTTGGTCGCAAAGTAGGAACTATTACCTCGAAAACGGCCGAAAATAGGGCCTTCGAAAACGTCCTCGACTGGTACGAAGCCCAGATACGGCTGGTGCTCGTAGAACATTTGCGGTACGAGCATTTCATTTAGCGTCCAATTCTTCGGCATTCCTGTATCCGTTTTATAGTTGGGAATTTGAAACGTCGCTTTTGAGGAATCGGAGACGGAAGGTGAATAGAATACGTGGACGTCACGCGCGGATACTTCTCGAAAGATTAAATCATCGAGGGGGTCGTAGGTGACGTGTCCACTGTTTTCTTCTTCGAGGGGCGGAGTAACCATACGCGAAGCGATTGGTTCCTCATATTGGTCGGCCATGTTGTAGCTCAAGAAGAAGGTTTTGATTGGCGCGTCTTACCAAAAAGGGCATTCGAGCGAAAACAACCGTAAAGGGCGAGTGTGTACAACGCCGAAAACGGATGTGTGTACAACGTATGTGTAAAGCAACCAAAAAGGGAACAGTGTACAAAACCGAAAAGGGAACCGTGTGAAGCTTCCAAAAGGGAGGAGTGTACAACACCGAAAAGGGAACCGTGTAAAGCTTCCAAAGGGGAAGAGTGTACAACACCAAAAAGGGAAGTATAGCTTCCAAAAGGGACGAGTGTGCATCACCGAAAAATGAAGATGCCCAAAGCAGCACCGTGTAAAGCATCCAAATAGAAAACAGAGGTGTGAAACGGGACGTGTATAACAAGAGTGTAAAGCTTCCCAAATCGTGGCGTGTGCAATGCCCAAAGCGTGCACGGGTGCTTTTTGCGTGTTCAGAAAGGGATGGGAACAGTATGATTCGAAAGTAGCTGCTATGCTGGTTTTCACGTATGATGAGAGGCCAGATGCAACATTTTCTTATTATTACAACGATTTACAGATATGTAAGCGACATCGTAATGCTGTCTCGGACTTCAGCGTCCTTTTGCATAAATTTTCGCTGCCGCTTATAACAAAATTGCCGGATGTCCTGGTTGAGGGCGTCAAGCTGAGGGTTCCACGTGTAGTTGATTAAAGGTATTGTGTCAAAGCCAGATAATTGGAAGTTGTTTCGCGAATCTTTTTTCACCGTAAATCCCTGCGAGTTCACCTTCAGGTATTTTTCGACCAAGCGCGCAAATTCGAGCGCCCATTGTATGTTGTGGTCCAAAAGATTATGGAACCCTACGAATTTTTGGTTGTCGACTTGAAGTTTGGACGAGTTTGTGAGGCGAGTAGTGACATGGGTTTGCAGCGATTTTTGCAGATGAGTGCCTGTTAGCTCTTCTTCAACCCGGGATAAGTACTGGAGACAGGCAGAGTGAAGCCATTGAACTTGTTGGTAATATTTGTGCTCGCGGTGAGAATAGTATGCCGGATTGATTACCATGCTGCTGAGGGCAAGCAATGAATTCAAGGTAATCGCTTAATAGGTAATGTTAGCAAACCGAAGAGATATATATCGGGAGGTGCGACTAACACGCGTCTCTGAATGGAAAGTTGGACATGATTCGCGTGAGGGTGATGTAGGCTGTCCATTCGGTATTGATTGGGTTGGACTGCAACACGATCGCATCGTATCTCCGGGACAATTCTGTGAGGTGAAGTGTCTCGAACATATAAAAGTAACGGGCCGCCACTATGGAGTCTTCAGCGGCATAAAGCTCGAAAAATTGGCCCGGTGGTATAACACTATTGAAGCTTCAGTGCCTCACAGCAGAAAAACATAGATAATAAACACACATAGAGTCCCCACTTTTTAGGACTACAAGATTTAATTGTACTTGCTCCATATATTGGTTGTATTTTTCGCTTCCGGGGGTAAATGGCGCATTGGCCTTGTGCCATTCTTCATACAGCCTACGGCGACCTTTGAATCCGTAGAAGACAAAACGTACGTCGGCCAAGATAATCACAATGCTGCCTATGAGGACTTTGAGGCAGCTATTCATGCCTTCAGGAACGTGTGACGAAAACTTGGTAGCCAGAGTGATACAGCTGGAGAAAATGCCGAAGGTTGTCCGCCTAATGGGCTTGTCACTGTTATCAGTAGGTGGGGCACAGTATCCCCAGGCAGTTCTGTATCCTTCGTCTAGATCACTTCACTTTGGATGAGAAGGCCTGCAGATAAGAGTGCACATGGACACGTACTCGGCATAATCAGTAAAATGTCTTGCTGTAGTGACTGGGAGACTATGGATTGCACACTTCCTTGTTTGGTTTTTGCCTAAGGAAAAAAAGTCTTGCAACGGAAGACGTTCGGTTTCGCCAGACAAGCAATCTTTGTGGGTTCAGAATCAGTTTCGACTGAAATCAGTGGAGTGCGTACCGTGTACATCAACTGGTGTATGTGCAGGGATTTTGTATGTAGCTATCAAAAATCGAAGGTTAAAGTCATCGCGAGGAGCGTCCAAACGTTTAATAACGACGGCGGCCGACCGATGTAAGGAGTTGACAACATTGATCCTTAAAGATAGTTGTTGTGAGAGTTGTATTTCGTAGTCTGATGTGGTGCATTTGCTGGAGATGCGCAGGATGTGGTTATAAATCTTGTTGTTCGCATGGCCTTGCTCGTCTCTGACAATGGGAATGTAGGCGATGGTGTCATCAGAGAATTTGACAGGCTGGAAAGGGCTTCCTTCAGGGTATCCATCCGTTTCTTTGATCACAGGAGGTGGGCTTGGGAATGTATTCTGGTCCAGAATTGGCTCCTGTGATGATTGTGGGCTGCTGTGTTTTAAAGGTGAGGATGGGGAACCGTGTATTGCTTCAGATTTAGCAGCCATAAGATCATATGTCGCCTGTTGGGTGAACAGAAGACGAGGGGTTTTTCCTGCATATTGCGCAAGTACGGCGTCCATGGCTGTGGCCGCTTTGTCGTCAAAAGTCTTGATCCAATCATCAGGGATGTCGAAATCTGAGCTCAGTTCGGCGAAAGCTTTTCGGGCTTTGGGTTCTGTAGCGTTCGAAACCTCCAAATAGCTATCGTCTGTGGCGACGTGAGGGGATTGGTCCGAATGCGGGAGACTGCCTCCAATATAAGCAACGAAGCATTTATTAACATGTCGAGAAATGACATGTATGGTAGGACTTACGTTTCATCTCCTTGCCCTTGGGACGCATCTGAATCCACCTTAACATGGGGGGTGCCTGCGATCTCGTCACCGTCTCCTTCTTCATCTATAATTGCTTGCTTGTGTAATGTTTTTAATGTAAACGTAAAGTTTTATTTGTTTATACCCGAACCTTTTCCTTTTCCCTGTGGATGAGGGCGCGGCAGCTGATGATTCACTAGAGCTCCGCGCTCTACTACAAGCTTCTTCCCTTGACCTACAGACAATTTGGCGTTAGGGATTTTGTTCAAAATTATAAACGTGGACGTACACTCTGGTTTTTTTGTTGGCATGTGTGGAAGATGGCATTGCGTGCAATAATGAGAGTTAACGCAATGCGCGTTAATATAGGCATAGGGATGTTTCTTTACGAATCAAGATCAGATGGCTTCTTTTTTAGTTGTTAAATCATTTGTACATTAGGCATGATGGGCATTATGATTGACGTTGGATGCTACAACTGAATTCACGGTCGAGACCACTTGTATCGCTTTGCAAGGTATGCTAGTAGTATGTGGTAGTGGTAAACTAGATTGCCATCTTTGGTATATGGGGAGTGAGGATGGCCGCAAGGTGTTATAAGCCATTCTATATATTCTTTACAGGATTCGAAGTTGGGAATTGGTAGGTCGCCGTGCATAAAGTGTGGCCGATTTTCCCCTTGCAACCAATAATTGAAGAGGATGCGATCAAAAATATCGACGTGCGGGCAGAATTTCTTGCCGATTTGGGTGCCATGTTCTGACCACATCTGTGCAATTTGCAGTTTTAGTAATGATTAATGGGTGACAAAATGTGCCTACTCCGATGTGGAGGCCGCAGCCATAACAGGTAGCATATGGATAATCAAGTTGACGGCAGAATTTGCGGAGTTCGTCAGCGTATTGCACAGAATCGCGTTGGTCGCACTGTTCGCGCTTGTAATCAAAATTTGGGTTGTTTGGATTGTACCAGCAGAGAATACATTTCTCGTGGAAGAAATCGGCCGTGCCGTACAGTGGTTTTTCGGCAATGTAGTACCAGGACATGGTTGTTTTCGATGGGGTGTGTGCGAACTAGAAGCCGACGTCTTTATACGATCACTGAGTAAAAGCCGTACGAGTCGTTAAGGGGCTTCAAGTAAAATGGGGCAAGGGGATTTAGTGTGGGTGGCACAGGTGCTAGGTTCTTCCTCGGAGTACCAGGAGGTTGTGATCGGTGATCGCATTCTAGACAGTGTTCGATTCGTAGGGTTCGCTGAACTTCAACAGTCCGCCATAAAAACTCGCCATGTTGCATATTGGGTATATTCTTTGATGATGGATGGCCCAGAAGGCGTTTAGGTGGTTGAAGTAGAGCAAATGACATCGATGTTCGGTAGATATGAAAAGTGGCGTGGCCTTTCCTTCCTATGACGCTATATCGAAGCCGATGACTTTCAGATGCTTGAATGGAAATCCGAATACAAAGGCACGTTTATGTGCTATATATGGCGACGAGGAGGGTTACCCAGACATCTGGATTTTGTAGAACAATGCTAAGGGGGTCAAGAAGCTGGGTGTCGAATAGATTAATAGGGCACCGTGACGATGTCCTCTTGGCCGGAATAGCGCTCTTGCTATCTTGATATGGAGCTAAATAGCGAGTTTCATTTAACAATGACAGCAAATAATTACTGGACATTTATTTGATTTTTAATTTGCTCGCCATTGTCATGCCCTTCACGGCAGGCATCCAATCTACGACAGGACCAGGTTCGTAACACTCCTCTGGGGTTAGCCACTCCAGACCTACGTCCCTCGAGAAGTTGAGCTTTTTCGCAAGCGACAAAGCTACCTTTTGGCCGTGCTCGACGTCTTTGGCTGCCCCTAACTTTTTCCCCTGACCCCTCTTAGCATTGACAATGTCAAGGTAATGGTCTTCAAAGTGAAATTGAGAGTATGGCGAAGGGTTTAAGACCATGCGACAAAGGGCAGCAAGGGGGTTGGCGTGGAATTCTGCTTGAATAAATTAGAATGAAATTTAGTGGTCAACAAGTTGCCTTACCGTGTTTTTTCATGAATGGCAAGCATGCCATCATGAGTGCAATTGTCAAACCGGCACTTTGGTGGTCTGCGTTCGTAAAACCGCCTTCCGATTTCTGGTGGATTAATCGCGATAGCTCGGTCAAATGGAGCGTATGATAAGAATAAAAATGACCGCCTATAGTCACTGATGGACAAGGCGTGTATACCTCGTGAAACGTACCAGGAGGCATTATTATGATGTCGCCAGGCTCGCCATATATGATTGCCATTTCCGTGTCCTGGCCATAATAACCATCTTTTCTGAGCGTATCGTTCGAATAGAGCACATTCGCGTCATATATATCATTTCCGTTTTTGGCTGACCTCAGTTTTTTGGGGTGCAGAATCACCCAAAATTTGTACCCACTGAGTATCTGGGTCCAGGTGCAAAAGCCGTCAGCATCGTGGTGGGCAAACGTATGATATAGGCCCTGATGAATAAGGACCCACGAAGAGGCTTTGAGGGCATCAAGGGGAATGACTGTGCGTCCAGAGTAATTGTGTAAGGACTGGTGCGATATGAGGCCATCGTCCAAGAAACTCATGAATGATGGCCGATGTTGCTCGATGGCTGGCATGTCAAGGACACACTGAATTCGAGTGTTGTCTTTGGTGCCTTTGCAGAATTGGGCGAGCGACATGGCAATATGGGGGTTTCGTTTCATTTTAAGCCGTGTAGCTGCATCACTGGCAACTACAGATACGTCTTCTTGAAAGCGAAACTGATCTCTAAGAGCGCTGGTCTCAACGGGCACATGTTCATATGGGTAGCCACGGATGACGACAGTTCGATCGTTTTGAAGTCTATCTATGACAACAGCAGCCGTTTCCGTGCCATGATTAGATACGTTGTATGATAGATACTCTACATATGCGGAATCCAGCGTTGCCTGGTGTGACAGGGCTTCCAGATGTTTGGCCTCGTTTTCGAGGATGTTTTTCTTGCCCCACATAATGCAAGGCAGTTTTGTTTTGAATCGGCCCCCAGGCCAAACGATCGTTGGAGATTCTTCTGGGTAACAAAAGCCTTCGAAGGAGGTGAGGTCTATTGTATTTGGAGCGGATGGGCCATTGCTCCAGTCACATCCCACTGCTCTTTCCTCGCAATAGTAGAGGTCTTGGGTGTCAATGGCCTTGTTTGTGAACGCAGGTGTGGGCGTGGCAACAGAGATGTCCACGGTTGCAGGTCGGATATGAAAAGGGCTGCGTGGTTCATTGAGCAAGACTGGATCAATATTGGAGTCGTCAAATGTTGGATTGCGTAGAACAGGGGAAGGTGGATGTGGGGTAGACTGAGAAAAGCCAGGCAAGGGGAAATTCGTAGATGTCGAGGGCATAGGACGCATTTCAGGTGGCGCCCGAGATGAAGAGGGGCCGGGCAAGGAAATGTTCGAGTACGCCAAGGGCATAGGATGCATTTCTGGTTGCACCCGAGGCGAAGAGGGGCCGGCCAAGGGAACATTCGAGTACGCCGAGGGCATAGGGTGCATTTCAGGATACACCCAAGACAAAGAGGGGCCGGGCAAGGGAACGTTCGAGGACGTCGAGGGCGTAGGTGGAGGCTGGTGTCGTTGCGTATCTGCCTTGGGTGCCTGTGCTCTGGCCCTCCTTTTGGATTGTTGCGTATCTGCCTTAAGTGCCTTTGCTCTGGCCCTCCTTTTGGACCTAGGATAGATTCAACTACATAGAATGATTGAATGACGATAAAACGTACGCGCAGTTGCGGTTGACTTCTCTTCGTCTTTCTTCGCGTACGACAATGCGTTCCATGTCGTCTGGAACGGAATGATCTTTCGCCTTTAACTGTGAGGCCTCCTCAACTGCACTATTAACCTTTGTCCTTATAACTTGTGAGTTTGGGAAGGTTGGTAGTAAGTAGATAGTTATATTACCTGTATTTACGACTGCGCTCTGTGGATTTAGACACTTCGGAATCACTGTGATGCTTCAAAACACGTAAGCGAAATTCAATGGTCGTACATACGCGGTTTCGATGCGCCTCTTCTTGCCCTGTGATGGTTGGTATGATTCCAAGCTGAATACGTGGAACCCATAGGACGAATTGCCAGCGTTGGAAGGTTGCGCAGGACCATTAGACAAATGAAGAGTGTTGTCCGTTTCGGTACGTTCCCCTTCCCAGTGGAAACCCCTCGAGAAACGAGGAGCATCGTCGGCCTGTTCGCGTTCCTGGTGTAAACCCCCCGAGAAACGGGGAGCACCGTCGGCCTCGTTGCAGTCCTCGTGTAAACCCCTCGAGAATCGAGGAGTATGGTCGGCCTGTTCGTGTTCGTGTTGCATGTTGGTGGTAAGAGGAGAGGGGTATTTACAAGGTCATGTGCGCTGTAATTAGATTTGGCTATATCCAGATCCCATTTTGGTACACGTTGCTCACACTTCTCTTTTTGGGTGTTGTACACGTTCCGCTTTTGGTGCGTGTATTACTATACCCTAATCCCGTTTTGGTGTACGTTGTACACTGTTCTGTTTTGGGTATTGTTACACGTTGCACACACTTCTGTTTTGGGTGTTGTACACGTTCCGCTTTTGGTGCGTGTACACGTTGTACACTCTTCTGTTTTGGTGTTGTACACTGTTCCGCTTTTGGTTCGTGTACCAAATCCCGTTTTGGTACCTCTTCTGCTTTGGGTTTTGTACATTTTGGGTATTGTTATGCGTTGCACACACTTCCGTTTTAGGTGTTACACTCCACTTTTTGGTGCGTGAACGTTGCACATGCTATACACGCCCGGTTTCGGTAGCCTTTTACACTCTTTGAAGTTGTACACTTTCCGTTTTGGGTGTTGCAAGCTAGAGTCATTTCATTAAAGGTTCATATTTTTCATCTGAATAACCATTATCAACACTTTTACATCTCCAATAGATCCCAGTCCCGCTTCAGCTGGCCGATGTTGTGGTGATGATAAAATAATATGAGCAATTGTTGGTAGTTATGCAAGTGCTACTTTTATTACCTCCCGGATTCGCCAGCGAATCCAGACGTAAATAGTGTGAGAAGGTACGCGTATCGGTCAGCATCATTAATGGTGCTGGCAGTCCTCAAGATTTCCCGTAGGCCAGCGAATGCTACCAGTGATTGGGTGGGATCGAAAGAGCAAAGTGCCATCTCAATATTAAACAGATTTTTTTTGAAGTTCAAACAGTACTTTTATCAATGATAAATGGTTATGGAGTAACGGTCAGGAGTCGGAGCCATTTGAGCTGAGGAGCGACGATGTCGTATGTATTTATGTCGGCAATATTACTGAAATATACCAGGGATTCGGCATCAACATCGTCGGAGAAGATAACAAGACTATTGCAAGGTAGCTGTGCGAGTC
>WNFV01002810.1_pt1 | contig 22847 bp, 16 predicted proteins | sample 5400101 | NCBI WGS metagenome assembly WNFV01 (sample SAMN13153361, study PRJNA577476) | soil metagenome | isolation source: 115 cm soil or saprolite under grassland replicate 1 | place: USA:California | collected 2016-06-15 | reverse complement strand
GCGATTCGCGTGTCAGCGCGAACTCATCCCCGCTCACGACGGCAGCGCAGGAGACGCAGCGCAGTGCATCGCGGTCCGCTTGGCGGTCCCGGTCGGGCCAGACCAACTGTCCGGCGCAGACCGGGCAGGACAGGTACGGGCAGACGAGACCGTCACCGCGGCGACGCCAGACCTCGCTGCGTTCCCGGCCGGGCTGGAGCCGCTGGTCGGAACTGTCGTACGGGGTGTCGCCATAGAGCGCGCCGAGCCGCAGCGGCCGGCGCCCGTGCCGCAGCAGGGTGCTGCGCACGACCTGGGCGGCGCGCATGGCTTCGCGGAGTTGATCGCGCAAGAGTTCCTTGCGGGGGTAGAGCGCGAGCGTCTGGATGCCAGACCGCCCAGGGATGGCCCGCTCCGCCATGAAGGTGTACGCGGGCAGGTAGAAGGCGAGCGTCTTGCCGCTGCCAGTTCCGGCCCCCACGATCACCCCATGCGTCTGGCCTGCCGCTGCGGCCGCAGCCACGCTACGCGCAGTCGCCACCTGGAACTGGGCCAACTGAAGCCCTTCGACCTGGGCGGCGGCGACCTCAGTCTGCAGCACGTCCCAGCCGCCGGCCTCCTTGAGCGTGTCCAGCGCCGCTGCAGGATCGATATCCCGCGTTGGGTAGCGACGCGGCGCCACGTGCAGGCGGAAGTCGGCGACGAGCGGTCGGCCGCGCTCCCACCATCGGTTCGATGGGTGCTCCAGGTCCCTGGGGGGAAACAGTTGCCGCAGTGCGGCGATGAGCCGCACCGTCTCAGCCAGGCGTGTCCGATACCGCGGCGGCGACGAGCCGGGAAGCTGCAGCAGCAGTGCCCTGCCGGTCAGGAAGGCGAGCATGGCTTCGGCAGTGGTCGGCGGGTCGACCGGGTTGGCGGCGAGGTATCGGTCCAGGATCTCGAGCACCTCGTCGCGAGAGAGCGCGCCGCTGGTCACTCCCCAGGAGAGCAGGGGGAGCTCGCGGTCCTCGAGCGCGCTGAGCGCCTCACCGACGAAGCCCTGCTCCTGCGGCCCCGTCATGGTCCTCCTCGGCGGCGCAGTTCGACTTGGTCGGCGACGTCTGCCTGCCTGAGGGCGGCGACCTGCGCGTCGGTCAGGTCGGCCAGCGTCAGCGTCGGTCGTTCCGCCAGTCGCTTGAGCAGGTCGATGACCTCGCCGGAGGCGGCCGGCGCCGCATCGAGGGCCGTAGTGAGCGCTTCGATCGTCCGGGAGAACTCGTCGATGTCGGAACTGGACGGCGGCTTCTTGGATACCAGGGACTGCAATCTCGTGTGCCAGCCAGTCGCCTGGTTGCGGGGTTCAAGGTCCAGCAGCGCGACCCGCTCCACCGGCAATGCGGCCAGTCGCGCGGTCGCCCACTCTGCCCAGGCCGATGACAGCGCGGCCGCGATGGTGTCTGTCGATGCGTTGACCTTCCCCAGCGCAACAATGAAGGCGCGGTCTGACGGGAGGCCGGCGGCGGCGTGCCGCGCCAGGTTCGACCGGCCGGCGTCGGCCAGCGCGAGGCCGGCAGAGAGGGCGACGCCGAGGCTGGCGGCACGCCGCGCCGCCAGCACGACCCGCGCGAGGGCGCTGATGAGCACGTCGAGTTCGGCTACCCTGTTGGAGGTACGGGCGAGTTCAGTTGCGCCTTTCTCGCCCTCTTGCAGCCGCCGCGCCTCCGCTCGCAGCGCGACCGCCTTGTCGAGAACCGAGCCTGACGCGGTCACGCCGTCTCCTCACGCAGCACCGATGTCTCTTGGCTGATCGATGCCCAGCGTTCCAGCAGGGCGTTGAGTTGCGCGACGGCGTCGTCACCACCCGGGTTGGCCCGCAGCGAAGCCCGCTGCAGGCCGGCGCTGAGCCAGTTGTCGCTGGCATCTAGGAAGTCTGCGAGCAGGGCCAACTCTGGCCCGCGGTCCGGGGCGGCGGTCGCCAGTAACGCATCGCCGTCCGGATGCCCGCCGAGACGGTCGAGGTCGCGGTCGAGTGCTTCGAGGGGCCGCGCGTCCCAGCCGCCCGCAGCCAATAGTTCTTGCCGGACCTCGTCGAGGTTCGTCGGACCGACACCGACGCCAACGGCGCCGTCCAGTGCCCGCGTGATCGCCTCGACGGTGTCGCCGTAACTGGTTCCGCGTGGCAGGCGCTCGCGGACCTGGCCCACCCACTCGCGCAGCCTGTCCAACTGTGCCGACACGAGTCTCCCGTACTCGGAGAACCCTTGCACGGCCGCCCGCAGCCAATCCGGCACCTTGCCTGCGGGTGTCTCCCAGCTCCACTGGCCCGCCGCCGCACGCAGGAGCGGCAGGAGTCGGTGTGCGTCGACCATGCGGACGGCACCAGTCCCTTGGCTCACGCCGCAACCGGAGCGGAGCGCGTCCACCAAGTCGGCGCGGGCGGTGCGGTGCCGGTCCAAGAGCCTAGTCCACTCCGCTGTCCGTAGCCTCGCGTCACTGCGCTGCCAGCCGGCGCCATCGTCCAAGGCGGCCGCCAGCAGCTTGGCATCGTCGCATCCCGGATAGGCATAGCCAGCAAGCGCTGCGCCGAGCAGCGAGGCCCGCAGGCCGAGCACCAACTGTTCGTCTTCCAGGTCCTGGACTTGGCGTACGTGACGCTGCAGGGTCGCGGTGTGCCGGTCCGCAAGCTCAGCCAGGCGACTGAGGTGCGCGGTGGTGCCTTCGGCGACGCCGGCCCGAGCCTTCAGAATGCCCTGGAAGAAGGTGGCGGTCGTCGCGTTCCGCCGGAAGCGGATGGGGGCGTCCTCGCCCTGAGCAAGCCCCTCACCCATGGCATCCTCGATGGAGACCGATCTAGCGTCCGGCCGCCAGGCCCGCCGCAGCGTCTCCTGCCTCGGTTCGCGCATCAGTGGCTGGGCCCACTGACAGCGGCTGGCGACGGCCTCGGTGACGATGCTCCGCACGTCTGCCGCGGCCTCTTGGCCGAGGGTTGCGCCGCGGGAGGCCCAGTCCTCGATCGACTGCAACCTGCGCTGGAGCGAGAGGGGCAGGCTCGGGGCACTCGGCGCTGCCACTGGCCTGCGGGGCGTCGAGGGCTGGGCTGCCGGTGCTGTGTGAGGCGCGTCGCTCAGCGGCTCGATCGCAAACGCCTCGTGGATTGCCGCATCGAGGTTCTTCGCCTCATCTGGCGCGTCGCCCCACATCTCGAGCAGCAACTTGCGGCGCTCGGGGTCGACCCGGTCTCTCTCCTCGATCACTGCGGCGACGGCAGAGGGCAGGGCGCGGTCGCCTGCTGCGGTCGGGTAGTCCCGCCTGAACGACGGGTTGGGGAACTCGCCCTGCTTGAGCGGGAGCGCGTGCTCCACGAGCGTGTGGCGCACGACGCCGCTGAGGACGGCCCGCGCGTTGAACGCCCGCTGCTCGTTGTCGGGCGCACGCGCGTGGACAGCCCGCAACAGGGCCGACTTGTTGAAGGGGTAAAGGCCGTGCCCTTCGCTCGACGTCTCGAAGCCGCGATGGCAGGCGTCGCGCACCGCGCACTGATCGCAGGCGTTGGGGACTTCCTCAGCGTTGCGAATCCTGAGATGCTCCAAGCGGTCGCGGCCGAGGCGGGCGGCGTTGAGATAGCGGCCGATGAACGAAGTGATGTCGTCGTCGCTGACGTCGTCGCCGAACTGCGCGTCGAGGTCGTATATGTAGGGTGTCCCGGCAGTCGCACGAGTGATGACGGTGTCGGCGAGTCGGCCGAAGAAGCCACTCGTGACCGCCATGAGGGTGCGGATCGGGGCCAGTACTTGCCGTCCTTCGCGGATGCCAGGCTCGATGATGGCGTCGAGCAGGTCCCGCTGGACCCCTTGGACGAGAGCGAAGTCTTCGATAAGTAGGACGATCTCCTGCTCTTGCCTGGCGAGCTCGGCTCGCAGGTCCAGCATCGCGCGTTGTAGTCGGCCCACGCCGAGGTTGGTGGCGGTCATCACCGCGATGTCGAGGTGCTGGTTGAGCAATTCGACCGCGCGTGGCTGCAGCGCTGGGGTGGTCATGACGCGGTCGAGCAGGCTCCGGGCGACCTCGGACGCTTTATCTAAATCGGCGATATCGAGAGGGAGATCGTTGACGGTGAAGGTCAGGGGGCGGTCCCCGTCATCCGGCTGACGGTCGGCGAGCAGGCTCGCGGCCAGGCGCGGGATGAGGCTGCCTGGGCGGAGGAGTTCCTCGCGGACGTGCGGGTCGTACAGTAGGACGGTGAGGCCGCGCGGGCCGTACAGCAGACGAGCATTGCCGGCCTCGGCGGGTGCCTCGGTCTTGGCCAGTGCCTCGGCAAGTTGGTTCAGCAACCGCTGCTCCAGCCCGGCCTGGTCGACCTCTTGGTCGAGCCGTCGAACGTCTTCCCGCAACTGCGCGAAGTGCTCGCCCTCGACGCCCGCGAGCAACTCGTCGACGACGGCGACGAGGCTGGTGCGCGTCTTGGGGAGGTAGATGACCCGGCGCCGCTGCGTCGTCTTGGGGAGCTGCTCGTGTATCCAGCGCACCAGGTGCGACTTGCCAGTGCCGGAGTCGCCGATGACCGGCATAAGCAGGGCACCGGCGCCGGTTGGCCGGTTGAGGAAGTCGTTCAGGACGGCCCGCTCGTCGACCGGTTCTCCGCGGTCTTCGTGTCGTGCGACGACTGACCGGCGCCGGATGCGCAGCGGTGCATGGGTGGCGATGAACACCTCCCTCGACGGGGTCACCGCCTCGGTGCTGATCGTGTCGATCACCCGGGCTTGATCCCAGCAGAGAAACCCACGGAAGTCAGACATCGGCCACTCCAAGGATGGTGATGTCGGTCACGACACGCGTCCTCCCCGGAGCGTCGGGATCGACCACGAGCAGCGAATCCGCTGCGTCCGCTGCGCGCTCCAGCCGGATCCAGCCGTGGTGGTCCCCACAGAGCAGGGCGAACGAGGTCGCCGGGTCGAGGCGGTCGGGGTCATGCGTGATGCCGAGCGCGCGGGCATATGCCCCACCGGGCAGGACAGGAAGCTCGCCGAGCAGTCGCTCGATGAAGGAGCGCACCCGCGGACGCTCACCAACCCGCCATGAGGACAGCACGATCTGACGAACCGCACTGGTCGGATCGGGCACCATCCTGCGGGACCCACTTGTGGCCAACAGCGGGAGGCTCACCAGGCCCAGGGCTGGCCCCCAGTAGGTGAACGAGTACCAGCGGGTGTCGTTTCTGAAGGGTAGGCCGACCTCTTCGGGCAACCCGCCCTGCTGTCGTCTCTCCATGTCGTGGAGGGCAAGCGGCTCGCCGAGTGGGTCCAGCGACAGAAGCCAGACGAGCGCCCGTGTGAGGTCGCGGGGTCCCTTCTGCTCCTCGCTGTCGCCGATCCCGGTGTTGAGATCTGGCGCAAGGGCAGCTGCGCGGAGCTCGGCACCGAAGGCGGCGAAGTCGTCGGCTGCTGCTGGCGCAAGCGGCCGGTGCAACTGTAGGACTCCGTCGCCCCCGGCGTGCAGCAGGTCGAGTTCCCGCAGCGACTCGACCGCCAAGTCGAAGGGCGTGCGCACCTCCCTGCCCCGCAGGGGCGCAGGGGAGAGGAGCGCCTCCGCTTGCTCGATGCTCATGGGGCGGCCGTCAGCGACGAGCCTGGCGACGGCCCACATCGCGGTGGGGAGCTTCCCGGGTGGGTTGAGCAGCGCCATCAGAGCAACTCCAGCGCGGTCGTAGTCGAGAGGTGGTTGCTGTGCAGGTCGATGAGTCGCAGGTGGGGCCGCTCAGGAGCAACTACTTGGGCGGGGTGCAGCAGATAGGTTGGCGCGGTGGAACGCAGCCTGTCCTGGACGTCTGCGCCCAGTTCAGTCGCGTCGTCCGCCAGGACCACCACGAGCGGGCTCTCGAAGGTGGCGAGCAGGTCGCCGTCGTAGTCGACCAGCACTGGGTGCGGGAACGCCGCCGTCTGCAGGGCGTGCGCCGTCGCCTGGTCAACGCCCGGGCCGCTCACGACCGATAGGCCGCGCCGGGCCAACCGCTCGAGCAGTTGTGGAACGAGGTCGACTCGCTGCTGCTTCGACTTCCACCAAATGCTCAGCCAGTTCGCGCGGCCGCGGAAGCGCTCGAGCGGGTCCGGGCGCACTGCGGCCCACCCGTGGACGGCGGGGACCGGCCTGGCGCGGCCGCCGACCTGCCGGTGTTCGCCAGCATTGCGGCAGTACGGGCAGCCACGGCAGTACGGCTGCGTGCCGAGGCGGCCGCCCTCCCAGCACGCGCGATAGTGCCTGGCGAGGAGTTGCCCTGTGCATGCTCGGCCGGCGATGACTTCCCGCATCCGCTCGAGAAGGTCGCGTTGCTGCTGGAGCATTGTGCGCCGCTGTCGTTCGATGACGGCTGTCCAGTGGTCGGGGTCGTTGACCTGCCCATCGAGCAATTCGACATTCATCCGGGCGCCTCCAACGGCGTAAAAGGCCGCAAGGCGTTCGGCCCACTGCTGCACTGGCTCGTCGGCCGCCCGCTGCGGTGGCTGCGGGGAGTGGAGGCGGATGAGGCCGCTGACCTGCATCAGGTTGAGCGTGCGCAAGTTCCACTGCTGGTTGCGGCCAAACCCCTCGCGCATGTCGCCGGGCCACACGTCGAGGTCGAGTTCGAGGAACCCATTCGGCCGCGCCGTCGCCGCCTGCTGCATGCGCTGCCAGCGTTCCCGGCCGCGATCGGCAGAGATCACGGTGACCTCGTTGAGATTGCGCGCGACCGACTCGTCGGTGGGACACCACGCCAGATACGACACTGACGGGTACCCGTCGCGGCCACTGCGGCTGACCTCCTGGTAGTAGCGGTCGATCGTCTCCGGCACGCAGGCGTGCACGATCGACCGTACATTCGCCATGTCCACGCCCAGGCCGAACGCGGAGGTGCCGATGATGATGTCGAAGGCAGTCGGCGTCAGGTCGCCCCAGGCCGACTCGCCACGCCAGCCCTCGACCGCCTCCTGGCGCTGAGCGTCCGTCGAGTCGCCGGTCACCTCGGCCACCCGCTGGAACCCGTGCGTCCGCAGCAGGCTCGCCCAGTCGTCCGCGTCCTGGCGCTTGGAGGCGTACAGGATCAGCGGTCGGGGCAGCCGGGCGACCGCCTTCAGCACGGCTTGGGCGCGGGCGCTCTGGTCGGGGAACTGGCTGACGTAGTAGGCGGGCTCCTGGCGCAGGGCGGAGGCCCAGACCAGCGCGGTCTGGTCATCGCCGAAGAGCGAGGCCAGTGTGGTGACGTGGCGGTCGGTGAGGGTGGCACTCATCGCGACGGTGACCGGCGCACGTCCGGGCGGTGCCACAGCAAGGAGTGTTTCGCGCAGGCCGGCGAGCAACTGGAACTCCGGGCGGAACTCGTTGCCCCACTGCTCGACCAGGTGGGCCTCGTCGATGACCAGCAAGCGCAGCAGGCCGGCCTCGGCGGCTTCGGTGACGGCCCTGCTCAGTCCAGACATCAGCGCCTCTGGCGAGGTGAACAGCAACTGCTGCCGTCCGGCGCGGATGTCCTCACGGATCGTCCGCTTGGTCTCCTCGGACATGCCGCCGGTATAGGCGAATCTCCGGTTAACGCCGACGTCGATGCCGTGTCGCCTGAGCACGGCGCGGGTCCCGCGCTCCATGTCCAGTGCCAGCACGACCGTTGGCACGACCACCACCGACACGCCGGCGTCATGCGACCGGAGCAGTGCCGGTGCCTGCACCACAGCGGTCTTTCCGTTGCCGGTCGGCAGGCACACGATCACGGTGCTTCCCGGCGGCGCGAGCGCCACAGTGCGGGCGGCCTGCCGCTGACTGACCGACAGGTAGGTGGGATACCCCAGCGCCGCCTGCCAAAAGGGGTCGGCCGGGCAGGCGCTGGCGCTGCGGCCTGTGGGGGCCTCGGCGCCCAGGTACACCTGCCGCAGGTCTTCGGCGGCGGCCTGGTCGGACCGCGGGTCCAGGGCCGTCTGGTCCGGCCCGGCCGCCGGGGGGTGCCAGGGGTCGGCCATGACGCGCTGCGCACCCGCCTCTGGCCAGGTGCGGCAGCCGACAAGGCGCCAGGTACTCATGTTGGGCAGCAGGGGGTCGACCGGGACGCGCAGGTCCGTGGGGCTCCCGGTGAGGGTCTGGTCTTCGAGCAGGACCTGGCGGATCAGAGCGGCGATGTCGGCGTCGCCGGAGCGGCCGTCGTGCCGCGCCACCAGCGCGTCGCGGAGCCGTCGGCAGGTGCCGGTCGTCGGTCGGGCCGGATCGACGGCCGGCCAGGCGTCGAGCAGCAGTTGGGCGCAGGCCCACTGGTCAGCCGGCATGATCGCCCCAGGCTGTCGCGCTACGGATCAGGCAGGTGACGGCGGCCAGGCGAATGTGCGGCTGCTCGAGTCCGGCGGCCAGTGCCTCGGCGACGGCGACATCGGTCAGGTAGCTCTCGGTGTCGCTCAGCAGTCGGCCGGCCGCCTGTCGTGCCTCGGCTTGGGCGGCCGCGATCGCGATCCGCTGCCTGGCGTGCTCGGCGGCAGCACGGGCACGCGACCGGAGTTCGCTTGTCTGGATCAGTTGCTCCCTGGCGGCTTCCTCAGCCAGGCGAGCGGCACGGGCGAAGTGCTGCTCGTCGCCGAACAAGTCATGCAGGTCGGCCAGGCGGTCGCCGCTGAGGTTCTTATCGCCGACATCGTGGGCGTACGGCTGGTTCAGCCACACCAGCAACTCGGGATCCGAGACAGCCTGAGGCTGGAATGCGGGAATCCAGACGCGCAGCAGGAACGGCGCCAAGCTCTGGTCGGCCTGCCGGCGCAGCGCGAAGCCGGCGCCCACTGCGTGGTTGACCAGATGCAGCGCCTGTTGGGTCGCTGCCTCGATGAGGTAGTCGAACCCGAAGTAGGCCAGCGTCTCGCCGTTCAAGCGCCGGTCCAGGCGCCAGTGCGCTGACGCCTGGCCCCGGTCGTCGATCGTGGCAACCCGTCCGAGCAGATCGATCATGGGGTTGCCGATGCGCAGCACGCGTATGCCAGGGAACCGCAGCGTGCGGGCTCGGTTGAACATCCCCGAGCGGCTCGCCTCCGGGATCGTCGCCATGCTGAGGAGCAGGCGGGAAGAGACCAGCGGGTCCCTGCCGGTTCGCGTGAACTTCAGCGAGCCGTCGCGCCGCTCTTGGAGTCCCAGCCGCAGGCCGCCCGCTGAGCCTCCCGCGTAGTTGACGGTCACATCCCGGATGGACCGCCAGTCCGCCTCGAGGTCGTCGAGCGCCACGAAGATGTCCCGACCCACCCCACCCGCCGGTTGGTAGCTCGCCTCCAACACGTCGAGCCGCTCGACCTCGCGTCGCTCCTCAGCGAGCGCGTCGCGCAAGGTCTTGGATTCCTCGACCAGCGCGGCCGGCCCGCCGGCCAACGCGACCTCCCAGACCGCCGGCAGGCGTTCGTCGACGACCTCCTGGAGCGCAGAAATGGACCGCTCAAAGACCTCGAAGCCGGTGGTGAGTGTGGCGAGCCAGGCACCGGCCAGATGGTCGACCCCGCCACGGTCACCCAGGACGTATTGGAACGCGGCGGCCTGGCTGCCGTAGCGGTCCACACGGCCGATCCGCTGCTCCAGTTCGTTGGGGGACCAGGGCAGCCGGCAGTGCACCACGCCATCGGCGCGTTGGAGGTTACGGCCGGCATCCGCGGAGGCGTCAGCCACCAGCACACCGCCATGGTCCAGCCAGTCCTGGACGGCGGTCTCTGACGGTTCGGCTCCGACCCTTACATTATGCTCGTGGACTGCGATCCCCAGAGGTGCTGCGCGGAGAGTTGCCGCAAGCCACGACGCGAGCGAGCCCGGACCGCAGAACACCACAAGCCGGCCGCAGCGCTGGATTGGACCGGCGAGGGTGGCGCTCAGGTCCTCCGGCGGCAAGCCCGCCCTGACAGTGTCGAGCCGCTCCAACAGTCCCCGCTCGCCGGGCAGGAGTTCGGGCGCGCCGGCGACCGCCCGCTCCTCGGGCGACAGGCCAGCACTCTCGGCCGCACGGGCGTCGCCGAGCACGCGCCAGCGCAGCGCATCGATCAGGTCATCGAGCGGACCGCCCGCACGCGACAAGAGGATGGCAAGGAGTTGCCCATACTGGACGGCCCTGCCCCTTGCATCGTGGTCGAGGAGCCAATCGTGGACCGTGGTCTGCCACTCCAAGACGGCCTGCTGCCCGGCCAGGTGCGCGTCGGAACCGTGGAGCAGGACCTCCGGGTGCCGCCGCCCGCGGACCTCGAACGGGAGCGTCGTCGAGTCCTGGTCGTCGCGCAGGACCTGCGAGCGGCGGTGCCGGATCACTCGGCGGTGCAGTCGATAGGTCTCGCCGATGTGCGCCCGCAGCGCCTCAACCCGCAACCGTAACGCCGCGCGGTCGGACTCAGAGCGCAGATCGCCGTTCTCGCCGAGCAATTCCAGGACGGCGGCAGACAACAGCCGCATGCGCGGATCGGGCGGGGTGAGCACGCCGATCTCCTCGATGACGCCGGGAAGCAGATACTCGTAGTCATCGGTCAGCGAGAACACCGCGTTCGCGAGGCGCTTACGAAGATGCAGTCGGCCTCTGAAGTGGTCGATCTCCTCCCAGCGGTACAGGTCCGGGTCGAGCAAGTGCAAAAGCGCCAGGTTGGACCACTCGTGCCGCATCACCGGCGTCGCTGACAGCAGCAGCAGGCGCGGGACCGCATGCGCAACCGCCCGCAGTTCACGGTACGGGCTCTGGTCCGGGTCTCGGGTGCGGACGAGTTGCTGTGCCTCATCGACCACGAGCAGGTCGAATTGGCCGTACTTGGACCAGGTGCTCGGGGATTCGTGGGCCGCGATCTTGATCGTGGCAGATGGAAAGTCGTCAATGAAGAACCGGTCCACCAGTTCGCTTCGCCACTGCCGCCGGAGCACGTCCGGCACGACGATCGCGACCCGTGCCGTTCGATCGTCCAGCAGCACTTGCCGGATGACGTACCCAGCCTCGATGGTCTTGCCGAGACCGACCTCGTCCGCGAGGAGGTAGCGCTGGACGGGGTCGTTGAGGATGGTGAGCGCGGCCTGCACCTGGTGTGGGTAGAACTCGGCGGCCGACGACAGCAACGCCGGGATGTTGCCGCACGCGGCTCGCTGTCGCACCAGGCTGCTCAGCATCGGGAGCCGGGCGTCGCGGAAGAATGGCGACTCGTTTCCGCCAGAGATCAGCACGGCCAACGGGTCCGACGCCGGGCGGTCCCAGCGCACCCGCAACGCGCTCTCCGGCAGGATGCGGTCCTCCCGGCTGTTCGGAAAGCGTATGAAATACACCGGAGGCTCGCCGCCGACGACCCGCCCGGCGTGCCAGGTGCCGGTGTCGGGGTCCTGCCAGAAGACCCGTGTCTGCAGGGCCAGTCGCACGTGGCGGCATTGTTCCGACCGGGCCCATACCTGCTTGGCGACCGGCGTGGTCACCGACTCAAAGCAGTCGAGGCGCACCTTGTCGGCACGCACCTCGCCCACCCGCGCGAGTCCCGGCACCTCCGGATGCACGACGAGGTTGCCCACGACGAGGCTACTCATGGTGGCATATCTCTGGTGTCACCCCGCGGGCCCCCACGTCCCATGAATTAATCTATCTCGGACTACTACGACAACTTGGCACGAGAAGAGAATAGCGAACACCAGAGGCCGCTGTAGTGGCCTCGTGCTGGGCTTCTCTTTGGGCTCACTTGGGGTCATGCCCATGGGGTCATGGGGCCGCCCCTGGTACCGAGCGTTGGCGTTCTCCTCCAACAGAGCTCCTTCAGCACTTCCATCCCGTCCGGCGCGAAAGGGGCAAAGACCCCTGGCCGTGACTGAAGGAGAATAACAGGAGAGTCTCGCAGAGTCTCGGAGAAGGCGGTCGTGGCGGGAGGAGGGCTCGTAGAGGTAGAGGGCGCCAAAGTCGAGGCTCTCGTGAGCAGGCAGAACCGACTCGAGGGTCCCGTGGGCCCGGTCGATGAACGCTTTACACCAGGAATGCTGGAGCGAATGGCATTCAGGCATCCCTGCGTTGCTCGAGGGAACGACTCCACACTCGTGCCTTGTACTCGAAGAGCAGGTAGTTGGTGAGCAACTGGATGTCCTTGGGGGTGTTCTGCAACTCGTTCCACTTGCGTTGCGCCTGGGGGCCGAAGCCCCAGTGCCCGTACGTCCAGCGGCAGAGATCCTTAAGGGCTGCCAGATCGGCAGCGAACTCGGCCACACCGGGGACGGTGACGCGCGACCACCGGTCGGCGATGGCGTCCATGACGAAGCCGAGGCTGACGATACCCACGCCGTGCATCAGGCGCGATCTGCGGGCTGGCAAACCCCAGGCCTCGGGGAACGTCTCACGGACGGCGGTCCAAAACGCCTCCACTAACCCCAGCATCGCGTCTGTGTCCCCCCCGCCAGTGGCCGGGTCGCGGAAGCGGTACAGTGCCCCGTCGCTGATGCTGTGCTCCAGCATCTTGAGCACCGAGTTGTCCTTGATCACCCCCTCCGGGGTGGTGGGCGTGAGGATCAGTCGGTACAGCGGCGAACCAGGGTCGTGGTTGAGCCGCTCCAGCAGGTAGGCGGGGAACCGGCGCACCTGCAGCTGGGTCGGCAGGGTCCCGCTAGTGGCGGGCAGCAGTTCGTAGATCAGCCCCTTGGGCAGGGGCTTGGTCGAGTTGACCAGGATGAACTGGGACCGCTGATCGGCGTCGCTGTCGGTGATGAACGCCGTGACACAGACCGGGAAGTGCTCCACCCGGGCCTCGCGGATCGCCGCGCACCGCTGCTGCCCGTCGACGATCCACCCAGGCTTGTCCATCTCCGACCAGGCCTCGTCGAGCGGGATGATCAGGGTCCCCGGACGGGCGTAGCCGGCCGTCGGGCTGGTTGGGGCCGGTTCGAAGCGCACCCGCGAGTCGAAGGCAACCACCAGCGCGTTGGGGATCATCGGGTCCTCGGACTCCAGGTAGCGGCGGATCGCCGCGATGTGGGAGAGGACCTCGGGTCGCTGGTAGCCATGGATCTGCGCGCTGTCGTCGCGGTGGATCCGTGAGATCGCAGCAAACCGTGGGAGTTGCTTGCCGTCGACGGCGAAGCTGTACAGGGTCCGGTTCGGCCCTTGGCGGATCTCCAGTGCTGGCACGCGGAGACGGTCACGGTCGGGCACGGCGATCCCCTTCCGGTCGGTGGAGGCTGGTGGGTGGCGTCATATGGGGGTCGTGGTGGTGAGTTCACGCTGGAGTTGCTGGTGGAAGACGAACAGGTTGTGAAAGCCGCGGCGCTTGTTGCGTTCCGAGCCACGAAAGACTGCCACATCGATGCCGACGGTGGCGCAGATACCACACAGGCAGTGCCGCCACGGACGATCGTCGAGCAACTCCCGGTAGGCGTCGGTCCGGTCGTTGCGGCCGTCGAACAACTCGTCGTAGCCGCGGAGGGCGTCCAGGACTGGAGCGAGCGGCGTGGTGCCGGCGTCGTAGGCGCGCAGTCGCCGCAGGCACGCATGTTCGAGCTCGAACGCAGCGGCCTGGCTGACCCGGCCGGCGCGGATGCGGGCCTTCAGCTTGTTGTTGCCGTCGACTTGGGGGACCCGGATGGCAGTGTAGGTGCGGTCGAGGGTGTAGTAGTTGTCGTGGTCGTCTTTGAATGCCTGGCGGAACGGGGAGGTGGAGTCGAAGCTGGTCACGCCGTGGGACGAGAACGCGCCGATGCTGTCGCAGCGGCTGATGCCGAGCAGGTGCAGTTGGGTTACGGCGTGGCGGACGTCGTCCACCGCCTGCAGGCACGCGAGGATCTCGTGGGTCTTGAGCGGCACCATGCCGCCAAGCGCGATCCGCCGGTAGCCCATGCGCTGCAGTTGGCCGACCGCGGTCGCATAGGAGCGAGGGCTCCAGCCTTGGGCGACGCCGACCGGTTCGAACCGCACTGTGCGACGAGAGCAGGCAGCAAGGAACTCGGCGGCGAGTTGGAGGGTGAGTTGTTGGCGTCGCCGCCACTCCGCGCCAAGTTCGCTGGTTGGGTCGTCGGCGGCAGGGTTGAACTCGAGGATGACATGGTCGACGGACACGCCCAGGTCGAAGCCGGACTCGGCGTAGAAGGCGATGACTTCCTCGGGGGTGTAGGGGGGGACATCGTCGCGGACGTAGGAGAACGCGCCGCAGTCGCCCATGCTCTGCAGCGAGACTCCGTCGGCGTGGTCGAGGCGGAAGAATCGCCGGGCGCCGTCTCGGTAGAGGCGGTGCCGCTGGGCGAGGGTGTACTTGCCGGTGGCCTGGCGGGTGCCGTCGACGATGGTCTTCGATACAAGGATGCCGTCGAACGGGGGATGGGCGAGTGCCTCGTGGGCGTAGCGGTCGTCGCGCTGCCGGACCCGATGGGGCGCCCGTTCCTCGGAGGCGAAGTCGAAGCCCGGGTCGATCTGGTCTTGGCTGTCGGGAAAGAAGAACTTCATCCGGCCTCCTGGGTGCGCAGGTACATGCGGATCAGGAGGTTGGACAATTCGTTGATGTGCCGTGGGACGTTTTGGATCTCGTTCCAGCGCAGCCCAAGTGTGGTCCATGCGCCGCGGGTCCAGCGGCAGTGCGGCGCGATGCGGGCAAGGTCGGCGCGGACCTGCTCGGCGGCGTCGGGGCGGCGGGGATTGACGGCCGCCAGGACGCGGTCCATCAGTCGGCCCATGGCACGAATGCCGGCGCCGTGCATCAGGCGACTGCGGGTCGGCGGCTTGCCCCACGCATCCGGGAACGTGTCCCGAACCGCGGTCCAATACAGCAGCAGCACGGTCCACAGTCCGTCGAAGTCGGTCTCACCGCTGGTCATGTTGCGGTATGGGAACAGGCAACCGGCCGGGGAGGTGAGGCTTTCGTACAGCATGTTGATGATGCTGGTGTCGGCGACCACTGCCCGCCTGCGATAGGTCCCCTGCGAGGATGCCCGGCGGATCAGCCCGTGGAACGGCGAGGCATCGTCTCGGTTGAGCAGGTCGCACAACGCCGACGGGGTCTTTCGCAGCGACAACCGCGCGGGCAGCGGGGTCTTCACCATGGGAAGCAGTTCGGTGACCAGGCCGCGCGGTAGGGGCCGGGTGTTGTTGATCCGCAGGAACTGATCCCGCTGGATATCGACCGAGTCCGCGATGAACGCATTGACCGGTACAGGAAAGTCCCGACGGGTCGCTCGGGCAAGGGCCAGGGCTCGCTGCTGCCCGTCAACTATCCACCCAGGCTTGGCCTCATCTGTGCCGGGCAGGGGAATCTCGAGTATGCCGGTGGTGGCGAACCCGTCGCAGACCTTGCCGCGGCTTTGGGTGAACCGGACCGCCGAGGACAGCGCGAGGATGATCGGGTTGGGGAAGATCACCTGGTCGCTGTTGAGGTACTCGACGATCTCCTGGATATGCCGTCGGACCTCGGGCCGCTGATACCCGATCAACTCGCCGGTCTGATCACGGGCGACGCGGGAGATGTCAGCGATGTGCAGGATCTCCGCAGCGGTCAGGCTGAACAGATACAGCGGGAACTCAGGGGTCTGGGTGATCCGCAGCGCACGGCGGGCGAGCAGCACATGGCTGTTGGGACGCGTGGCCATCAGCGGTCCTCGCAGACAGCGCGATACAGCGCAGCGAATCTGCCCTGCTCACAGGCGTAGCCGAGCTCTCGGAACTCGCGTAGCAGTCGGGACGCCGTCACGTCGGGCTCGCTGGTCAGGCGTCTCCGAATGAACATCCCCACCTGACGGTCGGTGCGAGGGGTCCGCTCGTAGCGAACCAGTGGGGGCGCGGCCGCCAGCAGTCCAGTAAGCACCCTGCCGACTTGAGTGTGGGTGAGTGCGTCCGGTTGGTTGCGGAGCAGGTAGGCGAGGATCCGGGCGTTCAGCGACTGGCGGGTGCCACCCAGCACGGGCTGCAGTTGCGCGGTTGCGGGGGCCAGGTGGCGTGAAAGCGGGCCACCGGACCTGGTGCCGGTCGAGATGATGGTGAGTTGCTCCGGGGAGGCCAGTTGGTCCGCGAGCCCCAGCAGGTCGTCGGCGCACGCCGCAAGATATGCCGACGACAGGGCGACCAGGAACACGGCATGGGGTTCGCGGCATGCCAGGTCGCGCAGTGTGCGCGGTGCGCTGGGCACGGGTCCTTTCCAGTCGGCCAGCGATGCCCACCAGCGTGGCCGGTTGCCGGGGTCCGCACTGACGCTGTCGGCGTGGCCGGTGGCAAACGTCGCGGCGTAGGGGCGCAGTGGGGCGTCCGCGCTGACGAGGCCGTAGCCAGCCGAGCATACCCACAGACTCGCGTCCACGCCTGCTGCCGCAGTGATCGATTCAAGCTCGCGGACGACCTGCCAATGCTCGCCCGCATACAACTGTCGTGCCGGCACCGTAGGCTCGGTCGACCGTTCGAGCTGATCGATCCACCGCGCAGCGCGTCCCGCTGGGCTAGAACCCACGATGTGACGAAGCCGCAGCGAACCCGGGACAGGCTGGGTCTTGCGGTTTGCGCACGCGACGACCAGTTGCACCCGCTCGGGTGCACCCGACGGTCGAGTCACCGTGGCGCTCCTTCACGCAGAGCGCGGACACCGGGTTCCTCGACCCGGGCGAACGCGGCATGGTTGTGGATGCTCTCCTCGTTGGTTGCTTCGACCGCGAACCAGGTCACGCGCTGGTCGCCGCGGAGGCCATGGGCCACGCTACGAACCATGTCCTCGACGAACACCGGGTTGTCGTAGGCGAGCATGGTTACATGCCGCTCGTCGGGCCGCTTCAGCAGCGGGAACACCGGCGCGGACGCCGCCCGCTCGGCGAGTTCGACCAGCTCTTCGATCCAGATGACCTGCGGCTCGCCGTCAAGGTCCTGGCCGGCCTGCACACTGATGGCGATGTGGCCGCGCTGGTTGTGCGCCCCGTAGTCGCTGATCGCCTTGCTGCACGGGCATACACTGGTCACTGGCACCCGCACCGTGAGCGTGAACCGATTGCCGCGGTCATCCGTCTCGCCGGTGAACTGGCACTGGTAGTCCAGCAGTGCCCGCGCGCCGGTCACGGGAGCGGCCCGCTCGATGAAGTAGGGGAAGCCAACCTCCATCCGCGCCCACCCCGCGTGGAGCCGTTGGCGCAGCGCGGCAAGGATGGCGGGGATGGTGCGCATCGTCACCTCGCCGGCGTGCTCGCTGAGCACCTCGATGAAGCGGCTGAGGTGGGTGCCTTTGACGTGGGCGGGCAGGCTCACCGACATGGCAATCTCGGCGACGGTCTCCTGCTTGTCCCGCTCCCGGTCCCAGACGACGATCGGATGGCGCAGGCCGCGCACGCCGACCTCATCGAGGGCAACACCGCGAGTGTCGGGTCGCGCTTGGACGTCCTCCAGCGTCATGACAGTTCGCCCTCGTAGACGCAACCAGTGGTGCAGGTCTCCCGCACGACGATCTTGGCCAGCGGCAGGACCGGGCACAGGCGATCCCAGATCCAGCGGGCGACGTTCTCGCTGGTCGGGTTGTCCAAGCCCTCGACCTCGTTGAGGTAGCGATGGTCCAGTTGCTCGTGTAGCGGGGCGAACCGCTGCTTGATGTCGGCGAAGTCCATCACCCAGCCGGCCTCGGGCTGGACTGGTCCGCGCATGTGCACCTCGACGCGGTAGGAGTGGCCGTGCAGTCGCCCGCACTTGTGGTCGGCCGGCACATGGGGCAGGCGATGGGCAGCCTCAAACGTGAACTCCCGGAACACGTCCATCTCAGGGGATCCCCAGGTACTTGTGGGTCTGCAGGCTCAACTGCCACTGCGGATGCGCCAGGCAGTACGCGACCGCCGCGCGGGTGTTGGCCTCACGGGTCGGGCCATCCATGGGCTGCAACCGGAACCGGTCGAAGCGAAGCTGCTCGTAGCGCTCGGGCTCGCCCCCAGGTTGGGGGAACACAAGCTTCAGCTCGTCCCCGGCAGTGAGGACCAGCGGCGCATCGGCTTTGGGGCTGACACAGACCCAATCGATCCCGGGCACCGCAGGGCGGGTCCCGTTGGTCTCGATGGCGACCTCAAACCCCGCAGCGTGCAGCGCGTCGACTGCGGGCCGGTCCAGTTGCAGCAGTGGTTCCCCGCCGGTGCACACCACCAACGGGCGGCTGCGTGGATGCGGGGCGCCCTGCCAGATGCCAGCGACCGCCTGCGCCAGGTCGTGGGCGGTGGCGAACTGGCCGCCTCCCGGCCCGTCGGTGCCGACGAAGTCGGTGTCGCAGAACTGGCAGACCGCGCGGGTTCGCTGCGCCTCCCGGCCCGACCACAGGTTGCAGCCGGCGAACCGGCAAAACACCGCCGGCCGGCCGGTATGGCTGCCCTCGCCTTGGAGTGTGTAGAAGACCTCCTTGACCTGGTAGATCACCGGTCTGGCTCCGCTGCGGCGGTCAACGCCGGGTCGGCCACACCTGCCTCGGCGAACCCCTTGGCGCGTAGCAGGCACGAGTCACACGCCCCGCATGGCCGGCCAGCCGGCGTCGGGTCGTAGCAACTGTGGGTCAGGCCGTAGTCGACGCCCAAGGCCAGGCCGCGCCGGATGATCTGCGCCTTGGTCAACTGGATCAGTGGGGTGTGGATGTGCAGGTGCTGACGGCCTTCCACCCCGGCCTTGGTGGCAAGGTTGGCCATCTGCTCGAACGCGTGGACGTACTCCGGGCGGCAGTCCGGGTAGCCGCTGTAGTCCAGCGCGTTCACCCCGATGAAGACGTCGCTGGCCTCCAGCGTCTCCGCCCACGCCAGCGCGAACGCCAGGAAGATCGTGTTACGTGCGGGTACGTAGGTGATCGGGATCCCATCGCCCATCTCGGCGGTGCTGCGGCCCTTCGGCACCGCCGCCTCCGCCGTCAGCGCGGACCCGCCGAACACCCGCAGGTCGATCTCGGCGACGACATGCTCGACGGCGCCGAGTGCCTCGGCGACTCGGCGGGCCGCCTCCAGTTCGATCGTGTGCCGCTGGCCGTACCGGAAGCTCAGCGCGTAGGCTTGGAACCCGTCAGCCCGGGCGATCGCAAGTGCTGTCGCCGAGTCGAGGCCGCCACTGAGCAGCACTACCGCCCTCGGTTCTTCTGTCACTGGGTCACCTCCGCCACCGATCGTGGGCCTGGCACACCTACCGAAACTGCGTATGGACCAGCAAGCGCACGCCTGCAGTTTTCAGAGGCATGTGCCCCCTCCCTAGCTGTAGAATCACATCGATGTCATTTAAACATGGAGCGCAACCCGCGGGGTTCTACCACAGAGCAAGGTGATGAGAAGGGCCGGCCCGCCGCGTCCACAGGCCGGGGTCACGAGCGATGTGGTTGACGAGACCGTATCGCCGTGTTGCCACTGCTCCCTCGTCCCGCCAGCGCGCGTTCGCTGCGGAGGCGTCGGAGACGTAGAGGGTGTCAACGTTGACGTACACCGAACTAACCGAGCGGGGCGTGGTGTTCTGGCCGGTACCAGCGACTCGGACGACGGTCGTCGTTGACGACGAGCACATGGTCCAGGTCGACCCGCGCGAAGCTGAGCCCCAGCAACGCCAGTAAGTCATCAGAGTGCGGGAAGACCGCGCGACTACTTCGGGTTGGTCCGTTGCGCCACACCGGCCGAAGTCGGTGTGCTCTGCTGGATCGAGCCTGCCGAGCAGGATCGTCATATCCAGCGCTTCGCCTCTTGTGCAGGCGGCTTCAGTTCGATATACGCGCGTAGTGGGTTGTGAGTGCGTGCCTTCTGCATAACGTACCTATAGCGATCCATCGGGCGAAGTTGCTGGTGAGGTGTGAGGAGCGGCACGGCGGAACGCGCTCTGTGTCGATTTGGACCGTTGTCGCGGGGATGGGGCATGATCGATCTCTTCTTCCGGGCGGTCGCGACCGTTCTGGGCCGGCCGCTCAACGCGGAGCAGCGCGCCGGCGTCCGCGCGGTCGCGGGCACCTCATTGTTCCTGGTAGCTGGGCCCGGTAGCGGCAAGACGACGGTGCTGGCACTGCGCGTCCTGAAGCTCATCTTCGTCGACCACGTGGAGCCGTCCGCCATCATCGCCACGACCTTCACGCGAAGAGCGGCGAAAGAACTGCGGTCCAGAATCCTGGCGTGGGGCGATCAGATCCGAGCAGAGTTGCTCGCAGCGACGCTGACTGCGACGGAGAAAGACCGCATTGCCGGGATCGACTTCAACGCGGTGTGGACCGGCACATTGGACAGCTTCGCCGAGACCGTGCTCGGTCAGTACCGGCCGCCCGGCGCGCAGCCTCCCGCCGTAATCGAGGACTTCGTGGCCAAGGCGCTCATGCTCCGCCACGGTCTGTTCGATGCCGGACGCTTCCGAGATGCAGATCTCCAGGATTACATCGAACTCGTCCGTGGCGGCTCGTACAACCTAACGACGGCCGAAAAAGCCCGGGTCCTCACCGACATCCGTCAGCGTGTGCTCCACGACGACGTAGATGTGGCGGCCTATCTCACCACCCCGACCGCCTGCGGCATGTGCGCCGCTCACCCCCACCCCGGCGTTGCGGTCGTCGGCGACGCACTGGCCGCATACGAGAACTTCCTCACTGCCCAGCAGATCGTCGACTACGCCGCCCTCGAGCAGACCCTCCTCGACCACCTGCAATCCGGGGCGTTGGATGCTTTCGTGGACACCATCCAGCACGTGCTGGTGGATGAGTACCAGGACACGAACCTGCTGCAGGAGGCCATCTACTTTCACCTGGCCCGTGGCGCCCTCACCCGGGGTGGATCGATCGCCGTCGTGGGCGACGATGACCAGGCTCTCTTCCGCTTCCGGGGTGCTACGGTCGAGTTGTTCCGAGACCTGCCCGCGCGAGCTGGCGCGGTGTTGGGCATCACGCCGACCACGATCTACCTCCACAAGAACTACCGGTCGACCAACGCGGTAGTCGCCTTGTACAACGACTACATCGGGCTCGATGCCAGCTTCCAGGCGGCGCGGGTAGCGGGTAAACCTCGCATCGACGCCGCGCGGGGAGCGCCCCACGACGTGCCCGTTCTTGGGATGTTCCGCGACAACATCGCCGACCTTGCTTGTGACCTCGCCAGCTTTGTCGAGGACATCTTCAACGGTCTCGGCTTCCAGATCCCCGGCGGCGAGGTGATCCAAGCAGACCCGGCGGGAGGAGTCGGCGATTGCGCCTTTCTTGCCTTCAGCCCGGCCGAGCAGCAGCGAACCAGGACCGGGTTGCGTCCGCGACTGCCGGGCCTGCTTCGCCAGGAACTCGCGCGATTGGTCCAGCCCATCGAGGTGTTCAACCCCCGAGGCACCGAGTTCGCCGAACTGCCGTCGGTCGGCCAACTCTGCGGGCTGGCGCTTGAGTGCATCGACCCGGGTGCGGTCGTCCAGGGAAGCATCGCCCGGTTCCCCCGTGGCACCGGCGCGGTGCTTCGCGGTTGGCGGGCCGATGCGCTTCGTTACCTTTCCAGTCTGACCGGTCGAGACCGCGCGACCCTGCGGGCGTTCGTCAACGCTTGGCAGGCCCAGACGGCACGGTCGGTCGCCAAGTGGCCCGACGAAATCGGGCTCGCCGATCTGATGTACAAGCTGGTCACCTGGATCCCGGCGATGCAGAAAGACGTCGAAGGGCTGGTTCACCTCGAGGTGGTGCTGCGGACAATCACCGAGGCCGCAAGGTTCAGCGCCTTCAGCGGCGACATCGTGTTCCGCGACCCCGTCCGATACCGACGATCGGTAACCACGGCCCTGTGGGAGATCTTCGCGCCCCTGGCTGAAGGTGCCATCGAGATCGACGAAGACCTGCTCGAAACGCTGCCGCCCGATCGGCTCAACGTGCTCTCGATCCACCAAGCGAAGGGGTTGGAGTTCCCCTTGTTGGTCATCGTCGACGTCGGATCCGAATTCCAACGAGACCACCACACCCAGCGCTTCAAGCGGTTCCCCAACGGCGGAGCCGCCACCCACCGACTCGAAGACGAGTTGCGCGGCTTCTCCCGATCACTGTCCCGGCCACCGCGTTCGCAGCGGGACCGCGCCTTCGACGACCTGGTACGGGCCTACTTCGTGGCTTTCAGCCGAGCCCAAGATGTGCTGCTTCTCGTTGGCCATACCAGCGTCGCGCAGGGCAACGTCCCTGACGTCGCGGTCGGCTGGGACCGCGCCCGAAGGTTCCACTGGGGGGTCGGCCTCCCCAACCTCGTCATGATCTAGTGCTACGTTCCTTAAGCACGGTACAGTTGGCCGGTCCGCCCTGTGTTCTTCGTGTCGCCGGCGGACAAGGGGGGAACCCATGGCCAGGCCACCGCTGTCCGCCCGACCACCCACCGACCCGGCCGAGGACCGCACCCTGCGCAAGCTGGCCAGCGCCCGGCATGCGCCCGCCAGCCTGCTCCAGCGCGCCCGCATCATCACCGGCAGCTGGGATGGCGCCAGCGTCGCCGAGCTCGCCGAGCGGCTCGGCTGCCACTCCAAGACGGTGTACAAGTGGCTGCACCGCTTCAACGCCCACGGGCTGGACGGGCTGGCCGACCTGCCCCGCCCGGGCCTGCCCCGGCGCCTGACCGAGCACCAGCGGGGCCGCATCATCCAGCTGGCCGGCTCCGAGCCGCCCGGCCGGCTGCACCAGGGCGGCGAGGGGCTGCTGGCCCCCGAGGATCCCAAGGCACCGGCGCACTGGACCCTGGACGCCCTGGCCGAGCGCGCCCGGGCGGAGGGCATCCAGGTCGGTCGCAGCCAGGTCCGCCGGATCCTGCTGGCCGAGCGGGTGCGCTGGCGCCAGACCCGCTCGTGGACGACCAGTACCGACCCGGAGTTCGTCCCAAAAGAGCGCAGGTCATCGCCTGCTACACCACTCCACCGGCAGAAACGTCCGTGGTCTGCGCCGACGAGCTGGGCCCGGTGATCCCCCGCAGCTTCCCACCCGCGCCCGGCTGGACCACCGACGGCCACCGGGTCAAAGCGCCACTGGACTACGGCC
>WNFV01002809.1_pt1 | contig 22847 bp, 25 predicted proteins | sample 5400101 | NCBI WGS metagenome assembly WNFV01 (sample SAMN13153361, study PRJNA577476) | soil metagenome | isolation source: 115 cm soil or saprolite under grassland replicate 1 | place: USA:California | collected 2016-06-15 | reverse complement strand
CTCTCACACTCGTGTCGGGCCCGTCGGCCACCTCCGACATCGAGCTGGAACGAGTCGAGGGCGTCCACGGACCGCGAACGCTCATCGTCGTGATCGTGGAGGAGGCGGGCTGAGATGACGCAACGGGTGGGATTCGTTCTGCGGGTCAAGCCAGACCGGGTCGACGAGTACGTTCTGGCTCACCGCGAGGTGTGGCCCGAGATGCTCCAGGCGCTGAAGGACGCAGGAATCCGGAACTACACGATCTTCCGCGCAGGGAACGAGATGTTCGGGTATTTCGAGACCGACGATCTCGCACACGCCGAGACGTACCTCAGCGAGCAGGTAGTCAACGCACGCTGGCAAGACGCGATGGCCGACCTGCTGGAAGAACGCGTCCAGGATCACGGCCCGGCGCCGCTCGAGGAGATTTTTCGTCTCGCTTAATCGCCGCGACAATGTGTGCTCGCGAATTCATGCGACATGCGTCTGAATCGCCTGACCCGTGCGAGGATGTATGGCGTACGGTCCTGGTGCAGCCTAGGCGCTGAAGCGCGTGCGAGCCTCGGCCACCGCGGCGTACACGTCGGCCGGGCCTGGCGCGACGCGGGGGCGAGGCAACTCGGGCGCCTCGAAGGTTCCGTCGCGGACCTGGCCTGCGACATGCTTGTGCGCGTCGCGGAACGGGATTCCCTCGGCGACCATCGCCTCCGCGGCGTCCGTCGCCGACACGAGCGGATCGCTGCACGCAGCCGCCAGCCGCTCGTGGTCGAATTCCATGCCGCTGACGAGCACCTCGAGCGCAGCGAGCGTGCCGCGAACGTCACGCCGCGCAGCGAAGACCGGCTCCTTGTCCTCCTGCAGGTCGCGGTTGTACGCGAGTGGGAGCCCCTTGACCGTTGCGAGCAAGCCTGTGAGTCGCCCAATCGCGGCGCCGGCCTTGCCGCGGGCGAGCTCGGCCACGTCGGGGTTCAGCTTCTGCGGCATCATCGACGACCCCGTCGCCGCTTCCTCGGGGAGCCGGACGAAGCCGAACTCGGACGTGCACCACAAGACGACCTCCTCGCCGATGCGCGAGAGATGCGTCGCGAGCATCGCGCATGCGTAGAGATAGTCGAGCGCGAAGTCCCGGTCGCCGACCGCGTCGATCGAGTTCCTGAGCTGCGCCCCCGGCGGCGGCGGCAACTCGAGCGTCGAGCCGGCCAGCGCTCCGGCGCCGAGCGGCCAGGGCCGTGCTGCGTCTGCGGCGAGCCGGAAGCGGTCGCGGTCGCGGTCGAGCATCTCCACCCAGGCCAGCAGGTGGTGCCCGACCGTCACCGGCTGGGCGCGCTGCAGATGCGTGTACCCGGGCATGGGCGTCTCGGCCTCTTCTTCGGCCCGGGCGAGAACGGACACCGCGAAGCCGCGGATCGCGGTCACTGCCTCGAGGCACGCGTCGGCGACGTAGAGCCGCAGAGCGGCTGCGACCTGATCGTTGCGCGAGCGTCCAGCGTGGATCTTGCGGCCGACCGTTCCGAGCAGCCGCTCGATCGCGGAATGGACGTCCTCGTCCTCCGGCTCGACCGCGCCCTCGACGGCAATCCAGTCGAGCGCCGTCTCGGCGTCGGCGAGCTCCGCGTCGGAGAGCAGCCCGGCTTCATGCAGGCGACGGGCATGAACGCGGGTCGCGAGACAGTCGTACGGGAGCAGCTCGGCGTCGTTCGCGCGCAGGAAGTCCCAAACCGCCTGCGCGACGTCGGTGTCCACGCGTCCGGACCAGAGCGTCATGCGACCTTGACCTGCTTTCGCGCGGCGACGAGCTCCGTCTCCAGCGCCGTGATCCCGATGAAGCCTTCCGCCGCGTCGTGCGGGAAGGTCTCGCCGATGCCGTACGAGGCGAGCGACTCGGAGTAGAGCGCATGCTCGGAACGCCGGCCGGTCACGACTGCCGCACCCGGCTGGAGTGACAACCGCACGTCGCCCGTGACGAGCTCCTGCGTCGTCGCGAAGAACGCGTCGTACGCACTGCGGACCGGCGCGAACCAGCCGCCGTCGTAGACGAGCTTCGCCCACTTCGGCTCGAGCTCGCGTTTGGCCTCGAGCTCGCCCTTCGTCAGCACGAGCTCTTCCAGCGCGCGGTGGGCGGCGATCAGCGTCAGCGCCGCAGGCGCCTCGTAGAGCTCGCGGCTCTTGATGCCGACGGCGCGGTTCTCGATCATGTCGATCCGGCCGATTCCGTACGCCCCCGCGCGCTCGTTGAGGACACCGACGAGCGCGTGGAGCGGGAGCTCCTCTCCGTCGATGGAAACGGGGAGGCCCTGCTCGAACAAGACGATGACGTCGGCCGGAGCCGGGGCTGCCGAGAGATCGACCGTGAGGAGGAATGCGTCCTCGGGCGGCGCCGTCCAAGGGTCCTCGAGGATTCCCGCCTCGATCGCGCGGCCGAACAGGTTGTCGTCTATGGAGTACGGCGATTCGGCCTTCGCTTCGACGGGGATCCCGCGCTCCTCGGCGTAGGCGATCTCGGCGTCACGTGTCCACACGCGGTCGCGCAGCGGCGCGATCACCTTCACGCGCGGGTACTTCGCCTTGAAGGCCAGCTCGAAGCGGAGCTGGTCGTTTCCCTTGCCGGTGCAGCCGTGCACAACCGCTTCGGCGCCGAGCTCGAGCGCGACCTCGGCAACCGCCTCCGCGATTACCGGCCGCGACAGGGCGGAGACGAGCGGGTATTTCCCTTCGTAGAGCGCGTTCGCGAGCAGCGCCTTCGCGACCTGTTCGTCGGCGAAAGCCTCCTTGCGGTCGAGCAGCAGGACGTCGTCCGCGCCTGCGAGCTTCCCGCGCTCCACGGCCGGGTGAAAGCTCGCTTCCTGCCCGACGTCGACGAGCACGGCGACCACTTCCTCGAAGCCGTAGTCCTCTTTCAGCCACGCAATCGCGCAGCTCGTGTCGAGCCCGCCCGAGTAGGCGAGGACGGCGATGCCGTTCACTGGCTTTCTCCTTCCAGGTGGTGCTGTAGCTGGTCTGCAAGCGCGGTGCCGCTGCCCTCGCGCGCGGCAACGAAGATCGTGTCGTCGCCCGCGACCGTGCCGGCGACGTCCGCGAGGCCTGCGTGGTCGATCGCCCGTGCGAGCGCGTTGGCATGGCCGGGCGGCGTCTGGATCACGACGATGGTCCCGGTCGGGACAATGGAGAGCGCCCAGCGGCGCAGGGCCGAGGCGAGCTCGCCGAGCCGCGAGAGGTCGGCCGCGCCGGGAGGTGCGTACACGAGCCGCCCTTCAACGTTCCGCACCTTGACGAGCCCGAGCTCTGCGACGTCTCGTGAGACGGTCGTCTGGACGGCGTCGAAGCCTGCCTCGTGGAGCGCATCGGCGAGCTCCGTCTGCGTCGAGAGCTCCTGTTCGGACACGAGGCGCAGAATCACGCCTTGCCGCTCGAACTTCCTCATGCGAGCACCTCCTCTAGGACACCGAGTGCGTGTTCGATCTCGGCGGTCGTGACGATCAACGGCGGCGTCAGGCGAAGAACGTCCGCGCCCGCCGTCCCAACGAGCAAGCCTCGCTCCGCACACGCGGCGACGACGTCCGCCGCCGGGCAGTCGAGCTCGGCGCCGAGCATGAGGCCGGCGCCGCGCACCTCGCGCATGCCGGGCAGCGCTGCGAGCCCGTCGGCGAGCACGAGACCGTTCGCCGTGACGGTTCTGAGCAACTCGTCAGTCAGTTCGTCGCAGACCGCGCTTGCCGCTGCGCACGCCACGGGGTTGCCGCCGAACGTGCTGGCGTGGTCTCCCGGCGCGAATCCCTCCGGCGCATCGTCGACGACGAGCAGGCAGCCGATCGGCAGGCCGTTGGCGAGACCCTTCGCCAGCATGAGGGCGTCGGGCCGGACACCCACGTGCTCATGGGCGAAGAACGCGCCGGTCCGGCCTACGCCGGTCTGTACTTCATCGAAGAGCAGCACGGCGCCGGTCTCGTCGGCGAGCCGGCGCGCGGCGGCGACGAAGGTGGCCTCCAGCACGTGCACTCCGCCCTCGCCCTGTACGGGCTCGAGCAGGATGCAGCCGGTCTCAGGCGAGACCGCGGCCTCGAGCGAGCCGACGTCGCTCGGATCTGCGAACTGCACGTGCGGGAGCAGCGGCTCGAACGCCTCGCGCTTGCCAGGCTGGCCGGTAACCGAGAGCGCGCCGAGCGTGCGGCCGTGAAACGAGCCGGTCAGCGCGACGACGCCCGGCCTGCCGGTCGCCTTGCGCGCGTACTTGAGCCCGGCCTCGACCGCCTCCGCGCCCGAGTTGCAAAAGAACGCGCGCGCGCCACCGGCCCGTGCGGAGAGGCGCTCCGCGAGCTCGACCATCGGCTCCGTCCAGTAGAGGTTGGACACGTGCCAGAGCCGGTGGAGCTGGGCGTGGGCGGCCGCGAGCGGTGCCGGATGGCAATGGCCGAGGCCGACGACGGCAATCCCGGCCAGGAAGTCGAGGTAAGCGCGGCCGTCGGCGTCGTAGAGCGTCGTCCCTTCGCCGCGGACGAAGGTCAGATCCTGGCGGGCGTAAACCGGGAGAACCGCAGACTGCGTCGCGACCCTCACGCGACCACCGCCGTCTCGCCGATCTCGGTGCGCACGCCGTTACGCACCGCGATCACCGCAGCGCGCAGCTTCGGAACGATCCCCCCGTCGAAGGTGCCGTCGCCGAGCAGCCGGTCGGCTTCGCCTGCGCCGATGCTCGTGAGAACGGAGCCGTCCTGGAAGACGCCCGCGACGTCGGTGAGGAACAGGAGCCGGTCGGCCTCGAGCCCGACCGCGAGTGCGGCCGCCGCATCGTCTGCGTTGACATTCAGTGGCCCGACCGCGAGCGGCGCGACGACGGGGATGTGGCCGGATAGGAGTGCCTCGACCACCGCGCGCGGCCGGCTGGGCAGCGGATCGCCGACGCGCCCCAGCGCGGCGATCTGCACCGCATGGAGCCCGATCTCGTCGCCGAAGAGACCGACGGCTCGCCTCCCGAGCGCGATGCACAGCGCCCGGTTGACCGCGGCGAACGACGAACGGACGACCGCGAGCCCTGCCTTCGTGGTGACGCGCCGGCCGCCGAAGAACTCGACAGGAATGCCGAACCGCTCCATCTCCTCGGAGATCTGCGGCCCGGCCCCGTGAACCACGCACACGTCGTGGCCCGCGTCGGCGAGTTGCAGGATCGTGTCGGCCGATTCGCTCGCCACCGCGCCGCCGCACTTGAGGACGACGAGACTCACGAGCGGTACTCCGCGTTGATCCGGACGTAGTCGTACGAAAGGTCGCTCGTCAGGTAGCTGGCGGATCCCTCGCCGAGCGCGAGGTCGAGGACGATCGTGCAGCCCGCACCGTCGAGCGTCGGCTCGACATCCTGCGGCGCACCGGCGTCCACGACTCGCACGCCCGCGAGGTCGAGCGTGACGCAGCCGGGATCGAGTTGTGCGTAGCCGCCGTTGTACGGTGCCGAGCCTGCGGCCGCGAGCACTCGACCCCAGTTCGCATCGCGTCCGAACAGCGCCGTCTTCACCAGCGGCGAGGTAGCGATCCGCCGTGCGATCGCCTTCGCCTCGAGATCGCTCGCCGCGCCGCTGACGCTGATCGCCGCCGTGAAGGTCGAGCCTTCTCCGTCGGTGACGATCTGGCCCGCGAGGTCGGTGCAGACAGCGCGCAGGCACTCGCCGAACGCGGCATCGCTCGCAGCGGAGCGTGTCGCGTTGCTCGCGCCGTTCGCGAGTAGGACGACCGTATCGTTCGTCGAACACTCGCCGTCGACCGAGATCGCGTTGAAGCTCTCGTCAACCGCGGCGCGTAGGAAGTCCTTTGCCTCGCCCCGATCGAGCGGATAGTCCGTCGTGACGACCGCGAGCATCGTCGCCAGATTGGGATGGATCATCCCGGAGCCCTTCGCCATCCCGCCCACCGTGAAGCCCGGTCCATGCCCGACCGCCTGCTTCGCGTGGGTGTCGGTCGTCAGGATCGCCTCGGCTGCGTTGCCGCCGCCGCCTTCCGTGAGTGCGGCGGCCGCCGTTCGCAACGCAGGCAGAACCTTGTCGAGTGCGAGCCGCTTCCCGATCACGCCGGTCGAGAGCACCAAGATCTCCTCGACAGCGAGGCCGAGCAGCCGCGCTGTTTCAGCCGCCGTGGCCCGCGCATCGAGCTCGCCGCGGAGGCCGGTCGCAGCGTTGGCCGACCCGGAATTGATCACGACGGCCTGGGGCTCGGCCAACTCGAGATGCTCCTTGGAGATCACGACCGGCGCCGCCTGCATGCGGTTCGCGGTGAACATCGCCGCGCCGGTCGCAGGAGCGAGCGAGCGCACGATCGCGAGGTCAGGCGCGCTGCGGCGCAGGCCGGAGTGAACGCCGCTCGCCACGAAGCCTTTCGCGGCGGTGACGCTCACACTAGGACTCCGGTCAACCGCAGGCCTGCGGTCTCGTCGAGGCCGAGCGCGAGGTTCGCGTTCTGCACCGCCTGGCCGGCCGCACCCTTGCCCAGGTTGTCGAGCGCGCAGACGACGATCGTCGTACCGGTCGAGCGGTCCTCGAAGACCGCAACTTCCGCGGTGTCGGTGCCTTGCACGCGGTTGAGCTCAGGTGCGACACCTTCGGGAAGGACGCGCACGACGTGGCTGTCCGCATATGCATCCTCCAGCCGCTCGCGCGACCCGCCGTCGACGGCGCGTACGTAGCAGGTCGCAAGCAGGCCGCGTCTGAGTGGCAGCAGGTGCGGGACGAAGCAGATCGGAAAGCCGAGCGCCTGCTCCAGCTCCGGCGCGTGCTGGTGCGAGCCGATCCGGTACGGCGAGAGGTTTTCGAGCACGAAGCCCGCGTGCGACCTCGCCTTGAGCGCGCGGCCGGCGCCGGACACGCCCGACTTCGCATCGACCACGATTCCCTCCGGCTCGATCGCTTCCGCGAGCGGCGCAAGTGCCAGCAGCGCGGCGGTGGCGTAGCAGCCGGGATTCGCGATCAGTCTGCTCGTCGGCGGGTAGAGCTCCGGCAGTGCGTAGTTCCACTCTGCGAGCGCGCCGGGGAAAGGATGCGCGAAGCCATACCACTCGCCGTAGAGCGCCGCGTCGCGTAGCCGGTGCCCTCCGGAGAGGTCGACGACGACCGCTTCCGCCGGCGGGTCGAACGCGGCAGCTACGTCGTGTCCCAGGCAGAGGAAGAGAACGTCGGCTCCACTTGCGAGGGCCTCCGCATTCGGGACAAAAGCCGGAAGCAAGCCGTTGAGACGCAGATCGAGCGACGACGGCGGCTCTCCGGCGAGCGAGTCCGAGCCGAGCGCGATCACCTCGAGTTCGGGGTGCGCGAGCACCCGGTCGAGCGTTTCCTGCCCCGCATAGCCGGAGCAACCTATGAGGGCAGCAGTGACCGAGATGTGCCTATTATGCAGATAGAACGACTATCATGCAAACGACTCGACCAGCCCAACTCGTCCTCGAGGACGGCACCGTCTTTGCGGGTTCCGCCGTCGGCGCCCCCGGCGTTGCCGCCGGGGAGGCGTGCTTCACGACCGCGATGGCGGGCTACGAGGAGGCGGCGAGCGACCCCAGCTACATGGCGCAGGTGCTCGCCTTCAGCTATCCGCTGATCGGTAATTACGGCGTCGACCCGGGCCGGCTGGAGTCAGACGGCGTGTGCGCCGAGGCGATCGTGATGCGCAAGTCGCGGTCCGCGTGGGCGCATTGGCTCGCTGCGCAGGGAGTAGTAGCGCTCGATGACGTGGACACGCGCGCGCTCGTTCGGAAGATTCGTGACGGCGGAGTGCTTCGCTGCGCGCTCGGCGAGGCACCGGTGGAGGAGCTGCACGCCCGAGCGCTCGCCGAACCGCCGATCGACGGCAGGCCGCTCGGCCGCCCGGTCGGAACGCAACAGCCGTACCGCCTCGGGGCAGGCCCGCGAATCACCGTCCTCGATCTCGGCACGAAGCGCTCGATCCCCGCGCGTCTCGCCGCCTGCGGCCTCGATGTCCTGGTCGTCCCGGGCGACTGGAACGCGGACGCGATCCTCGAGACCGGCCCGCGTGCCGTCCTCGTCAGCAACGGCCCCGGCGACCCGGCGGTGCTCGCCGGCCCGATCGAAACGGTCCGCGACCTTCTCGGACAGGTGCCGCTGTTCGGCATCTGCCTGGGCCACCAGATCCTCGGGCTCGCGCTCGGACTGGAGACGTTCAAACTCCCGTTCGGCCACCGCGGCGCGAACCATCCGGTCCGCGACCTGCGCAGCGACCGGGTGCTCGTGACCGTCCAGAACCACGGCTTCGCGGTCGCAGACAGCGGTGACGTGGAAATCACGCATGTCTCGCTCAACGACGGCACGGTGGAAGGATTCGCCGGCGACGGCTTCGCCAGCGTGCAGTTCCATCCCGAGGCGGCTCCCGGCCCGCTCGACGCACTTCCTTTCTTCGACCTGATCGCGGGCACGTGCCGAAGCGCACCGACCTTCGCACTGTCCTGATCGTCGGCTCCGGCCCGATCCGGATCGGGCAGGGGTGCGAGTTCGACTACGCGGGAGCGCAGGCGTGCCGTGTGCTGCGACGCGAGGGCTATCGAGTCGTGCTCGTCAACTCCAACCCGGCGACGATCATGACCGACCCTGAGTGGGCCGACGCGACGTACCTCGAGCCGTTGGACGTGGAAACCCTCGCCCAAATCATCGAACGCGAGCGTCCGGATGCACTGCTGCCGACGCTCGGTGGGCAGACCGCGCTGAACCTGGCCGTCGAGCTCGCTGATTCGGATGTGCTGTCCCGCTTCGACGTCGAGTTGATCGGCGCCGACGTCGACGCGATCCGTCGTGCGGAGGACAGGCTCGCATTCCGCGCGGCCGTCACCGCGGCGGGCGTCGTCGTTCCGGAGAGCCGCGTCGTCTCGTCGATAGCCGACCTGGACGGCGTCAGGTTGCCGGCCGTCGTGCGGCCGGCATTCACGCTCGGCGGCACCGGCAGCGGCATCGCGCGCCATCGTGTGCAGCTGGAGACGCTCGTCGGGCGCGGCCTCGCTGCGAGCCCGATCGGCCAGGTGCTGGTCGAGCGCTTCCTCGAAGGCTGGCAAGAGCACGAGCTCGAGGTGATGATCGACATCGTCGGCAACTGCGTGGTCGTCTGCTCGATCGAGAACCTCGATCCGATGGGCGTCCACACGGGTGACTCGTGGACGGTGGCGCCGCAGCAGACGCTTCCCGACGGCGAGTACCAGCGTCTGCGCGATGCGGCGTTCGAATGCGCGCGCGCCGTCGGCGTTGCGACGGGAGGCGCGAACGTGCAGTTCGCGTACGAGCCGGTGAGCCGAGAGCTCGCCGTCATCGAGATGAATCCGCGCGTCTCGCGCTCATCCGCACTCGCGTCGAAGGCGACGGGATTTCCGATCGCGAAGATCGCCGCCTTGCTCGCCGTCGGCTACACGCTCGACGAGCTGCCGAACGACATCACCGGCAAGACGACCGCCGCCTTCGAGCCCGCGCTCGACTACGTGGCCGTCAAGGCTCCGCGCTTCGACTTTGCGAAGTTTGGCATCAGCGACCCAAGTCTCGGCACCGAGATGCGCGCGGTCGGCGAGTCGCTCGGGCTGGGACGGACGTTCGCGGAAGCGTTCCTGAAAGCGATCGACGGTCGTGAGCAGGCGCCGGTCGAGCTCGACCTCTCCCGCCGCGGCGAGCCGGTCCCCGAGCGCTGGGACATGCTGCTCGAGGCGGCGCGCCGTGGTCTCGACCTGGCCGGCGTGCACCAGTACTTCGCGGACGAGCTGCGCGCCGTCGCGCGCGCCGAGCGCGAGCTCGCCACGACCGGAGACGTAGCCGCGGCGAAGCGGTTCGGGTTACCCGACGCGATCGTGGCCCGTGTTCTCGACATCGACCAGGACGAGGTGCGGTCCCGGCGCGCGCGACCGGGCCGTCTGGCCGTGGACTCGTGCGCGGCGGAGTTCGAGGCGAAGACGCCCTACTTCTACCTCTCGTATGAGGCCTCCGACTCCGTGCCCAGACGGTCGCGCCCTGCGATCGTGATCCTCGGTTCCGGTCCGAATCGCATCGGTCAGGGGATCGAGTTCGACTACTGCTGCTCGCGCGCGGCGGGAGCGTTCCGCCGGCTCGGCTACGAGACCGTCCTTCTGAACTCCAACCCGGAGACGGTGTCGACCGACTACGACACGAGCGACCGGCTGTATCTCGAACCGCTCACGCTGGAGCGCGCGCTCGACGTCTGCGAGCTCGAACAGCCTGCAGGCGTCGTCGTGCAACTCGGCGGTCAGACGCCACTCGCGCTCGCGCCAGGTGTTGCCGGCGCAGGCTTCCCTCTGCTCGGCGACCCGCTGCCGGCGATCGAGCGCGCCGAGCACCGCGGCCGCTTCGGTGCGCTGCTCGGCGAGCTCGGCCTGCGGGCCCCGGCCTGGGGAACGGCCGCTACGAGCGCGCAGGCGAGAGCCGTCGCCGAGCGCATCGGCTACCCGGTCCTCGTCCGCCCGCACCACGTTCTGGGTGGGCGCGGTATGCGCATCGTGAACGGGCCCGACCAGCTCGTGCTCGATGAGCCCGCGCTCGTGGACGAGTTCCTCGCGGGCGCGCTCGAGCTCGACGTGGACATCCTCTGCGACGGAGACTCAGTCTGGCTCGGCGGGATCCTCGAACACGTCGAGCCGGCCGGGGTTCACTCGGGCGACTCGGCCTGCGTCATCCCTGCGCCGTCGGTGACCCCTGCGTTGGAGGCGGAGATTCACGAGCTCTCGGCCGCGATCGCCGTGGGGCTGGGTGCACGCGGACTGCTGAACCTTCAGCTCGCTCTGCACCGCGGCGAGCTCTACGTGCTCGAGGCGAATCCCCGAGCCTCGCGCACGGTTCCGTTCCTGGCTAAGGCAACGGGGATCCCGCTCGTCGACCACGCTTGCCGGCTGCTTGTTGGCGCAACGCTCGAGGAGCTCGATCTCCCGGCTCGCGCAACACCGGTGCGCGCCTGGGCGAAGGAGGCCGTCTTCCCGGAAGAACGGTTCGCGAACGCCGCCGATCGCGGGCCGGAGATGCGCTCGACCGGCGAGGTGATGGCGAGCGGAGACACCGTCTCGCAGGCCTACGGTCGCGTGCTGCGCGCCAGTGGGCGAGGTCGGCGTGGAGGATCGGTCGGCCTGCCGCTACAGGCGGGCGGAGGACCGGGCCCGGTCCTCCGCCCGCGAGGCCGTCAGGCGGCGAGGTCTTCGGCGCTCTCTTCCCAGGAGGCGGCAACCGCCACCGCGACTGCCCAGCCGCGGCAGAGGTAGAGCGCTTCGATCACCCGTGCGAAGTTCGCAGCGTCGAGTCGACGGGGGATTTCCCAGATTCCGGTGGGTCTTCTCCGAGTTCCAGAGCTCGGCCGCAAGATCGATGAGAAGCCGCTCGCCTCCCGACATCGTCTCGGCCTCCCGGAGAAGCCCTTCCCAGTTGAAGTCGTCCTCGAGCACGTACGGCGCGGTTCTTCGTGCCAACACGGGTGTGGCGAGGATGTGGCAGACCGCCGCGTACTCGGGCGGCTGTTTCAGCTCTTGCATGTGACACCTCTGCTTTCGTGACGAGCGTGCGGGCGCACACCACTCTTCGGGCGGGCGGTCCGCGGGTGGATTGAAGAAATCGCGTTCCCACCACGGTGGCGGTCCTAAAAGGCGTCGTCGCCGACAGCACGCCGCACTGCGGAAGTGCCGTCCTGACGTAGACCGACGGCGAGGAAGCAGTCGCGCTCGCGCGCGAGCTCGAGCCCGACTTCGTGATCATGGACGTGAAGATGCCGCGGCTCGATGGGATCGAAGCGGCGCGGCGCATCCTCGACGAGCGGCAGGTTCCGATCGTGATGCTGACCGCGTACGGGCAGGACGAGATCGTCGCCCGCGCGGCCGAGGTCGGCGTCTTCGGTTATCTGGTGAAGCCGTTCCGCGAGCAGGATCTGCTGCCCGCGATCCGCACTGCACGTGCGCGCCACGAAGAGCTTGTCACGTTGCGCGAAGAGGCCGATTCGCTAACGGAGGCGCTCGCTGCGCGGAAGTGATCGAGCGGGCGAAGGGACTTTTGACGGAGCGCGAAGGGCTGAGCGAGCAGGCGGCCTTCATCCGGCTACGCAAGGCGAGCCAGGTCTCGGGACGGCCGCTGAAGGTGATCGCCGAAGCCCTCGTCGCGACGCTCGGCTCCTAGCGCCGAGGTGCTCAGCGCGGGGTCGGATAACGCCGCATGAGCTCGGCGACGCGGAACGCGAGATCCAGTGACTGACGCGCGTTCAGCCTTGGGTCGCAGAGCGTCATGTAGCGCAGGTTCAGGTCCTCTTCCAACACCTCTTCGGAGCCGCCGAGACACTCGGTCACGTCCTCGCCTGTGAATTCGAGATGAACTCCGCCCGGCCATGTCCCCTCTTGCCGATGCGCGGCGAAGAAGCCTTCGATCTCCCCCATCACCGAGTTGAGGTGACGTGTCTTGAGCCCCGAGTCCGTCGTGAAGACGTTCGCATGCATCGGATCGCAGACCCAGGCCACAGGATGCCCGGACTCGCGCACAGCTCGCAGGAGTGGTGGAAGCAGCTCGAAGACGCGGTCGGCGCCCATTCGGGAGATGAGCGTGAGCCGCCCCGGAATCCGTTCCGGATTCAGCCGCTCACAGAGGAGGAGCACGTCCTCGGGCAAGGAGGTGGGCCCGATCTTGCAGCCGATCGGGTTGTTCACCCCGGAGAAGAACTCGGCGTGTGCTCCATCCGGCTGCCGGGTGCGCTCGCCGATCCAGAGCATATGCGCCGAGCAGTCGTACCACTCGCCCGTGAGCGAGTCGCGCCGCGTCAGACCCTCCTCGTAGTCCAGCACCAGCCCCTCGTGGCTCGTCCAGAAGTCGATCTGGTGGAGCTGGGGCGCGGAAGTAAGGTCGATCCCGCAGGCCGCCATGAAGCGCAGAGCCCGCTCGATCTCGGAGGCGATCGTTTCGTAATGTTGGCCCTCGGGTGATCTCGCGACGAACTCCTGATTCCAGGCATGAACCTGCTGGAGGTCGGCGAAACCGCCCTTCGTGAAGGCACGCAACAGGTTGAGCGTGGCGGCGGACTGGTGGTAGACCTGCTGCATCCGGTCCGGATCTGGAATGCGGGCCTCGGGGGTCAGTGCTTCGTCGTGGACCATGTGTCCTCGAAACGACGTGAGCTCCACTCCGCCCGCGTTTTCCGTCGGCGAGGAGCGTGCCTTCGCGAACTGACCCGCGATGCGGCCTACCTTGACGACGGGAAGCATCCCGCCGTAGGTCAGCACTGCCGCCATCTGCAGCAGGATCTTGAGCTTGTCGCGGATGAGCGGCGCCGAAAACTCGTGGAAGGACTCGGCGCAGTCCCCGGCCTGGAGTACGAAAGCGCGCCCGGCGGCAACCTGGGCGAGCGAATCGCGGAGCTGCCTGGCCTCGCCGGCGAAGACGAGCGGCGGGAGGCCCGCGAGGCGGGAGCGGGCAGCCTCCGCCTTCTCAGCGTCCGGCCACTCGGGCTGATGGAGCGCCGGATACGCGCGCCAGGACGAGGGCGACCACGCCTCCGGCTTGCGCGACGTCGCCGTGCTCTCCTGCGTAACCTCGCTCATCGCTGAAGTCTAGAGACGAGAGCCGGCCCTGAAACGCCAAGTCCTGCGAACCCGAGGGCCCACAGGACTTGACGAAGCAACTCTTTCACTTCCGACCGCGCATTGCAAGCCCGAGCTTGCGACTTGCCTCGTTGCCCCTTTTTGGCGGGGGTGTTGGCCGCGGCGATTAGTTTTCGCCTGTGCGATCGTCTAACAGGTGAGATGGCCACTACCAGAAAGGACGAGCTGATGACCGAGATCACGCCATGCCTGTGGTTCGACACCGAAGGGGAAGACGCGGCGAAGTTGTACACGTCCGTGTTCCCGAACTCCAAGATTCTCGACATCTCACGCTACGGCTCAGCCGGGCCCCGGCCAGAGGGGACCGTGATGACCGTGAGCTTCGAGCTGGACGGGCAGAAGTTCCTGGCCCTGAACGGAGGCCCCGAATTCACGTTCAGCGAGGCAATCTCATTCCAGGTGAGCTGCAAGACGCAGGACGAGGTGGACGCATTCTGGAGCAAGCTCTCGGAGGGCGGGGAGGAAGGCCCTTGCGGCTGGTTGAAGGACAAATTCGGCCTGTCGTGGCAGATCGTTCCGACTGCCCTGCCGGAGCTGCTCGGCGATCCGGACCGGGAGAAGGCGCAGCGAGTGATGGCATCGATGCTGAAGATGAAGAAGATCGACATCGGAGAGCTCGAGCGAGCAGCGTCGGCAGCTTAGGGCGGCGAGGCTGGACGATGAGGAGGCCACGTTGAGGGAGTACAGCGGCGTACCCTGAGCCTCGATGGGGATGTTCTTTCACTCCTCTGACGCGGCTCCGGAGCGCCCCGCCGACCCGGAGGTACGCCGCGCGAACCTGAACCGGATCGGCCGGCTGTTCGGTGCTTACAGGCTGCGGTTCGGGGGAGTCCTACTGCTGATCGTCGTGGCCGCCGGGCTCGGCGTCGTCCCGGCCTTCCTGCTCAAAAACGTGTTGGAGGCGATCGGCCGGAACGACACGACCTCGCTCTCGTTCAACGCGGGCGGGATCATCGCGATCGCGATCGCGACCGGCGTGCTCGGCGTGATCCAGACCCTCCTCTCCAATCAGATCGGCCAGCGCGTGATGCACGATCTGCGTGCCGCGGTCTTCCGCCATCTGCAGCGCTTGTCGCTTGCGTTCTTTACCCGCACGCGAACGGGCGAGGTGCAGTCGAGGATCTCGAACGACATCGGCGGCGTGCAGAACGTCGTCACGAACACGGCGACGTCGATCGCGTCGAACGTGACGACCGTCGCGGCGACCATGGTGGGCATGCTGGTCCTGAACTGGAGATTGGCGCTGTTCGCCTTCGCGCTGATCCCGGTGTTCGTGCTGCTCACGCGTCGCGTCGGCAACGAGCGGCGGCGGATCGCAAAGACGACTCAGGAGACGCTCGCCGACATATCGAGCCTCGTGCAGGAGTCGCTCTCGGTCTCGGGGATCCTCCTCGGGAAGACGATGGGACGCGGAGACGAGCTCGCCGATCGCTTCGAGGCCGACTCGTTGCGCCTCGCTGCACTCGAGGTGCGTCAGCGGATGGCAGGGCGCTGGGTGATGGCGTCGATCCAGACGAGCTTCGCGATCATGCCGGCCGCCGTGTACTGGTTCGGTGGGCTCGCACTCGCGCAGGGATCGACCGCAGTCTCGATCCCGATGCTCGTCGCCTTTACGACGCTGCAGACGCGGCTCTTCTTTCCAGTCGGGTCACTGCTCGGGGTCGGCCTCGACGTGCAGACCTCGCTTGCGCTGTTCGACCGCATCTTCGAGTACCTCGACCAGCCGATCGACATCGAGGAAAAGCCGGACGCGATCGCCGTCGGACAGGCCGGCGACGTCGTCTTCGATCACGTCTGGTTTCGCTACGGCGAGGACTGGACGGTTCAAGACGTCTCGTTCACCGTCGCTGCCGGCACGACGACTGCGCTCGTCGGCGAGACCGGCTCGGGGAAGACCACGCTCGGCTACCTCGCAGCCCGCCTGTACGACGTCAGCCGCGGGCGCATTACGGTCGCCGGCATCGACATCCGCGACCTGAGCTTCCAGGCGCTGTCCGATCTGGTCGGGGTCGTCTCGCAGGAGACGTACCTCTTCCACGAATCGGTGCGCGAGAACCTGCGCTTTGCCAAGCCGGACGCGACCGATGAGGAGATCGAGACGGCCGCCGAGGCGGCACGCATCCACCACGTGATCGCGGCGCTGCCCGAGGGATACGACACGGTCGTCGGCGAGCGCGGCTATCGGTTCTCAGGCGGCGAAAAGCAGCGGATCGCGATCGCGCGCACGATCCTGCGCAATCCGCCGATCCTCGTGCTCGACGAGGCTACGAGCTCACTCGACACCGAGACCGAGCGGCTGGTCCAAGAGGCCCTCGATCGGCTTTCCGAGGGACGCACGACGATTGCGATCGCGCACCGGCTCTCGACCGTGCGCGACGCCGACCAGATCATCGTGCTCGACCATGGACGTGTCGTCGAGTCGGGCACGCACGAGGACCTGATCCTTGCCGGCGGCCGCTACACGGCGCTGACCGCGCGCGATGGTGACCGCGTGACTGCGGCACCGGTTCTTCGCTAGGCGGCGCGTGGAGGGGCGAGCCCTTGCCCACCCCTCCAGGTTCGCGCGCTAGTGCAGTTGGCCGCGGATCGCGCCGGCCGGGAACGCAGTCGTGTGGTAGTTGACGTAGTAGGCGCTCGGGCTCTGGCAGAGGGCAGCGCCTGTCGTGCCGGCGTTCGGGGTTGCCACGCCGCTCTGTTTGATGTGCCGCGCGCTCGTCGGCGGGGTCGGCGCCACGAACAGCGGTACGACGATCGGGCCGGCGACGCCGACGGGCGCCTGGTGGATATGGCCGGCGACAAACGTCTCGTGGTTCTTGTTGTTGATGTGGGTCTTGAACTCGATCGTCCCGTCGTTTCGGACCTTGATCAGCGTGTGCCCCTTGGCGGTCGACGTCGAGGCCGTCTCGTTCTTGGCCGCCAGCTTCGCGTGCAGGACGCACGTCACGCCCAAGTCGTTCTTCGCAGACGCCACGCTGCCGGTCGGCACGCCAACCGCGCAGGCGACAACGAGAAAGAGAATCAAGCGCCGCATATAGCCTCACTTCCCTTCGCAGGTAGGTTGTGGCTAAGCACAGATCTTCCCGGAGCGGTCATCTTCTAACCGCCCCTAAGACATCAAAGACGGTGCGCACGATGGTCTTCACCGGTGCCGGAAGCCCTCTTCGAGAGGCGGAGCTTCCGGCCCTCGAGCCCGGACCCGGACAGGTACACCTGAATGTTCAAGCTTGCGCGGTCTGTCGGACCGATCTACACATCGTCGACGGCGAGCTGCCCGACGCAAAGCTGCCGCTTGTCCTTGGTCATCAGATCGTGGCTTTGGTGAGCGGGGTAGGCAAGGGTGCGTCGCGTTTCTCGGTCGGCGAGCGTGTCGGCGTGCCTTGGCTCGGCTGGACGGACGGCACCTGTCGCTTTTGCCGCTCGGGACGGGAGAACCTGTGTGACCGAGCGCGGTTCACCGGCTACCAGATCGACGGCGGTTTTGCGGAAGAGACGGTGGCCGATGAGCGGTACTGCCTCCAACTCCCGGAGAGTTACTCCGATCTCCAGGTCGCGCCCCTTCTCTGCGCTGGGCTGATCGGCTACCGCGCACTCGTGATGACGGGGGACGCAACGCGCCTCGGCTTGTACGGGTTCGGCGCATCCGCCCACATCGTTGCTCAGGTGGCGCGCTGGCAGGCGCGCCGTGTCTTTGCCTTCACACGTGCAGGCGACGAGGAGGGCCAGCGGTTCGCGCGCTCGCTTGGAGCGGAGTGGGCGGGAAGCTCAACCGAGAGGCCGCCGGAAGAGCTCGACGCGGCGATCATCTTCGCGCCGGTCGGCGAGCTCGTTCCCGCGGCGCTCGCGGCAGTCGCGAAAGGTGGGGTCGTCGTCTGCGCTGGGATCCACATGAGCGAGATCCCCTCCTTCTCGTACGACCTGCTCTGGGGTGAACGAGCACTCCGCTCGGTCGCAAACCTCACTCGCCGGGACGGCGACGAGTTCATGGAGCTCGCTCCCAGGGTGCCGGTTCGCACCCAAATCCGAGAGTTTCGCCTTGAGGAGGCGAACGAAGCGCTTCAGCACCTGCGTGCCGGCGAACTACATGGAGCCGCCGTTCTGAGCATCGGCTGACCTGCGAACGCCCAGTTCGCGCGTCTAGTCGGTTCCGGCCCTTCGCATAGTGCGTTTGCCTTGGCGAGGAGCATGCTGAGTTCATGGAACAAGTGGTCGACCTGGCGACGCGCAAGAGCGGTTCGATTGCGGTCGCGCTGGTCTGGGACCGGAACGAGGAGGTCCTGCGGGTCATCGCCTACGACGGCCTCACAGGCGAGGAGATCGTCGTCCCGGTGAGCGGCGACGAGGCTGTAGAGGTGTATCAACATCCGTTCGCCTATTCGAGCCGCGCGATCAAGCCCGCGGTCTCCGCGAAGGTCTGACATGGCGAGCTGGGATTCAGGGGTGGACGTCGGTCGCAAACTGGTCGCGCTTCGATGTCTGGCCTGCGGCCGAGGCTTGGACGAGCCGCTCGCGGTTGTGGGATCACTCCGCTGCCTCGATTGCAGAGCTACAAACGCTGCCCTGGATCCGCGATTCGTAGCCGCCGCGGAAAGCGCGCCAGGCTTCGCCGCCACTGCCGCGAATCTGCGGTAACGCCCTACAGCGTCGCGTCGGCGCGACAGGTTCTTCGACCTATGATCGGAAACCGTAGCGCGCCTCACTTGGCGGGCAGCAACGGGGCGGCCGGTCCGGCGAATCGCGCGGAGCGTTCGCGCGACTCTCCCGCCATCGAGCGACATCGTTATGTCCAGAACGACCTGGCTCATCGGCTTCCTCCTCTACTCCCGGTTGGTTCAAATCGCCGGCCGCCGCCGGTATGGCGGCGGCCGGTCGGAGAGAGGCTATGAAGCGGGGTCAGGCTTGATGATCCCGAACGTGGCGCCCTGCGGATCGCGGAGGACGGCGATGCGCCCGACCTTGGGGACGTCCATCGGCTCCGCGAGCACGCCGCCGCCGAGTTCCTTTGCCTTGGCCGTTGTCGCGTCGGGGTTGTCGACCGCGACATAAGGCTGCCAGTGCGGCGGCACCGTGGCGTCCGGGAGAGTCATGAATCCGGCGATGCCGGTCTCGCCGCGGTTGAAGATGCGGTAGCCGCCGTATTCGGGCCCCATGTCGCTGGCTGTCCAGCCGAAGACTTCGCCGTAGAAGCGCTGTGCGTCGTCGGCGTCGGTCGTTCCGAGCTCGTCCCAAACGAAGACGCCCTCGGAGCCGGGCTCGTCGCCCTCGGGCTGGTAGGCGCTGATGTAGGCGCCCTGAGGGTCGGTGATGATCGCGATGCGCCCGACCTCGTCCATCTCGAACGGGCCGGTGGCGAGCTTGCCGCCTGCGCTCTTCGCGTTCTCGATCGTCTCGTCCAGGTTCTCGACCCGGACGTGACTGAGCCAGTGCGGTGGCGGTGCTCCCTCCATGGCCTTGCCGAAGCCGCCGTGGCTCTGTCCGCCTGACGAGATCATCGTGTAGTCGGCCTCGCCGGGCTTGAACACCTCCGTGTCCCAGCCGAATAGCTGGGTGTAGAAGTCCTGCGCCTGCTTGGGGTCGGAGGAGACCTGTTCGTGCCAGACGAACTTGCCGACCGTCGATGCGACTGTGCTCATGTGTTCCACCTCCCAGTGGGTGTCTTTAGCTCCAACACGTGAGACTCCGACCGAAGCCGAAAGTCATCGGTCGTCGGCTAACCGGTCTCGGCGAAGCGTGCGAGTGCGTTTACCAGTGACGGCAGCGTACGGCCGCGCTGCGTCAGGCGGTATTCGACGTGAGGTGGGCGGGCGTCGATCACCTCGCGGCGGAGCACGCCTGCCTGCTCGAGGTCGGCGAGCCGCTGGGCGAGGGTCGCCGGCGGGATGCTGCCGAGCGCCTGGAGGAACTCGTTGAAGCGGACAGCACCCTCGTGCGAGACGTAGAGGATCGAGACGGTCCAGCGCCGCTCGAGGAGGTCCGCCGCACGGCGGACCTCCTCAGGCAGCGGCGAGCAGCTACGACAGCGCATGCGCCGAGTGCGACTCGAGCGACAGCTCGAGCACCTCGTCGAGGCTCATCACCGGGTGGAAGCTCATCTCGTTGCGAACGTCCTCGGGGATGTCGTCGAGATCGGCCCTGTTTCGCTCGGGAATGATCACATCGGTCAGGCCGGCTGCGTGGGCGGCTCCAGCACGGCTTCGGCAAGAGCCTGCTTGGTTTCAGCTCGACCGCGGGCATCGCACCTGTCGTGCCGCTCCTGCTGTTCGTGATCCTGTTCGGGCTCTCGATGGACTACCACGTGTTCATCATCAGCCGGATCCGGGAGACGTTCGATCGAGGCGCGAGCATGGATGACGCGATCGCGCACGGGATCAAGACCACCGCAGGAGTGGTCACGAGTGCGGCAATCGTCATGGTCGCCGTCTTCTCGATCTTCGCGACCCTGTCGATGCTGATGTTCAAGCAGTTCGGCGTCGGGCTCGTCCGGGGCGTGCTGCTGCCGGCGACGATGAAGCTGCTCGGCGAGCGGAACTGGTACCTCCCCCGCTGGCTCGAGTGGTTGCCGCGCCTCGAGCACGAGGGGCAGGCGACGGCCCCGGAGGGGAAGCCGGCTGCCGTTTCGGCGTAGTTCCCTGCACGGATCCGGCCGCGGATCCCCGCGGCCCGGGATCCGCCGGCGCAAGATGCTCGAAGTCAGCGGTGCGCTCAGCGCGAGCTCGGCCACCGTGCCTGAGGAAGTCCCGCTCGGCGTCCGTGAGGCGACCGCCGTCCCGCCCCCGTGTAAGTTCGCGCATCTTCGCCCAGGGTTGCGCTCAGAGCGTGCCCTGGTGCAGGCTATGGCATCACGTGGGCCGCCAAGCGCCCACAGCCGCGCGACTCAGGAGGGCGACCGCGACATGAACCAAGTGTCGGAAATCCTTGATGAGAAGGGCCAAGACGTCCTCCAGATTGAGGCGGACGCATCAGTCTTCGAAGCGGTGAAGCAGATGGTCGAGGCGAACGTTGGGTCGCTGCTGGTGACGGAGAGCGGCGAGATCACAGGGATCATCACCGAGCGGGACTACCTTCGCCGCGTGACGGTCGAGGGACGCACCGACAAGGAGACCTCCGTCCGGGAGATCATGTCCTCACCGCTGATCGCTGTCACGCCGCAGACATCGATCGACGAGTGCATGGCACTGATGACGGACCGGCGGATCCGGCACCTACCGGTCGCCGACCGCGGCAGGGTGGTGGGCGTGGTCTCGATCGGGGACGTTGTCAAGTTCAAGTCGAAGCAGCAGAGCTTCGAGATCCAGTTTCTGCACGACTACATCACCGCACGCTAAGCCGTCACGAGGCCAAGCACGCCGGCCCGCGGCCGCTTTCGACGAACCTCTCGTTTTGCTCATCCTGTTGCGAGGCGGCGACCGCCTCCCGCGCTCTCATCGCTCGCGTCCTTACCGAACAGATCGAGCGTCCCGTCGCCCACGACTCCGCTCGGAGCGACCCGCACGCGCAGTCAAGCTGTCCCAACGGCGCCCTGACCTCTGGTATTGGCGTCGCCAGAGGGCGAAACTCTCTGGGAGGCGCGATGGCATCGAACCGCTTGGAGTTCCAGATCCTTGGTCCGCTCGTGGTCCGCGTGGACGGAGCCGCGGTCTCAGTCGGAGGGCCAGAGCAGCGTGCGCTGCTGGCGTTGCTGCTGCTGAGCGCGAACCGGGGCGGTGTCACGCGGACGGCTGATTGATGAGCTCTTTGCCGAGCAAAGCGTCAACTCGGCCGATCATGCGCTGCGCAACCAGGTGTCGAGGCTACGGAAAGTGCTCAGCTCGGTGGCGGCGAACGAGCCGCGGCTCACGGCGCGCGCTCCCGGCTACCAGCTGCGGGTCGAGCCCGGCGAGCTCGACCTGGAGAACTTCGAGCGACTAGTGGCGCCCTCGCGCTCCACTATCTCGAGCTCGACCTCTACCCGTGGCACCGCGACCCGGACTGCATCGTGCCGCCATGGATACTCCCCTCGGCTCCATAGGCGCAACTTTCCAGTGGAGGCGGCGGGAACCGAACCAAGTAACACACCCGTCGTCCTGCCCACCCCCGCGGAAAGGGCGCGCGGGCACGATTGTCGCGCTTCCGCCGAAGTGCGACAGCTACACGCTTCGAGGCGAGCAGATCGAACTTCGACTAAGTCGCCCGGTCGATGGGCGTGACACTCTTCGCCCAGCCGTGGGACCTCTGCGGCGCAGCGCAGTGGCGGGGTGTCCGCGCGTCGCCCGGCAGAAAGCATCAGTAGTTTTGACTAATTTGGTTCCGTGGGCTCGCCGATGCTTCTGGATGGCATGGGAGAGATGCTCACAGGTTGATGGGGCTCTTAGCGATGCCCCTAAGTAGTGGGAGGTCCTCATGTTCACCTATGTCGGGCTCTTCAGGGTCGCGCCGATCGCGCGGGAGCACCTCGAGAAGACCCCCGAGTACTTCGACAAGATCTACAAGATCGTCGAGGGCGAGGGTGGGACTGTCGAGCGGTTCCTCGCAGTGATGGGCCCGTGGGAGTATCTGGGCATCTTCGAGTATCCCGATCTCGAGACGGCATTCCGCGTCCTCGGCAAGATCGCGAAGCTCGAGGTGTTTGAGACCGAGACGTTCCCGGCGGAGGACATCAAGGTGTTCTGGAAGGAACTCGTCTAGGCGACGATTTCCTCACAAGGACGACGGAGGCCGCCAGCAGGCGGCCTCCGTCTGTCGGGGCCCGCGGGCGCCGCGCCCTGAGTTGCAGCTTCCGCAGAGGACGCGGAGCAGCCCATTGGCGCCGCCGTCGACGATGGGGAGGATGTATCAGCAGTCAAGTCTGAGGTGGCACCGCAGTTCTGGCAGTGTGGGTTCGCGGCGATTGTGGCGCGCGCACGCTCTGTCCCCACGCTGCGTCGCCTTTTGGCGGAAAAGCGACAGTCGTGCTCGCGTCGTTACTACGTTTCGCCGTTTCGTGGGTTCGGGTCGGAGCGGGATTCGCCGTCCTGCCGGCGTCGGACGACGTTTTGACGTTCGGGTGGGGTGGTCTGCCCACGACATCGTTGGCTGACCATGCCCGGCCCCCCGAGCTGGTCGGAACAGGGCTACGGCGACATCTCCGCTGCCGTCTGCGGGCTCTGGCCTCTTTGCGGTCGCGCTAAGCGAGCAAACGCTCGACCGCACCAAACGAGCCGTCCGCGGCGAGACTGCGGCTCGCCTCAGAGAACGCCTGACGGAAGCGTTCGCTCTCGCGAAGAGGGGGCGAGAACACTTCGTCGAGCTCGAG